>Ga0172365_10000283_pt1 | contig 32981 bp, 33 predicted proteins | sample LakKivSesite48cm_FD_114535 | JGI IMG/M metagenome (GOLD analysis project Ga0172365, IMG submission 114535) | Sediment microbial communities from Lake Kivu, Rwanda - Sediment site 48cm | ecosystem: Environmental > Aquatic > Freshwater > Lake > Sediment | place: Rwanda: Western Province, Lake...
AATTATAGGTATAAACCGCTTCAGGGCTTTGTTCCTCCAAAAGCTGGTCATTGGCATTATAAGAATAAGTTGTAATGCTCCCATTATGATTCTGCCTCAGGCGGTTTCCGAATGCGTCATATTGGTAAGAAATTTGATAGGCGGATTGACCACCGCGGGATTCTTTAGTCAGGCGATAGAGCTTATCATAAGAGTATTCCCAGATTTTATTTCCATCCTGGACGATTTTAATGACATTGCCGACCTGGTCAAAGCTATATTCAAAACTGGATATTTCTCCATTCTTTGCCTGATGCTCTATCCGAATCAGCCTATCCCTTGAATCGTAGATATATTTTGCCTGCGCGCCATTGGGATAGATTAAACCGGTCTTGCGACCAAATTGGTCATATTGATAAGCGAAAATACTGGCTTCACTGGTCATTGACAATAACCTTCCTACCTGGTCATAGTTATAGCTTATACTATGCCCGTCAGAATAGTCAAGTCGGGAAAGATTGCCATAGCTGTTATATTGATAAGCGATAAATTGCCCATCCTCTTTCTTATCCCTGAGCATTCTGCCCATATTATCATATTCAAAGGTGCGAGCTCCGAGCGGGGAGATGAGCGATATTGCTCAAGATTTCAATGAAACCACTTGACAAAAATAAAAAATTAAAAGATAATAGTTGAGCTCCATAGGAAAGCTCCAAAGGAGTCAATTTTAGTTTCAACGAAAGAGTAGTAGCGGTGAATAGCATAAAGGACATAAAAATATATTTTTGGGTTTATCCTTTCAATTTTTATCATTTTTTCAAGGGGTTATCCTTTAGTTTTAGCCAGGCTGAACCAGGGATTATCTTATTTTTAGCTCAGGAGGATAAGTATGGGGAGTAAAATTTTGAGGAAAGAGCAGTTAGCGCCAGAGGTTTTTCTTATGGAGCTCAATGCGCCAGAGATTGCCCGGAAGCATCGTGCGGGTCAATTTATCATCCTTCGGGTAAATGACCGAGGGGAGAGAATTCCATTAACGGTTGCGGACAAAAACCCGGATAAAGGCACGATTACCTTGATTTTTCAGGTAGTAGGGAAGACCACGATGATGCTTTCGGATTTAAATACCGGGGAGGAGATTTCTGATTTAGTGGGTCCTTTAGGCAATCCTACAGAGGTGGAGTATTTTGGCACTGTGGTTTGCATTGGTGGAGGGGTGGGGGTGGCTCCGCTTTATCCCATTGCCAAGGCTTTAAAACAAGCAGGCAATCATCTGGTCAGCATCATTGGCGCAAGAAGCGCCAATCTTTTAATTCTGGAAGAGGAGATGAACGCGATTAGCGACCGGCTGGAGATTACCACAGATGACGGCACTAAGGGATTTCACGGGTTTGTCAGTGAGGTCTTGAAAAAGATGATTGACCGGGGAGAAAAAATTGATTTGGTGATTGCTATTGGACCGGTGCCGATGATGAAGGCAGTGGTGAAGCTGACCAAGGAGACGGGCTTAAAGACCATTGTCAGCCTGAACCCGATTATGATTGATGGCACCGGGATGTGCGGTGGCTGTCGGGTATTGGTGGGCGGGCAGACCAAATTTGCCTGCGTGGATGGACCGGAATTTGATGGTCAGTTAGTGGATTTTGATAACCTGACTGCTCGGCTTAAGACCTATCGGGAGATGGAAGACCTGTCTAAAGAGCATTATTGCGAGCAAAAGCGAAAAGGGCAATAACAAAAATTAAATAGATGGAGATGGGAAAATGAGCGAAGAGACCGAAAAAAAACCTGAAAAAAAACCGAAGATTCCTCGCCAGAAAATGGCGGAGCAGGAGCCAAAAGCTCGGATTAAAAATTTTCAAGAAGTGCCTTTTGGCTTTAGCCCGGAGCAGGCGCAATTGGAGGCGAGCAGGTGTCTCAAATGTAAAAAGCCCAAATGCGTGGAGGGCTGTCCGGTCAACATTGACATCCCCGGCTTCATCAAGCTGATTGAGGAGGGAAAATTTATTGACTCTGCTAAAAAAATCAAGGAGCAGAATTCTCTTCCTGCAATCTGTGGTCGGGTCTGCCCCCAGGAAGAGCAATGTGAGAAATTATGTATTTTAGGGAAAAAGCAGGAGCCAGTTTCGGTTGGCTATCTGGAAAGGTTTGTCGCTGATTATGAGCGGGCAGGCGGTAAGGTGGAAATTCCTAAAATTCGTGCCAGCACTGGCAAAAAGGTGGCGGTGGTGGGCTCGGGTCCCGCGGGGCTGACTGTCGCAGGAGAATTAGCCAAATTAGGGCACCGGGTCACGATTTTTGAGGCGCTTCATCAGCCGGGCGGGGTCTTGGTTTATGGGATTCCGGAGTTCCGTCTTCCCAAAGCGATTGTTCAAGCAGAAGTGGATTATTTAAAAGCCTTAGGCGTGGGGGTGAGGTGTAATGTGGTGGTGGGAAAGACCATCACCATAGACGAGCTATTTGAGCAGGGGTATGATGCGATTTTTATTGGCAGTGGCGCGGGCTTGCCTCAATTTATGAGGATTCCGGGAGAAAATTTTAATGGGGTGTATAGCGCGAACGAGTTTCTCACTCGCAATAATCTGATGAGGGCTTATCAGTTCCCGGAGTTTGACACCCCGATTTTAAGAGGCAAAAAAGTAGCGACCATTGGCGGAGGCAATGTTGCGATGGATTCTGCCAGGACCGCGCTCCGGCTGGGCGCGGAGCAGAGTTATATTGTTTATCGCCGGTCCCATGCGGAGATGCCTGCGAGAAAAGATGAGATTGAGCATGCGGAGCAGGAGGGAGTGGAGTTTATGATTCTAACCTTGCCCATAGAGATTTTCAGCAATCAGAATGGATATGTTCGGGCAATGAGATGTCGAAAGATGGAGTTAGGCGCGCCGGATGAAAGCGGAAGAAGGAGACCGGTGCCGATTCCCGGCTCAGAATTTGAGCTGGAGGTGGATACCGTGGTGGTCGCAATTGGTAATAGCCCCAATCCTTTAATCCCCAAGACCACTGCTGGGATTCAGACCCATAAATGGGGAGGAATCGTTGCGGATGATGAAACTGGCAAAACCAGTCGGGAGCATATCTACGCAGGAGGGGACATCGTGACCGGCGCCGCAACCGTGATTTTGGCGATGGGCGCAGGCAAGAAATCCGCTTATGCGATTCATCAGGAATTGACTGGCGAGGATTTGAGGCTGGCTAAAAAACAGGAAGATAAGGAATAAAATTTTTTCAAAACATTTGGCAATTGATAAAATAAGACTTCTATCTCCGGAATAACTATCAGCTCATTTTAGCAATTTTTTACCCAGAGTCTCAATTTTATCCTCAAGCCCGTTCAATCGCAAAACCTCTCCTTTTTCATCCACTTTTGTAATTCCTGATTCCAGTTTTAATTTAAAGCCCGCTACATCTAAGAACGCCCGAACCGTCCGCTTCACGCAATCAAACACCTCTTTTCCGTCTGAACCCGCGCACATCAGCAAAAGCGCGCCTCTTCCCACTCTCTCTGGCGGTCTCCCTAAAAGATATTTCCTTGCCCATAAAACCTGTGCCCGGTCAATCATCGCCTTGGCGAGCCCGGGCGCTCCGAGGAAAAACACCGGTGTGGAAATCACCAATAAGTCCGCCTTTTTAAGCTCCTTTTCTATAAATAAAAAATCATCCTTCTGAATACATACCCCTTTTTCCTCGCAGAACCTACAGCCTAAACAATGATTGATGTTATATTCCCGAAGATAGAGCTTTTTTATTTTCCGAGCATCTTTTTTTATTGCGCTCAGCGCCCATTCTAATAACTGGTCAGAATTGCCACTGGCTCTTGGGCTGAAACCCATTCCTAAAACATATAACCCGTTCCTCAAAACCATCTCCATAAAATTACCAAGCGCATTGAACTCTGTCAAATTTTAGCTTTGAAGATAATCAGCTGGGAAAACATAAATGGAGATAGATATTTTTTACTTCCAGGAGACCAGTTTGGTTCTGGCAATTTTATCCAGCCAAGACCTTCCCCAGAGAGAAGGTAGAAACCCTATTCCTAAGGGGATGAGGCAGATAATATATATTATCGCTCTTAGCCAGGCTTTGCCTAAACTCATTCTCATACTCTTTTGGTCAACCACCTCTATTCCTAAAACCATTCCGCCCGGAGTTTGACCTAAAACCGCTAAGAAAAACACCTGATAAAGCCAAATCACCATCGCCACCATAATCCCAATTGGAATTAGGAACAGATGAAAAATTTCCGAGTTAGATAAAGAACTAAAATCCAGCCCGCTGGCCCATTTGCCCATAAAAATAAACCCTGAAGAAATAATCAAATAAAAGATAAAATCAATCAGCCCGGCTAAAATTATCCTGACCAGCGATGGCTCAAATGGACTGGAAATCGCAGATTCTGATTCTGATTTCTCCGCTTTACTTACACTGGCGCCAAATTCCGGAAATAAAGGCTCTTCAAAACCGGGCTTAAAATCCGAGCCAGTGCTCGGCTCTGGTTTTATCTCAATCTGGCTCAAACTGGCTTCTTCAGAAACCGGCTCCTCCTTGGACTTCTCTCCCGCAAAACTGATTTCCTCCACTGGCTCCCTGGAAACCTCTGGCTCAACTTTTTTCTTCACAGATTTAAAAAACTGAGATAAAGCGCCCAGCTCGCTCTCTGCACTCATCTTACTCACCGCAGAATCATCAAAACTGGGAAGCTCCTTAACTGATTTTGACTCATCAAAGCTGGGCACCTCTGGCGCTGGCTTTGGAGGCGCCTTCTCTCCTGCGGTAAGCTCTGGCTCAAATTCCTTTGGCTCAGTATCCATCCGAGCCTCAGATGTGGAAACAATCTCTGCTTCTTTAATAGAGCCACTTCCCTCGCTGGTCTGCTCCCCGGTTTCTTGGTCAAACAAATTCTCCGAGCCACTGTCAAGCTCTGGCAGGGGCTTTCCGCACCGAGCGCATTTAGAGCGCGCAGATAAATTGTAAAAACCGCAATTCGGACATCTCATCCCGGTCATATCTATATTTTCCCCCAAAATTGCGGTTCCTGTCAAGAGCGCCAAAGACTTTCCCAATAAATTTTACGCAGGAACTTTTTTATGAATTTTTAACTCTATACCTCAAAGGCTATAGCCAGAGTCAAAAGGAGGAAAAAATGAAGGTTCTAAAAATCTTTAGAATCGGATGTGGGCTTCTGTTGTTCACCCTTGCCTTTGCTGGCGGGACAGAAACTAAAAAATCTATAAAGCTTAATGACCAACTAAGCGCAGGATTAGGGATAACCAAATCCGGCATCCAGATTGCGCCAATTTATTTAACCAGCCCGGAATATGCTTTAAATTTTTTGAGCCTGGAGGAGGCGAACCAGGCAGGAGCTATCAATCTGACCGAGACCGGCAATGTCAATCAGCTGTTAGTGGAAAATCTGTCCAAAAAACCGATTCTGCTTCTTGCCGGTGAGGTGCTGGAGGGAGGAAAGCAAAATCGGATGATTGGAAAAGACCTGATTCTTGCGCCGGGCAAAACCCGAAGGATAGAGGTGTTCTGCGTGGAGCAGGGAAGATGGGTGGACACCACTGCCGGGAGCGGAAAATTTCAAAGCGCTGGAATAATTGCGGATAAGGAAATCAGGCAGAAAGCTCAAGCCAAAGGAGGCTCTGCCGGGAATCAATCATTGGTCTGGGGCGAGGTGCAGAGGGCTTTATCTGCGTTTTCCGCAGAGGCTCCCACCTCAAATTATCAGGAGATAACTAAAGCGGAAAAGTATCAGACCGCAGAGCAGCTGATTAAATCCTTCCAGAAAGCCTTTGCTAATGATAAACAGATTGCCGGGTTTGTGGTCGCTTATAATAACAAAGTTCAAACTTTAGAGTATTTTGCTAATCCGGAGCTTTTAGCCAAATACCAGGACAATCTGCTCAGAGCCTATGTCCTGAGCGGGATTAAGAACCTTCAAAAATCAGAGCCGGTGAGCGAAATAGAGCTTAAAAATTTTGTCAATCAAAAGCTGACCGAGAGCCATCAATCCCGAACCGAGGATGAAATTGTTATTGAGCAAAGCGGAGACACTCTGGAAAACTTTGAGCTCAGAACCCCTCAGGGAAAATTAGTTCATTATCTCAGATACGCCAAAGATAAATAACTGAAATGGAAATTCAAACCCAGACGCAGGTAGATGCCTGCGTCTGGGACGCTTAATTTTGCCATTGAATAATCTCTACTAAATTAAGGCTCTCTTTTTCAAAATTGCGGAGCCAATGACCTAAGCCCCAAGCTCGGGCCAACTGCGATGAATCATATCCAAGACCAATCCGGGCCAGTTAAAATTCTTTGCCCTTTTCCCCTCACCATTTCGGTAATCATAAAACTCCCGAAACCCTTCTGCCTTAATCAGCTTGGCGGTTCTTCTGGTTAGCTCCCTTGCCTCATCTTTATATCCATATTCCAAAAGCCCCTCATTCAGCATCCAATTGATGTTTATCCAGATGCAATGCCCACGCCATAAAAGCAAATCCTCTAAGGCTATCTTCTCTTTCTCTAACTCATCCTTGGCATTGAAAGGAACTAAATAAGCGCCCCAAAACTCCTTCTCATTCAAAAGATGCTCCTCAATCACCCTGCCCGCCCTCTCCTTGCTAACCAATCCGGTAAATATCGGAAGCAAAGACGCAGAGGTAGTCCGCATCGCCAAGCGTGGCTCCTTAAAATCATACCGAGAAAAATAACATCCCTCTTCCTCTACCCAGTTGATTCTATCTATTGCGGAAATCATTTTTTTTGCCTGCGCCTGATAAGTTTTTGCCCTCTCATCATTCCCCAACGCCTGGTTCAGCCGAGCTATAGAAATCAAGCCCCGAATGGTTATGGAATTAACCGTTAAATCCTCAAACACAAACCAGTTATCCTCTGCTATCTTTTTAAGGTCATAATCCAGCTCCTTAAATCTATCAAACCGCTGAGCATACCCAAGCCCCCGCTGAACCGCTCCTAATGCGGTATTAAATTTTAGACCTAATGAGGCATCATAAGCGGAAGAAGAATCCGTGCCTGATTCCCAGGGATGAACAATCGCAACCAAGCCATCCCCAAATAAGTCCCGAGTCTTTGTCAGATATTCCGCGCATCTCTCCAATCTCGGCAAGACCCGATTCAGCCAGTCATAATTCTTGGTAATCCCAAAAATCTTCTCAGCTGAGACCATAAAACTCGGCGGGTCCATCATCACTGAGCGCATCTTTGAATCAAATTGATTTTTGCTCAAGCTCCGACCAAATTTAGTCCAAAGACTCTCTTTTGCCCCAATCTCCTTGAACACCACCTCATGCGGAACCCTGCCATCTGGCATCTGTTGATTAACTAAAAACTCTAACTCGCTCTCTGCCAGACCCGGCTCTATTCTGCTCATCGTGATTGTGTGCCAGCCAGAATCCCAGGCAAATAAAGAAGGATAAGAGCCATGGGAGGGCATATGAAATACATAATCCCCCATCTTCACTCTATTCCCCTCATAAACCTTCTCCGCCAGCTCCTTCAAAACCAGATAATCCTCTTTGGTAATCCGCTCATCCGGTATCTCTACCGGGGGCTTGAGCCTCTTGCCATAAGCCCTTCCGGAAGCCAATCCGCTCCCAGCAACTATCCCCGCAGTGCAAGCGCTCAGTTTTAAAAACTCCCTCCTGCTTACCCCCCCTTCCATCTTCCCCTCCTAAATCGGTATTCTTCTACTAATAATTTCTTTCATTATCTCAGTGGCGCCTGCGTAAATCGTGTTCACCCGAGCATCCCGATACCAGCGTGCAATCGGATACTCCTCCATATACCCATACCCACCAAAAAATTGTAAGCACTCATCAACCATCCTCTTTAGCTCCTCGGTGCACCACCACTTTGCCATACAGGTCTCAGACACTATCTCAGTGCCTTTGATATGCTCCTCAATCAGCCGGTCCACAAACGCCTGCGCTATCTCCGCTATAGTCCATAACTCCGCCATCCGAAACCGAATATATTGAAATTTTGACAATGTCCGACCAAACGCGCTCCGCTCATTGATATATCTACGAGTCATCTCCAGAACCTTCCACATCCCAGCAACCGCTCCAATTGCCAACACCAACCGCTCCTGCTGGAGCTTCTCCATCAAATAGATAAACCCCTTGCCCTCCTCTCCTAATAAATTCTCCGCAGGCGCCTCACATTCCTCAAACGCAAGCTCCGCTGTGTCCTGACTGTGTAGCCCAATTTTCGGGAGCTTCCGAACCTTCTTGTATCCCGAGCTCCCATCCTCTACCACTATCAAGCTCATCCCCTGCCAGCCCTTTAACTCCGGATTGGTCTTAACCGCAACTATCACCAAATCATTCAATAGCCCATTAGAGATAAAGGTCTTAGAGCCATTGATGATATATCTATCCCCTTTCTTCACTGCTTTGGTCCGAATCGCCTGTAAATCCGAGCCCGCAAACGGCTCAGTCATCGCCACCGCTAAGATCTTCTCCCCAGAGCAACACCCAGGTAGCCATTTCTTCTTCTGCTCCTCATTTCCATAACTTGATATATACGGCGCGCAGATGTCAGAATGAAGACCAAACATCACCCCCGGATACTCTGCAAGCTCCTCTATCACCACCACTGAATATAACCAGTCCCCTCCCGCTCCTCCATACTCCTCCTTCACCCAGGGGCATAAAAAACCCTGGGCGCCCGCTTTTTTATAAACTTCCCTCGAAACTATCCCAGCCCTCTCCCATTCCTCATAATTCGGCGCAATCTCCTTCCCCACAAACCTTCTCACCTGCTCCCGAAATATGTCATGCTCCTCGTTGAAAATCCTCCGCTTCATCGGTCACCCTCCTAACTCATTTTTAAATCAACACCTTGATTCTAATTTTACCACCCATTTCCTAAAGCTATCAAAAAATCATCAACCTGGCAAGAAACCCCTGATTCTCTGTTAAGCAAGGGGGCTTTCCTTTTTGGATGTCTGCTTGACAATTCATCTTCTCAAGATAAGATAGCCGAAAGCGCTATTTAAGCGAGATAGAAATGAGAAAAAAAATCGCGATATTCGGCGCAGGTAATGTCGGCGCAAGTCTTAGCCAGCTGATTGTCCAGAGCAATATCGCGGACCTGGCTCTGGTGGATATTTTAAAAGACCTGGCAATGGGCAAGGCGCTGGATTTAGCGCAAGCTAAGCCGGTCTATGGCTCAGATGTGAAGATTATTGCCGGGAGCGAGCCAGAACTGATTAAAGGCTCAGAGCTGGTGGTAATCACCGCTGGCGCTACTCGCAAGCCAGGAATGACCCGAGAGCAACTGCTTGAGACCAATGCTCGGATTTGCGCCCAGTGCGCAAGAGCAATAAAGAAACATACCCCAGGCGCAATCGTGATTGTGGTCTCTAATCCCCTGGACGCAATGACCTATCTTTGCGCAGAAATCACCGGCTTTGATAAATCCAGAGTAATCGGTATGGCAGGAGTTTTGGATTCCGCTCGGCTAAAGCTGTTTTTAGCAGACGCATTGGGCGCAAGCGTCAAGGATATTCAAGCAATGGTTTTAGGCGGACACGGAGACCAGATGGTCCCGGTCCTGAGCTATTCTTCCTGGCAGGGAGAGCGCCTGGAGAGGCTTTTATCTAAATCCCGACTCAAAGCCATTATAGAGCGCACTAAAAACGCAGGCGCAGAAATAGTGAGCAAGTTAGGCAGTAGCGCTTATTATTCTCCTTCTGCAAGTTGCTTTGAAATGATAAAGGCAATTTTATCTGATGAAAAGAGGCTTTTAGCCTGCTCTGCCTGGCTTAAGGGAGAATATGGGCTTAAAGGGATTTATCTTGGCGTGCCGATAATTCTTGGCAAAAATGGGGTGGAGAAGGTGGTGGAGCTAAAATTAAATTCCTGGGAATTAAGGCAATTAAAAAAATCCGCGGACACGGTCTTTGCTCTCATCAATCAGCTGAAAAAAATCAAGCTCTGACCATGCAAAGGCTTAATCCAAAATTGCTGAAGAACACGGTTAAGGATTTGGCTCTTTCTGCTAATTTTGACCTGGATAAAAGGGTGGAGAAGCTTATAAGAAAAGCAGAAAAACAAGAAATCTCCCCCAATGGGAAAATAGCGCTTAAGATAATTCTTGAGAACATAAAATTGGCTCGGAAGAAAAAAATGCCGATTTGTCAGGATACCGGGCTGGCTGTTTTTTTCTTGGAGCTGGGAAGAAATCTGAAGATAGATTTTGACCTAACAAAAGTCCTAAATCAAGGCTTGAGAGAGGCGAGCAGAGAAGGATTTTTGAGAAATTCAGTCGCAGACCCGATTAGCAGAAAAAACACCAAAGACAATACTCCAGCAATTATTCATTTAAATCTAACAGATGGAAATCGGCTCAAGATAAAATTGCTGATTAAAGGCGCGGGCTCTGAAAATCAAAGCCTGGCGCGGATGCTTAAGCCCGGAGAGGGAATAGAAGGGATTAAAAAAGCGGTGGTGGAGTGGGTGCAATCCGCGGGTGGAAAAGCCTGCCCTCCGATTTTCATTGGCTTAGGCATTGGCGGGGATTTGGAATTAAGCGCGCTCTTGGCAAAAAAAGCGCTTTTGAGACCAGCTGGGTCCAAAAACCAAGACCCGGTTTTAGCTCATCTGGAAAAAGAGATTTTAGAAGCAGTGAATCAATCAGGGATTGGTCCTGGCGGATTAGGAGGAAGGTTCACTGCCCTGGCGGTTCAGGCAGAAAAGGCGCCCGGGCATATTGCCAGTTTAGCTTTGGCAATAAACCTTCAATGCTGGGCGCATCGGAGCGCGGAGGCGGTTTTATGAATTTTAAAAAGGTGAAGAAGATAAAAACTCCGTTGAGCAAGGATTTGGCTAAAAATTTTAGGATAGGAGACTGGATTTTGCTTTCTGGGATAGTTTATACTGCCCGGGACCAGGCTCATAAAAGAATGTTTGAGCTGATTGAAAAAGGAAAAAAAATGCCCCTGAATTTAGAAAATGCGGTGATTTATTATACTGGACCAAGTCCAGCTAAGCCCGGAGAGATTTTGGGTAGCGCGGGTCCCACGACCAGCGCCAGGATGGATAAATACACGCCTTTGCTCTTAAAGATGGGGCTTTCAGGAATGATTGGCAAAGGGGAAAGGTCAGGGGAGGTAAAATCCGCGGTTAAAGAATTTGGAGGGGTGTATTTAGTGACCATTGGCGGAGCAGGCGCGTATTTATCTGAACGGGTGAAGAAGGTAAAATGTTTATTCTGGCAGGATTTGGGACCCGAGGCGATTTATGAATTTATTTTAGAGGATTTTCCCTGCCTGGTCGCTTATGATGCTTATGGAGGGGATTATTTTCAAGCAGTAAGGGCTAAATTTAGAGGAGGAATAAAGTGAAACGGGCATTGGTCACTGGCGGAGCGGGATTTATTGGCTCTCATCTTTGCGAGGTTCTGATTGAGCGTGGGTTTGAGGTGATTTGTCTGGACAATTTAATCACCGGGGATAAATCTAATCTGGAAAAACTTAAGAAGGAGACAAAATTTGATTTTCTTAAGAAGGATGTTTCTCAGAGGATAAATTTTCCGGCTAAGCTCAACTGGGTGTTTCATTTTGCTTCTCCAGCCAGTCCAATAGATTATCTTAATCTACCGATCGAGACTATGCGCGCTGGTTCTTTTGCGGTTTATCATACCTTGGAGTTAGCCCAAGCTAAAAAAGCAGGTTATTTTCTTGCCAGCACCAGTGAGGTTTACGGAGACCCTCTGATGCATCCTCAGAAAGAGGATTATTGGGGGAATGTTAATCCGATTGGTGCCAGAGCGGTTTATGATGAGGCAAAAAGATTCGCCGAGGCAATGACCAGCGCTTATCATCGGTATTTTAAGGTAGATATTCGGATTGTGCGGATTTTCAATACTTATGGACCAAGGATGAGATTGAATGATGGTCGGGTGGTGCCGAATTTTATTGCTCAGGCGCTAAAAAGAGAGCCGCTCACAGTGTTTGGGGATGGGAATCAGACCCGGAGCTTTTGCTATGTGGACGATTTGGTGGAAGGGGTGGTTCGGCTTTCTCAGGTGAATTATCATAAGCCGGTGAATTTAGGAAATCCTATAGAGCTAAAAATTATAGATTTTGCGAAAAAAATTATGGAGCTGGTGGAAGGGAACAATAAAATTATTTTTAAGCCCCTGCCTGAGGATGACCCAAAGGTGCGCTGTCCAGATATTAGCTTAGCGAAACAGCTTTTAAAATGGCGCCCAAAGGTGACGCTGGACCAGGGATTAAAGCAGACTATTGAATTTTTTAAAAATAAATTAGGGGTGAGATGATGACTGAGAGTTTTAGAGAGCTAAAAAAACAGGCAAAGCGAGAATTAGACGAGGCGAGAATTTTAATCCGCAAGTTCCGTAAAAAAATGAGCGCAGAGGATAAAAGACATTCCAAAGAGCTTTTAAGAGCGATAGAGGATTCGCTTGGAGAAAAAGATATTGAAGGACTGAAAAGAGCTTTAGAAGAGTTCCGGGCGTTCCGAGATGAGCATCTGGCGGGCATCAAAATCAACCGAGCCTGGGAGACCGTAAAGGAGCTTTTCTGGGTGGTCTTGATAGTGGTCTTGATTCGCTGGCTTTTGATAGAGCCGTTCCGCATACCAACTGGCTCAATGGTTCCCACGCTTCTGGTCGGAGACCAATTGATGGTCAATAAGCTGGTCTATGGGGTGCAGATACCTTTTACCACTAAAAAACTTTTTAACCTTAAAAAGCCCAAGCCGGGAGAGGTGGTGGTTTTTAAATATCCTAAAAATCCCAATCAGGATTATGTTAAGCGGGTGATTGGGGTGAGCGGGGATGAGGTGATGGTCAAGGACGGATGGTTATATATCAATGGAGCCACGGTAGAGAGAGAGTATCTTGGGGTTTATGATGGTCCGATTGACAGTGGCTTTTGCCTCAATTATGAGCTTTATCTGGAAAAAATTGATAGCAAGGAGCACGGGATGATTCTCTGCCAGACCAGCCATTTTGGAGATGATTATGGACCGGTTGTTGTGCCAGAAAATTCTATCTTTGCAATGGGGGATAATCGGGACAATTCAGAGGATAGCAGAAGCTGGGGATTTGTGCCTCTGGATAATGTCAAGGGTAAAGCTATGTTCATCCATCTTCCCCTTGACCCGGAGAATCACTACCTCCCCAGATGGGAAAGATTTTTTAAGAGGATAAGATAAGAGACACCGGGGAAAATCACTCTGCTTTTACTGGATTTTTAAGCTCGCCAATGCCTTGTATGGCAATCACTATCTGGTCCCCGTCCTTTAATTGTCCCACCCCGGAGGGCGTGCCAGTCGCGATAATATCCCCGGGCTCCAGGGTCATCACCTTAGAGATAAAACTCACCAGCTCATAACAATTAAAAATCAAATCGCTGGTGCTTGAGCTTTGGACCACTTTTCCATTCAGCCGAGCCTCTATCTTCAAATTATCAGGCTCAAGCTCGGTCTCTATCCAGGGACCAGCTGGCGCAAAGCTATCAAAGCCTTTTGCCCTGGTCCATTGCCCATCTTTTGCCTGAAGGTCCCGAGCAGTGACATCATTAAAGCAGGTGTAGCCGAGAATATATTGCTTTGCCTCTTTCTCGCTCAGATTTTTGCACTTCCGGGCAATGACTATCGCCAGCTCTGCCTCATAATCCACTCTTTGAGATTGAAGAGGTAAAATAATATGCTCTCCGGGAGCAATGAGCGCAGAGCTCGGCTTTAAAAAAATTATTGGCTCTTCTGGAATCTTCATTTTGAACTCCTCTGCGTGCTTTCGGTAATTTAAGCCGATGCAGATGATTTTTTTAGGAGCCACTGGCAAGGCTAAGGTTAATTGGCTAAGCTTGCCTAATTTTTCCCCTGGCTGGAGATGAGCGGATTCGCCTTTACTTGCATAAACCTCATCTTTAATTATCACTGCTTGCTCAATTTTGCCTTCAGAAGATTTCACTCTGCAAATTTTCATTTCTTTACCCCCGGAATAAAGTTGCATAATTTTATCATAATTTATAGAAAATAAAATGGACTGGGAAGGAATTTTATTTCCGTGGCAAGAGCAAGGGTCCCGAGGGTAGGTGGTGGTTGGTTCATTTTTGGGCATAAACTTGCCGCGGATATTCTTAATCCCTGTCCCAGTCCATTTTTAAAAGAACCCGATTCTGAATTAAATATAGCAGAAAATTCAAACCTTGTCAAGAAAAAAATACAACATTTAGAATTTTTTTATGAATTTAGCCACTATATATCGTAAATTCACCCATTATTAAATTATCAAATCTAAATTTTGATTTTCCACAAGTTTGGAAAAGTTGTGGAAAACTTTCAGGAAAAGGAAAAATCAAAAAGAAGGATTATTCATAGAAATCAATGGCTTATGAACAAAATCAAATTAAAGCTGATTCCCCTCAATATACGGAAAAATAAGAGCGCTTTTTGGCTTTTAGACCAAGACCGAGCCTAAAATAATCAAACCAAGCCCTGCGCTTAGATTTGCCAAAAGTAAATTTTTCCCTTCCAATCCTAAAAACCAAAGCTGATTGGCAAGCTCTGGAAAGTTGCCCAAACCTAACGCAATTATCACTCCCACAAAAATTAAGACCACTCCTAAAAGCCTATATCTACTTTTTTTCACATCGCTGATTATATCTTTATAAAATAGTCCTGCGTTTTTTATGTAAGAAAAAGTGGAGAGCAAAATCACGGGTCCCAAGCTCAGTCCGAATAATAGATTATTAAAAGAAATCCAGTTAGCAATCACCTTGAAAGGAACTATCCCGAGTAGCTCCAATCCAAATCCTATCACCACCGCACAGCTGGTTCCGCCTAAAGCAATAGCTATCAAAAGCGCGAGCCAGGAACGGATGCCCATTTTCCAGGAAAAATCCTCTCTGGAAAGCGCCTGATAAACCTTGTAGGGAATATAGCCATATAAAAAATTGCCTAACAAGCCGAATAATGAGCCTGGACCCAATGTGCCAAAAAAATCTCCAATCAAATTTCCGAACCCGGCTCCGAACGCGCCAGCAGGACCAAACAGTAAGCCCACAGTGGGCGGAATTGCGCCAGCGGGTCTTAATTCCGCCAACCCCGGAATTATCTGAACAAACTTAAATGGAATCAATAGCGCAACATAAAGCGCAGAGCTGACCGCACAAAGCACCACCATCCGAGTATTGGACCACATCTTAATCAGCTCTCTCATTTTCCCCTACTCCTTCAAAATTTATTAACTCTGATTGAACGCAAGAGTGATAATCTTGGCTAACACCTCTGGGTCCGATACCCCAAAATACTCCCGAGCACTCTTTCCCTCCCGATTGAGCTTAACCGCATCTTTAAATAATTCTATATCTATTAATTTAGAGTAAGGCACAGAAAAACTTTTTCGCCCTCCAGAAAAAACTATCCTTTTATTAGTTACTACTAATTTGCCTTGGTCAATTTTGGTGAGAACTGATTTTTCTACCGGATAACCTTTAAATCCACCTACCCGCCAATATATCCCCTTAGCGATTCTAATACTGAATCCTGAATGACCACCAACATATTCCCGCTTGACCCGCTCCTCAAAAAGCTCGCAAAATGTGGTATAATGTGCTATCTCCTTTTTCTGAAGCAAAATATCTGCCTGGGTCTCTGGTAAAACCCCCTCCTCAAGCTGGGTGAGAAGCCGTAGCCGTGCCAAGCTCCTCTGAGTCAAAGAAATTTCCTCAGCTGGGATACCTAACTGATTACATAATGCTTTTATTGCCTCCTCTTCCTCTTCGTTCACCCTTTGGTCTGAAACTACCTCTTGATAAAGCTTCTGATAGATATTTACCGAAAACTTCTTAACCGCAAAATCGCTTAAGCCAAATTTATCCTGTATCTCTTTTAACTCATTAGCTTCAGATAAACTAACTCTTCCATCCTTGACCGCTTTTAAAATTTTATCTGTATATCCTGCTATACCTTGATTTAATTCTTGCAACCTCCTCTGATAACATTCTTTGCAAAAATAGCTCCTCCCTAAGAACCACCTCTCCCATAAGCTTAATGGCTTTGAACAATCCAGACAATTGGTAGTTTTCCTCCCAGATAAATCCTTAAAAAATTTTATTAGCTCGCTTTGAGAATTGTTAAAGCCAGCCATTTTTTATCCTCTCCTTTTCTGCTTTTTCTTTATATCTAAAATTCTATCCCTTTCCTAGCCTTAACCCCCTTTTCCCAGTAATGCTTTATACACCTTATCTCGCTTACCAAATCCGCAATCTCCATCAACCACTCCGGCGCATATCGCCCGGTTAATACTAACTCCATGTTCTTGGGCTTTTGCTGGATTAAATCCAACACCTGCTTTTTTTTCAAAAGCCCAAATTCTAAAGCACAATTAAGCTCATCCAGAATCAGGATGTCTATTTTATTCTTTCTTAATTCCTGCTCTGCTAATCTCAAGGCTTTTTGGGCTAATTCTATATCTATTCTTGCGGGATTTTTCCTGTCAACGAATTCTTTTCTTCCGCACTGGACAATTTTTATCAAGCCTTTAAATTTTTTAGCGGAGTTAAGCTCCCCGTATTTTATCTGTCCCTTCATAAATTGGATGATTTTACTCTTATATCCGTGTCCAGCGGAGCGAAAAGCTAAGCCTAAGGCAGAGCTGGTCTTTCCTTTCCCCTCCCCGGTATAAACCTGAACCAGTCCCTTTTTTAGCCTTGGCATTTTTATTATTTTACCTGCAAATAGGTTGATAAATCAAAATCCCAGCCAGATTTTGGAATCAATGTTTAGAATAAAAACAAATTTTGGGGGCTGAATTTTCTGTTTGAAAAAGAGATGGGCTTGGGATAAAATAATTCCAAAAGAAGCGAGCTGATGGCAAAGATAAACGATTTAGATTTAAAGAACTGGAAAAAGTATCAGGATATTATTACTGATAGCCTCTGGATTCTTGGGGAAAGGGATAAATCGGGCTCTCATCGTGGCGATTATCATGGAAATTTCATTCCCCAGATACCCAATCAACTAATGAGAAGGTTCACTAAACCCGGGGATGTGGTATTAGACACATTTTTAGGAAGTGGCACCACTTTGATTGAATGTAAGAGACTTGCCCGGAATGGAATAGGCATTGAGCTTTTGCCAGAGATAGCAGATTTAGCCAAGCAAAGAGTTGGTCAGGAGTTATTGTTTGATTCTAAAGTTTGGACAGAAATTTTAATCGCAGATAGCACTAAAAAGGAGACCAGACATAAGGTAGAGGAGATTTTAAAATCCCATAATCGGCAGAATGTTCAGCTTTTGATAATGCATCCGCCTTATCACGACATTATTAAATTCAGTAATCGTCAGGATGACCTAAGTAATGCTAAATCAGTGCAAGAGTTTTTAAGGCTTTTTAGCTCGGTGGTCGCTAATTTTTTAGATTTATTAGAGAGAAAACATTACCTGGCAGTGGTTATCGGAGATAAATACCAAGGCTCGGAATGGGTGCCATTGGGGTTTTTAACTATGCAAGAAGTATTAAACCAAGGCGGGGTGGTCCTGAAAAGCATCCTGGTTAAAAATATGGTCAATAACCGCGCAAAAAGAAATTTGGAGCATTTATGGAGATATAGAGCTTTAGTCGGCGGTTTCTATATCTTCCGCCATGAATATATCTTATTATTCCGGAAAAAATAAATGTTAGTTTCCAAAAAAGAGTTGAAAAATTTAAAATTGCGCTCTATGAAATCCGAGCATCTAAAGGAATTGGCAATTAGGCTGGAAATAAAACCTAAAGGCAGTGTTTCAGAGCTCATTAAAAAACTCATAGAAGTTCCTGAAGGCCGAATTGACCAGTTTATAAAAGAGAAGTATCAAACTCTAATTCAAGAAAGGCAGAAATTAATTTCTGATGATGATTTAAAAAACGAGCTTAACAAAGTTCAAGAATTCCACTGGGGGGTTGTTCAAGGACAGTTAGACCAAAAAATTCAAACCGAATATGTTCGGCAATTTGTCCGGTATGATGATTTAATAAAAAAGATTAAAAATAAACTCCATGCGGATATAACTCATTATGTTCTTGCTACTTGGTATAACCATTGGACTACGGTCCTAATAGAAGAACATCTGAGTCAACATCCCAGAGTCATTCCAACCTTAAAAAATAATTTTGGGGTTGACCTATTTTTTGATGACCAGCCCTTTGATTTAAAAATTACTTATCTACCTAAAAATTTTTCTCTTGACCAGGCTCTAAAAGACCCTAAAAGTTTAATGGTGTGGCTTTATGAAAATCAAGGAGCCCAAAGATTCGGCGCAGATAATAGGATTTTTATAGTGCTCGCTTCTAAAGGAAACTTAGAAGAGAGTTGGAAGCTGAAAAGAGATTTTGATTTTATTTTTAACAAAATAGATGAATTCTTTAATCAAGCAAAAGTATCAACTAAAGATGAAATCCTTTTCAGCTTTAAAAATAAGACCTATACTACGATTTCTAAAATTTTGCTTATCACAAAATAAAAGGGCTATCCCTGAATTTGCCCGAGCTCCCCTTCTGCTTTTTTTCTCAAACTCTCCCTCTTCTCCTCACTCATTCCTAAAATCCACCAGGCCGGGTCAGAATCCTTGAGCAATTTCTCTTTGGTGAACCGGGTCTCAAAATAATCCGCTCTTCCGACCGCGGATTCTAACTCATCCTCGCTCATATAATTGACCAATCTCCTATCCAGATTGAAATAATCGCTCTCCTTAATCAGCTCCGCCTGAAGCCCCCATTCAATCATCATATCTCCGGGCTTAATGTCATAAACCGTGGCAATCACCTGCTCTGGTGCAATTTTTTCTATAAGTCTCTTGGTCAAAGCCAGATTCTCTGGACTCTCATTAGGAAATCCCACCATTATATAAATCCCTAACTTCAAGCCCAACTTCCGAACCATCTCCACCCCATCACAGATTTCCTTATCATCTATATGCTTGTTCATCTTCCTTCTTACCTTGCTCGCACCACTCTCCAAGCCGAGCAGAATCCCCTCTCCTCCTGCTGATTTAAAAGCAATAAGCCACTCCTCCGCTAAAAGCTGAAAATGGCTCACCCCAACCAACCGGGCTTTTCTTTTAAACCCGGTGATTCTCTTAAAAACCTCTCTGGTATGCTCAGCCCTCTGACCCAGACAATCATCATAAAAAACTAATTCCTCTACCCCTAAATCCTCCACTAAAGCCCGAGCCTCTTGCTCCACCCGCTCCAAAGGATGATAAAGCGTCTTTTTCCAGAGCTTGGAGCAAAAATTACACCAATACCGACAACCCCGGGTGCTTACTAAATATGCCCGGCTCGGAGCCGCTCCTTCCAAATTTTCAAAATATCTTTTAAAACCAACTGAAGGTTGATTCTCTAAATCCACATTGATTATCGCTCTGGAATTGGCTCTTGGCTCCCCGCCCTCACTCAGATAAGCCAAGCCCGGAATCCGATACCGGGCAATTCCTTTCCCCTGTAAATTATTAGCCAAATCTATGATAGCTCGGTCCGCTCCTCCTAAGACCACAAAATCCACAAAGCCCTTATATTCCATCAGCATAGATTGCCAGAGTCTTGTCGGATGAGGACCCCCTAAAACCAGCTTACAATTCGGGCAAAGCTCCTTGGCAAGCTGAGCCAGCTCAAGCGCCTCTTTCCGAACCGCGGTATATACCGAAATCCCGACCAGCTCATATTGCTCTTTTTCAAGAATCAACCGCAATCCCTTGGTTAGGTCATTTTCTTTGCCCTTTCCAGTAATCACCCAGTTGGAATAGCCATCCAAAACCCGCGCCTTATGTCCGGCTTGCTCCAATAGCTCACTCAGTAAAATCAATGAATAACTGGGAATTAAACTCTCTCTTAATTCTTCTGAACTTAAAGCTCGTCTTGGATAATCCGGCTGAATTAATAAAATTTTCAAATCCACCCCTAATCACTATTTGCTAAGATAGCCTGTTCATAAATCCCTCTTAATTTTTCGCAATGCTCTGGAAGTGATTCCACCTCAATCCCCTGCTCCACCAGCGCGTCCGCTAATTCCGGATGGGTCGCCAATTTCTCCATCATCTCCCTTAATTCATAAGTATCCCCAGCAGGAAATAATAAGCCATTTTTGAGATGCGCCACCGCCTCCTTGAAAGCGCCAATGCCAGAAACTATCACTGGTCTTTTTGCCCGAATCGCTTCTCTTATGGTTATCCCGAACGATTCATACCATCTGGAGGGAAGAACCACACAGTCTATCTGAGAAAGAACCTTAGGTAGCTCATCCGGCTGATACGCGCCGTGAAAATAAACCGAAACTCCATAAGCCATCTCTTTTAACCGCGCATCATAATCATATATCCCATGATAAGGCACAGCCTCCCCAAAAATATGCAGTTCACATCCCTTCACCTTCATCTTCCGAAAAGCTAAAATCAAATCCTCAATCCCCTTTGAAGGAATCAAGGTGCCTAAATAACCAAATCTCCGAACTGGAGAATTTTTTGTCCTGGTCGGAACCGTCTCCACCAGGCTTAAATCCAGCCCATAAGCTAACACGCTGGTCTTTTCCGCAGGCGCCCCTGCTTCCACAATTCTCTCCCGATGAAAAGAGCTCGGAGCTATAATCTGATAAAGCCGACTAAACTCCCGCTGAATCTCTTTATGCATCTCCCGAAGCATCTGTAAGCCCTGCTCCTTGGCAAGAACATACATTGCTACCTTTGCCGGCAGGTTCAAGCCCACAGTTTGAGGCTTTAAGCATTCTAAACACTCATCCAGGATAATCTTCTGGCAGATTCTTTTATCGTTCCTAATTCTCTGCCCCCGAGGACAAAACGGACTATGGTCATGAGAAGTGAAAATTACTGGCATCCCCAACTCATCCGCTATCCGAATCATCCCCAAGCTCAATCCGCCTAAATGGTGAATATGCGCCACCTCTGCCTTTCTCTCCAGTAAATACTCTCGGAAGATATTGTCCACCTCCTCCCGCTGATAAACCGAGCGAAAATTCAATAAGCGGCGAGGGTCTATATGAACCCTGGTGATTTCCACCCCATACTCAACCTCCAAATCTATCTCCAAATGCTTCCGATTGCCTAACTTGGCGCGAGTGAACACAAATACCTCATCCTTCTCCGCCATCTTCCGAGCCAGATTCTTAAGATAAACCTCCACCCCTCCGATTTGCTCCGGCGGATACCCTTGAGCTACATAAACTATCTTCGTGGCTTAAACCCCCCTGCTCAATTTTTTATCTATTTTATCATACCAGGGATATTTTTCTCTCCACCGCTCTGCCCACCCTCCCATATATTGAGCCAAATTCTGGCTGAAAATAAAAAACAGCGCATAAAAAGACCATCTCAGCCAAGACCAGAAAGATAAATCCTTGCTAAATAAAATTCTAATCGTCTCCACCGCGCCTCTTAAACTCGCGCCCAAAACCTCTATCGGTCTATTAAACACCCGAAACCCACCCACCTGCCACCAATTGCTATGGTCAAGATAGACCCGCTTGAACTCATACCAGAGGGATTTATTATGAGAATGAGCCACTACTGATTCCGGCTCATAAACTATCTTATACCCCCGGTTCATAACCTCTTTTGCCCAGAGAATATCCTCGGCAAATCTCCGAGCAGGAAAATGAACCTCTTCCCAGACCTCCCTCCGAACCATAGAACTGACATTATCAAAACTGAAAAGCTCTATTATTTGCTCTGGCTTAAGGCCCTGAAAATCCCTCCACTCCTGAACCCGCTTTTCTTGTTTCCCTGCTCCCCAGCCCTCTAACCTTAACCTGAGCAACGGATTACAATTATCCCTGGCAATCTGGCGACTGAACACTCCAGCTACCTTTGAGTCCTCAAAATTCCGAACCAAATTCTTAAGCCAATTTTTATCCAGAGGACTCGCATCCTGAACCAATAGCGCAATCAGCTCTCCACTGCTTCGCTCTATAGCTAAATTCCTGGTCTGGCCGTGATTGAACTCTATTCTCGGTATCTGAAAGCACAGGTCCGCGTATCTTTGGCTAAGCTCCCAGGTGCCATCTTCGCTTTCGGAATCCACAATCACAAGCTCCACTTTATCAGGAAACTCCTGCGCCCGAACCGCTTCTAACACCTCCTGAAATAAAGCGCCTGCGTTCAAAGTCGGAATTACTATGCTAACCTTCATCCTTGATTGCTAATGCTTTTTGGCTTCTCCCCAACCGCGATTAGATAATAACACCAATCTGTATCCGGTGGCTCAAACTCATATTTCTGCTCAACTTGTCCCAAATAACTCTTATCTTCCCGGATGTTAAATCCCACCTCACTAACCAGCTTTCTCACCTCCTCCGCAGTATAACATTGCACCCGACCTCTAAGCTTTCCTCCTAACTTCAAAGACAAATTCACCGCATACCTGAACTCCTTAAATCCCTGCGGATGAAGCAGATTATAAAACTGAAACCAGCCCAACCCTCCAGGCCTCAGCGCCCGATAGCTCTCCTGCAAATAATGGAACACATCCTCCCGGTCTAAATGAATCAAAACTATCTGGAAATAGACCTTATCAAAGTGGTTATCCGGGAATAAAGAAAGCTCGCTTTTCGGATGATGAATAATTTTAACATTGTCCAAATCAGCCAGCCTCTTTTTCGCGAACCTGACCATCTGCCGGGAAATATCAATCCCGGTGAAGCTCTTGCAAGCCTGAGCAATATGGCGGGCAAGCCTTCCTACCCCTACCCCAACCTCTAAAACCTCATCCGCTTTGCTGATTTCCAGCTTCTTGATGATAATCTCCGCACTCTGCCTGCCGTGCTCATCTATATTTTTATCATCCGGCAGGTCCCCAAACGGAAGACCCGCAACCGCAAAATATGCTAACTGCTTGCTCCGAGCTAAATTGTCCCAGTATTTTCTATAACTCCCGCCCAGCTCTAATCGGAATATCCGCTCGGTCACGGCCGGGTCCCGCAAGTCCAGAACCTCTTCTTTTCTCAATAGCTTCTTCAAAATCCAGTTCCGAACCCTTGCTAACATATCATTAAAATATCATTATAGGTTTTTATCCGCAAGCCATAATCAGGATTGACCGAACGAAAATTCCGCTATGCTCCTTCTTTTTAAATTTATTCCAAATCTGCTTCCAGACCATATTTCTTAAACAGGTTTAAATAAACCGCTAAGATAAATTATTTTTTCTCATATCTTTTTTTAAGAGTTTTTAATTGCTTTTCTAAAACTGGCAGGTCTTCTTGAATGGTCTTCCATACCACCTCTAACTCAATTCCAGAATACTCGTGAATCATTTTATCCCGCATCCCACTCATCGCTCTCCAGGGAATTTCTGGAGATTGCCTCTTAGCCTCCCCAGGAATCCGTTTACCCGCTTCCCCCATCACCTCAAAATTTCTGACCACCGCATCAATAGTTTTTGAATCCCTTTGAAATTTTGAAAAATCCAACCCTTTTGTATAGTTCTTAATCTTCTTAATTGCTTCTAAAATGTCGTCTAAATAGACCAAAAAATCATTTTTCACAAATATCTCACCTCTTGCAAAATTTTTTGCCTTAACCTCTGTTTTAAAGCGCCTTTCATAACCAAATCCACCTTCCGATTTAAAACCTTGCTCAGATGCTCTTCCAATTCAATAAATTTAAATAAACCTATCGGCTCTTTAAATTCAACCAAAAGGTCAACATCGCTCTTTTTGCCCTGCTCCCCTCTTATCAAAGAGCCAAAAACCCCGATTCTTTTTACTTTATAATGTTCCCCTAAATAAAATTTCTCCTCCCGGAGCAGTCTTAAAATAGCTTGATATTCTTTCTCCCTCTCCATAAAAATTTTCTCCTAAAACTCTTTATCTCCTTTAAGATAAATCAAATTATTCCTTACACCACCCCGGCTTTAAGCAAATCGTGGAGATGAATAATCCCGACTAACCGCTTTCCCTCCGGGTCATCACAGACCAAAAGCGCGGTTATGGAATGCCTCTCCATCCTTGCTAACGCCTCTGCGGCAAGCGCCTCTGAACTTATTGACTTGGGATTCTTGGTCATTATCTCTAAAGCCTTTCTATTAAATACATCCGGAAATTTTTCCATCGCTCTCCGCAAATCCCCATCTGAAATCACCCCAACCAATTCCCCCTTATCCACCACCGCGCTATGACCCAGCATCCTGGAGCTCATCTCTAAAATCACCTCTTTCATCCCCGCTTCTGGAGAGACAATCGGAATCTCTTTCCCTTTATGCATCAGGTCCGAGACCTTTAAAAGTAGCTTTTTGCCCAGAACCCCCCCGGGATGGAGCACTGCAAAATCCTCTGGCTTAAAACCCTTTTCCTCTAAAAGCACCAGCGCCAGCGCATCTCCTAACGCTAACATCGCGGTGCTACTCGCAGTGGGAACTAAATTATATGGACAGGCTTCCTCCTTTACACTCACCTCCAGAACCACCTCCGCACTTTTAGCTAAAGTGGAATCTCTCCGCCCGGTCATTGCAATCACCATTAGACCTATTCTCCGGAAATAAGGAATCAGCTTAACCAGCTCCTCGGTTTCTCCGGAATTGGAAAGCGCTAACACCACATCTCCCTTTGAGACCATTCCCAAATCTCCGTGCAAGCCCTCTGCCGGATGAAGGAAAAAAGAAGGCGTGCCAGTGGAGGCAAAGGTCGCAGAGATTTTTTGACCCACCAGCCCGCTCTTGCCTAAACCGCAGACCACCACCTTGCCTGGACATTCCTTCAAAATCTTTATTGCCTGAACAAACTCTTTTCCTAACCGCTCAGAAAGCCGAGAGACCGCCTCGGCCTCTATCAATAACACCTGCTTTGCCCGGTCAATGCTCATCTTTCTTTCTCCAGCCCAAGCATCTTTTTAGCCCTCCTTCTTACCAGCCCAGCTATTTTCAAAGCTTGCTTTGCATCTTTTTTACTCATAGATGCCCCAGGATAACGAGAACTTATGGCGTAAAATTGAATCTCTCCTAACTTATCTTTAATATCCAAAAGCCATTGATTATGTTTGATTAACTCCAATAAAAAAGCCAGATTATGAGTTTTGGGTGGGTCTTTGCCCTGTTCCTGAATTATGGCTTTTAGATATTTTTCCACACATTGCTGGGAATGGAAACAGACCGCATCATAAATTGGTTTTTTAGCCCTCCATTCTCTATTCGCCACCTTAAAATCTCCCTCTGCCTTGTTCACCCATTCTTTAGTCATCTGCTTCATATAGAACAACCCCCTTGCTCAGCGCTTCCTTAATCAATGGGTCGCCAATTGCAAGCCTCTTTTGAACCTGGGTCGGGGTTTTTACCAATATGTCAATCGGAAAAGGATGGTCTATTAAAGCTGAGATTTTACCCGAGACCCGGGCTAATTTTTCCCGGGTGTTCAGCACCACCAGCAAATCCACATCACTATCCTTGCTCGGATTGCCATAAGCATAAGAGCCAAATAAAATCACCTTCTCCGGGCAAAAATTTTTAACAATTTGCCTGGTAATTCGCCCTAATCCTTTAGGACCCTTTGCTGAAGATTTTTTTCTCATCCGCCTATTTAATTGTCCTTGATATCCTCAAGGATTTCAATCAGGGAACTGATTTCTCTGCTCATCAGCCCCAAAGCCGAGAGACCGCCTCGGCCTCTATCAATAACACCTGCTTTGCCCGGTCAATGCTCATCTTCTTCTATTATTCTTTTACCATTAAATCCATTCTTTCTCAACTTGAGCCACTTGACACGATGCTGATAATTTTTTTATTTGATTTCTGCTCTGGGGTTTGATTAAAATGCTTTCCTTTATTAAAATTAAGAGTTATGAAAAGAGCAATAGTAAATTTAAGCCTGGGTTTTGCCCTATTTTTAGGGATAGCTGGAAAAGCGGGAATTGACCCTAAATCCCAGATTCGGGTGCTGATTGGACCCGCGCAGAAACAAGTTATGATAGAGGGGGACGCGCTTAAAATTATTGCGGGTGGCAAGAAAATCTCAAGCAGTGGAAAAGTCCAGATAGAGATTCGGAGTGATAAGCTCTGGGCAAAAGAAAAAAAATTGGGTGATTCTGTTAAAATAACTGCGCAAAGCCCGATTGCGGTGAATGGCCGGCTTTACCGGGGAGAGGTCTGGATTAAGGAGAGGCAGGGCGATTTTCTGATTATCAATCAATTATTGATTGAGGACTATTTAGGGGGAGTGGTCAAAAATGAGATGAATACCAGATGGGGCTTGGAAGCGCTCAAGGCTCAAACCATCTTAGCCCGGACCTATGCTTTAGGAAGAGTTAATCAGCCCCGGACAAAGGATTATGACCTGGTCGCAACTGTTGAGGACCAGGTTTATAGTGGGGTAAGCGGAGAAGACACTGAAAGCTTAAAGGCAATTAACCAGACCAAGGGAGAGGTGCTCTTTTATCAAAACCAGCTTGCCCAGGTGTTTTATCATTCCTGCTGTGGAGGCGAGACCGAATCCGCGCAATCTGCCTGGGGGGGCGCGGGCAAGCCTTATCTAAAATCAGTTGATTGCTCTTATTGTCAGGAATGTCCGCATTATTTCTGGCGGTATCCTAAAGAAGGGGTTTTGACCCCAGAAGAGATTGCCAGCCAGCTTGGGTATCTTGGGGAATCCGTGTCTGAGATAAAAATTCTGGAGCAAAGCCCTTCTCAACGGGCGCTTAAAATCCAGGTCAGATTTAAAAGCGGATATGAGGCGGTAATTACTGGCAATGATTTCCGAATCCGCTTGGGAAGGGATAAGATAAGAAGCACGCTTTTTAAAATAGAAAAGCAAGCTGAGGGATTTGTGGTGTTTGGCTCCGGCTCCGGACACGGGGTGGGGCTTTGCCAATGGGGGGCAAAAGGAATGGCGGAAGAGGGAAAAAGCTATAAAGAGATTTTAGAGTTTTATTTTCCGGGCGCTGAGTTAAGAAAAATTTATTGAGGAACTGAAAATGGCGGAAGAAGAAAGGATTAAGAAGGAGCTGAATCGGCTGATTGAGGAGAACCTGAAGCTGGATGAGGCTAACCAGAGGCTGAATGAGAGGCTGATTGAGCTTTATATTCTTTATCAGCTAACTCATCAGCTCAGTTTAAGTTTGAACCTGAACGAGATTTTTGAGCGGGCGATGGCTTTGATTCAGGAGATGCTTCATATTGAGCGGTATTCAATAATGCTTTTGAGTGAGGAGAGCGGAGCGCTGGAGATTCGGGCAAGTAGAGGATTGCCAGAGGAGTTAGTTATTAAATGCCGAGCTATGCCCGGCTATGGCTTGAGCGGAAAGGTCATAGAGCAGGCAAAGATGGTCTTGATTGAAGACCTTTCTAAGACCAAGGACTTTATTTATTATCCGGAAAGTAACTTCAATCAAGGCTCTTACCTGGGGCTTCCGCTTTTAGCAAGAGATGGCAAGGTGCTGGGTGTGGTCAATTTTCATAGTCCCGAGTCTAAGAGTTTTTCGGAACGGGACCTAAAATTATTTCAGGCGGTGAGCGAGCAGGTGAGTATCTCTTTAGATAATGCGCTTACCTATCAGCGCACTCAGGAGCTATCCAATCGGGATGAGCTCACCAAGCTCTATAACCGAAGATATTTCTTTGAGCGCTTGGAGAAAGAGGTGGAGCGGGCAAAGCGCTATCAGCGGAAATTATCGCTTCTAATGATAGATATAGACCATTTCAAAAATTATAATGACAGCTTTGGTCATCTTCAGGGGGATATTGCGCTTCGGGAGCTGGCTAAGGTCTTAGAAAAAAATCTAAGAAAAGTGGATGTGGTCGCTCGCTATGGCGGGGAGGAGTTTTTGGCGCTACTGCCAGAAACCGATAAAAGAAGCGCTCAACGGGTCGCAGAAAAACTCAGAAACGCCATAGAAAAGCATCGTTTCAAAAATAAAGACCAGGACGCTCAGGGAGCTAAAATCACGGTCACCATTGGCATCAGCTCTTTCCCGGATGATACCCGGGACGCATTTGAGCTTTTAGACCGCTCGGACAAGGCAATGTATTTTGGCAAGGCTCAGGGCAGGAACCGGGTTTGCGCCCAGCTCCCTTCTTCTGGAACCTAAAATTAAATGCCAGTCTCGGATTTTGAGTATCACCTTCCCAAATCTGCCATTGCCCAGCATCCACTTAAAGAAAGAGACCAATCCCGACTTTTAGTTATTGATAGAAAAACTCAGGGGTTTTTTGACCAGAGATTTTATCAACTTCCTGAGTTTCTTTCTCCTAAGGATGTTCTGGTGGTAAATAATTGTCAGGTGATTCCGGCCCGGTTTTTTGCCCGGAGAAAAACCGGAGCCCAGCTGGAGATTACTTTGATTAAAAAGCTCAAAGAGAATGAATGGGAAGGGCTAATTCGGGGGAAAAAGCCTAAACCCGGAGAGGAGATTAGGCTCAAAGAGAAGCTTAAAGCCATATTTTTGGATGAGAAAGACCTGGATATTGAGGCAGGATTTAAAGGTGGGCTCTGGAGAATTAAATTGGAGAGCCCCCAAAAAGAGATTCTGGAGCAAATCGGGGTGGTTCCTCTCCCGCCTTATATCCGAAGAAAATCTGCCCAGGAATATCAAGCAGATAAGGAGCGCTATCAGACCATTTTTGCCAGAAAAAAAGGAGCGGTTGCGTCTCCTACCGCAGGATTGCATTTCACTGAGCGGGTATTTAACGCGCTTAAAGACAAAGGCATAGAAGTCCTGGAGCTGACCCTTTATGTGGGCTATGGCACATTTGCTCCAGTGCGGGTGGAGCGGGTGGAGAACCATATAGTTCATAAAGAGGTTTATGAGCTGAGCGAGCAGGCGAGCAAGCGCATCAACCAAGCCCGGCAAAAAGGCGGAAGAATTATCGCGGTCGGCACCACGGTTTGCAGAACCTTGGAGACAGTCAGTGATGACCAGGGCCTAATCCAGGCTAAAACCGGCGAGACCGATTTATTCATTTATCCGGGATATAGATTTAAAGCAGTGGATGCGCTCTTGACCAATTTTCACCTTCCCCGCTCCTCATTACTGATGCTGGTCAGCGCCTTTGCTGGATTAGAGCTAACCAAAAAGGCTTATCAGTATGCCCTTGCTCAGGGCTATCGGTTCCTGAGCTATGGAGATTGCTCCTTAATTATTTAAGCCAACCTGAATGGCGCGCCTGATTACTTTTTTATGGTTCAGCTATGAGATGAGAAACAAAATAGTTGTAATTTCTTTAAACAGGATTATATTATATATCACGACGGATTAGAAAAGATTTCCCAGAGGTGATGGAGTCCGCCTTTAACCGCTCTTGGAGCTGATGACTCCTGCTAACTTGGAGTTTTGAAAGTTAGAAAGGAGTTCATTGTGGAACCAGAATATAACAGCATTACGGATTTTGGGGAAGCCCAGTTGCTTCAATTGATTCCATGGGTAATCTCCATTCTGGAATCCCAGGGCGAGGCTTATATTGACCTTTTCAGGCGCTTACAGAATTTAGCAGACAGACTCTCCTCCGGACATTTCCAATTAGCGGTGCTGGGACAGTTTAAGCGAGGCAAAAGCTCCCTAATAAATGCTCTGCTCGGAGAAAAATTGCTCCCTACCTCAGTTGTTCCGCTTACCGCGATTCCCACTTTTCTTAAAGCTGGGACCCAGCGGAGGGCAAAGATATTTTTTAAAAACAATCAGCCAGTCCAAGAGTTTTTAAGCCCAGAGGTTGATGAATTGCGGGAATATCTGGAGAGGTTTATCAGCGAGGAATTAAATCCTAAGAACCATCTGGGAGTGGAACTGGTGGAAATTGAGCATCCCGCTTCTATTCTGACCTCCGGGCTGGTGTTAATTGACACACCGGGAATAGGCTCTACTTTTGAACATAACACTGAAACCACCCTTAATTTTATTCCTCAGTGCGATGCCAGTTTGTTCATAGTATCTCCGGACCCGCCAATCACTCAGGTAGAGATGAAATTCTTAAAAGAGGTGCTCTCCGCGGTTAATCAGGTGTTTTTTGTTTTTAATAAAATTGATTATTTAGACCAGCCCGAGTTAGAAAAAAGTATCAGTTTTTTCAAAAAAATTCTTTCAGAGCAAGTCGGATTTCAAAGGGATTTAGTTATTTTCCCGGTTTCCTCCCTCTTGGGTTTAAAGGCTAAACGCAACCGCTCACTGGAAGATATAAAAAGCAGTGGTCTGGAGGAGCTGGAAGGGTATCTAATTAAATTTTTAGCTCAAAACAAGCAAAAGCTACTTTACCAGGCGATTGCTAAAAAAACTCGCTCTTTGATAAAAGAAGCGCTTTTAAGAATAACTCTCTCCATTCAATCTCTTCAGATGCCGATTGAGACCCTGGAGATGAAAAGACAGAGCCTTGAAGAAAAATTAACCGAGGCCAAAGATAAACAGTGGGTCCAAAAGGTATTAGTTGAAGCGGATTTAAAGAGAATTATAGAAAACCTTGAAAGCCAAGTCCAGAATTTACAGGGAAAAATTTTTATGCAAATCCTGGATAATCTTGGCCTAAAGGATAAAAATCAAGCACGATGGGATGAACCAGCCATCCAAGAAAAACTTGAAAAAATTATCCCTCAATTATGTGAACACGAATACGGCGCCCTATCACGGCTCTTAGAAAAGCAGGCTAAAAATATCTTTGAATCTCACCAGCAACCGATTCAGCAACTGATTGAAAAATTCCGTAAAGACGCCGCAGAAATTTTTGAAATTCCTTTTCATCTCGGAGAAACTATAGAGGCTTTTGAGCTGGAAAAAAATCCCTATTGGGTCACCCATCAATGGGACAGCTCCTTTGGGATTCCACCAGCAAAAGTGGTTGAGTTATTTCTTCCTCCCAGCCTTAAGAAAAAAAGAATTAGGCGAAGAATTGAGCAACGAATAAAAGACCTGGTATTATATAACTTAGAAAATATTCGCTGGTCTAATTTACAACTGATTCAGGATAACTTCAGAAAATTTATCACCCTCCTGGACCAGAGATTCAAGGAAACGGTTATTTCCATTCAGGAGGCTATTGCCACCGCTTATCAAATGCGAATGAAAAAGAACCAAGAGGTGGAAAACCAAATCCAGAAATGGGAGCAAACCAAAGGTCAATTAGAGAGCCAATTGAACATAGCTCTGTAGCCCCCAAATTTTCTATTATTAAAAAAGTTAAAAGCTAATTTGCGCCGAATTTGACTATCTTGGCTTAATCGGATAATTTGGTCAAAGATGTTATGGCAGGAATAGTTATAGTTCATAACCCGTTTGCTCGGGGCAATATCAGGCGTCCCGGAATTTTATCAAAAATTAAAGGCCTTGTGGGTTCTGTAGGCGAAGTGGTCTCTACTCGCACCATTGATGAGCTTCCTTTAGTCGCAGAGCTATGCCTGAAAAGGGAAATAGATATTTTAGGAGTGAACGGCGGAGACGGAAGTATGCATATAGCTCTCACTGCCTTTGTCAATACTTATAAACACCATCCGCTTCCCAAAATAGTCGCGCTCCGGGGCGGAACTATGAACACTATGCCCAATTCTCTTAAGCTCAAGGGAAAAACCCTGGAGATTCTTCAAAAATTGATTGAAAAATATACCACCAGAACCTCGTTTGAGACCATCAAACAATCTCTGGTCAGACTCAATAATAAATACGGATTTATGAGCGGGGCTGGCATACCTCCAAATCTCCTCTCTGCCTACTACGGCGGAACCAGCACCGGTCCCTGGCAGGGCATCAAGGTTATCGCTCGCACCATTGGCTCAGTCCTGATTCAAGGTCCTTATGCTAAATTTATTATGAAGCCTGCAACCTGCAGACTGATAGTGGAAGATAAAGAGTTCCCAGATAAAGAATTTGTCGCTATCCTTGCCTGCACCATCCGGGAAATCGGGCTCGGCTTCACGCCCACCCCCAGAGCCTATGACAAGCCCGGCTGTTTCCACTTCATCGCAACCACTATCTCACCAATTAAAATCATCCCCAAAATCCCGGCACTATGGTTGGGACGGGATTTAATCCTTCCGGAAGTCTTTTCCCAGCCAATAAGCAGAGCCAGAATTGAGCCTTTAGCTAATCTCAGATATATGGTTGATGGAGAAATCTATGAGACCGAACAGCCTATTGATATAACCTGCGGACCAGCCATTGAACTGATAAAAATATAATTCAAGGAGTGAGCCTATGAACAAAGCAGTCCGAGTGGGAGTAATTGGAGGCAGTGGGCTTTATGAAATGAACGGATTCAAAAAAACCAGAGAAATCTCAATCAAAACCCCTTTTGGAAAAACCAGTGATAAACTCATGATTGGGGAACTGGAAAAAGCCACTATCGCATTCCTCCCAAGACACGGAAAAGGACACTTTATCCTCCCTAACGAAATCAATTACCGTGCCAATATCTGGGCTATGAAAAAATTAGGCGTGGAATTCATCATTGCCTCTGCCGCGTGCGGCTCCCTCCGAGAGGATATTCATCCCGGAGAAATCGTGCTGATTGACCAGTTCATAGACCGAACCAAAAACCGAATTGATACCTTTATGGGAAAAGGCATTGTCGGACATTTAGTCTTTGCAGACCCGATTTGCTCTGAGCTCTCCCGGATTTTATACGACTCTGCAAAAGCTCTTAACCTTAAGGTCCATAAAGGAGGAGCCTATGTCTGCATAGAGGGTCCCAGCTTCTCCACTAAAGCTGAAAGCCATATGTATAGAAGCTGGAAAGCAGATGTGGTGGGAATGACCAACCTGACCGAGGCTAAATTAGCCAAAGAAGCAGAAATCTGCTATGCGACCTTAGCGCTTTGCACTGATTATGATTGCTGGAGAGAATCAGGAGAGCCGGTCACCATTGACGCAGTCCTCAAAGTGATGAGCCAGAACATAGAAAACTGCCAGAAAATCATTAAGCAAGCTATGCATAACCTTCCAAAAAACCGCGCCTGTGCCTGCGCCAACGCTATGAAAAACGCAGTCATCACCGCTAAAAACAAAATCCCAGCCAAACTCAAAAAAGACCTAAAAATCATCATCGGAAAATACCTC
>Ga0172365_10000285_pt1 | contig 32950 bp, 29 predicted proteins | sample LakKivSesite48cm_FD_114535 | JGI IMG/M metagenome (GOLD analysis project Ga0172365, IMG submission 114535) | Sediment microbial communities from Lake Kivu, Rwanda - Sediment site 48cm | ecosystem: Environmental > Aquatic > Freshwater > Lake > Sediment | place: Rwanda: Western Province, Lake...
AAGAGTCCAAGCTTGGCTTCATGAGCCTCTGGTTGAGTGTGGTGGCCTGGGCAGGATTCGGACCTGCGACAATCCGGTCTTCAGCTTCGTCCTAAACGTCGAACGCTCTCCTTGGCCCTTCTGACAGGCTGAGCTACCAGGCCTAGTTCCTCACACGACCTTTGTCCTTTATTTGCTTTTTCCGGGCGGATTTCCCTCGCGGGGGATAATCGTTTTAAGGTGAATAGCTCGCCCGTTCCCGAATGCCCTCCTTTCCCCCGGACGAGTACTCGCTCAACATCTTCAGGTCTCTCGGCTATTCAAGGAAGAAGAGTGAGGTCGACGGGGAATTCTACTGGGTCCATAGGGACTTCAAGGGGCAGTGCGGAGAGAGCCCCCTAGTCAGCTACACCTTCATAGGAAAACCAATCGGAAAGAAGTCTACCAGCCAAGACGAGGTTCGCGACAGATTTCTTTCATTCTTTCACAAGCAGGGCCACGTGATAGTGCCTCCCTATCCGGTGGTGTCAAGATGGAGGAACGACCTTTACCTCACAGATGCGAGCATAGTCGACTTTCAGCCATACGTCACCGATGGCATGATCCCCCCTCCGGCCAACCCCCTAGTGGTTTCTCAACCCTGCATCAGGCTCGTCGACCTCGACAACGTCGGCCTCACGTTCGGGAGGCACATGAGTCTCTTCGAAATGGGGGGTCACCATGCCTTCAATTCGAAGGAGAAGGAGGTCTACTGGAAGGAGGACACGGTGCGCCTGTGCAACGAATTCTTTGAGAAGGCAATGGGGATACAGCGCGAGGAGGTAATCTATCAAGAGTCCGCTTGGTCCGGCGGTGGCAACGCAGGTCCATGTTTCGAGGTGATGGTCGGGGGGCTAGAGGTCGCGACCCTTGTCTTCATGCGCTTCAAGGCGACTGCGGATGGGAAGCTGGTGGAATCTCCAATACGGACCGTTGACACGGGGTATGGGATCGAACGGCTTCTATGGGTGGCTTCAGGAGTTCCCAGCCCGATGTTCGTGGTCCATCCTGAGGTCACGAAGTTCCTCGCGAGAGAAGCGAGGGTCGATACCAACGAGGCCTTCATGCACAAGTACGTCGAAGCGCTGTCCGGCGTGGGTCGCAATGACTTGGACATTCACTCCCTCAGATCGGCCGTTGCCCCGAAACTCGGACTTTCCCCTAGCGTTCTGGAGGACAAGGTGGGCCCACTCGAGCGAATCTTCAAAGTCGCCGATCACACAAAGAGCCTGATCTTCGTCCTCTCAGAGGGCGTCGTGCCTTCAAATGTGGGTGTCGGTTACTTGGCCCGCCTGCTGTTCAGAAGAGCTGCAAGGACGCTGAAGGCGCTGAACCTCTTGGAGCTCATGCCAGAGGTGATCTCGATGCAGACGGATTACTGGTCCCACCGATTTCCGCGGCTAGGAGATCAGAAGGACGAGATCCTGAAGGTAGCATCGGTGGAGCTGCACAAGTACACGAGGAATTACGAAAGATCCACGGAGCTGGTCGGTAGGATGTACGATGAGGGCGGGGCCTCCGCGTTCGAGAGGGATCGGCTCATACAGCTCTACGATTCGCAGGGGATAACTCCCGAAGAGGTATCGGACATACTGAAGGACAAGGGTGCGGACATCAAAGCCCCTTCGGATTTCTACAGCTTGGTTGCAGCGCGACACACCAAGCAATTGCAGGCCCAGGCTTCAGCCCCTATGGTTGCGACTGCCCTTGAACTGGAGAAGTTGCCGCAGACACGAAAGGTGTACTACGAGGATCCTGAATTGCTGCTCTCGGAGGCGGTCGTGCAGGCGACAGTCAAGCCGGACGGCCTGGTGCTCGACAGGACGATATTCTACCCAGAGGGAGGCGGCCAGCCTTCAGATATCGGCAAGATCAGGCATGACGGCACGGAGGTCAACGTGACTGCAGCTGAGAGTCAGAATGGCGTTGTAGTCCACAGGGTCGTGGGTTCTCTGCCCAAGGTCGGGGCAAAGGTCGACCTTCAGGTAGATGAAGAGAGAAGGATGGCGCTCAGAAGGGCTCACACCGGCACTCACCTCGTGAACTGGGCCACTAGGATGACATTAGGCAGCCACGTCTGGCAACACGGCGCTCAGAAGGGGGTTCAGGAGTCTAGGCTGGATATCACTCACTACGACGCCTTGACGGACGAGGAGATCTCAAAGATAGAGGAGCTTGCGAACCGACTCGTCATGAAAGTCGTTCCCGTTAAGATAGAGATGCTCGGAAGAACGGAGGCCGAGAGCAAATACGGGTTCAGGATCTACCAAGGTGGCGTTGTGCCGTCAAAGGTGCTGCGGATAGTGTCGGTCGGGGATTACGAGGTCGAAGCCTGTGGTGGCCTTCACGTGAATAACACCGGCCAGATTGGGATGATTAAGATAACCAGGGCTGACAAGATACAAGATGGAGTTGTCAGATTGACCTTCACGACAGGGCTTTCTTCTCTGGTCAGGTTCCAAGAAGCAGAAGCGTCAAACAAAAAGGTCGCGGAGATCGTGAGGACGGACAGGACGCAGGTCGTGGAAGCGACCAAGCGATTGGCTGAGGAATTCCAGGCGGCGCGAAAGGAGTTGGACTCCGCAAGACAATCCGGGGCGAAGCAACTTGCGGCAAGCCTGCGGGATTCAATAGAAAACGTAAAAGGACTGAAAGTATGCTTCCATGAGGACGAGTCCCATAGCATAGGTGATCTGATAACAACGTCTAGGGAGCTGCTCTCTTCGAACCCGGACACCGTTGCGTTCATGGTCTCTTCTGCAGGAGCTTCCCCAGAGTTCGTTCTGGTCTACGGAGACGAGGCGAAGCCAAGGTCAGGCCTTGCCGCTGGCGACATAGCCAAGTCAATAGGAAACACCTTCAAGGGCGGCGGTGGAGGGAGGGAGAAATTCGGCAAGGGGGGCGTCTCTGGCGGTACCGACATCAAGAAGCTGAAAGAAGAGGTCTTACGCTTATTACTCACCACGCAGGGCCGACCTCGGTCGCGATGACCACAGAGCCTGATGGATTCCAAGACGTGATCTGGCAGGAAGCGTGGGAGAAGGACAAGGTCTACGAAGCTAACGTCGATCCTTCTAAGCCGAAGTATCTCGTGACTTTCCCATTTCCTTACATGAGCGGGCCGGTTCACGTCGGAACCGCATACACTCTGACCAGGTTAGATGTCATCGCGCGGTATTTCAGGGCCAAGGGATTCAATGTCCTGTTCCCGTTCGCTTGGCACTGGACAGGGGTGACGATTGCAGGCATTTCGGAGAGGATCCGCCAAGGAGATGAGCCAACCATTCACGTACTGCGTGATATGGACGGCGTGCCTGAGGATGTCGTCATGTCGTTCAAAGATCCTCTGGTGATGGCGCGCTACTACACGCAACACAACAAGGAAGCCGTGAAACGGTTAGGAGTCGGCATCGACTGGCGCAGGGAGTTCCACACATCAAGCGATGATAAGTGCTACAGCAAGTACGTTGAGTGGCAGTACCTGAAGCTCAGGGAGAAGGGATACGTCAAGCGCGGCAAGCACCCCGTAGTCTGGTGCCCGAAGGACGAAAGCGCGACAGGAGACCACGACAGGCTTGAAGGGGAGGGCGTCTTTCCCACGCCATTCAGCTTGGTCAAGTTTCGAATGCAAGATCGAGAACATCTGGTTGCCGCCACGTTTAGGCCTGAGACTGTGTTCGGCGTGACTAACGTCTGGGTAAACCCGGCCTCCACATACGTGTCTGCGGACGTTGATGGGGAGCGTTGGGTGGTCAGCGAAGACGCGGCAAGACGCCTGTCCGAGCTCGGGAGAAAGGTGTCAGTCACATGCTCGTTCAAGGGGGAGATTTTAGTGGGGAAGAAAGCTGAGGCACCACTGGTTGACAGCATGGTGCTCGTGCTTCCCGCCGACTTCGTAGACCCACAGCTCGGGACCGGCGTAGTGTACAGCGTCCCGGCACACGCACCGTATGACCATATGGCACTCGTAGACTTGAAGAAGAACGCGGCCTCGGTCGCGCAACACTACGGCGTCAACGCCGATGAAATAGCGAAGATCAAGTCGATATCGATCATCTCGACTGAGCGATTCGGCACGAATCCTTCGGAGGTTGTCGCCAAGAAAATGGGGATCACCGATCAGAACGACGAGAAACTGGAGGAAGCCACAGCTGATGTCTACAGGGAGGAGTTCCTCCGAGGGGTCACCTTGCAGAATACCGGCCCCTTGGCAGGTCTGCCAGTCAGGCAGGCGAAGGATAAGGCGATGGAACTACTAGGGGACGCGGGTCGAGGCGATGAGATGCTGGACCTGCCAACTCCTGTTGTCTGCAGGTGTGGGACGCGATGCATTGTCAAAGTGCTAACGGATCAGTACCTCCTCTCATACTCGGACCCTCAGTGGAAAGAAAGAACGAAGGGAGCCTTGGCCCGAATGTCGATTCACCCGGAAGAAGTGCGAAAGAACCTAGAGTGGTTCATAGACTGGTACGACGATTGGGCCTTCGTGCGGACCTCTGGCCTGGGGACGAAGCTGCCCTGGGAAACGAAGTACATGGTAGAAACACTCAGCGACTCTACGGTTTACATGGCATACTACATCATCGCTAAGCACGTCAACTCCGGGAAACTGAGGGCACAGAACCTCATGCCCCAGTTCTTCGACTATGTCATGCTTGGCATTGGCGCTGAGGCCGATGTCTCGAAAGTAACCGGAGTTTCTCTCGAGCTGCTACGCGAGGTCAAGGGGGACTTCGAGTACTGGTATCCTGTAGATCTAAGGGGTTCTGGCAAGGATCTAGTCGCAAACCACCTCATTTTCTTCCTCTTTCATCATGTCGCCATCTTTCCCGAGAAGTACTGGCCAAAGGGGATTTCCGTCAACGGCTTCATGAGGATAGAGGGGGAGGCCATGCACAAGTCCAAAGGCGTCTTCATACCGCTCTCAAGGGCCGTTGAGGAATACGGCGCGGACGCTACTAGACTGACCGGCATACTCGCTGCTGACGAGTTAGACGACCCTGACTGGAAGAAGGAGAACGTCATTGCTTCGACACAGCTACTCAACTCCGTGAGGGACATCTATAACGACATCAGCGAGTCTGCGACGAGTGCAAGCTCGAAGAACTCGATGCCCGGCAGGTGGCTTATCTCCAAGATGGGGAAGAGGGTTGGGTCTATCTCCAATTCACTTGAAGCCCACCAGCTGCGTAAGGCGGCAGTGGAGGTGTTCTACGGCGTGAGATCAGATGTCAGGTGGCATCTGCGTAGGCAACCTTCCGCGAATAAGGCGAGTTTGGCACAGGTCCTTACGGCTTGGGCGAGACTCATGGCCCCATTCGCCCCGCATACCGCGGAGGGCCTCTGGAAACAACTGGGAATGGAGGGCCTCGTGGTCGAAGCCCCTTGGCCAACTTCACAGGAGTTCCCTGAAGACAAGGCCGCGGAGGCCGAAGAGGAATACATCGTCAGCCTAATGGAGGACATCCAGAATGTCCTCAAAGTGATGCCAGTGAAACCGACGAAGGCATACCTCTACGCGGCCTCCAGTTGGAAGCGAGACATACTGAACGAATACTTGGGGCACATGGCGAAGGGAGCGTCGACGCAGGAGACATTCAAGGCCGTGGTCGCTGAGCTGCGCCAGCGTAACCTCGGCAACGAAGTTCCCTTTGCACAGAAGATGCTGGCCAAAATAGCGGATAAATCAAAGGAGACGAGCCCCACGGATATGTTGGAGCGTATGAGCACAATAGATGAACCGACGTTATTGAAGGAGAACGCGCGATTCCTATCAGGTGAGTTGAAGCTCAAGGAAGTTGTCGTGTCGGAAGAAGGCACGGCTGAATTCGATCCGGGCAAGAAGGCGAAGCTAGCAGAGCCTCTGAGGCCGTCCTTCTACTTGGAGTAAATGCAAATCAGGGAGAAAGTTTATTGTCCCATTGGACCCATTTCTGCTTGGGCCCGTAGCCTAGCTAGGACAAGGCGTCGAAGTTCGTGCGTAAGCTTTCTAAGCCGGAGACCGTGGGTTCAAATCCCTCCGGGCCCGCTAGCACCATCCTCGTGATACTAGGTCGAGCTGATAGCATGTCGCGCGATTGTTCTGGTGCACGTCGACCCTAGGTTTCGCGAGATGCGCGCTCGATTAGTCGTATGACGTCTCCCAATGGCATCGTCTCTTGAGTTCCAGTTCTCATGTCCTTCACGGTGACCTTGCTCTCAGCGACCTCCTTCTGTCCGACGAGAATCGCGAACCTGAACCCTCTGCCCGCCACCTTCTTCATCCTTGAGGACAGAGACCCCATAGACAAGTCAAGCGAAGCGGAGATTCCGCTCGCCCTCAGTTCCTTAGCCACACGGAGTCCATACCCCTGCGACTTTGGGTCCAAGATCATCACTGTGGCGACCGGCGGGGGCTGTGCAACCTGTTCGAATTCTTTCCCCAACACCAACCTGTCTGCTCCCAGCGACATCCCAACGGCAGGAAGGTCGGCCCCAAATAGGGAACAGAGACCATCGTACCTCCCTCCGCCCGCCACGGCCAAGTTCAGCCCCCTGACGCTCACCTCGAAGATCATCCCAGTGTAGTACTCAATACCTCTCGCGAAACCGAGGTCCATCACGACCCTCCCTCCGGCGCTCTCACTTCCAGACGTCGCCAATTCCTTAAGTTCGTCCAAGCTCTCCAAGGCCCGCGGCATGTCCTTGAGCAAATCTCTTGTCCGATTGTACGCCGCTTCGATGTCCCTACCTCTGATGCCTGTCAGCTCCTTCATAAGGCGGGCCAGCCCAGGCTTTGCTGTGCGCAAGACATCAGCCAACCTCTGCTCGTCTCCTCTGTCAATCATGCCGAGGGCTGCGTCTTGGCGTTCTCCGCTGATGCCGAACCTGTCCAGAACAGCCCTGAGTACGCCTTGGTGTCCGATCTTCAGCGTGAAGTCGTTGAACCCTAGCTTCGAAAGTAACGTCAGGGTGATGTCGATCATCTCCATATCCGCGAGTACACTACTGGACCCGAACAGTTCTGCCCCTATGTGGGTGAACTCTCTGAATCTACCACGTTGCGGTTCGTCGTATCGAAACATGTTCGCCACGTAGGCCAAACGAATTGGCATAGGCTTACCTCTAAGCGTGGATGCCACGTATCTGGTGACGGACGGGGTGCCTTCAGGCCTGAGTACAACATCACGGCCGCCCAAGTCTCTGAATCTGAACATGCGGTGGCGTATCTCCTCACCCGACTTCAGATCCATCAGGGCAGCGGGCTCGACGGTGGGAATCTCGATTTCCTCATAACCGTAGAGCCTGAAAGTGGCGCGGCTGGTTTCAATCACCTTCAGCTTCGCGGCGAAATCCTCAGGCGACAGTTCCCTGAAACCCCTAAGCGGTCGCACGTCTTGCTTCCTGGTCTTCAAATCTTGAGAGCACCTATCACGAAAGCTACCAGTGCAAACAGCATCCACACTCTAACCAGATTCTTCTCCTTTCTCAACGCCTTGGGGTCGTCCATCTTCAGGACTCTCGCCGAAGACACTAGTAGGCATGTCGCTACGACGGCAATCGCAAACGGATAGTACTGGTTCGTTATCCCCAAGGCGACAGGCACAATGGCCAACAGAATAGCCAGAGAATACAGCGATACAGATAGTAGCTTGGCCTTCCAAGCGCCATAGGCGACAGCCACAGTCATGACCCCCCTTTTCTTGTCACCCTCCATGTCAGCTATCCCCTTGTGGACTTCACGGCCTAGGTTGCCGACGAAAGCCATAAGGGCGAAGAGCAGCAGATACACGTCTATGTGACCCACCGCCAGCAGCCCACCTCCGATGAAAGCGGAGGCTACAAGAGCACTAACCAGGATGTTGCCTAAGAAGCCGATCCTCTTCAGATACAAGTTGTAGGTCACGCTGGCGAGGGCGACTACCGGGGGCACGCACAAGAACCAGACATTCGCAGCTAAACTGGCTGTCACAAAGCCCAGCGCGAGCAAGACAAACGAATAGACTAGCGCCTCCTTGGGGCTCAGCTTTCCGGACGGTATGGGCCGACTTGGTTCGTTCACCTTGTCCGCTTCTATGTCGATTATGTCGTTGGTCACCATCGCGAAGGCCGTGTAAATGCCGCACGATATCGCCCCTGCCAGTAGCTGCGTTGAGATGGACAACGTTCCCGTGGAAACAACATATCCTACGATGACCCCGGATCCCATAAGGAACACATCAGCTGGCCTTGCTATCTTGACCAGGACTTCGGCCTTCATTACGCCAACGACCTCGATATAGAATAATAGACAATTTCGTTTCTTCTGTCAATAACTCCCAATATGAGTGTCTTCCTGTTAGACTGTGCTCGCTTCAGTATCTCAACAAGCTTCTCGGACACGATCGGTGTCCCCTCGCAAAGGCCAACTACTAGGAACTTGGGTGCTTCCGTAGGGTACTCTCCCTTCTCGTATACGTTGAAATCTATGCCCAGCCCGTACCCTTCCCTTGTTATGTAGCCTCTCGTCCTCAGATCCCTCAGCACGAGGTACTTATACCAAGAGTTCCTATCGAGCTTGTTGGCCTTTCTGGCCAGAGTCTCGAAAGAGTAGGCCTGCCTCTTCCGGGAGACGAGCACGAGCCTCTTCGTTTCGACAAGGAAGAGGGCTTCGGGCAACGATAGTCGAACCTGCCCCTCCCCGATGCCGAATCCCCTCTCGGTAAGCCACTTCACTTGATCCGGGTTCGACACGAGGACATCACTGCCGCGGAGCACTCCCTCTATCTGGATCTCCGCTTTCTCCTCCTCCAAGCTCACAACTTCGTAGTCGCGCCAGATTGCGTATAAAACAGTTGGCTCGCCTTCGAGCTGTATCGGTATCTAATTCGTGCGAGCGGGCCCGCTGGGATTTGAACCCAGGGTTTGCAGCTTAGGAGGATCAGCGTTCCACTCTGCTGCCTTAATCCTGGCTAGGCCACGGGCCCGATCGTTGGATGCGACTCTCCGTTATTTTAAGCTTAGACAAGATGAAGCACAACCTAGGGTAGGTGCGAGGGCCGGGAATTTCGACGGGGTCTCGAACCCGGGTAGGCCTTCGCCACGAGATCTTAAGTCTCGCGCCTTTTCCTAGCTCGGCCACCCTCGCAACCGTAGGGACTGGCCGTCGTTCAGTCTTTAATTGTTTCCAGCTTGGTCAGGGCGTTCCAGATCCTGGTCCTCGACAACATCGAGAGGTTCGAATCCTGATTCGCCTCCTCCAAGAGCTGGATTGCCGACGCGGCCTTTATCCCTGGAGAGAGGTCCTCCCTGCAGAGGCGGTCCACCGTTTCCTTCACCAACTTCTTCACGTTCTTTGGCGTGCTCATGTCAGCTTGGACGACCTTGATCGACTCAACTACCTTCAGGAGTTCCTCTTCGTTCTTTTGCCGCCTCTGCTTCGCCGTCGTCATGACACTTCTCCCCGGGGGTTGCTATTTGGTTTGAAGATATGACCATTATTAAAGGATAGCGTGACTCCAGAATGCATTTTGCTGGTTCATTGCCTCTCCTCAAGGGGGTGAGCAGAACTCCATGTCGACCGACTCCACTCGCATGTGTGTGGGCTAGGACTTCCTGCTCTTGAACAGGAGCAATACCATGTAGGCCAGACTCGATACCAATCCGATCGTACCTGACGCCGGAAGCTGAATCACGGCAGAGATCAGCAGGCCGACCATGCCGAACACCAGCGCGACTGCGAAGGAGGCGATCAACATCCTGTCCAGCTTCTTCGTGAGGAGCATTGCGATGGCTGCCGGGGGCATTATTGCCGCATGAACCAAGAGAGCTCCCATCGTCCTCGCGACCACTGTCCCAGAGGCAGCTATCAGTGAGAAGAGGAAGTAGGTGTAGAACCTCACGTTAAGGCCTAACTGGGATGCCCCTTCCGGGTCAAACACGATGTAGGTGAACTCCTTCTTGAACAGGAGAATAGAGAACAGCGTGACGATGGAGATCAACGCCAACAAGGCGATGTCTGTCCATGTGAGAAGCAGAAGGTCGCTGATGAGAAAACCGTCAATGCGGGCCGCCATCTCACTCGATCCCATCCCTTTTATGAAAGCATAGACTGCCACCGACAGGGCCAAGACAGAGCCCAACACGACGCCCACTCTCCCAGTCTCCGCCCGCTCCCCCGCCCGAGCGATCGGGATCGTCGACAACAGGGTGAAGGCGAGGGCGAATATCAGGGGATCGATCCCTAGGTTCAATATACCGCCAAGAAAGACGCCAACTGCGGCTCCAGCCAATGCTGCGTGTGAGACTTCTGCTGGCATGTATCCTAGGCCCCTGAAACTCGAGAAGATCACTGGCAAGGTCGCCACGCCCGAGAATACTATTCCGAGCATGGCCCTGACCATGAACGGTTCCATCAAGATCTCAATGAGACCGGCCATGGTGAGTATCACCTGTCAGAATATAGCAGGCCCCTCCGAAGCTTAGAACCCTAGTACCCGGCCCATATGCCTCCTCCAGAGCCTGTGGAGTCAATGCCTTAGTGGCTGGGCCGTACGATATCAGTTTCTTGTTGAGAAGCAGGACAGAATCAATATGACCAGACAGTAGGTTGAAGTCGTGGGTCACTATCAGGACGCTAATCCCCCGTTTTGCCTTCAGCTCTTCGAGCAGGACTATGATGCCCCTCTGGGCGCTAGGATCTACACCGATGAAGGGTTCGTCTAAGAACAAGATCTTGGGGTTTGAGGCAAGTGCCCTTCCTATCATCACTCTTTGCTGCTGACCACCGCTCAATTCATTGAAGCGTTTCCCTTCTAGCTCGACTGAGTCCACCATCTCAAGGGCGGTTTTGGACTGTTTCTCGTCGCTTGCCGTCGTGACCCTAGGTGGGCCCTTCCTTATCTGGATGCCCATTTCAACGACGTCCCTCACCTCAAGAGGAACTTCTGTAGACACTCTCTCCTTCTGGGGCACGTAGCCAACGATGCTCCTCACCTTCTGCTGCTCAACTAGCGGGTTGAAGCCCAACACTTGCACGGATCCCTTCAGCGGTTTCATCATCCCCAGCATAGCCTTCAGCAATGTGGATTTCCCGGCCCCGTTGGGACCAAGCATCACGCTGAAGAAAGGATGTTTGATTCGAAACGTCACGTCGGTAAGGGCAACGTTGCCGTCATAGGCCACCGTGAGCGATTCCGCTCCTATCGATCTGGTATCGTTGGCTTGACGGACAGACATTCGCCCAGGCTCTATGGGGGTGTGCTCAATATATTGGTTTTCGGCCCGAAATCGCGATGGGTTCGGCCGGTCAGTGCCGCCTTATGGCCAAGAAATAGTACTCCAAGACCGCTATGCCCAGGAGCAACGCTATGATGACGAGTAACAGCAGGTCCAAGGAACTCAGGCCACTTTGGGCGGACTCCGTCGGCAGCGCGAACCCGGTCTCCAATGCCCCTCCGTTGTACATCAGGAGTGAATCAAAGGATGGGTTGGGGATGGCGGTCAGCACAACTATGGGAGTCCCCGTCTCGGACGATATCTGCCTAACCGCTTCGAATATGCTCGCGAGCTTACTCATGTCTGAAGTGGTGATGAGCGAATACTTCTTGGCTCTCAGGCTCGCGACGATGGATTGCATACGAGACGCGGAGAGCGTCACTTGCTCGCTGGAGCCCACGAGGGAGTCCCCAACCTCAAGCCCAAAAGGCGCTATCAGATATTGTTCCTCTGGATACGTTATGAGTACCTTAGAGTTGTACTGACGGATGTCGCTCGAAATCTCTGAGATCCTAGACATCAAAGCCCCGATTCTAGTGGTCACGTCTTGGTAGTTCTGCTCCAACGCTTGGGCAAATTCAGGCCTGAGCGCTGCCAGCCTGTCCCTAACCGCCTTTGCTATTGCAAGGTAGTTCTCAGGCAAGTACCAGAAGCCGTGCAGGTTGACGCCAGTTTCGTTTGGAAGGGTCAACCACTTGATTTCGTCTGGAAAGTCGTGCACTAAGTCGATTGTGACGCTCTTCTCAGTCACTCCCTTGGAGAGGGCTACCTGCTGAGCGAGGTCAAGTTCCCAACTCAGGTGTCCGGATATGACCAAGATATCCGCTTGGCTGGCCTCAGACACAAGGCTAGGAGCGAGTGAGTATTCGTGTGGTTCCACGTTGGGTGGTAGCAATTGCACCACTTCGATCATATCTCTCCCAACGTCTTCTACAGGAGTTGCGATTACGCCATAGGAGACGGCAACTCGGATCTTTGTTACGTCGGCGTTGGACAGTGGAAATCTCGCCACTGCCAAGAGAATCAAGAGCAGAGGCATCGCTTTCACCGGCGCCGAAATCGAACTGAGCTTCACAGCCGAACGTGACCGTCTTTTCGAACCTAGCTCTTAAACTTGTTTCTTGAGCCTTCGGGGGCCTATCGGCGTACGCACTGCGATTCGTACGCCCTCGGCTATCCTATGGCTTGGTCGATTGCAATCAGACCGGAGTTCTCTCCATTCATCGAACGGCCGAGAGCACATTAATATCCGGGGCTAACGCCGATCAAACAAAAGGGATTGTCAGAAGAAGGCGTGCGCAAGATGGCTCAACTGCTGTCCGAGGGCGCGACTATGTTGTCGGAGTCCTGTCAGAAATGTGGTGCTCCGCTCTTCAGGACGAAGGACGGCAAAGTTGTCTGTGCATCTTGTGGATATACTCCGGAACATGGTGTAGCCGAGAAGCCGGCCGAGGCCAAGGGAACCGAGGCGACGCGAATAACCAGAGCTGAACTCAACGCGATACTTAATGAGAAGCTCTCCTTCTTGGTCGCAGCCCTTAAGGAGGCTAAGGATCCCGGAGAGATAAGGAATCTGGTTTCAAGCATAAGGGAGATCTTAGCTTTGCTGGGGAAAAAGTGACAGTAGTTCATGGGCTCGGTCGATGTCCCTTACAGCAAGGACGGGAAACACCTGAAGCACCCGCTGATCAGAGACGAGAGCGTGGAATGGAGGGATTACCAAGTGGAGCTGGCGAGATCCGCGATGGATACCAGTTCCCTCGTGACTCTGCCCACTGGGCTCGGCAAGACCGTAGTGGCCGCGCTTATAGCGGCCGAGAAGCTCAGGAGAGATCCAAAGGGGTCTGTCATAGTGCTGGCTCCGACCAAGCCGCTGTGCCAGCAACACCACGAGATGATGGCTCATATCCTGAAACTTGACGAGTTCGACATGGTCCTGTGGACAGGAGAGGTCCCGAAAAGTGACCGGGTAGCAACGCTGCCCAAGATCCTGATCGCGACGCCCCAACTGGTACTAAACGAGCTGACCGAGGGAAGGATCAGCCTGAGAGGTGTCTCTACCGTGGTCATCGACGAGGCGCACCGAACGGTTGGCAACTACTCCTACGTGCCGGTAGTGCGCATCTACTTGGCTCAGAGGAACGATCCGCACATCGTCGGATTCACAGCATCGCCCGGAGATCCAAGGAGATTGACCGAGTTGTCCACGAACCTGAGAGTCAAGCAGGTTCTAGTGAAGTCTGAGGAAGATGCCTCTGTCAGCAAGTATGTGGAGAGAGTGTCGACGCACTTGGTCCCCATTGCAATGCCTCCTCCAATGCTGGAGGCAAGACAGCTACTGCTCGCCGAGCTGGATGATCTGCTGTCCTCGCAGTCCACCAAGGACGAACTTAGGGGGATGCGCCGAACTTTCAGGTCCATGACTGAGAGAATGGTTGAGCTGAGACGCCAGGCTGTGACACAACGCAACTATGGTTTGCTCAACACCGTGAAGATCCTGGCGACGGCAAGGCGGCTTCTTCTCATGGTCGAGAGATTGGATCTGGGAGGGCCATCTCTGTTCTTGGAGTTCACCTCCTCTCAGGCAGAGCAGGCCAAGAGGAGCGGGAGCGCGAAGTCTCTGAAACTGCTGCTGCAGTCAAGAAGGGTTCAAGATGCTATCGAGCTCGCGCACCTTCAGCTCAAACTCGATCCTCCTAACCCCAAACTGGCCGAACTCTACAAGATAATCGAGGAAGAGGTATCGCGAAAGGGGAAGAAGGCGATAGTCTTCGCGTCGTACCGAGCCTGCGCTGACGAGATACTTCGCTTCATCAGGGACAAGAACGGGGTGGGCGTCAAACTCTTGGTCGGACAGAGAGCGTCAGGCCAGAGCGGCGGGATGTCTCAGAGGGAACAACGCGACGCAATCGACGAGTTCAGGGCCGGGCAACCCTCAGTGCTCATAGCGACTCAGGTGGGCGAGGAGGGGCTGGATATCGCGGGCGCCGATGTCGTGATATTCTATGATAACACTCCCAGCGCCATAAGGCTCGTCCAACGGCTCGGCCGTACAGCTAGGTTCGCCCCAGGGGATGCCTACCTTCTCTACTTCGCTGGGACATCGGACGAGAGGTACCTCTGGATAGCGAGGAAAAGGGAGAAATCCATGAGGACGTTGGTCAAATCGTTGTCAACAGGGCCCAAGCGGGAGGCACCAAGCCTCTCGAAGTTCTTCGAACCCCAGCCACAGGGAGAAGAAGCCATCAAGATCATAGTGGATGAGAGGGAACGCGCATCCAAGGTGGTCGTAGAGCTAAGCAACATGGGCATCTCGCTCAGATTCGACACACTGGAAATAGGCGATTACATTCTGTCCGAAGACATAGTCGTCGAGCGCAAGACATCGAAAGATTTCGCCTCGTCAATACTGGACGGTAGGCTGTTCGAGCAGATCGGGCGGATGAAAGGCACCTTCGGTCGCCCTATGTTGTTGTTGGAAGGGGAGGATCTTCTGACTCAATCAGGGCTCCATCCCAACGCTCTGAGGGGGGCTCTGATCTCCGTCATGTTGGACTACGGTGTCCCTATCCTGCAGGTTTCGTCGCCTGAAGAGGCCGCGGCATACCTCTTCAGGATTGCCCAAAGGGAGCAGATAGAGAGGAAGAAGTTCCCTCGCGTGAGGGGCGCAAGGAAGCCGCCTACTCTGAGGGAGCTGCAGCTCTACCTGTTAGCAGGGCTTCCGCACGTAGAGAGAACGACGGCCGATAGGCTTCTCACCCGGTTCCGGACGCCCCAGAAGGCGTTCAACTCGTCCGAGGCCGAGCTGATGGAGGTAGAGGGAATTGGCAAGGTCAAGGCAAACAAGATAAGAGAGGTTCTGTCGAAGGAGGCCCAAGAAGAAGAGGACTCACAGTCCCAAACTCCTGGAGACTAACTCCCAGACCTTCTCGAAGACTTCGCCCTCACTTCTAGACCCGTCGACCTCAATTAACTCGCCGTTAGCGACCATCCTCTTGTATATCGCCCTAACCTCGTCGAGGAGGTGGAGCTTTTCGAACACACTACGTTTCCTCCTTCTCCTCAGGCCGGTTCTCGGATCTACATCTATGTATATTGCTAGGTCCGGCGTTGGCACTGATCTGTTTATGGTTCTTACCCAATCCTCGTCCTTCAAGACCGCACCTTGATACGCGATCGAGGAGTGGACATATCTGTCTACCAAGACGTTGACGCCGGACTTGAGGTTGGGCGATATCTCTGTCTCGAAGTGATTGACCCGGTCGGCAGCGAACATCAGGGCCTGAAACGACCCCGAAGCTTCAAGGTCACCGTTCAGGATGAGGTGAACGATGCTACCCACCTTCGAGTACGTCGGCTCGAAGGTATAAGTCACGGGAACCCCACGGTTCTTGATGGCTCGATACACGCGGGTCGAGATCGTAGTCTTGCCGCTGCCGTCTATTCCCTCGAAGGATATCAATCTGCCCCTTGCCAATTCAACTTTGTTGCTGAACTGGAAGGATTATTAAACTGGAGCCTGATTATCCCCATTATGAGAATGGTGGGGGAGGTAAGAGATACTGTTCACAAGTACATCAACTTCTCCGAGGTTGAGAGACAGGTTATGGACACTCCACACGTTCAGAGGCTCCGGAGAATCAAGCAGCTCTCCTTCGCGGAACTGACGTATCCAGGGGCCGATTACTCCCGCTTCCCTCATTCCTTGGGAGTGATGCACCTCGCCGGCAAGATGGCCGAGGTGCTGCTGTCGGCCGCGGCGATCGACAAGGACGACGTGCAAAAGGTCAGAATCGCCGCCCTCCTACATGACAGCGGGCACGGCCCCTTCTCTCACATGTATGAAGAGCTCCTGACTACGAAGAGGGACAAGACCCACGAGGATCTGACCAAGTGGATTGTGGTCAAGTCGTCAATAGCGGACGTGCTTGCCTCTAACGGATACGACCCCAAGGAGGTTTCCGAGCTGGCATTGGGCAAGAGCCCGTCGGCGAACCCGCTGCTGAATCAGATAGTGTCAGGATATTTTGACGCCGATGTAATGGACTACCTGGTCAGGGATTCGCTCCACACCGGCGTGGAGTATGGGCACATCGACACGCAACGTCTCATAGACTCCCTGGTTCCAATCGAAGGAACACTCGCCGTGGACTCAACCTCGCTGTACGCCCTTGAGTCGTTCTACTTCGCGAGGTATATGATGTTCAAGGCGGTCTATTTCCACAAGACAGTCAGGGCCGCCGGCGTCATGGTCGCAAGAGCAATGTACTTGGCAGACGACAGCTTGGGGTTGACTGAGTTGAAGAACGTGGACGAGTTCGTGGACCTAGATGATCAACACGTTGTTCAATTGATAACAAATAGCCGAGACAATTCGGGCAACATGAGGAAAGCCAAGGAATTGATAGGTCGGCTCAGATCAAGAAACCTCTTCAAGACCGCCTTTGAGGCGTTCATGTACCACGACAACAAGGCGATGTCCGGCTTGGTCGCCAACCCGAGGGTGAGAGGCGAGCTGGAGAAGGAAATAGCCAAGGACGCTGGAGTGGACAGAGATCTCGTCGTGCTCGATCTATCTTCCGTGCCATCACTCCCCTACAGACCGGTGTATGAAGAGAAGGCGGGGATCGTCATACCTGTGGCCTTCAGGGACGACGGGCTCTCCATGAGGTCGCTGTACGACGTGTCCGAGGTCGCCAGAGGATTGAAGGGTTTCGTGGATATAGTCAGAGTTTACACGGCTTCAGAGGCCAGGTCTGCTGTGGCGGCTGCGGCGAAGAATACCTTCGGAGAACAGCCGCCATCGCTCAGGGTATCATTCTAGGACGTCCAAGGAAGAGGATTCCGGGTCGAGTTCCGTAAGGAAGCCATCCTTCAGCGCGTCCCAAACATCGGCCCGAGCGATGGCCAATGGGATTTCTCCAAGCACACAACCCGTGGCTACAATCATGTCCATCTCTTTCATTACTATGGCGGCGGGCGCTGCATTGCAAGTAGCCAGCGAGTAAAGGACATAGCTTCCTACTGTGCTTCCCTTCCCGCGAGGTATGACGAGTATCGTTCCACGGATTGTCTTTCCACATAAGGGGTGACTCTCGTCAACGACAACCCCGGTCGCTGGATCGACACCGCCCAGAAATGACAGAGGCGAGTCTGCTTTCAGAATCCGCCCCTTGGCGTTGGCACCCACTATTACCTTAACTCTGTGTCTTCGCATGGCATTCATCCTGCGATCCTTTTAAGAGGCCTTAGGTCGACATCGATGCGCATTTGATTCTTCAGATAGTATGCTCCCTTCACTGAGTTGGTGATGACGCTCTGGTAATCCAAAGACCTCAGCCCACACCACATGATGCAAGCGTCCGCCACAACATCTATCCCCCGAGCGCGCAACTTCTGCAAGAGTCCGGCCCGTTTCAGTCTGTTCTTTGTTCTCCTTGAGGTGAAGACAAAGACAGGCAGACCCGGCTTAGCCTCGGAAAGGGAGAGGATAGTGCGGGCCGAGGACCGTATGACGTGAGGGCACCCAATCAAGATGGCCTCGGGAGGCTGGTCCGGCTTGAACGCGTCCAACACATGATGCACATCGGTCTCGCTGACCTTGACGCTCAGCAACTTCTCAGTCGGCCGTCTTCTGGCTCGAGGAGACACTCCCTCGATTACCGCCATGGGAGTGCTGCCACTGGTTCCAAGCGCGGCCAAGTACTCAGCAGTCCGCACTTGATCCAACAAGCCTTCGGATCTTATCGCTGGAATCTTGTCCCCTGACAATCCGCCCACGGCATATCCCAGGGCTCCAGCGATGACCTCGTCCGATACCTCCCCCTCATAATCTATCCGCACCTTGGGAATCCTCCCGCTCGGGACGTGTACCCCTGTGAGCGAGGTGACGCCGATTAGGGCAGCCGCCAAGGCTCCGATCCCGCTCTCCTTGTTCGTCCAAGCTCCGATGACGGTGTTTGAGTACAGCACCGCTGAAGACTCTGCCCAAGCCAAATGCTCCCCCCTACTAGGCACGTTGGCCTCCAAGTAGGGCGTACAGGAAAATGTGGGCGACACGCCCATCCTCAAGAATGAGTCAGCTATCTCCTTCTGTTTCGTCACTATGCTCGGGGCACAACTACCTTCGCCAGGCTCCGAGAGCTCGGCAAATCCCGGGTTAAGGGTAGTCCTAACCTTGACCTTCATCCCGGTGTCGGCCATGTCTCTCAAGAGCCGAACGCCGGCCTCACCAATGTTGAGGTACGATACGCCGGATACGTGTGCCCTGCTAATCCTGATGAACCTCGGCTTCTCCCCAGAGGCTTTGAATGGAAGCGAGATAAGCTCCCAAAGGCGTTGTCTGTCCATAGCTATCACTAAACCTCACAATCAGGCGATGGGTTCCTTCATGAACCGCCTCTTGTCTTCGTTTATGTCTAACGTTAGGTCCAGACCCCACTTGAGCGTGGCGTGGCTCTCCCTATCTGCTGAGGGATCCAAGCTAGACCCTCTGAGCCCCTCGTAAGCAATGAGCTGACTTCTTTCCTTCAGCCGAGTCGCCAACGCGAAGTCTATCGACTCGTAGTCCTCCGGGTTGATATCTTCATCGACGACGACCACCCCCTTGACCGAGCCGTGAGCGTTCAGGGCCACCAGAATCGCGTCTCTAGCATCCGTCCTTGTCTTCTTCTTGATGCTCATCACGCAGTGCAGCCATCCCCCGCTTCCTGGAGTCAGGACAAGGCCTCTGACCTCAATCCCTCGTCCCTCCAAGGCCGTCCAGACAGCCGCAGCTCGGGGAACGCCCATCAGCGTCTTGTGCTCGTATCCGCTGGGCAGGATGGCATGATACAACGGGCTCTCCTTGGCATAGAAGCCAGAGATTCTCACAACCGGCTGTCTTCTTTCGGCGTCTGGCGTCCCAAGTATGTCGACTTGGCTCTCGGGGACCAGTTCGCTTCTTGAAATGGATCCCACGAGGAGATACTCTGCGCCAGATGGAACGCTGAAATCCAGCCCCGGAGGTTCAACGACTGAAAGTTGGCCGCCAGCCAAAGAGCTGGCCAGCTGCATCTCGGACTTTCCCCACTTCAGTGGACAGCAGGCAGCGACCATTACCTCCGGCATACACCCGACCAGTATAGCGACTGGCGTGTCCTGTCCTTTTTCCCTATGCCTCATGAAGATCCTGTGGAGGTGCCGTCCCTCTACCATTCTAACGGCGAAACTTCTGTCGTTCAACACGAGCATTCTGTGGACCGACATGTTGACTACTTGAGAGTCGGGATCCTGTGCGAGGAGCACAGAACTCGTCACATACTTTCCTGCGTCTGATCTGAAGTACTGGAATGCAGGAAGGCCAGTGCCTCTGCCCGCCTTCCTCTCCTGAAAGAGGTCCATCTGCGCTCTCCTGAGGCTCCCCGCGGGGTTGGCGATCATGCGCCCTAGATCGCGGAGGAACTTCTTGCCGTCTATGCCAAGGCAGTTCGACACGCTATCCTTAGACGCGAATATGTTGGCGACTATCTCCTCGCCGCCGCCGAACGCGTTCTTGAATAGGATTGGGGTGGTCCCTGCCTTCGCTATTCGCAGGGACACTTCATAGGGACCGGCGACAGGTCCTTCGTCCTGCATCACAGTTTTCGCTGCAAACAGGATGTCCCTGAGCCTCAGATCGCTTTTGGGCAATGTGTTCTAGGTCGAATCTCGACCAGCCGAATAAAACCTTTCCACATCCTCCACCAATCTGGCTTGCTCTAAGTACGTGCCTCTGCAGTTCTCCCTGATCCATTCTGGGAATCTATTGAGCAGTCTGGGTTCTGCGAACCTCCTGTCCGCCAAGACGCATACCACTCTATCTTGAAGGGATCTGGGCGCTCTCCCCAGAGCTTGAGCTGCCTTCACAGTAGCTGGGTAGACGTACGCGTAGTCGCTTCCCTTCCCTGGAAATCTCCTATTCAGCCATTCTTCGTACCTTCTCATGATCGGACTGGGTTCTGGAAATGGTACGCCGAAGACTATCGAGTTGTTCAATACCCCTGCGCCGAAATCAACGCCCTCTCCACTCCGGCCTCCCATTACGCCCGCTAACACGCCCTCCTCCTGATTACTCGAGAACTGCCGCAACAGGGCCTCATGCTGACAACTGTCCATGTCCTCTGCCTCCCAGTATGTCGCCGCAAGGATCATCGACTTGAGTCCCGCGCTTCTCAGTTGGTTGAGGACGTCGAAACTGGTGACAAACAGGGCGGTCTTTCCTCTAAGCGAGTTGACGATGTCGGCGAGTATCAGTGAGTTCCTCTCGTAGTTCTCCGTGGTTCTGAAATCCTCCTGGGTGGTCAGGTTCGCCAGTACTCCCACGAAACAGTTCTTGGGTCCAGGATTGAAGGGAGCGATTGCGGTCGAGTAAGCTCCCGACAGGCCAACTAGAGCTGCATAGGCCTCGGGCCAGCCATTCGTCCCAGACGCATGAACAGTGGACTGAAATGACCTAAACATCCTTTGACACCGCTCCGGATCCCACCACGAGAACTCAAGGCGATCCTCCGAGAAGCGATCGCGTGGGACATATTGAAGGATGCCGTCAGGCGAAGCTTGAACTACACATCTAAGAAAAGAGAGGAAGTGAGACAGGGCGCTCTCGTGAATCCCTCCACGCGCGATAATTCGCGCCTGGAATCTCTCCGATGCCGTCCTGATGGCGCCGATGGCAGCTGCCGGGTCGGCACCGCCCAAGGCTTCCTCAACAAGCCGTAGGAAGTCCTTCCTCTCGATTACAGTTGCCGTCGTATGTCTCGCCGCCTTCAGGGAACGCAGGAGTCTTCCGATGAACCCGGATAGAGGCGACCGCAGAAGGACGGTTTCGAGCAAAGCCTCCTCCAGCTCTATCACCTTCAGACGATTAGACGCAAGCGTACCCATCATGGACGGCAAATTGTGAGAGTTGTGCACGACTAAACCACCAGCGACGTAGTTGTGGTCCGGAGAGGTCACGAAGTCATAGACCGTCCTCGGTCCAACACGACGGATTCCCTCTATGGTCCTCGGCTCGGCCTGTGCACTTGTCGTTGACCAAACGATGTCCCCAGATCTCAGCTCATCGGTCCTGATCCATCTGGACTTCCCCGCCTTGAGAACCAGTAATCTTGTGTTTCCCGTGACCTCAGCTCGGAGATCTCCCTCCGTCCTGATCTCGAACACCACCTTGGAAAGATAGCTCCTCTTGCCTAGCACTCTGTCCGCGCGGATCGTTGGATTGTGCCGCACACCAGGGAAGACCGAGAGAACACTGCTTCCATCCTGAACTTCCTCGACTGTCTGTTCTCCCGTAGGTGTCCGGACCATCGAGCCCTCCGCCACACACTCGTCGATGACGAGCGCTCTTGGTCGTCGGCTGTTTCCGATGATACCTCTCCTCAGTTGCTCAAACATCACGTATTGATAGGGGCTTATGACAAGATCAGCCGCGACAGCCCTGTCTTTGAGCATGAAATAGGGACACATGCCCCTTGCTCTGCCGATCTCACTGGCCCAGGCGAAGTCCCAGATGCCGTACCTCCCTTGGCCTTCTGTGGCGGCGCGATCCAATCCTGTTCTATTGAAGAACCTGCAGCGCCTGTTGGATGCCATCGCGCGGCATAGCTTACTTGCCAGTTCAGAATCGGCTCCTGCCAGGCTGTCCAGTGCGCACAGATGTTTTCTCCCCCTCATCTCAACGGCCACGAATGGAAAAGGAGCTCTGTTCTCTATCCTCTTGAGTTCCCTGACACCAACCTCAGCTTCGCGGTGGGTCCTCACCACATAGTGTATCGCGAGTCCAACCTTTTCGATCGCTAGTAGGGAAGCTGCCAACAGACTGCCGGTCTTGCCAAAACCCGTCGGAGCTTGCACTATCAAATGCTCCCTCTGAGTCAGGGCAGCGTACACCCGTCTTGCAAGTTCCAGCTGTCCTGGCCGCAGTGCGTCGTATGGAAAGAAGCGTTCGAGGCTCGCATCGCCGATCACAGGAGAAAATGAACCTCAATCTTATAATGCCCCAATGGCGAAACCTGTAGTTGTCAAGCACGGTGGCCGTCGACTTGGGAACTGTGGAACTGGACGCGGCGTTGCGGGATACGAGAATGACGGTTCTGCTCGGGCGGCCCGGGACAAGCAGGGACGAGGTGTTTCTAAGGATCTTAGGATCGGCCCTTTCAGACGGGCAATCCTTGGTCCTTCATTCGAAACCGTTCGTCAGGGCTGAAAGGCTGCTACAACTTCTGAGCAATAGGGAGGAGCTTCTATCGAGGGTCGTCTTCCACTACATATCGACCTTCGAATCGCAAGAGGATGCACTGAGAAGATTGGACATAGACCTGGCCAAGATTGGATCCAAGAGCGTCTTCTTTGACTGCCCTACGGACAACTACCTTGTGTCGCTTGCATTGGCAGTGAATTCGCCCCAAGGTCTCAAGGACGTGAACATGTCCTTGATTAGGCAGTTTGCGTATCTCAAAGAAGTCTCCGCCAAAAGCGCTCGGGTCTTGGTGACTATGGGAGACCTCTCGGGCATCAACACAGTGGAGGAGTATCTCTTACGCCACTGGCCCGACTTGATCATCAACATGAAGAAGGGCGGTGATAGAACGGTTGAGACCGGTGCCTACGAATCAACGTCGCTGTCACAGTCGAACGTGAGGGTGATAACGCTGGTTGATCGAAATGCCGACAATAGTCCGGTGAGTTGATGGGTGGACGCCTTCACGTTGGGCATGCTGATCGAATCGACCCTCCACACGTACCTCCTCATGTTGCCGGCAATGTTCGCGAACTCAAGCGCTGTCATATTCAGCGGCGGGCCGGCAATAGACTTAGGGGCGAAATTCCTCGACTCTGAGCCGCTCTTCGGGCGGAACAAGACGGTGAGAGGTTTCTTAGGAGGCGTGATGTTCGGCGGGCTCGTTGGCCTGGCGCTGTCACAAGGTGCGCAGGGGTTCGCCATGGCGGCGGGAGCGTTATTGGGCGATTTGTTTGGAGCCTTCATCAAGAGGAGATTCAAGCTGGATCCAGGGCAACCCCTCCCACTGTTGGATCAGTACGATTTCGTTCTTGGTTCCATAGCGGTCGCACTCCTTCTCGGCTACCCGTTGGAGCCAAGCGGATGGTCAGTCTTCATAATAACTATCCCCATCGTCCACTTCGCGGCCAATTTCTTGGCCTACAAATTGCGCCTGAAACGCGTCCCCTGGTAGTATGTCAGCCCTTCCACGAGCTTATCAGATACAGGAACACCACGGCGATCACCACCAGGGAGATAGCGGCCACCGAGACAATGGAAGACGGTCTTCCTCCTCTCGAAGAAGTGTAGAGCAAATAGACACCCCCAATCCCCATGAGGTACATTATCCCAACGATCAATCCCTCTATCCCTCCTTCCTCCAACACGCTGCTATTCACGAAGGTCGCTTGGAATGTGTTGCCCGCCCCGTACAACAGTGAAGGTCGATAGACGAGGATATACGGGCCCCCTGCCAAGAGAAAGCACAGGAAGAAAGCAGCCCCGAACAGCAGGAGTATTTCAGTCGAACCCTCCATCCGCCTGATCTTTCCTCCCTCACTTAGGCTCTCGTACAAGCGGTTCATCAGGTCATCAAGAATGAAGAGCAGGTCCTTGAGAGCCATCTCGCAGGCGCGCAGCTCCCCGCCATATTTAAGTCTGCCCAGCGTTCCAATATCTTCAACGCCGGGTTCACTCGGGTATGCTTAAAATACTGGGCGGAGCGGGCAATGAGCGCCGTTATGTCGAGGGCTCTGGACTACGCGTCAGGCGGTCTCCGAGCTGTATATGAGAAGAGGCCTCGCCTTGATGCCGGCGATTTCCTGAATCTCGCTCTCCTGATCACTGTCCTCTCCTTGGCATTGACCGTCAGGCTGCTCAACTTCAGATACGATGGCTACGGCCTTTACTTGTCGGAGTTCGACCCCTATTGGCACTACAGGTGCGCCGACTACATAGCCAAGAACGGCATTGAGGCCTTTCTGCTTTGGAATGACAACATGAGTTGGGTGCCAGGTGGCCGCCCTGTCGCCGTCTCCACGCCAATAGGCCTGCCCCTATTCGCTGCTTTCGTCCAGTATCTCTTCAAGATGGTCGGAGTCGCAGTGGATATGCTCACGATCACCATATTCCTCCCTCCGGTCTCTGGGATCTTTGCGGCCCTGTCCGTCTACTTCTTGGCCAAAGAACTCGTGTCCAGAGAAGCAGGAATAGTCTCAGCGGTGCTTATCGCGTTCAACGGCAGCCACATAGAGAGGACACACTTGGGCTTCTTCAAACACGAGACCCTCGGCATCCCGCTGATTGTGATGGTCGGTCTGTTCTACCTCAAGGCCATCAAGTCAAAGGATGAGAAGGGCGTCTGGCTGTACTCCATCCTGTCCGGCCTGTCGTTGGGGTATCTCGGCATAACTTGGACCGGGTACGTTTATGCGACGGGGCTGGTATCACTGCTGACCGTCGTATTGACATTGCTCTCCTTAGTCGACACATCTCGTATGCTCCTGGTTTTTTCGGTGGTGCAGGGCCTATTCATGGGGCTAGCTTCCATTTTCCCCCGAAGTCAAGGAGAGATGCTCTCCCTGTACTTGGCACTAGCTTTGGCGGCCTTCGCCTCAATAATACTCAAGAGGGAAATGGACAGAATGCAATCTCTGAAGGCGAAGATATCGTTCTTGGCGGGCGCGTTTGCAATAGTAGGACTACTCGCCTTGGTTGCCATGCAGCTTGGGCTGCTGTCCGGCCTTTATGGCAAGTTGGCCGCAATCCTGAATCCGGCCCTTAGATCTGAGGACGCGATCATAGAGTCAGTCTCTGAGCACAAGGTTTCCAGCTGGTTCACCCTGTTCAACGATCATGGCCCACTGCTCCTTCTTTTCGGCTTCTCCCTTGTGACCAGCATTACGTCATTGACTGTGGATAATGTCTTCCTCCTACTAACGGGAGCGACCTCGCTGTACTTCTCTACGATGATGGTGAGGCTGGGCTTGATCCTGTCGCCCTTCAGCACTTCCTTCGGCGCTGTTGGTGCGCAGAGGCTCCTCTATGGGCTGTTCCCGGAAGCTCCAGGGCCCATGCAGTTGGAGGGGAGAAAGGTAAGGAGGAGGGGTGAGGCCGTAGGATTCTCGACGCTAGCACTCTCTGGCATTCTGGTGGCGGGGTTACTAGCTCCAGCGGTCATCACCGGCATGGGGCATGCGGGTGCGCCCGTTACTATAGTTGGAGCCACGCTCCCGTACGCCGTTGAGTGGCCTGACTGGCTTGAGACCGTAGCATGGATACGCGAGAACACCCCAAAGGGGAGCGTGATAATGTCGTGGTGGGACTATGGCTACTGGATAACCACCCTTGGAGATCGTCCGACTGTAATAGATAACGCCACGATAAATACGACACAGGTCGCGCTAGTCGGCAGGGCATTCATATCGAACGACACGGTTGCGTTGCCGATAATGAGGCGTCTGAACGTGTCCTACGTTGTGGTGTTCACGACGCTTCCCTACAACACACAGCTAGGCTTCTGGGGTGACGAGGTCAAGTGGATATGGATGGCAGAAATAGGGTATCAGCTCAAGACCGAGCCAAACCACACCCAGCCCCTCACGATGTTCGGGGACCCAGAGTTCTCCCAGTATCTTGCCAACAACTCCCTTCTGGCCACTACTACCTCCTCAAGTGGTGTCAAATACCCCAATATACTATTGCCGAACAGAGATTTCGTCCTGACCAAACTGATGACGTTGGCATCGTTCGGGGCCATAACAGGATACGTGGGAGAGGACCCGCACTTCACCCTCGTGTTCAAGTCGACTACCATCCAGGGCTACCCAGGGATGGTCTCGGTCTGGAAGGTGAACTATGAATATGAGAGGCTGACGTATATCTCTCTGACGGCGACCTCCAACGACACCGACACCACCAGCTGGAAATGGATCGACGACTACGGGGTCTACGCGGGCTCGCGGGTCACGTTCACTGTGCCAGGGGTGAATTTGAAGGCGGGCTCATACGTGGCGAACGGGACATCCTTCAACCTAGGTTCTGCAGCGTTCGCGGAGCTGCTGGATGACATCGGCAAAGCCGTGTTCAGCATGACACCGATAATAGGCTCGAGCACCCTAATCATCTATCAAGACAGGGTCGCAGTCATCGGGCCTAACGGACAGACTGAAGAGTACCCGGCGAACTTCAGCGGCAGGCTGAGGCTGTCGTTCAGGGTGAGCGCCGATATGTTGCCTGCTGGTGTGAATGCAACGGCGTACGATGCCGCCACCGTGGACTTATCGGTTTCTTCGATAAAGATAGGTCTAGCTTCCCTGCCTGGATAGCTCTCCGCTATCATCCCAAATAGTCGGGGCCTTCAGGCCCCCTTTCTGTCATCATCGAGGAGAAACGCTGGTCTTCCTCCAGCCGATGCATGCCCGTCTGATACTTCTCCTGCAGCTGCTCCCACCGCTGCACCTCCGCTTCGAACTTCGAGAAATCCAACCCGAGCCCCAAGACTGCGTCCACGCTGCTCAGGACATGTCTTGAGGCATCAAGGTCTGGCCCTTCGCTGTTCGTCAGGCCAAGTATGCCGATTCCATGCAGCCCCATCAGTCTGCTCAGCCCCAAGGCAATGCCAGCGGCTCCAACGATCGGGGTTCCAGCCGGAGCTATTCTAAGGCCATGAGATTTGAGTTGCTCTACTGTCTGAGTGTCAGAGGCGAAGGCATAGACGTTCACGTTGGCACGAGGCGGCTCCATGTGCCCACCCACTGCGATGATCACGTTGCCTCCCACTTTCTTGAAGAATGACAACAGGATCCGACACGTCTCAAACTCTCCTCCCATCAATTCTTGGTGCTGTTCTCCCAAGGCTAGGACAAGATCTCCTTCCGCTCTGGGCTTCAGGTAAAGGCGCACGGCTGTCAACCGCACGATGCCGTCCTTACCTACGATTGCTTGGGAGCTGAAGTATGGAGAAGCCACGATACCTACTTGCTTGGCCGACAGCTCTCTTGCTAGGAAACGGAGGGCTATTTCTCCAACTCTGCCCAATCCAGGATATCCGCAGACCAAGGTCGGCCGAGATACAACCCAGTTCTTCCTGATCCACATTCTAGGGCGCGCGAAGTAGTAGACGTTAGGGTCTATCCCACCCGAGAACATAGCACTCCGTAAATCCGTTTAAGTTGGCTAATTAAGGTTGTCCAGAATGAAGAAGTGCGGACAATGCATGATCTATACGCTCAACGAAGATAGGTGCCCTAGGTGTGGGGGGCCTCTGAAGTCTCCCTCCCCGCCCAAATTCACTCTTCAGGATCCGTACTACTCCCTCAAATTGGAGGCCTATATCAAGGGCAAGGGACTGGCTAGCTAGGCACTCGCGCTGCCCCCTTGCGCCTTTGCATCCGATGTTATCTTGCTGGCTATGTCCTCGATGACAGTTTTTGCCTCCTTAGGTCGTTTGCTCTCAACTGCGATCTCGTATCTAGGAGAAGAGACGGTCTTAATGGTCACGATAGATCTCGTCTTCTTGTCCTCGGAATACTTCTTCCCCAGAGACCTCAGTCTCTCGGCCCCGTCTGCGTCGACGAAATACACCTCAATGGTGCGCTTCTCGACATATCTCTTCTTGAGCAGTTCAGATTCTAGCTCACGCTTCAGGGCCGCTCCGACTTGGGAGGGCACGCGAAGCTTGGCCAATGCCTTGTCACCAGCTTCGGCGATGGCTCGGAAGGCCTCACTCAATGACCCGTACTTCTCTACGGCCCGGCTTTCGACCTCCTCAGCGGCAGACGCCGGAAAAGCGTTCTTCTTGATGACTTCCGTAAGTATGGTTCTTGCGCTTCTATCGTCCTTGTTGGAGCGCAGTATGTTCTTGGCCTCTGACTTCGATATCCCCTTGAGCGAGACGAACAATCTCTTGGTGGCTCGGTCCTCCTTCAAAGCCTTGACCACAATAACATGATTTTTCTTCACCACGTCCGTCAGCTTCTGTTCTCTCTTGAGTGGAACTTCTGAAACATGAAGGAAAACCTCTCCATCGTAGTCATCCGATCGCAAAATTGCTCCGAATTCGCCTAGTTCAACGACTTCAGCGACGAGGAAATCTCCATCGAAGTGTCCACTCATTCAAGCTTACGGGCTATCTCCCCGTCTATTAACTTTCCCTTGCCTCCTGTCGGCTTCTGCAGTAAAGCATTGCACGAGACGCATCGCACTTCCTCAGCGGGAGCGCTGAAGGCGACCTGTTCGTTTCCGCACATCTTGCACTTGATAACCACGAAGGAGCTCCTCGATGCTCTGACCTGTCGTTGTGCGGGTTCACTCAAGCTGCCTTCACCTCGAGCTTCTTCAACCTGATCCCCTCTTTTATGACGACCCTTCCGCAGACCTTACACTTCAATCTCATGCTCTGTTTCTTCGTCGTCTTGGCAATATTCCTTGTTGCTAGCGGAGCCTTGGACCCGCCGTATCCGTGCCTGTCCACCCTCTCGTGGTGCCGCTCTCCTCTGGCCATCGATCTCCTCTTGCCGGCCTTGTACAATGATATCGAGTGTACAGTGTACTTGTTGCACTTAGGGCAATACGTCCTAAACTCAGGCGGCACCCTCATCTCATTTCACCAGCGCTAATGCGGCGAAACCCTCGACGCAAGTCCCTGACTTATAAGAATTTCCGCGTATTTTTTCGGCAGCACGACCAACTCCTTCTTGTAGTATGGTCCATGTCGCTTGCCCCACTCGTCAGCAAACTGTTCGACCTTCTCGGCTTTCATCATTATGATCTCTTCCGCTGCCCAAGCTCTGAAAGGGGTTTGCACTGTAGCCGTGTGGCCTCTCTCCAACCCCTCCAGCGTGTCCTCGACGATTTTCTTTGTTTCAGTCACTGGTACCAGAATGTGACGATCCGCGGAACTGTACACCCTACCGTCCACGGGTTCACTCAAAAGCGTCTTCAGGGTTCTGCAGTAGATGATGTCGGCAGCGATGAACCTGATGAACTCCATCTCCAACGTCTTCAGCTTGCCGGTCATTACTGATCGGTCCCTCCCGTAGTTCGACTCTCTTGCCTTCCTCAGCGCGACTCGCATCTTCTCCATAGAGTCTGGGGGAAGGTCTGTGAGATCTTCATTCTTCCGCTCCCTTCTCCAAGATGCCATCAATTCGTCTGCGATATCAGCCAACTGATGCGACCCCCTTGAGGATAAAGTAAGCTCCTATGTACCTCGGGACTGTTACCACCTCGTTCGAGAACGGTCCCACGGACTCGTGGCCGATTTCTATCTCGGGAGCAAATACAACGGACAACTGCACGTTGCCCCTTCCATACTCGGGCAGCGAATACAATACCCCCTTGTCTATCTCCTCCAACGTCACCAACTGCTTTGGCAAGCCGCTCTTGCTATTAAGGGTTCCAGGCATTCTGAAAATCCTGTGGACATCCATCGTCACAGATGGGTCGACAATGACCGTCGCCCTCTGCAAGGCCCTCTTAAGCACCTTCTTGGTTTTGGCAATGCCTAGCAAGTTGACGAGTCCGTGGATTTCCCCCTTCTTAAGGGATGGTAGTAGGCGCGGTGCATTCTGTTCCACGAGTCCTACACCACTACTGCCGAGGATATCCTTATGGTCTGCTGGGTTGCTCACGAGGTCCAGCACTTCGTTGAGCAACCTCTTGTTCATTCTCTTCGCTCCGATTCCGCCTAGGTCACCCTTGCTGGTGGCGTGCCCGCCCGTCACCCCCTCGAGGGCGAGATAGCTTGCGATCTCCCGGCGGGCATCCGCGCCGAGCTCTCCAATAGCCTTAGAGGTTACGTACACGTGAAAGCCCATATGGCCACTAAAGTAAACCGAGATCTCCTTGGAGTCTACCCCGATTTCCTCTACCAAGGCGGCGTGCAGCTTCTTCGCTTGTTCGCCCGTCGACTTGATGCATTCGAGACTGATGAACTCAACGACCTGATATTGCTGAGAACAGTCGGGACAGGTCTTCCTGACTCCCTTTCTATGATGACCGCATTTCCTGCACACGGAGTACGTAGCATCGTTCAGACAATCAGGCCGCACGTCCTTAGCGTCCACGTCAAATGCCAGATCTACCCACAGCTCATTCTTGTATCCCATGGGTTTCTCTGGAAACTCGTAAACTGCGCATGAATGGTACGCGTCCGCAGGCGTGTCTTCCATGATACGGCGCCTGATGTCCGTCAAAGAAGGGAAACTCATATGTCGCACCATCGCCCTCTCTGGCCACACCACGAAGCCCACCTCCCTGCTATTCACTGGAGGAGGAACGTACACAGCTTCGGAGTACTTTGAGTAGTATTCTGCGAATACGGACTTCAGGAAGCGAACGTCCTGATCCCTCATCTTCCTCGCCTATAGCGCAAAGGATGTCTTATGCCCGCACACCATCTGTCCGGGAAACACAGGCCATACATCCTCATGGTGGCGCATGAGGGAGGAAGGTACTTCTTCCCTTTCCCTCTGGACCCCGTCAGATGCTCCAACTGATATCTGGCGATGCGTTCGTTGAAGTCCGGGCTGTTTTTGAGGAGGGACATCATCCCATCCTCGGTCCAGCCAACATTAGCCAAGTACGACACAAGGGTTCTCCTCTCAACGTGCGATAGGTTCTCTCCTCTGGTCAACCGCTTCATGAGCCTATCCATACATGGAGGTATGTCCTGCGGCTCAACTCTGGCCTCCGGGTACATCTTAGCTCTGTAATCCCTCCAGATATCCGTCAGCTCCTTGCTCCTTTGATCGAGAGGTTCAGGAAGCTTCAAACCCTCCACCCTGGCCCTCGTCCTCTCTAGCACTGTCCTCCTGATCTTCTCCTCCAATATTCTGGCCAGCTCGAGATCGGTCGCGTACACCTCCCCCGCGTCGACCCTTCTGTTGACGAGCCTCCATTTCTCCCCCCATATCTGCGGTGAAAGCGAGAGGTAATCGACCAGTCGGATCGCCAGCAGTTTCTCTTCGTCCCCATCGGATGCTGTCCTGAACGGTAACTCAAGTTCGTCGGCCAACTCCAAGATGTCCGCCCTCTCTTGCGCCATGAGTTCAGAACATTTCTTGGCCTCTGCCGTGGCGTATATGTTCCGCAGCAGGTCGTCGTTTATGAGTGAAACCAGCATCACAGCTATCGGAAAGGACAGCACCTCGACATCATAGCTTATCATGTTCTCAGCACCGAACTGAACTTTCTTGCGCTTCACGGACTGGTACACTCTGGCAAAACCCCGCTCTATTGCCCCCCTGTACTCCTCCGTGAGATCCATCACCCCCAGGTCAAAGTGTTCAGCCACGAACTCCTTTGCCTCCTGGACAAATGGATACTTGGCCATGAAAAACGGGTTCAACTGCTAGGCGGGTATCGTCAGGTTGGCTGGAGCTTAAATTAATATGCGACACCCAGATACGTGTGCCTTAATGTCAGAAGAGCCGGAGCTATTCGCGAATGTAACCATGAAGGACGCCTCTCTGCTCTACGACTCGGTTAAGGCAGCTTCGGCTGTAACCGACGAGGTTCCCCTGAAAGTTGCCGAAGAGGGCATTTCCCTAAGGGCACTGGACCTCTCAGAGGTCTCAATGGTGGACATGGCCATACCGTCAGCTATCACGTCCGAGTTCAAAGTGGTGAAACCAGACACGTACGTCGTGAAAGCGGCAGAGATGATGAAATTCCTGAGGCTTGTGGGAGCCGACGCGGTGACGCTCGAGTTCAAGAGAGGAACCCTAGTAATGACGTCTGAGGCCGAGGTCATGAGAAGAGCCGACCTCGCGGTATTCAAGCCCGAGGGGCGGGAACTTCCTCTGCCTAAGATAAACTACACCTCCAATTTCAGGGCGGACATCAAGTACCTTAGGCAAATCGTTGACCTGGGAAAGGGAGTGACCGACAGGATAGAATTCACCGTTTCCGGCAAGGATCTCAGGCTTGTAGCTAGGTCAGAAGAGAAGCGCGCAATAGAAGTGACGTTAATGCGTGATAAGGGTTCCTTGGGCGAGTCTACCCTTGAGGATGGCGTGTCTTCCAGGTACGACATCGGAAGGCTTTCCCTCTTGATATCTTCATTCCAGCCCAGAGGTGACGTTGCGTTCTATTTCGGCAAAGATCTGCCGCTGAAAATGGTGGCGGAGATTCGCGAAGGGGTTGCGCTGAACTACTACTTGGCCTCTCTCATGGAAAGCTGACAGTAGGAACTAGCTGTATACCCTCCAAGTGTGGTTGCACTTGGTGCATCGGAAGAACTGAGTCGGGGATTCATCGGCCCCCCTCGTTTGTATCAACCACCAGTAGGCCTTAGTATTCCCACAGGCGGGACATACGACGTCCATGATCGGCATTGGTTTCAATTCCTCACTGTCCTCGCCGACTACCCTGACGGCCGACCTCCTCCTGCCCTTGACCACCGGAATCTTGACGTCCTTGGTAGCTTCCTTGTACTTACACTTGGGGCAGACAAACTGAGGGCGCTTAGCAGTCCTGTCTTGGATCATCTTGGTGCCACACTTGGGACAGAACTTGATGACCCCCATTGCCAGAAAGTCGAGTGTCGGCATGATAGTGCCTAATAAAGCTTAGCGGATTTCCGGCAACGCCGAGGCTATCATCCTAGCCGCTCTCAAGGCTTCAGGAACCGTCCCTGCTCTCTGAGACATCTCAAGCACCCGCACCAGCTCGTCG
>Ga0172365_10000286_pt1 | contig 32933 bp, 27 predicted proteins | sample LakKivSesite48cm_FD_114535 | JGI IMG/M metagenome (GOLD analysis project Ga0172365, IMG submission 114535) | Sediment microbial communities from Lake Kivu, Rwanda - Sediment site 48cm | ecosystem: Environmental > Aquatic > Freshwater > Lake > Sediment | place: Rwanda: Western Province, Lake...
AGTCAGATCAAATCAGTAGCTATTGATGGCGCTATTTATTTTTTGATCAATTCCCAGATAAAAAAATATATTTTAGGTCAAGAACAAACTGATTTTTCTTTAAATATTCCTTTTTATATTGATTTATCTCTCGCTACCAAGATCTTTACTGATGAAGATGTAGGATCAATTTTTATTTATTTAAAAGATAAACAATCAATTGTCATCTTTGATAAAACTGGAGCATATAGCGAACAATTGGCTTTACCCAGCTCTTGGGGCGAAGTCCAAGATTTTATTGCCACTAAAGATCAAACTCTTTATGTCTTGGCTCAAAATAAAGTCTACGCTCTGAAATATTAATTTACATTTTTTTCGGTAGATCGATACCCAACATTTTACTACTAAATTGCAAAGCAGTATTAGTTGCTTTCAAAATTTCAAATCTAGCTTTTTTTATTTTTTCATCCTTTTCATTTTTAATCGGATTTTTTTCATAAAATGAATGGAAGGTTTCAACTAAAGCCATTGCCTCGTTATAGAATAAATGTGGTTCTAAAATTTCTGTGGTTCTATAAGCCATATAGTCTAAAAATAATATTTTTTTAATTAATTTAATTGCTGACTGATCTAAGTCTGAAAAATCTGCCTCTCCTTTTGGCTCTTTTACTTTTTCAAAAATTCCATTGATGCGAGCTGACATATATTTCAAATAAAATGCTAAACTTTCTTTTTTCTCTTTCTCAAATTGATCTGGATCAAAATCTATAGGTGAATTTAAAATTTTTTCCAATAAATAAACCTTAAAAATATCCTTATCAATTCCTTCCAACAGTTCTGAAACAGTAATATAAGAGCCTTGGCGTTTAGACATCATTAAAGCTTTGCTGCCCTTCTTTAAACTAACAGGCTGATAAAAAATAATTTTTAGGTTTTCACGAGAATAGTCCAAAATTTCTAAAGCTGCCCAAATTCGTGGAGCATGACCAAAGTGATTTGCGCCCCAGATATCTATTACAAAATCAAAACCACGTTTGAATTTATTTATATGATACGCAATATCATATAAAAAATAAGTTGGTTTGCCATCAGATCTTATTAAAACACATTCTCGATCACCTAATAGTTCTTTATGTTTGGGACTTGAAAACCATAAAGCGCCTTCTCTTTCCTTAACTACTTTTTTCTCTTTCAATTGACTTAAAATAAACTTAGTTTCATCGACTAAACTGCTTTCAAAAATAAAATTATCAAAAGAAATCTTTAACTCTTTCAAATTATTTTTAATTTCTTTCAAAACCAAATTCATAATTGGTCTGCGCAGAACATCAATCAATTGTTTTTCGTCAATTTTTCCCGAAATAAAATTAGAAACTTCTTCGTTACCTAATTTTTGGGCGATTTGTTTTGGATAATTTCCTTTATATCCATCTTCAGGAAATCTATATTTTTTCTCATCGCTAATTTTATGAAAAATCACTGATTTGGCAAATCGTTCAGTTTGTGTTCCTAAATCATTAACATAATATTCCTTTATTACTTTTGCGCCTCTTTGTTTTAGCAAATTAGTTAAAACTTCTCCGGTTGGGCCACCGCGCAAATTACCCAAATGTAAAGGTCCAGTGGGATTGGCAGAAACAAATTCAAGATTAATTTTTTTACCGTTCAAATCATGAGACCTAAAATAATTTTCTTTTTTATCTAAGATATTCTTAAGTTCTCTTTTAAGAACTTCAGGACTTAAATTTATATTTAAAAATCCGCTAGAACTAATCTCAAAATCTTTTTTATCCATTCCAAATTTTGATAAAATATCCTCTAAATCTTTTTCATATTTACTTTTCAATTCCTCTAAACCTAATTTTTCTTTATCTTGGAGTACAAAAAATATATTGCTTTCTAAATCAATTTGAGGCAATCGTGATAAACTAAAATCAAAATCTACTTGAGGAAACCTATTTTTTAGTTCTTTCTCAATAGACTCAATCAACATTTTATAGTTCTATTTTTTTGAAACGATATTTGCCGACACGAACAATTTCACCACCCTGAGGACTAATTTCTGCCAAAGGATCAGCGATAATTTTTTTATTGATTTCTACGGCATGTTGTGAAATTAAACGGATCGCTTCGGATTTAGACTTAACTAAACCTAATTCAATTAATAAATCTTTAGCTAGATAAGTTTTAGGCTCTATTTTCTGAGTTTCAATATCAACTTCCGAAACTTTACCCTTTGAAAAAACCTGAACAAAGTAATTTTCTGCTTCGCAAGCCTTTTCTTTTCCCCAAATTTCAGAAACTATCATTTGAGCAAGTTTTATTTTTAAGTCTCGAGGATTGATAGTTTTCTTGAACGAATCTTTCATTTCTATTAATTCTTTTTCTGGAATATCAGTTAACATTTCAAAATAATTAAAAATTATATCATCAGGAATCGACATAATTTTTGAAAACTGATCCTTGGGTTCACTATCTAAAGAAATAGTATTATTTAAACTTTGACTCATTTTCTCTTTACCATCTGTACCCGGTAAAGTTTTTAAAAGCATTACTTCTTGACCAACTTGTTTTGATTGTTTTTGTAGTTCCCTGCCTAAAAGTTCATTAAATTTCTGATCTAATCCACCCAAAGCGACATCTGCTTTCAAAACTACAGAATCATAAGCTTGAAGTGCGGGATAAAGCAATTCGTGAACACCAATTCTTTGATTATTTTTGATTCTCTCTTGAAACATGTCTCTTTCAATCAATTGAGCATGAGAAAAATTGGCAGCTAGTTTCAACAATTCTTCCGCTGACATTTTGTCATACCATTCGCTGTTATCCCTAATTTCAATCTCATCAATATCAAGTATTTTTTTAATTTGATCAAGATAAGCCTGAGCTTGCTCTGCCACATCTTCTTTAGGGCGTAATTTTCGAGTTTTTAATTTGGCAGAAGGATCGCCAAAACGAGCCGTGAAACCACCAATCAACATGATGACTTTATGACCTAATTTCTGAAAAAATCGTAATTTACGCAAAGCCACTAAATAACCAAAGTGAAAATCTTTCGTGGTGGGATCAATGCCATATTTAATTCTTAAAGGATGACCTTTTTTAAGCTTCTCTTTTAGGGCATTTTCAGAAATCACTTCTTCTACCCCTCGAGAAAGTAAAAAATCGATTTTTTGTTCTTCAGTCATACTTTTATAGGATACAAGAAAAAATATCAAAAATCAAAATGTAAAATCCAAAGATGTTCCTTATTTTTCCATTCTCCTTCTTTTCAGGAAGAAAATGAAATTTTCTATCATGAAAAGTCCCCGATGTTTCTATCCGGGGTCCCGTTCGAGCGAAGCAAGCATCGGGACGTGCAGGGTGAGGGAGCTCGAGGGCCTTAGGGCCTGCCTGCCTACCGTCAGGCAGGCCTCGGAAGAAGCCCCTAGGCCATCGCTTTTAAAATCTTCAAAAATTTTTATCCATTAATCTATCCTGAAAAATATTACTCTAAAATATATTGATTTTTATAGATTGAATCTCCATTATATTTATGCTACACTTTATCTCATGAAAAAATTCTTTTTGCCTCAGGCAATTAAGAAAATTCCGCTCAATCGTCGTGGTTGGCATAAACTCTGGAAAAATAAGAAATTCAAAAAGGTTCTAAAGTGGACTCTCATTGGTTTTGGTATATTTTTTGTGGGTATGATTGCTTGGTTCTCCAAGGATCTGCCTACGCCTTCAAAAATTAAAGAATGGCGGCCAGCATTATCTTCTGAAATTTTAGACAGAAATGGCAAATCTCTTTATGAAGTACATGGTGATCAAAGACGCAACTGGATAGATTTTAAAGATATCCCTGAAAATATCAAAAAAGCAACTTTAACGGCTGAAGATCGAGAATTCTATAAACATTTTGGCATTAATTTTAAGGGATTAGCCAGGGCAGCTTTACGCGATATTCTACATCGGGGTTATGCTGAAGGCGGGTCAGGTTTAACTCAACAATTTGTCAAAAACGCTCTCCTCACCCCAAAAAGAACTTTTTCCCGCAAGATTAAAGAAGCTATTTTGTCAATTGAACTAGAAATTCTTTATTCCAAAGATAAAATTTTTGAAATGTATTTGAATACTATTCCCTATGGCTCAAACGCTTACGGTGTTGAAGCTGCAACCCAAACATATTTTGGCAAATCTGCTAAAAATCTAACTTTAGCAGAATCAGCTACCCTAGCTGCTTTACCTCGAGCACCCAGTTATTATTCTCCTTATGGTTTACACAAAGACGATTTATTAGCCAGAAAAGATTATCTTTTAGATGAGATGGTCAAAAATAAACAAATTTCTCAAGAAGAGGCTAATCAGGCTAAAAAACAAAAACTGGCTTTCCAACCTTATCACGAAAATATCTTAGCCCCGCATTTTGTGATGTGGGTTAAAGAATTATTATCTGAAAAATATGGAGAAAAAATAGTGGAAACAGGTGGTTTAAAAGTTTACACCACTTTAGATTATGATCTTCAATCTATTGCTCAAGAAACAGTGAGAACTGGGGCAGAGGCTAATGCAGCTCAATTTGGTGGTGATGATGCTTCACTCGTCTCTATTGATCCTAAAACTGGACAAATTTTAGCTATGGTTGGTAGTCGAGACTATTTTAATGAAGATATCCAAGGCTATGTTAATGTGGCTCTACGCCCCAGGCAACCTGGTTCTTCATTTAAACCAGTGGTTTATGCCACACTTTTTAAAGGCCATTGGGCGCCAGGCTACACAGTTTTCGATGTAGAGACTGACTTTGGTGGCGGTTACAAACCCAAAAACTATACCGAACAAAATTACGGCCCTATTACTTTGCGTACTGCCTTAGCCAATTCTTTGAATGTACCATCAGTCAAGGTTCTCTATCTAGCTGGCATGGATAATGTTCTAGCTACTGCTAAAGATTTAGGCATCACAACTTTAACTGATCCTGAACGTTTTGGTTTATCTTTGGTTTTGGGTGGTGGTGAAGTCAAACTTTTGGAATTAACTGGTGCTTATACTGCTTTTGCTCAAAGTGGAAAATTTGCTCAGCCTTATCCCATTTTGAAAGTGCTAGACAATAAAGGAAAAATCCTCGAAGAAAATAAACCCCATATCAAACAAGTCTTGCCTGAAGAAATTGCCTATGAAATTTGGGATATGCTCACTGACCAAAATGCCCGAGCGATGATTTTTGGTGGCGTCTCTACTATGAGTCTTCCAGATAGAAAAGTTGGAGTAAAAACTGGCACCACTTCTGACTGGCGTGATGCTTGGACTTTTGGTTTTATGCCTAATCTGGTGACAGGAGTTTGGGCAGGTAATGCTGATAATCGACCTATGGCTGGAGCTTCAGCTGCCATTGCCGCCACACCTATTTGGTATAATTTTACGATGGCAGTGAAAGATAAATTTCCCATTGAAGATGTTCCTCGACCTAAAAATATCCAGACATCTTCCATTGCTTGGATTTCTAACAAGCAGCCGACTGATTCTTCACCTCGGGTCATCACTGATATTTTTGCTCCTTGGCAACTGCCTCGCGAAACAGATGATATTTTCATCAAAAAGAAAATTTGCAAGATTACTGGTCTTTTAGCAGGCGATGACCATCCAGCTAATATCACTGAAGAAAAAACTTTTGCCAACATCCATTCTGAAGTGCCAGACAATCCCAGCTGGGAAGCACCAGTGATTGGTTGGGCTCAGGCTAATGGTTATACCAATTATCCTCCTAATGAATACTGTACTGAACACTCAAATTCTCAAGCACCAAAAATCTCAGTTAATTCTCCCTCAAATAATGCCACAGTTTCTGGTAATGTTCCTTTTTCTTTAAATATCACTTCTCAATGGGGCCTATCTAAACTCAATTTTTATCTTGATGGTACTTTAACCAGAAGTATCACTAGTCCGCCTTACAGTTATATTCTGCCTTCTGCTTCTTATGCTAATGGCACTCATTCAATCAGAATTTTAGCCACTGACCATATAGGACTGCAAGGAGAAACAACAATTAGGCTTAGATTCGATAACACTTCTGTACCTGATGTCTCTGGCCTTTCAGCCGCTTTATTTGGTGGCAATGGAGCAAAACTGACTTGGTCTAATCCTTCAGGCATTTCCTTTTTGCGCATTTACCGCTCAATTATTTCAGGCAATTTAGGTGATTTAATTGAAGATAATTTCTTAGGTTCAGAATATATTGATAGCCCCCTGGTTTCTAATACTTATTATTACACTCTTAAATGTGTGGATGGCTCTAATAATGAAAGCTCTGGCGCTTCAGTTTCTATCACTATCCCCTAGCTAATCTTTTATTTTCCCTCTTTTCCGAAGAAAAAAGCAAAGCTTTTTCATTCTGGAAAAGTCGTGCAGGGTGAGGGAGCTCGAGGGCCTCGGGGGCTGCCTCGCCACGCCCGACAGCGCTACGACGCAGTCGTTGCGGGCGGGAAAGAAGCCCCTAGGTCCTCGCAATCTTTTTAAATAGACCTCAATAAATCCTTTAAATCTTTGACTTGAATAATCTTTATTGTTTTGGAAACAAATGGTTTTTGGGTTTTGGGTACAATCACTTTTTTAAAACCTAATTTTTTAGCTTCTTTTAAACGCAATTCTTGACCAATAATTTCTTTGATCTCTCCAGACAAAGCAATCTCCCCCCAGAAAACGCTATATGGATTAACCACCTTATCTTTTAAAGAAGAAATTAAAGCTAGGGCTAGCGCTAAATCGCCGGCTGGTTCGTGAATTTTTAAGCCACCAGAAACTTTAACAAAAACATCTTTATCATAAAATTTCAATTTTAATCTTTTTTCTAAAACTGCCAAAACTAAAAGTAAACGATTCAAATCAAAACCAATGGCTGTCCGCTTAGGGTAAGGAGAAAAAGTTTTAGTGACCAAAGCTTCAATGGTGACAAAAATTGGCCGCGTACCTTCTAAAATTGAAGTCTGAACCGAACCTGAGGTTTTAGTGAAATTTAAAAACACGGCTGAAGGATTTTTTACTTCAATTAGTCCAGATTTGGTCATTTCAAAAACTCCTACTTCTGAAACTGGACCAAAGCGATTTTTTACACTGCGTAGTAAGCGATAAAAACCAAATCTTTCGCCTTCTAAATACAAAACCACATCCACCATATGCTCAACAGTTTTTGGACCAGCCACGACACCAGTTTTGGTAACATGACCAATTAAAATAACAGAGATTTTTTCTGATTTTGCCAAATGAAGCAGTTTTAAAGTCACTGCTTTAACTTGGGAAATTGATCCAGCTACACCTTCTGATTCTTCATCAACTAAAGTTTGTAAAGAATCAATCACCAATAATTTTGGCTTTTTTTCTCTTGCTTCACTTAGGGCTTGGTCTAAAGAATTAGTGGCTAAAAAATTAATTTTGGAAGATCCACCCAATCTCTGCCAACGTTCAGAAACTTGATAAATATTTTCTTCACCAGAAATATATAAAGAATCAATTCTGGTTGCGATTTGCAAAGCCAAAGTTGATTTACCTACCCCTGGATCGCCACCGATTAGCACTACTCCGCCCTCAACCAAACCTTGACCTAGGACGCGGTCAATTTCTGAAATTCCTGTGAGGAATCGATTAAATTTCTGAACACCTAAATTTTTGGCTTTTTCTTGCACTTGAGGCAGAACATTTTTGCCTTTTTTCCCTTTAGCAAATTTTGCTTCTTTAAAACTATTCCAATTAGAACAATTGGGACATTTGCCTAGCCATTTGGCTGATTCATAACCGCAATTAGAACAAACAAACATAAAGATAATTTAATTTTCAATTATCAATTTTCAGTTTTCAATTGAAATCAAAAGACAAAATTAGAATACAATAAAACTCCTAAATTACAAAATTTACCCGGTTAAATTGCAAAAGATTTAACGGGGTGAACCCTGTTAAATGTCTTCGGCAATCCGCCTTGGGTGGATTATTTAACTGGGTGAAAAAGAAAACCTGCCCGCCGAAGCCTTGGCGTAGGCGGGAAATTGTTGATAGTTGCAGTATTTTTTGTTATAAATAATATTGGCGAGATCAGATCAGCTGGTTGCCGTCGAAAGCGCCAGCGCGATTAAGATCTGAAACGATCCTCGCTACTGTGAGGCAGAGGAGAAGTGCCTCAAAGCAAGGGGCATTTCGTAGAACCATCCGCCCCACTTTCCATGGCGCACTGAGGGAGGTGAGTGACCTATGCGCCGGGTTGAGCTCGTCGTCTAACCACGAAGACGCCGTGGAAGGCCGTCTGGGGGGCACGGGCATCCTGGGGAATCAGCTGCTTCGGCAGCGTAAGTGATCCACGAACCCAAGGTGAAAAATAAGAAAAGTTCCCCACCCGCCTTTCCGGCCCCGACAATTGTCGGGGCCGGCTCTCTTTTTTTAACAACAGCATTTTATCTTTATTGTCCCCTCTTTTCAGGAGGAAAAGTGCAACTTTTCCATCCCAGAAAAGGCGTGCTGGGGGTGAAGTTGTAGGGGCAGGGGGCGTGCCTCAAGAGAATACCCCCTGCCCCTACAATTAATTTGTTTTTGTCAAAGATGAAGTTTGCTAATTTTTAACAAGCCTTAAATCTTCAATTTTCAATTCTAATTTTGGCTGGCCGGAAAAATCATTAACTGAAATACTATAAACTAAATCAATGTAACCCTCCCGTCTGATTTTAGCCAAATGTTCCCCACCATTAAAATATACTGCTCGCAAAAGCTGATCATCTTTTTCTAAAAATAAAGATAAATGCCTCTCTTCTCTGCCGATTGTCCTCACCTCTTTAACTTTGACTTTTTTGGTTAAAAACAAAGGTCGAGGATTACCCATGCCAAAAGGTGCTAAAGAATCTACTAAGTTCCAGAACTGCCAACTGATCTTTTTAAAATCGATTTCTGCATCAATATCTAAAATTGGTGTTAAATCCTTAGGTTTAATTTTTTTATTGGCCCATTGAAGTAGTTTTTCATAAAACCTCTCTATATTTTCACTTTCCAGTTCCAGTCCAGCTGCTTTGGCATGACCGCCGCCTTTAACGATTAATTTCTTTACCTTTCCTAAGGCTTCAATCAAATGAAAACCATCTATAGAGCGGGCTGATCCTTTGGCTGTTTTTTCTCCACGCGCAAAGACAAAAACTGGTCGATTAAATTCTTCTTTTAATTTTGAAGCAATTAAACCGATTAAACCTTCTGGCCATTCATCACTTTCGATTAGAATGACTTTATTTTTATGTAATTTCTTTTTTTGGATTAATTTTTTGGCTTCAAGCAAGCATTTTTCTGTTTCTTTCTGTCTTTCTTTATTGACAGCATCTAAAATTTGAGCCAGATCGCGAGCCTTTTTAGGGCTTTTAGTAATTAAAAGTTCAAATGAAGTTTGGGGATTATAAATTCTGCCTGGAGCATTGATTCTGGGACCAAGAATAAAACCAACAACATAAGCATCAATTTGTTCTCTTGATAAACTAGAAACTTTAAATAATTCTCTCAAACCAAGCCGTTTGGTATTTTTTAAAATCAAAAGTCCGAGTTTGGCAAAAATGCGATTTTCTGAAATTAAAGGCACCATATCAAAAATGACAGAGATGGCTACTAAATCGAGCGACCAGCGCAAAAAATGATTATTAATTCGAGAGTCTTTCTTAGACAATCCTTGCAAAAGTTTAAAAGCCACTGCTGCGCCAGAAAGTTCTTTGAATGGATATTTTTCTTTTTTCTTTTTGGGGTTAATCAAGGCATAGGCTTGGGGCAAATTCTTTGCCGGCTCATGATGATCGCAGACAATGACATCAATTTTTTTCCTTTTTGCGAACTTGAGCGTTTTAAAATCTCTAATACCAACATCTACAGCTACCACTAAAGTTACTTTTTCTTTGGTAAAAAAATCAACTGCACCTTGAGAGAATCCATAACCTTCTGAACGCGAAGGGATATAAACCAAAGGCTTAAGCTTTAATTTTTTCAAACCTTGATAAACTAGGGCTGCTCCAGGAATACCATCAGCATCATAATCTGAAAAAACCCCTACTTTTTCTTTGTTTTTAGCTGCTTTAAGTATCCGTCCCACAGCTTTCTTTAGATCTGATAATTTAAAAGGATCAAAAAGATGTTTTTTAGTATTAGGAGTTAAAAATGCTTCAATCTTACTTTTGCTAGGTCTAGATTTGGTGATGATTTTGCGATTATATAAAAGCTGCAATTTCAAATCATCACTAATTTTAGGAGCTACTCTCCAACGATATTTTGACTGCATAAAATTATTATAGAAGTTGAAAACAATAAATACCAAATTTTGATTGAGGAGTTATTTTTCTCTTATTTTTTCAGGAAGGAAAATGCAATTTTTCCATTCCTGAAAAGCGTGCTGGGGATGGGATCGTAAGGGCGGGGGGCGCACCTTGCTATTTACGCAAGGTGCGCTCAAGAGAACATCCCCTGCCCTTACATTTTTTTAATTTTAAATTTAAAATTTCATTTTATAAATACTCTATGAGCGAAACGTAAATCAACATATTCTTGAGGTGAAATTTTTCCTATGGCTTTCAAATATTGATCAATCATATCAGATGGCGAACGATTACAATTAATAATTAATTTGAGTCCTTTATCCGTATAAGCATTTAAATCAAATAAAGATTCATTAACTTCAAAATAAGTGATTTTAATGCCTGCTGAATAAGCTTCAGAATAGAAATCTTTGACAAAATTAATAAAAGTAGAAGGAATTATTTTTTCTCCGGGTTTTATTTCTAAATTTTTAGCATCAACAACTTTAACTAACTTATTATTTTCTTCTTCTTTAAGCACTCTTCCTCTTTCATCAATGACATAATTCTTACTTTGTGTTTGCCAACTAATTTGAGCTGAGGTTTCTTGAAAAACAATTCGTAAAGTAGAAGGCAAGCCTTTGAAAACAAGAATATTCAAAATCAATGGATCTTTGGCTAAAATTTCTTTTTCTAAAGCATTTTTTTGCCATAAAAAAATATTTTTTCCCAAAGTATCTTCATTTATTAGATTCAAAATATCTTCTCGATTAGCGCCGACAATACGCCCCATTTCAATCGTTTTAATTTTAAAAATAGGTGAAAATATAAACAAATAAATTATTCCTGCGATAAAACCCAACAACAAGATAAATAAAAAAATTGAACGCCAAGGAATCTCCTTTTTTTTAGAAGGTTTATAGCCAGGAATTATTTTGGGCATCGAATGAATAACCATAGAGAAAATTTAAAATATAAAATGCAAATCTCAAAATTAAGGAACTTTATTTAATTTTAGATTTTGAATTATCATTTTGGATTTTGCCTGCCTGACGGTAGGCAGGAGATTTGAAATTTGAATTATCAATGATTTCTATTTCTTCCTCTAGCATTATATCAAATTTTTCTCGCACTTTTTCTTTCGCTTCCATAATTAAATCTAAATAATCTTTACTTTTGCCTTTATCTAAATTAAGAAAAAAATTGGCATGAAGATTAGAAATTTTGATTTTTCCTTTCCTTTTTCCTTTTAACCCAGCTTGATCAATCAAAAAACCCGCAGAAATACGATTATTTTTCGATATTTTCTGTAAATCTTCTCTCTTGGGACAAATAGGACCTGCCTGCCGGTAGGCAGGGTTTTTAAAAATACAACCCAAAGATGGCTCACGAGGTTGGGATTTAGCTCTAATTAAAGCTAAAGATTGAATGAGGCGTTCCACTTCTTGAATTGATCTTTTTTTAAGAGAAAATTTAGCTTCTAAAATAAGTGGATAATTTAAATACTGTGATTGCTTGGCTTTGCCTTTAAAAATTGACCCCCTATATTTTAAACCTAATTTTTCAGTCTTTATAAATTCTTCTTGTCCTTGTTCATTTAAAACATTAACACTTATTAAATAATCCTTGATCTTTTTAGAAAATGCTTCAGCAGAATTTACGACAGCTCCGCCAACTGTTCCAGGAATAGTAGCTAAAAATTCAATCCCGCCTAAATTCTTCCAACCCGCCTCTTTGACTAGGCTCAAAAGTGGCATACCTGAAGGCGCTGTTACCTCATTTTCTAAAATTTGAATTGCTCCACCGTTAAGTCGCATATAATTATTTTTGATGATTAAACCTAAAAAGCCAGAATCTAAAAAAAGAATATTGCTACAATTTCCCACCACTAGATGAGGCAAATTTAATTTTCTTGCTAGAAGTACAGCTTCAATGAGATCAGATTTGTTTTTAGCTTCAAAAAAATATTTGGCCCTACCTCCAATTTTTAAATAAGAAATTTGATCTAATCTAAAATCAGCTTTGATATCTTTTAACTTTTCTTTTAGAGAAACAAAAAATGAATCCTGATTTTGCTTTGACCAAATCATAAATTTAATATCTCTTTCACTTTAGCTTGAATTTTGGAATAATCAAATTCGCCGGCAATTGGTAAAAGCACATAAGCACCATTCAAGGTCGTGCTATAAAGTAAATTATCCTTTCGATTATCAATCACATAATTATTTTTTATTTTTAATTTAGACATCATCCCAATATAAGAAATTGCTTCTCGATATTCTGCATCAGTGCGTAAATGATCAGCTAAAATCTTAACAATCTGATAAATTTTAAATGGATTGAGATAAATTCTATCTTGGAGAAATTTATCTTTGAGGCTCATAATGACTTGCTGTTGGCGTCTGGAACGATCAAAATCAGAATCAGTGTAGCGTGAACGAGCATAATTTAAGACTGTGGCACCGTCTAAATGATGCCAACCCGCTGAAAGGTAAAGCGGTGCCATATAGTCATTAAAATCTTTTTCTACATTGATATCTAAACCACCTAAAGTATCAATTAAATTTCTAAAACCTTCGAAATCCATTCTGACATAATAATTAATGGGTATACCCAAAACTTCTGACACTTTATCTTTAGCAAACTGACCTCCATTCTGATAATAACTTTCACCGCACCAAAACATAGTATTAATTTTTTGATAACCACAATTACCATTATTGACCCACAAATCCCGCGGTAAAGAAACTAAATAAATATCTTTTGTTTCTTTATCAATAATTACTACCTGAATACTGTCAGTCAACGAACCACCTGGATAATCAGCACCACCAATACCTAAAAACAAAAAACTAACATAAGATGAAGGAAAAATAAGACTTTTAATTTTAGAATTATTTTTAGTATTATCGATCTTGTAATAATAAGCTGAGCTAATTTTAGGTTGAAAAATTTGTTTTTTAGCTTTGGTAGCAAAGAAAAATACATAAACTAAAAATGAGGTGATGATAAAAACGACTATCAAAATTAAGATCTCCCACCAAGCCAAAATGTTCCTCTTGCGTCTATAATTCTTCTGTAAGGACCCGGATTGAGGCTTTGATTGAAGTGTTGGTGGTTTAATATCAAAATTTGCCATAGAAAACCTAATTATTATTTAATAGCTTTTCTGCTAATTGGTTAATCGGTCCTGCCCCCATAGTCAGAATCAAATCATTTTCCGCTAAATTGTCTTTGACAATTTTTTCTGCTTCGTTATAATCTTTGGCATAAAAAATCTGTTTATTTTGATTCGTTAAAGCCTGGCATAAATCTCTGGAAGTTTTAGGAGTCTGGATTACTTCCCTTCCAGCAACATTATAGACTTCAACTAAAATTAATTTATCTACCAAAGCCAAAGATTTTACAAAATCTGAAAACAATAATGTAGTGCGAGTAGATTGATGCGGTTGAAAAATTAAAAAGATATTTCTATCTGGATTAGCTTCTTTCATTGCTTTTAAAGTTGCCTCGATTTCTGTAGGATGATGGGCGTAATCATCAAAAATAGGGACATTTTGAAACTGGCCCTTATATTCTTGCCTTCGTTTAACTCCTAAAAAACCAGCCAAACTTTCTCTCGTTTTTTGTTCATCTAATCTTAATTCTCTAATTAGTTTAATAACAGCTAAAGCATTAAGTTCGTTATATATGCCTGGAATTTTTAAATTAAGATTTTCTTTAGGTAATTCATTTTCTGAATAAAAAATAATTTTTTTATCTATTCCTTCTAAAGCACTTCTGATATTTGGTTCATCATGAACAATTAAAAATTTACCAGTCTTGAAAGCAAAGTTTTTAAAAGTTTCAATAATTTGTGGCAAACCTTTAGTAAAATAATCCAGGTGTTCTGGTTCAATATTTAAAATTACGCCTCCCCTGAATTCAAAATCTAAGAAACTTTCATCATATTCACAAGCTTCCAGAACCAACCATTTTGGTTTTGAATCGGGAATTTCAATGTTTTTATGATTAAATCCATTATATTCTCCACCTAACAAAATCAAAGGATTCTCACCTAAATCTTTCAAAACTTGACCCAACATGCAGGTAGTGGTTGTTTTCCCGTGCATACCAGCTACAGCTAGCGTTTTAAATTGACGAGTTAAATCACCAATATACTGAGAACGTTTGAGAATTTTTATTCCTTGCGTTTTTGCTTCTTCTAGCTCAATCGAACCTGGAGAGCCAGGAGTTATGGCTGAAGAATAAACCACCAAATCTAAAGGCAAATGAGCTTGAATATTCTCTTTTTTTTGCTCCAAGAAAATCTGCGCCCCTAATTGTTTCAGGTCCCGAATTTCTTCATTATCCTTAATATCTGAACCAAAAACTTGTGATTTTTTTGAAAGTTCATATTTAGCCAAACCGGACATGGAGATTCCACCAATACCAATAAAATAAACTCGTCTCATATCGTAATTCTAACAAAATAAGAGATGGATTTAAAGAATTTCTTTACTTAGATCAAATTAAACTTTAGAATAAAAAAATGTCTAAAAATAATCAATTCAAAAAAGCAAATGAGTTAAGAAATAATGGCAAAACAAGAAAAGCTATAAAAATTTATAAAAAAATTGCTGAGTCCGCTGATAAAAATCAAGATTATCGTTTAGCAATTGAGGCATTACAACAAATTGGCGTTTGCTATAAAATCGATGATAATTTTAAAAAAGCAATCGAAAATCTCGAGAAAGCTTACAATTATGCTAAAAATAAAAAAGAATTATGGCTGGCTGGCGGCATCGCTCGTGACATTGGGATCACTTATGAATACAGGGATAAATTAGTTGAGGCGGAAAGATATCTTTGGCAAAGCAAAAAGGAACTAGAAAAAATTCCTCAAGATGCGCAATTGGGCATCACCTTAGCTAAAATTGGCTTAGTTAAAATTCGGCAGAAAAAATTCAAAGAAGCAAAAAGATATTTAAATCAAGCTCTAAAGATATACAAAAAAGATCCTTGGTGGTTTTATGAGGCAACAACTCTTTTACATTTAACTGATCTATATATTGAAACTAAAAAATACAAAGAAGCTTTAAAAATTTTGGATCAGACTGAAAAGATTTTTGATCGAGAGAAACAACAAAAAACCCATCTCCGCCGCTATGCCCAAATTTGGGGATTTAAAGCTTTTGCTTTAGCTAAATTGGGTGAAAAAGAAAAAGCTAAAATTTTATTGGATAAAACTAAAAAAGTTTTGAGCGGTTTAGGAAAAAATGCTGCCAAAATAGTTTTAAAAGATATTAGAGCTCAAGAGACTGAAAGTATTTTATCTTAGTTCCTTTAAAATTTTTCCAGCAATAAGATCGGCAGAGTTTTTTTTGTATAAAGAAGCTAATTTTTCACCCATAATTTTTGCCTCATCCTGATTTTCCAAAAGATACAAAATGGCTTTGATGAATTCTTTTTTGGAAAATTGATCCTGAAAAAAGACTTTGGCTCCACCTAAAGATCGAGCAAATTCCGCGTTTTTATCTTGATGCTTTTGGGCTGCATAAGGATAAGGGACTAAAATTGCCGGCTTTTTTAGAAATGCTAATTCAAACAAGGTGTTGGCACCAGCTCGAGAAACGACTAAATCAGCTGAAGCTAAAATCTCCGGCATCCTCTGAGAAAAGGCAAAAATTTTATATCTTTTTTTCTGTTCATCATTTAATTTTTCTCTTATTTTTTCTGCTTCAGAAATTGATTTTTCGCCAGTTAAATGGATTATCTGACAATGTTTCAAAAGTAAATCTAGCAATTCCCAAATAATTTGATTCAAAAATAAAGCACCGAGACTTCCGCCAGTTACTACCAAGAGTGGCAAATTGCTATCAGGATTTAATTTCACCTTGGCTTGATTTTTATCTACCATATAAAAATCTTTACGTATAGGGATACCGCTATAAAAAAGCTTTTGATGTATTTTTTTAGGATAAAAAGATTTCGGGAAAGCAACTGCTATTTTTTTTATAAATCGAGAAAGCCAAAGATTAGTTCTACCCATCACTGAATCTGATTCATGACTTACTATAGGCAAATGAAGACGTGAAGCAGCTAAAATGACCGGGAAGCTAACAAATCCACCCTTAGCAAATAGAGCACTAACATTATTCTCTCTTAAAATTCTCTTGGCTTGGAAAAATCCTTTTAAAATTTTATAAGGAGTAAGGACATTTTTAAAACTAAAAAATCGATCCCATTTAGCACTTTCTATAGGGATAAATTTAAATCCTTGTTTTTGCGCAATTTCTTCTTCTTGGCCACCCCTAACACCTAAATAAAGTAGTTTTAGTTCTGAATCTATTTTTTTTAAAGCTTTGCCTACTTCAATCGTCGGCCAAATATGACCGGCTGTCCCTCCTCCCACTAAGGCAATTGTCTTCATAATATATTAAAAAATAAATTCGAAGCACGAAGCACGAAATCCGAAACAATTAATAAATTCTAATAATTAAATTTTAAAACTATTCAGATTTTCTAACAATAGCTCCAAAAATTTTCATTAATTCTGTTGCTTCTAATAATAATTTATCTCTTAATTCACCCAGATTATTTTTGGCCCCAATATCAACTAATCTCAACCAATAACAACTTTCTTTTGCTTCCTTGCGGCAGATCTTAATACGCATTAAAAAATCTTTTTTACTTAGAGAATCATTAGCTTCAATATAATTGGCACCGATGGAAGCTGAAGATCGAACTAAGTGTTTCAAATCTTCAAAATTAGCAACGGTTCTTGGTAAGGATTTAATAAAAAACCTTATATCTTGAGCGAATTTTAAAGTTCTTTCTTCTAGATCAAATTTTGTTTTTCGAATTTTCGACATTAGAATTTGTTTCGAGTTTCGATATTCGAATTTCGAATTTTTTATTAAATTTCTTTCCTCTGTCTCGATATATTAAGTAAAATTCCCATGGCGATCAAGGAAATTACTAGTGATGTACCACCATAACTCATAAAAGGCAGAGGCACTCCTGTTAAAGGCAAAACTCCTAGCATGCCGCCTAAATTAATCATTGCCTGCAGAGCAAACCAAGCAGTAATACCGATAGCCAAAAATCGACCAAACTCATCTGGAGCTTTCTGGGAAATTAAAATCCCCCGCCAAACAAGTAAAGCAAAAAGCAAAGGTATAAAAAGAGCCCGCACAAAACCCAATTCCTCAGCAATAACAGCAAAAATCGAATCAGTATGGGCTTCGGGTAGATAAAAATATTTTTGTTTAGAATTGCCAAATCCTTGACCCCATAAACCACCAGAGCCAACAGCAATTGAAATATTACGAGAATGATAACCTACGCCCAAAGGATCAACTGAAGGATTAAAAAAAGCCAAAAGTCGATGCATACGGTAAGGAGAAGAAAGACTTAAAATTATTACTAACACAGCCCCCACAATCAAAATTAATAAAAAATGCGGCCAACGAGCCCCAGCGATAAAATATAAGATTAAACCCGTACCTAATAAAATTAAAGCTGTACCTAAATCTGGTTGCAGCAAAACTAATAAACTAACCAAACCAATGAGTATCCAGAAAGGAAGGGTTCCTTTTAGAAAATTACTAATTTCTTCTCTACGTGAAGAAAGCCAAGATGCTAAAAAAACAATGAAAAAGATTTTAACTAATTCTGAAGGCTGAAAATTAATGGGACCAAAAAACAACCATCTTTTGGCTCCGCCAATACTGGGAGAAATACTTTTTATAGGTAAAAGTACTAAAACAAGAAAAATTACTGACAAAAGTAAAAATAAGGGAGCAAAGCGTTTTAATTTATGATAATCAATATATTGGGTGATGAGCCAGGCTAAAATACCAATGCCTAAAGAAATTGCTTGTTTGATCAAATAATAGTAAGGGTGACCATAGTTTTCTAAAGAAATAACCACTGAGGCAGAATAAACTGAAATCAATCCCCAAACAACCAAGATAAAAACAATCAAAGAAAACCAAGTATCAGGGCGTTTGAATCGAGCAGTTTGAAACAACGGCATAAAATAAATTTATTTAGAATATTTTTTTATCAATTCTCTGAACTGATTACCTCTTTCTCGATAATCTTTAAATTCACCAAAACTTTCACAAGCTGGCGACATTAAAACTACAGTTTTATCCTTTATTTTAGAGATTGCTTTTTTAACTGCCTCCTCTAAATTAGTACATTTTTCCATTTTCAATTCTGGTTTCTGTCCTTTTTTAACAATCTCTTTAAATACATTCTCGATCTGATCTTTAGCTTCACCAATCAAAAACAATGCTTTAACTTGATTTTCCCACATTGCGCTAAGCCATTCTCTAAAATCTGCTGGATTAGGTTTGGCTTTGCCACCAGCAATGACAATTTTTTCTTTGCCTGGAAAAGTTTCAATTGCTGCTTGAGCAGCCTGGGGATTAGTGGCTTGAGAATCATTATAAAATTCTGCGCCATTTATTTTTCCGACAAGTTCTAATCTATGCTTTAAACCAGTAAATTCTTTTAATTTTTGACTAATTTCTTGAGTTCTGAGTCCTATTTTTTTAGCTACTAAACTACTGGAAAGACAATTTAAAATATTATGCGAACCTCTTAATTGTAATTCTTTAGCCCTAATAATTTTCTCGGTTTTTTGTAAATTAAATACTAATTCGTCTTTTTTTAGAAAAGCACCAGACAATTTTTTTTGCCAATGTAAGCCAAACCATAAAACCTGAGCTTTTGTCTCTTTAGCAAAGCTTCTAGTATATTTATTTTCATAATTTAAAATTGCCAAATCATTTGGTTTTTGATATCTAATAATATTTTTCTTTACCTCTAAATATTCTTTAAAATCTTTATGGTCATCTAAATGTGTAGGGGAAATAGTAGCAAGAACTGCAATTTTTGGCGAACATTTTAAATCAATTAATTGCCGATTGGATATTTCCAAAATCAAGATGTCATTCTTTTTAGCTTTTTCAATTTTATGTAAAACTGGCGGATTTTGCCTGTCATTGCCTGAAAGCCAAACATCTCTTCCTTTTAAATTTTTCAACAGATGAAAAATTAGAGCGCAAGTAGTAGATTTTCCAGAACTGCCTGTTACACCAATAATTATGCCGGGAAAAAACTTAAAGTAAAGTTCTGTAATCTGGCAGAAGGGGATTTTTTTCTTAATCCTCTTAAGAGGTTCATTTTGAGAATACCTAAACCAAGATTGAGGCACAAAAATTAAATCCGCCTTTTCAATATCTTTTAAATAATTATTTTTGAGCTGTAAATTTTGTTTTTCTTCTAAAATCTCCTGCCAAATTTTTTCTTTTTCTTTTTCAGATAAATAATCATTAGAAGACCAAAAACTTTGCTTTAGCTCGTCCAAACCTGAAGAAAAATCATGCAAAATTGCCTTGATTTTATGTTTTTTAAAAAAACGAAAAATAGCCAATCCTTCCATTCCTGAAATACCTATAATATGGATATTTTTATTCTGAAAAAAGGATAAATTAAACGTCATCAAAGATAAGAATAGCAGAATTAGGAGCTAAGATAAAGAGTCTATAAATTTATAAAAGAATTAAAAAAATACTTTTATTAATTATTTCATTGGCGGAGGCATCTCAGAAGTATTATAACTCCACTGATTTTGACCACTCTTCAAATTTTTTAATCTTTTTTCTATACGCAAAGGGTAAGAAAATCCATTCTTATTCATGGAAAAAAATTGCCAAATTGAAAAAGAGAAAAAAACTAAACCTAAAATAAGAATAGAAAAAACAAAAATTTTTTTGTATAAACTAAATTTATTAATCATTAACTTTATTTAAATTGACCTTCAACATGCCATACTGTAGGAAAAACAAATTCTCCGCTATTGTATATACCTTCACGTCGGTCATCTATTTCCCAACTATAATACCCTCGAGCTGTAGAATAACTTTGCTTAGGGGCAGAAGAATTATTTTTAGGGGCATCAGAAAAAGTATAGACTACACCATATATATTATTTCCTAAGTGTATACAACGCCTATCCCCTGTCACTCCCGCACAAGTACCTATTCTAGTATGGAGATTAATTAATTCTTTGATATCATCTCCGCTGGCATCTTGCTTAGGATTAGTAATCCTTAACCACCCGTTTTCATTAAGCAAATTTTCTATATTCAATTCTGCGCCACCTGCAGTCCAAGTTTCTTCAAATATCCTGTCGCCAATCTGTCCTGTCACTTTCCATCTTGCTGGCCCTATAGCACGTTCAGTAAATTGCCCTTCGCCGAAAACCTTTACGTTTAAATAACCCACTACCCTCCAGTCCTCACTCCAAGAGCTAGCCTCTTCACCCTTAACTTGAGGAGCTATTTTTTTAATTTCATTTGAGCTTAGATTTAAAAGAATCCCTGGAAAAAAATAAAAAAGAAATCCTAAAACACCAAAAACTACTCCTGTACCTAAAAAAAACCAGTCTTTTTTCTGCATCTTCATATTTTGTTAAATTTTAACATAAAACCAAAAAATAAATTGTGGATAACTTTTCTTTACCACTTTAACTTAAATTAAGTTAAATAATTAACCCAATTAGGTAAATTAGAATAATTGAAAGAGAGAAAATTCTAAATTCTAAATCCCTGTCTGCAGCGGCTTCATCGCAGGCAATGCAGGCGAGCGAAATCCAAAACAAAATAATTGAATATTAGACATTCATTAGAATAATTAGGTCAATTAGAATAATTAAAAGACCGGGTTAATTAGAATAATTAGGTCAATTAGAATAATTAGAATAATTAGAATTCTCTATCCTCTTCCTATTAAAGCAATTAAAAGACCAATTACTGCCATAACAATACCAATTACCCAAAATCTCATAGTGATTTTTGCCTCAGGCCAACCTTTGGCTTCAAAATGATGATGAATTGGAGCAGCAATAAAAATTTTGCGACCCAATAACTTTTTAGAAAAAATCTGGATAAAAGAAGACAAAATTTCAACTAAAAATATAAAGCCAATTATGGGCAAAATCACTACTGTATCAGAAAGCATAGCAATCACACCTAAGGTTGCACCTAAAGACAAAGAACCAGTATCGCCCATAAAAAATCTGGCTGGATAAATATTAAACCATAAAAAAGCCAAAAGCGCTCCAGCTACTGTAGCATTAAAATAAGCTAAACTTAACTGTTCCTTAAAAAGGCAAATCATTATATAAGCACCAAAAACAAAAGTCAAAAGCCCAGCTGCTAAACCATCCAAACCATCAGTAATATTAACTGCATTGGCTGCAGCCACAATCACAAAAATAAATAAAGGAATATACCAAAATCCTATTTCTACATCACCATAATGCGGAATATGTAATGTGTGAAAACCAAGCTTGTAATAAAACCACAAAGCCCCAACTAAAGCAATAATGAAAAGCCATAAAAGTTTAGTTCCTGCCCTAATGCCTTTAATTTTGCCAATTCCTCGAACATTAGCCCAATCGTCAAACATGCCTAAAATACCTACGCCAGCCAAAACTGCTAAAGGTAAATAGGTCTGGGAACGAGTAAGATTAAAAATCAAAGTAATGACTAAAACTGTTACCCAAATTAAAACCCCTGCCATAGTCGGTGTATTGCGCTTCTTAGCATGGAGTTTAGAAACTATTGGCGCTTTTTCGCCAGTAACCGCGCTCTCTCTAATCTGTTTCCAAAAATGATATCTATACAAAAAATAAGAAACTAAAGGAGTTAAAATGATGGCTAAGATAAAACTAGCAATGGTAAACCAACCAGCTTTGAAAAGAGAATCTAAACTTAAAGTAAATATTTCAGGCATAAAAAATAATTCAAAATTTAAATCTCCTGCCTGCCGCTAGGCAGGCAAAATTCAAAATGATAATTTAAAATCTAAAATCAGACAAAATTCCTTAATTTTGAGATTTGGATTTTGCATTTTAAATTTTTATCATTTCCATTCTTTTTCTTGTCTTACTAAGACATCCTTAGGATTATAAATCGAAGAAAGTAATAATTCAACGGCTTTCTCTAGTCTAATTGCTTGTGAGCCTTTAACTAAAACTAGATCTTCAGGAAGTAAAATTTTATCTAAATCTTTAATTAAATCTTCCACTTTCTCATAATAAAGAGTTTTGAAACCTGATTTTATTAATTTATTAAAAGTAGAGCGCGATTCTTCTCCTACCAGAACTACTAGATCGATAAACCTTACCCATTGGGCTAATTTTAAATGGTATTTTTTAGATAGAGATCCCAATTCCTTCATATCACCCAAAATTGCTATCTTGCGACCGTGCCATTTTTTTTGTCTTAAAAATTTGAGAGCTACCTTCATCGAAGAAGGGCTGGCATTATAACTTTCATCAACAATTAAAATTTTATTTTTCCCTTGTAAGATTCTGCCCCTACCAGCTAAGGGTTTAAATTCAGATAAAGCCTTAATTAAATTTTCTGGTTTTAAACCCAAAACCATTCCTACGGTAAAAGCAGCTAAAATAATATAAATTATATGCTCACCAACACCTAAAATGTTAATGGGATAAGTTTGATTTTTATAATTGATCTTAAAAGAAAGCCCTTTTGTATCTATTTTTATATCCGAGGCATAAATTTGACTCTCTTGGTTTAATCCGAAAAACAAAACCCGACAGGAAAGTTTTCTGCCTAATTTTTCTAAATTCTTATCATCTGAATTTAAAATCGCCCAATCTTTATCCTCAAGCACTCTAACTAAAATACTTTTTTCTCTAATTAATTTCTTCATACTTTCAAAAGCTTGAAAATGCGATTGGGCAATCCTGGTAATTATAGAGATATTAGGGTGGGCGATATTAACTAATTTCTCCAAATCTCCTGGTTTATCTGAACCCATTTCTAAGATCAAAACGTCTGGATAATCTTTAATTGAGAATAAATTAATTAAACCTTTTATAAATACTAAGGGCCATAAAAACACTTTTTTGGCTGGACTTTGATATCCCGTAATGGTTAAAGGCAAACCAATCTCATTGTTGTAGCTTTTTTCCGAAGCACGAACATTTAATTTGTCTCTTAAAGCTAAATATATGGCGTCCTTAGTCGAAGTTTTACCCACACTACCTGTAATACCAATGATCTTGGGTTTAAAACGCCATAAATAGAGTTTGGCTAGCCATTTTAGTTTCAACTTGATTAAATACTTCATCATATTTTGTTTTTAAATTCATTGTCCCGGTTCTCAAAATTTTGGGAACCGAGGATCCCCGATCTCAACTTTGTTGAGATCGGGAAAAATCATTCCTTGGGAATTTGATAATAATTAGCTACATAAGAAGCCATTTGGGCAAACACTGGGGCAGTTGAAGAAGCAGCCCAGGCAACAGCTGTAGGATAATCTAATTTCACTAAAATTACAAATTGCGGATCATCTATGGGGAAAATGCCACAAAAAGAATGAATGGTTTTATAAGGGTCATACCCTCCAGATGGTGAGGGTACTTGGGCCGTACCAGTTTTTCCTCCAATTTTATAACCTGGAATTTTAGCTAATCCACTATAACCCGCTTCCACTACTCCATAAAGCATATCTCGAACTATTTTAGCTGTATCAGAATCAGTCACTCGACCGATTTCTTGAGGTTTGATAGTTTCGCTTTTCCCCTGACTATCAACTTTTTTACCTACAATATAGGGCCTCATCATCACACCATCATTAGCAATAGCAGCAAAAGCATTAACAGCCTGCAGAGGCGTTAAAGCAATACCTTGACCAAAAGCCATAGTAGCCGCTTCTACATCTTGTACTTCCTTGATAGCAGGCATATCGTTATAAGCTTCATTAGGTAAATCAATTCCTAAAGCCATATTAAAACGGAAACGATCTATCAAAAATTGATAAAAGGGTTCTTTGCCAATTAATTGCTCTACTTCAATAATGCCAACGTTATTAGAATGTTCTAAAATGCGGGATAAAGTGATTCTACCCTCAGCTTGCTTTAGGGCAGTCCAGATTGTTTTCCCACCTACCTGAATTGAAGCTGGCACATCAAAGTCAGTATCAGGCGCAGCCACTTTTTTCTCTATGGCTGCTAAAGCAGGAATGATTTTCAAAATAGATCCTGGTTCATAAAGTTTAGAGGTAATTGGATTATAAAAAATCTCAATTCCTTTGGTTTTTGCCTCTTCGGCATAATTTTCTGGATTAAATCCATAATCTGAAGCCATGGCTAAAATTTGTCCAGTTTTAGGATTCAAAATAATAATCTGGCCACTCTGCGCTCCATAATCCTTAACTGCCTGCTTGATAATTTCTTCCGCCTTAAACTGCACTGGTACTTCAATGGTTAAATATAAGTCTTTGCCATCTTGGGGCGGTGTTTCTTGATTAATATCAATGTAGCGACCAAAAACATCTTTTTCTGCCATAAAATAACCAGAATCTCCTTGTAGCTCTTTATCATAATATTGCTCTAAACCATAGTTACCCTTACCCTCTTGATCAACATAGCCCAAAATATGAGAAAGAAAAGTTTCCTGAGGATAGAAACGATGGTCAAGCGGTAAAAGATAAACGCCAATTAGATCTTCTTTAAGAATTTTCTGTGCTTCATCATAGCTCAGTCCTCTTTTAATGGGTGGGATATAAGGCTTATTGTTATTAATACTGGAAAAAATATCTTCATATTTAAGTTTAGCTAGATCAGCCAGCTTTCGAGCAGTCTCCTCTTTGTTAGTGATTTGCCGCGGCACGACATTAAGAGAAAAAAGTTTTTCATTGCCAGCCAAAAGAAAGGGTTCGTCTTGATAAATAGAAGAGGCAAAAATTCGACCACGATGAGCTGGAATCTCTTTAGCCAAAAAATGTTGGGATTTAGCTAAAGCCGTGTAATATGAATATTGGAAGATCTGGCGATAAGCTAAAATACCTAAAAGAAAAGCAAAACCTAGAAATAGAACAATGATTAAGACCTGAGATCGCCGAATATATTTCTCTTTAGAAGGATCCATAAAAACTACTCTGAAACATCAGCATCAATATTATTCACATCAACTAAACCTTGCTTTTTTGCTTCTGTTTCCGCTTTGTTTAAAGATTTTAACCTTTCTGCTTCATATTGCAACTGGTCATTTTGTGCTTCTAAATTTTCTTTTTTCTGTTCCAACTCCTTAACTAAATATGCTTTAGTAGCTGAAGCATTAGATTGAAAAAGATAAAATATAGATAGAATAGCAATGATTAAAACTGTAATAAATTTAATGGAAACTGGACCTAAATTTAATTTTGAATCAACAGTTCTCTTTAAGACAGGTTGTTGTGGATTGCGGTCAGTCCAGATAATGCCCATAATAATAATTAAAAAATTAAAATTAAAAACTAAAAATTAAGGAATTCTTTTATTATTTTTGAATATTGTATTTTCATCTTGATTTGTTTGAAATTTATTTTTGGACCGCCTCCTTTATCGGTCCAAAGATTAAACTCCTAATTCTTTCAATTTTTCAGCCAATGTCGCTGATTCTTTTTCAGTTTTTTCTCTGAATTTAGTCCATTCTGTCTCATCCCAAATCTCCAAGTGATCATACAAACCTACGATGACTGATTTTTTGCGCAAATGAGCATATTTTCGTAAAAAATCAGGCAAAGTCATTCGACCTTGCTTATCTAATTCTAACAACATTGCTCCTGAAAGCATTAGACGGACAAAAGATCTAGCTTCTTTCTGGGATACGGGTAAAGTAGCCAATTTTTTAGCCATCTTGTCCCAAACTTCAATGGGATAAACTGTTAAACATTGATCTACTCCACGTGTGGCTACACAACCTTCAGCCAATCTACCTCGATATCTAACAGGAATAGCTAATCTTCCTTTCTGGTCTAGATTGTGCCTAAATTCCCCGATGAACATTATTAAAAATTAATTATTGTGGCTTTATTAATAATTTTATCCTCAATCTATCACCACTTTTCCCCACTTTTTTCCACAGCTTGCCACGTAATTAACATTCTAAACCACACTGCGACACTTGCCAACACCAAAACTGTGGAAAACCCCACACCAATTTTTAAAAATAGGATGAGAAATAGAAAAATATTATTTGTTTTAGAATAAAATTTAGGTCAAAAAATGGTGTGGGGCGAAGTTTACCCCTCACCAATTGCGTTTATTTCAAGAGATTAAATTCAAAAATGCTCCAAGCCAAAATAGCATCGATAAGATTTTAACGATAAAAATTGGTGAGCGGGCTTACCTATTTCTTAATTTATAAGAGAAAAAATAAATTAATTTTTAATTTTATACAAAAAATTCGTCTCAAAAGATAACTAAAATAGATTCAATATCTAGTCTTCCTTCAACAAAGCTACAATATAAATAATAGAAACAACCAAGATTATAGAAATCACTAAAAGCAAAAGCAGATGAGTGCCTGTAGAAATTAAACCGTTAGCAAAAGTAGTCGAGCCATTAGTACCAATAGTCGGATTAGTATTATCTCCGGCAGTTGTACCTGAACGAATCAAATTTATGGCAGTCAAACTTCTCACCATTGCTGGATCAGAGGATTCAAAAACCAATCTGTATTGCACTTTATCTGTACCAGCAACAATCTTAACGTTGGAGACATCTTTATCTAAAGAAACCCAGGGTGTATAATTCCCACCTACCTCAGTTCTCACTTGAATTCCCACATTACCAACTTCATTGTTCGGTTTTGACCAAGAAAAACTCATCTCATAATTATTTTTGGGTTGATTCAAATTAATTGTTCCCCAAAGAGTACCTCGATAATCTTCTAAACCATAAAAGGCATAATCACCTTTATAGAAATCGGCATCAGGCGTACTAAGAGTATAAAGTCTTTGAACTGCTGTGACTAAACCTTTGGCATTAAAAGAATGTAGATAGAAAAAGGCATCTCCTGCTTCATCTGAATCAAATCTAGCCCAATCTTCAGCATTCATGATCTTTGCATTGCGAGAAGAATTGGTTCCGCCACTAAGATAAGGGACAAAAAGGAAGGCTTGATATTTATTTAAAGGATCCCCTAATGTTACCAATACTTGATTGAAGAAAAATCCATTCCATGTGGATTCTAAAGTTGTATCAGGAACTTGCAAAGCGCAGATTTTCAAACCCTGAGGTAGAGCAAATCCCGCCTGACCACCTCCAGGGGCAGGATTAGCAATAGTTAATTTATCCATTTTTTGGACATCGAAGACTAGACTACTTTTAGGCAGTTTTGCTTTTCTTAATTGAACCAATTTAAGATTATCATTGGTAATTTTTTTATCAGCTAAGAACCAACCATTAAATTGAGATATATATTTAATGGATTTACCAGAGAACATATTTTTAATTGGCACATACCAAATACCATTCTCTACTCTGCCACTTAAGGGTACAAAATTAGCGCCTTCAATTTTAAAACCAAGTTCTCCTTCTAGAACATCTTCACCTAAATTATTTGGTCTCACAAAAATTTGACCTAAATAAATAGTATCAGCTTCTAGATTTAAAGCATTTTTAATAGCCGCGAGATCAGCTGCAGAATAAGTAGTGGTATATTTTCCCAACCAATAGGCACCTTTATAATTTAAAACTAAATTACAATCAGAAAGATTAGTCTCACAATTCAAAGTCGTATATTCTTCAGTTAAAGAGCTGATCTGGGTTTTGCCGAAAAATTTTAACCCTCCCAAAAGATTTTGGTTAATGCTGGCATCTTCCATGCCCAAAGTGATAAGAGCAACTTTTTTAGTTTCTTTAGGAGCAATTTTATCGATATAAATTGAACGAAAACCGTCTTGAGGACCAACTTGCGGATAAAATAAAGAATAAATTTCTAAAGACTGTTCGGGAATGCTAACAATGTTAGGAATTTTTATCTCAAGCGGTGCAATATCTTGGGAAGAATTATTATAGACCTCAAAATAAACAATATGTGTATTGCGACGCATGACTCGTTCCTCTCCCCACCAACCAATGGCTATCGCTGCTTCATTACCTGAAATTACGGCTTTATTTTTGACTTCAATTGAAGAACTAACATCACTTAGAGTAGGCAAAGTATTAGTTTGAGCGACAGAAATTTTTCCATTTTCAAGTTTAAGACCTTCAAAATAAGAATTATTGAAAACATCTGCTGCAGCGAATGATTTTTTCATTTCTACCGTAGGTTGCAAAATTAAATCTGCTATTAAATTAAATCTGCCGACAGCAAATAAAGCCCATAAAGCAACAAAAATAAGAGCTAAAACTACAATCAAAGTTACAAGAAAAATTTTCTTGCGTTTCATGATTATTCTTTCTTCTTTTTTTATTATATTATAAAAGGGATTTTAAAGTTTTCCACAGATAAAATTACCATCTTACCTTTTTTCTAATAAAACTTAGGATTTTTTCAATTTCTATCCTCTCCTGTTTCATTGATTCTAGATTTCTAATTGTCACTTTATGATCTTCTAAGGAATCAAAATCGACCGTCACACAATAAGGAGTACCAATTTCATCTTGTCTTCGATAGCGCCTACCCACAGATGCAGTTTCATCATAAAAAATATTACCTAAATTTTTTTTCAAATCCAAATATATTTTTTTAGCTAAATGAGTTAGTTTTTCTTTTTTAACTAAAGGCAAAACTGCTATTTTATAAGGTGCTAGAACTGGCTTTAGTTTTAAAACAATTTCTTTTTCTCCTTTACCGCTGCGACCTTCTGGATAATCTTGAAAACCTTCACATAATAAAGCCAAAATCATTCGATCAATGCCTAAAGTCGGCTCAATCACCCAAGGAAAATATTTCTTGCCAGTTGCATCATCAAAATATTGCAAATCTTTACCTGAAACTTGGGAATGACGATTTAAATCAAAATCAGTACGGTTGGCCACTCCTGCTAATTCAGCCCAGCCAAAAGGAAATTTATACTCAATATCAGTAGTAGCCTTGGAATAATGAGATAATTCTTCTTTTTTATGTGGTCTTAGACGCAAATTTGCTTCCGATAATCCCAAATCAATAAAAAATTTCTTCCATTCAGCCACCCAATATTTAAACCATTTATCACCTTCGACTTTGTTGGGTTTAATAAAATATTCAATTTCTCCTTGCTCAAATTCACGCGATCTAAAAATAAAATTTTTGGGTGTTATTTCATTTCTAAATGCCTTGCCAATTTGGGCTAGACCAAAAGGTATTTTCACCCGCATGGTATCTAAAACATTCTTAAAATTAACGAACATACCTTGAGCAGTTTCCGGTCGCAAAAATGTCTGATGACCAGCATCTTCTATTGGACCAAAAAAAGTTTTGAACATCAAATTAAATTGTTTTGGTGCAGTTACTTCATTTTTACAAGCAGGACAGCGATCATTTTCTAATTCATCAATTTTAAAACGTTGATGACATTTTTTACACTCAACCATCAAATCAACAAAATTTGACTCATGGCCTGAAGCTTGCCAAACAGCTCGAGACATTAAAATATCAGAATCAATGCCTAAAATATCATCCCTTTGATGAACAAATCTTTTCCAAAAAAATCGTTTTAAATTATTTTTAATCTCTACTCCCAAAGGTCCCCAATCGTAAATTCCTCCAGCCCCACCATAGATTTCTGAACTCTGAAATATGATGCCGCGTTTTTTGGCTAATTCGATCAATGGCTCAAGTGAACTAAGCTCAGGCATAAAAAATTTTTAATTTCGTATTTTAATTTTAAATTCTTTTTTTACTAAGAGCAAGCCCCTAGAATTATCATGATTCTACGGGGCGAAGTCCCTTACCATATCTACTTATGCAGGATGGTGAGGGACAAGAAGGCAAATGATTAATGAATTCCTGCCTACCGGCAGGCAGGTTAAAATTAAAAAATTGGGAGTTTAATTTATAGTTTTTAAAAATAAATCTATTGTTTTCAATTGTTTTCGTTCTGAAGCTAATGATTCTCTAAGATTAAGGATGATTTTCTTGTAATCATCATCTCTATAAGATTTTTTCTGCAAAATCGAGAATGGAACTGTGTATAATTCTTTAATTAAATCTTTTTCTTTTCGGCCAGAGGCCGATCCACCTCTGGCGGAATAAGGATTAATTAAACCTTCAATTGCTACCAGATGTATTAAACAGAAAGATAGAAATGCTAAAAGATTTTTTTCTTTAAGATTTTTTAAGGCTCTCAAGATATAAAGCCAAAGCAAATATATTTTTTTTGTTTCAAGATCTCTAACTATAGCCAAAGTAATCTCTGCTATAGCTTTTAGCAATAAAGTTTTTTCTAAATTTTTTCTCAAAAACATCGGTCGTCTGATCAATTTGCCGCCAACTAAAACAAATTGATTTTTGCCTTGAATGAGCTCAAAAGAAACAAAATCAAAAGTCTCGGCAATGGATCTTAGCTTAGCTTTGGGTTTAAGAATGCTTTTAGCCTTAATTTTAACAATTCCTTTTGCAGTTAATAGAAAAATCAGTAAATCCAAATCGTATTCTTTTTTAGCTAAAATTATTCCTTGTTTTTTTAAAATCTTGGTCAATTTATTTTTGACATTTGGGCCTGCCCGCAAAGCCTGCGCTCTTAGCGTTGGCAGGCGGGGCAATAAAAAGAACTTCGGCCACCTTGTTTCTGTCGCACAATCTTTTCGCCACATAGCTTACATTTTTCTCCTTCTTTCTGATAAACCATTGTCTTTTTAACAAATCCTCCTTTCCTGCCAAAAAGATCAACATAAGTGTTTTCGCTCGATCCTTTGAGCCGAATCCCCTCTTTTAAAACTTTTATAATGGCCAAATATAAAGCTTTAATTTCTTTTGGAGAAAGGGAACCTGCTAAACGATTAGGCTGAATCTTTGCCCAAAATAAAGCTTCATTAGCATAAATATTACCAATACCGGAAATTAGATTCTGATCCATCAAAAGAATCTTCATTGGTTTTTTTGATCTTTTTTGGAGTATTTCTTTAAATTTATCCAAAGTAAAATTTTTAGCTAATGGTTCAATGCCTAAACTTTTTACTTCTCTACTTTCTTCCACATCTCTAGTTTTAATCAATTTTAACCAGCCAAATTTGCGCATATCATTAAAGAAAAGTCTACCTTGATCAAGATGAATAATTAAACGAGTAAATTTGTTTGGTACTTCTAATGATCCTACTTCATAATGCCCACCCGCAATTTTTTGAGTATCTTTAAGATAAACCAGCTGGCCAGTCAATTTTAAATGGATTAAAATGCTTTGATCGTTAGATAAATCCAAAACTAAAATTTTGGCAAAACGTCGAATGTTTTTGATCTTTGCTCTAAGATCTTTGAATTCTTTGGCTTGACCTTTAACTGGTTTGGGATCCAAAATTTCGACACTTTTAATTTGTCTACCAACCAAAGTTTTCTTAGTATCATTTTTAATGGTTTCGATCTCTGGTAATTCAGGCAAGATAAAGATTAATTTTCAATTTTTGATTATGATTTTTGTCAGCAGACAATCCCGCGAAGCTCCGATGGCTATCGGAGCGAATGGCGGGACTTCTTGAAAAATAACCAACCTTTTTTATTAAATTTACCTTTAGGTTTGACTAAAATATAGATATCTTTTAGTTTTTTCCCAAAAAGTTTTATTTTAATAGCATCTTGAGACCATTGAATTTTTTCATATTTCCCCCTATCCCAAATCGAAACTTTGCCTGCGCCATATTCACCTTCTGGAATAATGCCTTCAAAATCTTTGTATAAATAAGGATGATCTTCGGTTTGCATAGCTAATCTTTTTAAACCTGAGGTTTTAGGCGGAGCTTTGGGAATGGCCCAAGATTTCAAAACCCACCTCCGCCCACTGGCGGATTTTTCCTCTTTTGCTAAACGAAAATCCCAATGTAGCCGTCTTGCGTGATGTTCCTGAACCACAAAAACTTCTTTACCAACTTTGGAAATTTCAAACGGTTCTGGAGTTTTTGTTTTTTCCCGCTTTTTAAAATATTTTTCTAAGGACATAATAAATAAATCAAAATGCAAAAAGCAAAAATCAAAATGATAATTCAAACTCTAAAACTAGAATAGCACAAAAAAACAGTGTATCAATTATTTTTTGGTCTATATCCTGGCAATATTTCTATAGATCCTTTTCCAATTCCAAAATCTTCACAGATTCTTCTGATATCCATATACATTTCAAAAAGTCTTTGGGCATCTTCTGGGGTCATATATGAAGGCTTTAATGGTATAGAACTGTCTATCCTTTCGTAAACATATCCTTTGTATTCAACAGCTCCATTTTTTGGATCAGTCTCTTTGCTCACAGAAAAATTAGGGAAGCCTGGATCCCTTGGGTTAGGATTTCCTAGAGCATCATGATGCCCGCTCAATCTAATTGCATCATTTCTAATTACATCATTATCCTTTGATATAACGGCTGAATGTTCTTTCTGTTCCAAATCCAATATCCATCTAATATCTTTGGGATCTGTAATGCCATATTTTTCGACAATTTTCTGCAAAGCTTGCTCTGGAATCTCGAATTCCTTTGTTTCTTTTTTGGGTTGTAATTCCTGTTGAGGTTGAAATTCCTGCATTTCGCCCATAATGATTTCCTCCTTTTAATTAAAAACTCTATCTTCATTTAACTCTCTCTCTCTCTCTGAATTGCAAGAAAAATCTGTGGATAATTAAAATTTTCTCTTGACAGGATTCTATTATGGGTATATACTCATAATAGAATCCAGGTTCGGCCGAATTTAAA
>Ga0172365_10000287_pt1 | contig 32851 bp, 23 predicted proteins | sample LakKivSesite48cm_FD_114535 | JGI IMG/M metagenome (GOLD analysis project Ga0172365, IMG submission 114535) | Sediment microbial communities from Lake Kivu, Rwanda - Sediment site 48cm | ecosystem: Environmental > Aquatic > Freshwater > Lake > Sediment | place: Rwanda: Western Province, Lake...
TAACGGTCTGATGATTTCCCTGGAGCTATACCGCCATCATGGAGATAGCACAGCCCTGAACCGGGCCTTTACTTTTGCCGAGCTTTCCCATGCCGCCATCTTGAACGAATCCATGCGCGAAGCCGAAGCCAGGATCACGGGCAAGGTCCCGGCCTCGCTCATCCAAAAGGAAAAAGAGAAGGACATGGCCATTTATTCCGCCGAACAGATCATCTTAATGGAATCACAGCAAGCTCATCCCGATACGGCCACCATAGCCTACTGGAACGGCAGACTATTCGGATTGCGGCGCGATAAATCCGATTTCATTCAATCCCTTGAAAGAAACTACCCCTCTTATTATGAGATGAAATACAGCAACCATGTCATTACCACAGGTGACCTGCTTAAGAGTATTGGAAAAAATGAAGCAGTTATCGAATATGTCCTCGCCGACACTACCCTTTACATCTTCGCCTTTAACGATGACGGCCGGACAGCCGTTAAAATCATGCCTGCCGGTCAACGGTTCAACGATGATCTCAGCAAGGTGATCGCTTCACTTTATACGGAAAGTACCGGTCACCTTACACCTGATGAGTTCCGCCGTTACGCCGGGTCATTGTACCACCTTTACAATGACCTCATTGATCCTGTCGATGATATGGTGCAGGGTAAAGATATCATTATCATTCCCGACGGCAGGCTCTCCTATATTCCTTTCGAGATCCTGACGGAAACGCCACCTGATTCCGCCGCCGGATATGCTGACCTGAACTTCCTGATGAACAGCCATGCCATAGGCTACGGTTATTCCGCCACCCTCCTGTTTGGCAATAAAGGCCATCACATAGGAATGCCTCTGGGCAATATGGTTGCTTTTGCTCCTGAATACAAATCCGCCGGACCTGTCGACACATCCGGCGCCAAAGAGAAGGTTTCTAATGATGAATCGGTGGATCTTCCTTACATCCGTGATGAGGTTTCCTGTGTTTCAAAGCTTTACAGTGGAAAGGCCTACACCGGCGAAGATGCCGTCAAAGACCGTTTCCTTGCCTGTGCCGGTGATTACAGGATCCTCCACCTGGCCATGCATGGCCTGATAGATGATGACAACCCGATGTTCTCAAAACTTGTCTTTGCATCAGTATCCGATTCTTCACAAGACAGGTATCTCAACACCTATGAGATTTACAACTTGGAGTTGAATGCCGATCTTGCCGTCCTATCGGCATGCAATACCGGTACGGGTAAATATATCAACGGTGAGGGTATCATGAGCATGGCACGTGGTTTTTATTATGCCGGCTGCCCGGCCATTGTGGCCACACGATGGTCTGTCTATGATAAAAGCACCGAAGAGATTATCCGGAAATTTTACCTTTATCTGGCACAAGGTTTCTCTAAAATTGAAGCGCTGAAAAGAGCACGTCTTGATTTTCTCAAAACCGCCGATCCTTTCCGGAGCCACCCCCGTTTCTGGGCCGCCTTCGCCTGCATCGGCGATCCGTCGCCGGTGCCACCTTACGGACATCCTAACGGTACAATAATCCTTATCATAGCGACTATGATCTTATTACTGACAGGGATAGTATTTTCAGTGAAAAGAAAAAAGTGACAGGCGAGTTGCAGGGATCACTCGTTGCTGATTTTCTTCAGAATCATGCCGGCTTTATTCCCGTAAAAACGGCTGCTAAGCTCCAGATCACTCAATAACTGCCGAGCCTGTGCCATATTACCTGTCTTCACATAAGTGAGTGCCAGATACCAGCGGGCCTGGTCAAGGAAGAGGATATCCTGATGATCGATCACCACCTTAAAAAAAGGTATGGCCTGCTGAAACCTATCGAGCTGTAAAGATGATACCCCGGCATAAAATTGTGCCTCATTGTTGTCAGGTTCGACACGGATCACCTGTTCAAGCTGTGTCAAAGCACCTTCATAGTCATTTTCCCCATACAGCTCAAGGCCGAACGCCAGCGGTGAATTCTTTGTGTCACCCACCGACCTTACATCGCCAGGGCTGTCGTACGCTTTGTAATAGGTGGCAAAAAGTTTATCGGTGCCTGAAAGTCTTTCCCTGGTGATGATCAGTGAAAGGGCGATAGCCAAACAAACCAGCACCAAAGCGGCTGTATACCATACCCACCGCGGGAACTGCCTTTTTCTTACCAGTTCCTCGTGGATGCCATCAAGCATATCCCTGAAACGGTTGTCGTCATCCATTTGAAGGGCTTCGTCGACACTGGTGTGCAGACGGTACTCCTCATTGAGCTCAGTGTCTGTCTTCAGCCTTGCCTCAAAATCCTCACGCTGAGGGGCAGACAGATCACCATTGAGATACCGGATGATCAACGGGTCGTAATTCATCCTTGTTTTCATAGGCCTCAATATCTTTATACTCAGGGTCGTTGCGGATGTTCCTGATAAGGGCCATCTTGCAGTTGTACTTCTTCCGCCTCACAATGGACTCATCCTGGTAGTTCATCATGACGGCTATCTTCCTCGCATTCATCTTATCAAGATAAAATCTGATCACTTTCTGACAAATTTCCGACAACTCTTTGAAGTGTTTGTAAAAAAGACGGCATTTGAGATTTTGAATGTACTGCTCATACAAATCATCTGTTTCGTGACTGGCAAGATTTTCCGTATCGATGTCCATCCACATTTTCCTCTTGCGCCATAGTTCTTTGAACCATAAGTTTTTGCAGATGGCAAACAGATAGGTCTGAAAGGAACAATCGAGATGGAGGTCATTATTTCTGATCTTGTGCAGAACGATGACCAGCGCTTCCTGGAATATTTCCCTGGCTTCGTCCTTTGATCCGGAATTGTCAATCACCATCTTTTCGACGGGGTAATAATTCTCCTTATAAAGCCTTTGGATGACGAACCGGTCACTTTCCCGGAAAGCTTTTAAGATGATGTCAGTATCATACGTGTTTACTTTCATCACAAACAAAACCCCAGATCAGGTTAAAAAATTGCATTCCAACAAAGTTAATAATTTAATTCTTTATTAGTGAGTAAATTTGGATTTTTTCAAAGGGTATCGTATCTTTAATGCATAAAAAAGTATATTATTACAGGGAAACCCTTTCATAAAGTTACCGTTTAACTGTAATGTCGAAATGTTTTTTCAACAACATATCCGCAATAATCATAAGGATATCTATTATAGTTATAAATTAAATCACATTGTCTATGAAACGTCTTTTACACATCATTCGAACAAATCTCATCGCAGGATTCATCCTGCTTTGTATTTCGGTCAATGCCCAGAGCACCAGCTATCCCTGGGCCGTGGGAGTGAGCTGGCACTGGATGGATTTCTGGGCTGTGGAGCTCCCCTTCAGGGATGTTCTGACACAGTCGCATTGGGTTGGTGAAATATATCCGACAAAGTTCTCTGTCAGCCGTTCTCTCATTTCATCGCTTAATGTGGAGGCGCATTTTGCCTTCATGAAGTATGAAAACTATGTGATACGCATCGGTGGCAATCCGAATAATCCGACAGAAACCATTAAACTGAACAAAGATTTTGTCTGGTACACCAATTTTGAGCTTCATTATGAATTTGCCAACGGGTATCTGCTGAGCAAGACTTCATTTTTCACTCCTTACCTTTTGGGATCACTTGGTGCCACAGGTATCGATCAGGTCTCTTATTTCACCGCCGGTTATGGTTTGGGGCTGGAGTTCTGGCCTTACAAACTCATCGGTATTAATTTCACGGCGGCTTACCGGTATGTTCCGGACTTTGGTCATGACTATTTCAATTATTCCCTGGGATTGAAGGTCCGTTTTGGAAAAGCCAAAGACACGGATAAAGATGGCATCCCGGATAAAAGTGATGCCTGTCCGTATGTATGGGGTCTTGAAAAATTCAACGGATGCCCCGACACCGATGGCGACGGACTGGTAGACAGCCTCGACCGTTGTCCGACGGAAGCCGGTCCCATTGAACTGAAAGGATGCCCCGACAGGGATAAAGACGGTATACCCGATATCGATGACAAATGCCCTGATCAGCCTGGTCCCAAAGAACTGAATGGCTGTCCCGACAGAGATAAGGACGGCATAGCCGATATGGACGACAGGTGCCCCGACCAGCCCGGTCCGAAAGAGCTGAATGGTTGTCCCGACAGGGATAAGGACGGTGTACCTGATATTGACGACAGGTGTCCCGATCAACCCGGTCCGAAGGAGCTGGCCGGTTGTCCCGACAGAGACCATGACGGCGTTCCGGATATCGATGACGAATGCCCCGATCAGCCCGGTGTCATCGCCCTGAAAGGCTGCCCCGACAGTGACGGCGACGGCATACCTGACAAAGATGATAACTGCCCCAAAGAAAAAGGACCTAAGGAAAATAACGGATGCCCCATCGTTGAAAAAATCACAGTGATAGATACCGTCAAGGTCAAACAAATTGAAAAGAGATTAGAACTTCAGGCTGAATACATTGAGTTTGAAACCGGCAAATATATCATCAAACCCATATCCTATCCCAAGCTTGACAACATAGTAAGTATCATGAATGAATATCCCAACTCCAAATTCAGGATCGAAGGAAACACAGATAATGTGGGCAGTGATGCCTCCAACCAGATCCTGTCGGAAAACCGTGCCTATGCTGTCAGACAATACTTTATCGACAAAGGCATCGATGCCTCCAGGCTCACGGCCGTGGGTTACGGTGAGTCACGTCCGCGCGACACCAATGCCACCCCCGAAGGAAGAGCCCGAAACAGACGCGTTGAGATTCACCTTGTCCAGTAATCCATCACCTTAAACCTTTTATATGAAGGGTTGCCCGAACATTTTAGGCAACCCTTTGTTATTAAATATGGTAAAAGATAATGTCCTCAATTTTAAACAATCCACAAGCTCAAACATTAAAAAATCAGCCGGAATGAAAATAATTTTTCCCTTTAATATTTGATTTAAATATTATCTTTAATATCTTCGTGATGAATTTTCATCAGTTAACGCCAACTTAATATTAATTAAAAAATAGAAGAATTATGAGAAAGTTTAATCTACGCTTTTTAGCTTTTATCCCGGCCATTATCTTTCTGGTAACCGGTTGTGTTACAACGAAACTACCTGAATCTTATAAAACAACGCCTCAGGTACTTGAGATGATCGGTGGTAAAATTGACGTGAATGTCCAGGGCACAATTCCTCCCAAATCCTTCAGTCCAAAGGATAAGGTTGAATTCACCCCCATACTGAAATACGATGACCAGGAAAAACAGCTCAAAACCCTGACTCTCATCGGTGATAAATTCAAAGGTGAAGGGGATGTCATTTATAAAAAAACAGGCGGTACGGTCAAATACAGTGATGTCATCACCTACGAACCTGCCATGGATGTGTCGCAGCTGGTCGTGGCACCTAAGCTGTACAAAAAAGGCAAGACTTTGGTGCAGCTGCCTGAAGTGAAACTTGCCGACGGTGTTATACACACATCCGATTTCATCATGCACGACGAAGATCTTTTGCATGCCGACAAGCCGACAGCACAAGCGCTCAACATGGATCTCTCGGAATATTATGAACCGGTGACCTATGCTACAAAAGAAGGTACCATCTGGTTCATCGTGAACCGGTATGATCTGAACTTAAGAATGCCATTAAACAAAGATCCAAAAGCCATCGAACAGTTGAAAGCTTTCAACGATTTCATGGCGCAGGGATGGAAGATAAAAAGCGTGGACATCGATGCATGGGCATCACCCGAAGGGGAAGAGACCTTTAATGAAAATTTGTCCGTCCACAGAGCTCAAACCGGGGAAAAGTACTTTGTCGACATGATTAAGAAACTGGCCAAACAGAAAGATACCAAGGTAACCATCACCGATCCCGAAAAAGAGCTCATGCTGAAACCTGTCGGTCACGGGCCTGACTGGGATGGCTTCGTCAAAGCTGTGGAAGCTTCGAACATGAAAGAGAAAAATACCATCCTCAACGTTGTACGGTCACAACCCGATATCAATAAGCGGGAAAAAGAAATACGTAACATGACCGTCATTTTCGAGGAGCTTAAAAACACGATCCTGCCTCCATTAAGAAGAGTGACCATGAAACTGACCTGCTATGAGCCTAAGAAAACCGATGAAGAGATTGCCCGGCTGGCCGTCACCGACCCGTCGCAGCTCACCGACAAGGAGCTGCTTTATGCCGGCACCCTCACCGATAACCTCGACACCAAGATGCAGATCTACAAAGCCCATATGAGCATGTATCCCAATGACTGGAAGGGTTACAACAATGCCGGCTGGGTCTACCTGAAAGAAGGCAAGGCTTCCGATGCCATGCCGTTGCTGGAGAAAGCCAACGGATTAAGGGCTAACAACCCCATCATCCTCAATAACCTGGGTGTCGCATATGCCATGAGCAACGATTTCGCCCAAGCTCAGACCTATTATTCGCAGGCCAAGAACCTCGGTGCCAAAGAAGATTATAACATGGGCATCTTACTGATACCGCAAGGTGATTTTGATAAAGCCATCAATATGATGTCAGGCAAGAAATGCAATTACAACATCGCCCTCGCCAGGATGATCAAAGGCGATAATGCCGGTGCCGAATCCGAACTGGGCTGTGCTTCCGATAATGCACAGACATTCTACCTCAGGGCTGTCCTGGGTGCACGGATGGGCAATACGACCATGCTTTACAGCAACCTCAAAAATGCCGTGAACGCCAATCCGGATTATAAAGAAAAAGCCACCAAAGACAGAGAATTCCTGAAATATTTCAACGAGCCTGATTTTACGAACATCGTTAAGTAATCGAAACATCACCAGAATAATAAAAGAGGTTGTATCAAATATGATACAACCTCTTTTATTAATCGAATCCTACCCGGTGCAAGCCTGCTGTATAATCCTGAGAAATCCAATCCATCACTATCTTAAAATCCCGGACTGATCCGACAAAATCAAGTCTGGAGGCATTGATAACCAGAATACGCAAATGACGCTGATGGCTGAGATAATCAAGGTAACTCTTCTGTATGCCTTCAAGATATTCAGCTTTGATGCCGGTTTCATAAGGACGCGCCCGAAAGCGGATGTTCATCAGCAGCCTCTCCACAGGCATGAACAGGTACACCAAAAGATCCGGGCGGGGAAGGATAGGGATAATGATTTCAAAAAGCTTATGGAACAGGGTCAGCTCATCATCACGGATGGTTTGCCTGGCAAATATCAGCGATTTGTCGATGAAATAATCGGCCACGGTAAACGTCCTGAACAGATCCTGGCTCAGGAGCTCTGTCTTAAGCTGATGATAGCGGGAGGCAAGAAACGATAATTCCAGGGGAAAGGCATATTTCCCGGGCTCCCGGTAAAAACGGGGAAGAAAAGGATTGTCTTCAAACTGCTCCAGGATCAGCTTGGCGTTGTACTGTTCTGCCACCAGGGTAGCCAGGCTTGTTTTGCCCGCCCCGATAGCACCTTCAATACAAATGTAATCGTACCTCATCGTTATGGTCAATATCACTGCCCGTCTCCATCATCCGGGTATCTGGTCACCCTGTGCCTGTCGCGGCATCTGGCCAGCAGAACAGCGACCGGTTCTTTGAGCACAGGATGGATGTAATCACCTGCGATTTCATTCATGGGTACCAGCGCAAAACGCCGCTGTGGCAACCGCGGATGCGGTATGACGAAATCCGGTTCATCCATCACCAAGTCATCATAAAAAAGAATGTCAATGTCAAGAATTCTTGACACCATACCCGGCAGTCGTTCACGTCCTAACTGCTCTTCAATGGATAAAACCTTTTCCAAAACCTCATGCGGTGAACGATCCGTTTCGACGATCAAGGCCTGATTCAGGAAATCCGGACCGTCGTTGAAGCCCCAGGGCTCCGTTTCATAAATCGAAGAAGAACGGACAACAGACCCTGTTACAGCCTGAATCTGTGTCACAGCCTTCCCAAGGATATGCCTCCTGTTGCCTAAATTACTACCCAGCAACAAATAAACCCTGCTCATAGAAAAAATTCAGGAAATATTAATCAAAAATACAAAACATTGCATAAAAGCTTATTGTTTTATAACTTGCATACTAATTTTAAAAACTGAACCTATGAAAGATTTTTTCAAATTTATGTTCGCATCGATGGTCGGATTCATCCTGTCATCGATCCTGTTGTTCCTGGTCATGATGATCATCATTGCCTCGGTCGTCTCCATGTCGACCAAAAATGTCGTGGTCATATCCCAGAAATCCGTTCTTGAACTGAAACTCAACACCCCCATTCCCGACCGGGCTCCAAAGACACCCACTTCGTTTTGGGTCAATTCTTTCGGGATGAATAAAGTGGTTGGGTTGGATGAGATTCTGAAAAACATCGAAAAAGCAAAAAAAGACGACAACATCAAAGGCATTTACCTTGAGCTCAGCGTCATACCCTCAGGCATCGGCACCATGGAAGAGATCAGGGATAAGCTGCTCGAATTCAAGGAGAGCGGTAAATTCATCCTATGTTATGGGGAGGCCTTTTCACAGGGTGCCTATTATATGGCTACCGTGGCCGACAAGATCTACCTCCAGCCCACGGGCATGTTGCAATTTAAAGGACTGAATGCGGAGATGTTGTTTTTCAAAGGGACCCTTGAAAAACTCGATGTCGATATGCAGATCATACGCCCGGCGTCGAACAGGTTCAAAAGTGCTGTCGAGCCTTTCTTCCTCGATAAAATGAGTGATGCCAACCGTGAACAGACCATGGTCTACATCACTTCGGTATGGGATGATGTCCTCAGCGCTATTTCAGCATCCCGTCATATCTCAGTGGCCGAATTGAACCGTTTGGCCGACAGCCTGCTGGTCAGGAACGGTGAGGATGCACTGAAGTACAAGCTGGTGGACGGCTTATATTATAAAGACCAGGTAATGGATGAGCTCCGTAAGATGCTGGATATCGGTCCCGGTAAAAAGATCAGCATGGTAAAATTGTCCAAGTATGTAAATGTAACTGTTAAAGCCTTACAGTCTCAGTACACCCCGAACAAGATCGCTGTGATCTATGCTCTGGGGGCCATACAGGGCGGAGAGGGTGATGATAACACCATCGGTTCGGACCGCATGGCCAAGGCCATCATGCAGGCCCGCAGTGACAGTGCCGTCAAGGCCATCGTCTTCCGTGTCAACTCACCCGGTGGCTCGGCACTGGCCTCCGATGTCATCCGTCGTGAGATAAAGCTGGCTAAAGCAGCCAAACCGGTCATCGCCTCCTATGGCAGCGTCGCAGCCTCCGGCGGTTACTGGATATCATGCATGGCCGACAAGATCATCGCCGATAAAACCTCCCTCACCGGCTCCATAGGTGTGTTCGGCATGATACCCAACATCCAGGGACTGATGAACAACAAGCTCGGCATCACCTTCGACCATGCCCAGACCAACGCCAATGCCAGTTTCCCGTCTGTCGACCGGCCGCTGACGCCATATGAAATGTCGGTGTTGCAATTCACCGTGGATGACACCTATGATCAGTTCCTGCAGCTGGTGTCGGGAGCACGCCATTTGACCGTTGAACACATCGGCGAGATAGCCGGAGGCAGGATATGGCCGGCACCAAAAGCCAAAGAGATAGGCCTCATCGATGAGTTCGGCGGACTCGAAAAAGCTGTCAAAGTGGCCGCGGAAGCAGCCGGAATAGAGAATTACAGATTGATATCCCTGCCCAAACAGAAAGAACCACTGCAACAAATCTATGAAGCATTGACAGGACAGAATGACGAGCAGGATGTCATTAAAAAAACCCTCGGGGAGAATTTCAGGTACTATCAGCTCCTGAAGGACATCACGCAAACCAAAGGCGTGCTGGCCCGGCTGCCCTTCGAAATGACCATTTATTAAAACCAGTCATGAAAGCATTACCTTTAATTTTTTCATTGATTCTTACAGGGGGAACCGGTATGGTCATGGCACAGGAGCAGATCGAGAACCCGGGCTTTGAACTGTGGGAAGATGCCGGCACGGTGACCGATGAACCGGTGGACTGGAGCTCCATCAAGACTTCCGATAATGATACGCTGAATCCCGCCGCACCGCTGGTATGGGGTCAGAGCACCGATGCGCATTCGGGCAATTACTCGGTGCAGCTTACCAACAAGGGTGTCTTTGGCATTGTAGCCACAGGCACCCTTACCAACGGACGTGTTCATCCTTCATTTGACCCTAATAAAGGATACGTTTATACCATCCCCGGTGACCCACGCTGGTCCACGCCTTTCACCGGACGTCCCGACAGCGTCACCGGGTGGTACAAATATTACCCTCTCCACGGCGACAGGGCCAAGGTCACCGCCCTGCTGCACATCGGAGCCGGCGCCCTGCCCGAGCACGGAACCCAGGCCAACTGGGTGGCCAAAGCCGAATTTGTGACGCCTCCCGATACCGTCGACACCTGGACACGGTTCTCAGCTCCTTTTGTTTATTTTTTACCCGACAACCCCGAGTTTATCCTGATGGTGCTGACGGCAGGCTTTGGCACTGAAGCCGTTGACTCCAGCTCGGTCCTTTATGATGACCTGGCCGTCGTCTTTAAACCGGGCGGTATCAATGCTAACACGATAAGGGATGTCAGGGTGTATGGCTTCGACGGCCGTATTTACGTGTCGGGGTTACCGGATGAATATGCCCATGAAGCCGTGAGTTATATATCGGATACCAACGGCAGGGTCATTTTTTCGGGTGAACTGTCTGACGGCGTTATCATCCTGCCGGTGCGACCTCCTGCAGGTCTCTATATCTGCACGATCACCTGCAGGGAGATGACCCTGTCACGGAAAATCATTATTAACTAAGCTGTCGATAAATGAAAGGAAGCCTATACACTGTTCATCGCTGCTCACCAGCTCTCAAATATAATGAGACATCCTGACTACAAACAAACAATGCGAGCGGCAGCGGTTTTTGTCATGCCGTTTTTAATGCTCACCTGTGACCTGCTGGCCCAGAATGAAGGTTATTTCACCGGCGTAGTGAAGTCTAAAGAGAGCGGTGAACCTTTGCCGGGTGCCGAGATCGTCATGAAAAAAGACCCTACTATCGGATCCGCCACTGATCTCGACGGCGTTTTCAGAATCACCGTACCCCCCGGTACCCACACGTTTATTGTACGTTATACCGGCATGACTACCGATACGGTCGATGTCACCATCCTGGCAGGACAGACGGTCCACCGTGTCATAGAGCTTCTGCCGTATGTGAACCAGCTGGGTGGCGTGGAGATAAAAGTCGGGAGATATGACAAAAATTATGATGAGATCACCGTTTCGATGAATGTCATTAAGGCCCATCTCATTCAGAGTGAAAATGCCAGGACGGTGGCGACGGTGCTGGATGCGACCCCCGGGCTCAACATCCTTGACGGCGAGGCCCAGATCCGGGGCGGCAGCGGTTTCACCTTCGGTGTGGGCAGCAAGGTAGCTGTTTTTGTCGATGATCTGCCACTGCTTACCGGTGATGCCGGACGGCCTCTGTGGTATGTCATACCCACCGAAGATATCGCTCAGATAGAGGTGGTCAAGGGGGCCTCGTCAGTCTTGTCAGGTGCCAATGCATTGAGCGGTGCCATTTATATCCGCACAGCCTATCCCACCACCAAGCCCGTCACCAGGATCACGGCCTTTAGTGGTTTCTACTCCAGACCTCAGGACCGCGCCGCCACCTGGTGGGATGATTTTCCCTATATAGCAGGGGTTAACTTCATTCATTCCAAAAAGCTGGACCACCTCGATCTGGTCCTAGGCGGCAATATCAATTTCGATCATGGTTACCTCGGCCCCCCCAAGCCAGGTCCCAAAGTCGTCGACACCATCACCCGCTTCAGCAACGGCCAGATGGCGACACGCTGGGTCCGGTTCAACTTCAATATCCGCTACAGGTCAAAGAAAATACAGGGTTTGAGTTATGGCCTGAACGGTAACATCATGAAGAACAGGAACAACATGGTCATGGCCTGGCTCGACGACACCACCGGTTTTTACAGGGCCTATCCCGGAGCAGCCCTGCTGCAGAACATGTTCATTTTCTATTTCGATCCTTTCATTGATTTATACTCTGAGACGGGTGTCAAACACAGCCTGAGGGCACGTGTATACCACAACACCAACAAGATGTCGAACAACCAGTCCGTCCGAAGCACAGATTATATTACCGATTACCAGTTTCACAAAAAATATCATATTCTGGATGACTTTGAATTCACCGGCGGCTTATCATCACAATATACTACTTCCACCTCAACAATGTATACAGGTAGTGGATCCGACTTCAACACGTTCCTGAACCTGTCGGGCTACGGTCAAATCGAATATAACTTTTATAAAATGCTGTACCTCACCCTCGGTGGACGGTTGGAATATTACAAGATCAATGACACAACCACCGATCTGAAGCCCATCTTCCGTATAGGAGGCACCCTGAAGCTGTTTCAGGAGACTTACCTGCGGGCTTCCTACGGGCAGGGATACCGTTTTCCGACCATTGCCGAGCGCTATATTAAAACATCAATGGGTGCCATTGCCGTCTTCGATAATCCCGGGTTAATGCCTGAAAGCAGCTGGAATGCAGAAATCGGAATCAAGCAGGCATTCAAGTTTGGCAAATACTTCGGATATATTGATGTCGCCCTGTTTAAACAGGAATACAAGAATACCATTGAATACCTGTTCGGTTTCTGGGATTCGACATTTACTTACGCCATAGCCGGATTCAGGTTCCTTAACACGGGACGGTCACGGATAACCGGCGTCGACATGTCGGTGACCGGCACAGCGAAGGTTGGAGCTGCCGGACAACTCAACATCCTGTTAGGATACAATTACATCCTGCCCAAGACCCTTGAGCCTGATTATGTGTTCGCCCATGATTACAACCCCGGCGGTCAAACAGCTTTTAGTTTTAACTCCACCAGTGTGAACCCGAAAAAAGGGATATTAAAATACCGTTTTCTTCATAGCTTAAAGGCTGATTTTGAGTATGACAGGAATCAGCTGTCTATAGGCTTTACAGTAAAATATTTCAGCCGCATCGAAAACCTCGATAAATCGATCAAAGATTTTGAACAGGCCACTCTTAATTCAGGCGGATCGCTGCAGCCGATCCGCTATATGGATTATTTTTACCAACATAATAACGGCAATGTGGTCATGGATGCGAGGATAGGTTATAAATTTGCCGATCATCATAAGATCGCCGTGATCAGTGAAAACATACTTAACAGAACTTATTCCCTCCGGCCTTTAAAGGCAGAGCAGATGCGCACGGTCATGCTTCAATATACATTGATCCTTTAACCAGCGATAATGCTTAGGATAATCCCGACAATCGTCAGTTTTTACCTTATAACCGGCATAGCTCCGGTATTGTTTACGGCGGCAGTGTATGGGCAGCAGCTCGATAATGCCGGTTTTGAGAACTGGGAGACCGTTCGTTCCAACATCATCGAACCGGTGGGCTGGACTTCCCTGAAGAACACCGACGGTGGTTTTTTCATGAACAGGCTGGCTCCCTACGGCCTGGAGAGATGCACCGAGGCGCACACAGGGACATACTGCGTTAAGCTCATCAACAAAACGGCCATGAACATCATAGCCACCGGTACCCTGACAAATGGCGCCATCCATTCCGATTTTGATCCTGAAAAAAGTTATGTCTATACCGATACCACCGATACAAGGCTTTGCACCCGTTTTTCGGCGCATCCCGACAGCCTGGCCGGATGGTTCAAATTTTATCCCTCCGGCGACGACAAGGTGATGGTCTGGGCCGTTCTCCATACCGGTGAGGGCTCCATACCTGAGTTCGGGACTAAAAAGAACTGGGTCGCCGATGCCCTGTTCGTCTCCAAACCTGTAACCTACGGCACCTGGACAAGATTCTCCCTACCCTTCACTTACTACAAAAAAGGTCAGAAACCTGACTTTATCCTGATCGTCCTGAATTCAGGTTACGGCACGAAAGCCATTGACGGCAGCGTGGCTTTCTTTGATGATATACAGTTGATTTACAATAAATAAGAATTTCTGTCCCACAGAGCCCGGCTTCATGAAGGATTTTATTGTCTGATTATGGCAGCAGCCTCTTCCTCGGCCCATGTCATCACGACGTTTCTTTCACTCTCACTCAGAGCAGCTTTATGATGCATGATCAGGTATATTTTTAAAGGCATATCCTTTGACTCAACCTCATCATGGATATCTGTCAGCAAGGTGACCTTTTTCAGAGCATCGTAGGTACCCCAGTCAGAAAAATTCAGATGTTTCTGAGCATTCCTGATATCATGTTCCACCAGCCACGAAGCAGGGGCTATCTTATCATACCAGTAATAATGGGTGTTATCGGAATGACAGTTATAGCACGAATTGGTCAGAATATTTTTCACATCCGCCGGCATGGCACTGTCAACGGCGATCAGATCGTTTTTTGACATCCCGTTGCTGATGTTCTTCCTGGGCTGATAGAATTGAATGACGATCAGAAGAACTATGACAACGGTAATGATTTTTGAAACAGCCCTTTTCATTGCTTCATCAGCTGATTAATATCATTAAATGCACGATGATCTGTTTCAAACGTTGTGGACTGAGTAATCCATTGCCGCGAGCCTTACATAATGGTCATAGCGCCATTTGGCCGTCCGCTGGGCTTCGCGGAATAGGATATCAGCTTCTTCGGGGAAGGCTTTCTTCAACGACGTATAACGCACCTCGCCATCGAGGAAGTCCTGGAACAAGCTCCAGTCGGGAGGCTTGGAGTCGAGCTGGAAGGGATTCTTACCCTCTTCCTCCAGCTGCGGATTATAACGGTACAACTGCCAGTATCCGCAAATCACGGCCCTGTCCTCTTCATCCTGTGTTTTGCTCATCCCGGCTCTGATGCCATGGTTGATACAGGGGGCATAGGCGATGATGAGCGAAGGCCCGGGAAAGGCTTCGGCTTCCCTGATGGCTTTAAGTGTCTGTATCTGGTTGGCGCCCATAGCCACCTGAGCCACATAAACGTATCCATAGCTCATGGCCATGGAACCCAGGTCCTTTTTCCGGATCTTCTTGCCGCTGGCGGCAAACTTGGCTACGGCACCCGCCGGTGTAGCTTTGGAGGCTTGTCCGCCGGTGTTGGAATACACTTCGGTGTCGAGGACAAGGATATTGATGTCTTCACCTGAAGCAATCACATGGTCGAGACCGCCGTAACCGATATCATAGGCCCATCCGTCACCGCCAATAACCCAGATGGACTTCTTCACCAGATATTGTCTGAGGTCCAGGATGTTGCGCGCCACAGCGTGCGGCTCCTTCTCAAGTAACGGGATCAGCTTTTCGGTTGCCTCCCTTGATGATGCCGCATGATCTTTTCCTTCGAGCCAGGCCATGAAAGCCTCCCGTGTTTCGGCCGATACGTTATTTATATTTTCTTTCATCAATTTTACCAGCCTCTCGCGTATTTTCTTCACCCCCATAACCATTCCGAAACCATATTCGGCATTATCCTCAAATAATGAGTTGGCCCAGGCCGGACCGTAACCGCTTTTCTTATTCACGGTGTATGGCGTCGATGGTGCCGAGCCGCCCCAGATGGAGGAGCAGCCGGTGGCGTTGGCCACCATCATGCGTTCGCCAAAGAGCTGGGTGATGAGCTTCACATACGATGTCTCACCACAGCCTGCACAGGCTCCCGAGAATTCAAACAACGGTTGTGCAAACTGGCTGTTCTTCACATTCAGATCGCGCTCCGCCAGATCCTCCTTGTAAGTGACATGATTCTCCATGTAATTCCACCTTTCTATCTCCGCCAGCTGCGTACCCAGGGGTTTCATCACAAGGGCTTTCACTTTGGTGGGGCATACATCCTCGCAATTACCGCAACCGGTGCAGTCAAGCGGTGAGACCTGCAGCCTGTAAGCCAGACCCACATAAGCCTTACCCACAGCTTTCAGTGTGACGGTATCTGGCGGTGCCAGCCTCAACTCCTGTTCATCAAGAAGAAATGGACGAATGGTGGCGTGAGGACATACGTAAGCACATTGATTGCACTGGATACAGTTTTCGGGTATCCATTCAGGTACATTCACGGCGACACCTCTCTTCTCGTATGCTGCCGTGCCTGCGGGGAAAGTGCCGTCCTCGCGCCCCACAAAAGCACTCACCGGCAGATCATCTCCGGCCATGGCGTTGACGGGCTCCATGACATTCCTGATGAAATCAGGCTCATTCCCTTCTTCCTGCTTATCTTCGGTGATCTTGATATGCGTCCACTCCTTCGGCACCTCCACCCTGATCACTTCGCTACCCTTCTCAATGGAAGCAAAATTCATCCTGACGATGTCTTCACCCTTTCGTCCGAAGGTTTTCACAATGGCTTTCTTCATCTCGCTTTCAGCCTCTGGATAGGGAATGACGTTGGAAATTTTAAAGAAAGCAGCCTGCATGATGGTGTTGGTGCGGGTGCCAAGCCCAAGGTCCTCGGCTATTTGAGTGGCATTGATGATGTAAAAGTTGATGTCATTTTCCGCCATGTACTTCTTCATTTTATCCGGAAGGCGCTTTTTGGTCTCCTTGGCATCCCATATGCTGTTGAAGAGAAACGTACCGCCCTTCTTCAGACCCCTCAGCATATCGTATTTATCGAGATAGGAAGGAACATGGCAGGCCACGAAGTCAGGTGTGATGACGAGGTAGGTTGATTGTATCGGATGATCGCCAAAACGGAGATGCGATGTAGTGATACCGCCCGATTTTTTGGAGTCATAGGCAAAATAAGCCTGAACATATTTGGGTGTCGTATCGCCGATGATCTTGATCGAATTTTTGTTGGCGCCGACGGTGCCGTCGGCCCCGATACCGTAAAACTTGGCTTCATAGGTTCCTTTGGCCGACATCGAGATATTGGGCAGCATGGGCAGCGAGGTAAAGGTCACATCATCAACGATGCTGATAGTGAAATGGTTTTTCGGTTCGCTCATTTTAAGGTTCTCAAACACCGACAGCACATGTGCCGGTGTGGTATCCTTTGAGCTGAGACCGTAACGGCCTCCAATAATGAGGGGCCGGTCGCTCTTGTCATAGAAGATATCTTTCACATCGAGGTACAAGGGTTCACCGGTAGCGCCGGGCTCTTTGGTTCTGTCAAGAACAGCTATTCTTTTGACTGTTTTTGGATAGACCCTGAAGAAATATTTTTCCGAGAAGGGACGGTACAGATGGCAGGTGATGAGTCCGACTTTTTCGCCTTTATCACGGAGGTAATCCACTACTTCCCTAATGGTTTCGGTGACGGTGGTCATGGCGATGATGATGCGTTCGGCATCGGGAGCACCGTAATAGGTGAAAGGATGGTATTCACGCCCGGTGAGTTTAAATATCTCCTGCATATAATCGTCCACCACATCGGCGACGGGTTCATAGAACCGGTTGACGGCCTCTTTAGCCTGGAAGAAGATGTCAGGGTTCTGGGCTGTGCCGCGGGTCACGGGGTGTTCGGGATTCAGAGCCCGTTGTCTGAAGGCATGAAGCGCATCCTGGTCCACCAGCTTGCCCAGGTCGTCGGTCTGCAGAGCTTCTATCTTCTGTATCTCATGTGAGGAACGGAAGCCGTCGAAAAAATGCAGGAAGGGTATCCTCGTTTTAATGGCAACCAGATGGGCGACGGCGGCCAGGTCCATGATCTGCTGTATGCTGCCGCTCGACAACAGGGCAAAGCCTGTCTGCCTGACAGCATAAATATCGCTGTGATCACCGAAGATGGAAAGAGCATGAGCAGCAACCGTCCTGGCGCTGACATGGAAGACGCCCGGGAGTAACTCACCTGAGATCTTGTACATGTTGGGTATCATTAATAAAAGACCCTGTGAGGCCGTATAGGTGGTGGTGAGGGCACCGGCCTGCAGCGAGCCGTGAACGGCACCGGCAGCACCGGCTTCCGACTGCATCTCTTTCACTTCCACCGTCTCACCGAACATGTTCTTTCTGCCATTGGCAGCCCACTCATCAATATATTCGGCCATAGGTGATGAAGGAGTAATGGGATAGATACAGGCCACTTCACTGAACATATAGGCCACATGTGCCGCAGCCATGTTCCCGTCACATGTGATGAATTTCTTTTTGCTTGCCATAATTAAATTCCTTCTATTTTTATGTTAAAACCTTTGATAATTAGATTTTTCAAATTTTCCAGGCGCATGCGAAATTATAAAATTTTAATCAATTTATGGAATTATTTAAGGGAAATATAACCTCATTTCAGTCCCTCTTCCCCTTCCCCTCCCACTTCCGGCTCGTAGCTCGTACCTCGCAGCTTGAAGCTTACTTTAATTAAAAATCCGGCAAATTTCCTTCTCACTGCCCGATCAAAATGTCTCTTTGGCTGTTATAATCGGTAAAGTATTAATACATTTGTCTAATTACAGAATAAAAACTTCAAACTATGGTTGATTTGAGAACAAAGTACATGGGTCTGGAGCTGAAAAATCCCATCATCGTGGGAGCCTCCAATCTGGTCACCGAGCCGGGCATGCTGGAGCAGCTCGAGGCTGCCGGAGCCGCTGCAGTCGTTTACAAATCGCTGTTCGAGGAACAAATACAGCTTGAAAGCTTGCAGCTCTCGGAAGAGCTGATGGAATACGATGATCGCAATGCCGAGATGATCTCGCTTTTTCCCCATATAGAGCATGCCGGTCCGAAAGAATTTCTTATCAACCTGAAAAAAGCCAGGGAGGTGTTGCATATTCCTCTGATCGCAAGCCTTAACTGCATCAACAGGGAGACATGGGTGGAATATGCGAGGTTACTGCAGGATACAGGCGTGGACGGGCTGGAACTGAATCTCTATTCCACGCCCACCGACTTTAACCTGCCCGGGGTGGAAATCAGCGAAGGGCAACTGGAGATCGTCAGGGCAGTGAAGAAGGTCGTCACCATACCCATCAGCGTCAAGCTCAGCCCCTATTACACCAACCCCCTCTTTATCATTAAGAAGTTGGATAACCTGGGTCTTGACGGGGTGGTGATATTCAACAGGTTATTCCAGCCTGATATCGACATCGACCTGGAAGAGAATTTCTTTCCCTATAACCTGAGCGTACAGCAGGATAACAGGCTGCCGTTGCGTTTTGCAGGCTTGCTCTATGGCAATATCAAGGCCTCTGTCATCGCCAGCACAGGAATCTTCACCGGCGAAGATGTTATCACCATGTTGCTGGCAGGCGCTGATGCCGTGCAGGTGGTCAGCACGTTGTATAAAAATCATGTCGGACAGATAGGTACCATGCTCAATGATCTGATCCTGTGGATGGAGTCGAAGAAATATAAAAAACTTGATGACTTCAGGGGCAAGATGTCGAAGAAAAACATCAAAGATCCTTTTGCTTACAAGAGAGCCCAATATGTCGATATCCTGCTGAAATCGGAGGAGATATTCAAGAGATATCCGATGCGGTGAGAGTCTTCAGTCGTCAGTCGTCAGTCGTCAATCTTGAGTTGGCAGTTGGCAATCAACTTTGATCCTTATTTTCACACTTTCACCTTTTCTCATTTTCTAGATCCACATTTCCTCCCCCTCCCCCCTGACTGACGACTGAAGACTGACGACTGAAGACTGACGATGGCCGACCTGTAGACCTGTGAACCTGAAGACCCGGAGACCTTAAAAAGGAAATTCCTCCTTATAGTCGATCTTCTTCACCTCTTTCCCTTCTTTGGGAGGCTGAGCCTTCAGATGCACTCTGTTGGCATCCACCACAATGGCCTTGGGGTCGATGGGGCAGGCATACTGGCAGGCACCACAACCGATGCATATCTCGTTGTTGACCTCGGGTATCGTCAACGCGTTCTCATAAGGAACCATATTGACCGCCTTGGTGGGACACCGTTCCGAGCAGGCACCACAGGCCGTCTTTTTGGTGTAGACGATGCATTCTTCTTTGATGAACCTTGATTTGCCCAGCTGTGTCAGCTTCTTCTCCTCTGATGTCAACGGCAGGATGGCTCCCGTAGGACATACCGCCGTGCACAGTGTGCATTCATAGTTGCAGTAATTCGTCATGTAATCCATCCTGGGTTGCATGAGGCCCAGGAGACCATAGTCGAACAGCGACGGCTGCAATACTTGTGTAGGGCAGGCCGTCACACAGAGATGACAGGCTGTGCAGGCCGCGGTAAAATGGTCATAACCCAGTGAGCCGGGAGGGGTGACGGGCACCGGAGATCCTTCAGAGATGCCACCCCTTATGACTTTGGCCGTATCGGAAGCCATGCGGCCGGGCGATTTCCCCCTGACAGCCAAAGCCATCAAACTCGCCAGCAGGGCTCCCGATACAGCCAGGAACCTCCGTTTGGAGAGATCCACATCACTCTCGGCACCTGTTTTTCCCTTCTCCGTCGTCGTTGTACGCCATGTCAGCCCATAGTCGACTCCACCGGAAGGGCACACGCTCAGACAGTTAAAACATCCGACACAACGGCTGAATGCCACCTCGCTGTTTCTGATGTCGATGCAGCCGGCCTTACATACGCTCAGGCATGCAGCACAACTGTTGCACAGACCTTTGTGGAGCCTGATCCTGAACAGGGCGATCCTTGACAGATAACCCAGTAAAATGCCCACAGGGCAAATGAGGTTGCAATACTGCCGTCCGCGGCTCAGAGAGAAAAAAAGAAGCACCCCCATGAAAATCATGGAGAAGAAAAAAGGCAGCAGGCTGATTTTCTTCAGGTCAACAGGTTTCAGAAATAATGAATGACCCGTGCCCATTACGGCCACAAACAGGTTATTGATACCAATGAGCACCGGTCTGACCAAATGTGCCGTCATCCGGCCGAAATTGCTGTAAGGATCAAGAAGGGTTATTAAAAGGGTGGATCCGGCCAGCATGGTAAACGTTACAATCAGCAGGATGGTTACACTGACCATATGATTCGCTTTGACATACCTGAACCTGTGCTGCGGTGACAGCTTGCGTTTCAGGTAAATGAACACATCCTGGAATGTGCCGGCGGGGCATACGGTGGAACAGTAAACACGTCCGAATAAAACTGTCAGAACGATGACGACAAGGAAGCCGGCGGAACCGAATCCTGCCAGACGAATGAATTTAATAAGTGATGGCGCAAACTGAAGAAAGACAACCGGCCTGGTCAGGGCAGCGGTGATGACACCCGTAAAATCCAGGAATATCATCATTGTAAAAGCCAAAAAAAGAACAGCGAGCGCCACACGGACGCTTTTAAGCCGGTTACCGTGTTTCATATCAAAGGATGATCCTTTTGATGTTGAGGCTTTGCAGGTCGGTGGTGCCCGTCTTCATCTCTTCGGCGATGCGTATGTATCCGATATCATGGGGTTCCTTGCCGAATATCTTGGTGGCCGCGGCATCGGCAGCCACAATATCTTTTGAGATGAGAAGCTGTTTCATAAGTGTCAGATCATAAACCGACACGCCGCGGGGTCCGTTTTTCATCATGACGCGGTAGGCATCCACCACATTCAGGTCAGGCCGGCGGAAGGTGGCATAGTCGGCGATGCATTGGTGCAGGTCGTTGCGATGCCAGTAACCCCGGTCCCATACCACACCCATCAGGTTTTTCATGGCGATGGTGAGCCGTGAGGAGGAATGATGCTTAAGAATGGGCACGTTGATGAACACATCCGAGCCGAGGATGAGTTCATGCACCTTAGCCTCCGTCAGTTTCCTGCCCAGGGGAACCTTCACGTACTGGTAATAGGATTCGGTATTGCCCGGCACTATCTTGCCACCACCGTCCTTGACGGCCTGTTCAATGCCGCTGTTTGCATAACACTTGTCCCAGGTGTCGCAGGGGTTGTCGAACACGGTCACCTCCCCGGCGCCGGCCCGCAGGCAATGCTCGATGATGCGCTTGACCAGCTTGGGATTGGTATTGCCGCCACGGTCGGGAGTGACATCCCATCCGATGTTGGGTTTAACCACCACCTTCTGTCCTTTTTTAACGAAGGCACCCATGCCGCCCATGGCAGCTATGGCCTGGTCGAACATCACCTCCGGCTCGCCGCCCTTTACCGCCACCATGTCGAAAGGTAAGGCCGGTGAAGAAGGTAGGCCTGCGAAAAGCTGCGTGAAATCACCCAGGACGAAGACGGCTCCCGCGGCCACACCCGCACCCAAGCCTCTCTTTAAGAAATCGCGTCGTTTCATGGCATTGTCATAAATTCCTACGGTCATCCATTGCCGGTAAGTAGGATAATTATTGATAATATAAAAGTATCATCAAAAGTCAAAAATATGAAAAATGAAGACTGAAAGATGAATAATGAAAGATTTAGGCTGACGGCTTGTAACTTTAGCTTTATGACTGGCAGGTCATTTTTTAATTAAATATTTTCCTAACTTTGCCGATTCTATTATCCAGAGCAATAACATATTATCAGAGTAGATCAAAATTTTGTGTGAACATTTTTTTTATACTTTATGTGGTAAAAGAGTCATTGATCAGGTTAAGAAATATTATTTTACCGCGGAGGGCACAAAGCCGGTAACTGAGGCAGTCAGTTACCGGTAACGCAAAGATCGCAGAGAAACAATGTTCCATTATCTATCTTCTGCGCTCTCTGCGCCTACTTTGCGACCTTTGCGGTTATACAAATATCAGATATAGCCGAAAACAACTGCAACTGTTTAAAACATTAACAACTGATAATCATGTCCGCAACCGAAAAACGCAAAAACGTCTATCTTTTTGGTGACAAGAAAGCCGAAGGCAATGCCTCGATGAAAGCCCTCCTTGGCGGTAAAGGTGCCAACCTGGCCGAGATGAACCTGATAGGTGTTCCTGTCCCTCCGGGCTTCACCATCACTACCGAAGTGTGTACCGACTATTACACCTATGGTCGCGACAAGGTAATGGGACTCATCAGGGATGAGGTCACTGCCGCCGTCAAAAAAATCGAAGCCATCATGCATGCCGGCTTCGGCGATCCGGCCAATCCGTTACTTCTTTCGGTGCGCTCCGGTGCCAGAGCCTCCATGCCAGGCATGATGGACACCGTGCTCAATTTAGGCCTCAATGACGCAGTGGTGAAAGGTCTCATAAAGAAAACCGGTAACGAGCGCTTTGTGTGGGACTCCTACCGCCGTTTTGTGCAGATGTACGGTGATGTGGTGCTGGGCATGAAACCGGCATCCAAGGAAGATGTCGATCCTTTTGAGGAGATCATCGACGATTTGAAAGATAAAAGAAACATACTGCTCGACACTGATCTGACCACGGGTGATCTGAAGGAGCTCGTCACCAACTTCAAGGAAGCAGTAAAAAAAGGGACAAAAAAAGACTTCCCTCTCGATCCGTGGGATCAGTTGTGGGGGGCCATTATGGCTGTCTTCGGCAGCTGGATGAACCAGAGGGCCATTGTCTACCGCAAGCTCAACGGCATTCCCGATGACTGGGGTACGGCCGTGACGGTACAGGCCATGGTCTTCGGTAACATGGGTGCCACCTCGGCCACCGGTGTCGCTTTCACACGTGATGCGGCTACCGGCGAGAACCTGTTCAACGGCGAATATCTCCCCAATGCCCAGGGCGAGGACGTAGTCGCCGGCATACGGACACCACGGCAGATCACCAAAGAAGGATCTAAACGCTGGGCCAGCCTGTCCAACGTAACGGAGAAGGAACGCGCGGAACTGTACCCGTCGCTTGAAGAGACCATGCCTGTCATCTATCATGAACTCTTTACCATTCAGCGTGAGCTCGAGCAGCACTACAAGGATATGCAGGACCTGGAGTTCACCATACAGGAAGGCAAGCTGTGGCTGCTCCAGACACGTAACGGTAAACGCACCGGCGCCGCGATGGTTAAGATAGCCATCGACCTGCTCAGCGAAAAAATCATCGACGAGGAAACGGCCCTGCTGAGGATCGAGCCCAATAAACTGGATGAACTGTTGCATCCGGTCTTTGATGAGGAAGCCATAGCCAAGGCGTCTGTCATCGCCAAGGGTCTGCCGGCATCGCCGGGGGCCGCTACGGGACAGATTGTATTCAACGCCGACGATGCCGAACGGTGGGCGGCACAGAAAAAAGCTGTCATTCTGGTGCGTATCGAGACCTCCCCGGAAGATCTCAAAGGCATGCATGTGGCCCGGGGCATCCTCACCGCCCGCGGCGGCATGACATCACATGCGGCCGTGGTTGCACGGGGCATGGGCAAATGTTGTGTGTCGGGCGCCGGAACCATACGCATCGACTACAGGGAGAAGACGTTGAGAACAGACCACCTGCTACTGAAAGAGGGCGACTGGATCTCCCTGAACGGTTTTAAAGGCGAGGTGTATCAGGGTCAGATCCTGACACGGGAGCCGCAGCTCAGCGGTGACTTCGGCAAAATCATGAAACTGGCCGACAAATTCACACGCATGTCGGTGAGAACCAATGCCGACACGCCCCATGACGCGCAGGTGGCACGTCATTTCGGTGCCACAGGCATCGGTCTGTGTCGTACCGAACATATGTTTTTCCAGGGTGAACGCATCGTCGCCATGCGTGAGATGATTCTCGCCGGCGATGAGACAGGCCGTCGCAAGGCCCTCGCCAAGCTTCTGCCCATTCAACGTAGTGACTTTGAAGGTATCTTCGAGGTGATGCATAACCTGCCTGTCACGATACGTTTACTTGACCCGCCCTTACATGAGTTCGTCCCCCATGAAGAGAAAAACCAGAAAGAGATGGCAGAAGATATGGGCATCAGTGTCGAAGAGGTCAGAGCCAAGGTGGATGCCCTGGCCGAATTCAATCCCATGTTGGGTCACCGTGGCTGCCGCCTGGGAAACACCTATCCCGAGATCTCGGAGATGCAGGCCAGAGCTATCATCGAAGCGGCACTTAACCTTAAGAAGAAAGGTATTAAAGCCGTTCCCGAGATCATGATACCGCTCACCGGCACCTATGAAGAGATGAAAATGCAGGAGGATATCATCAGGCAAACGGCTGAGAAAGTCTTTGAAGAAAAAAAGGACCGCATCGATTACTTAGTGGGTACGATGATAGAGGTACCACGGGCTGCCCTCGTCGCCGACCAGATCGCGCGGTCAGCCGAATTTTTCTCCTTCGGCACCAATGATCTCACCCAGATGGGATTCGGCTATTCACGCGATGATGCCGGCAAGTTCCTGCCCATCTATCTTGAAAAAGGCATCCTGAAAAATGATCCTTTCCGGGTGCTGGACCAGGAAGGTATCGGACAGCTCATCGAGATAGGCATCCGCAAGGGGCGGTCCACACGACCAGGTCTCAAGGTAGGTATCTGCGGTGAACATGGCGGTGAACCCACATCGGTGGAATTTTGTAACAAAGTGGGAATGAACTATGTAAGCTGCTCACCGTACCGGGTTCCCATAGCACGGGTGGCGGCGGCGCAGGCGGTGCTGAGATGACCTCACCCCCTGCCCCTCTCCTTAAAAGGAGAGGGGCAGGGGGTGAGGTTTTCCGGAACTGAATTCTTATTTTAGCTTGTTAATTTTATAATATTAATTATTCCATGAATCTTAACATTTCCCCTAAAAAGCGTATCCAGCAGGCGCTCAAAGACCATCCCGACGTCATTGAAAATCCGTCACGTGAAACGATGATCCGGGAGGTAGTAAAGAACAAGGAAGCCCTGATATCGGAGAGCGGGGCCCTGGCCACATGGACACCCGTCGAATCAACAGGACGAAGTCCCAAAGACACCGTCACTGTGCGACGTGCATCCAGCGAAAACAATATTGACTGGACATCGCAAAACAATATCCCCATCGACGAAGAGACCTTCGACATAATCTTTGAAGATGCCCTGTCTCTTTTATTCCAAAAGAAACGGATCTATGTCACCGACCGTGTTGTGGGTGCCGATGTCAGCTATGCCCTGCCGGTGAAGATGGTCACCTCACACGCTCTGCATTCACTGTTCACCGATAACATGTTCAGACCCATACCTGACGATATTCATCGCAGCATCTTCGGCGAGCGGGGATTCTATATCGTTCAGTTACCTTACGACAAGCTGACAGGCAGCCGTTACGAAAGCCGTTTGCGACGCTTGGCCGACGGCTCCACCTCAACAATGGCCGTAGCCATGGACTACGACAGGCGCCTGGGCGTTATCGTCGGATCGGCATATTGCGGTACCGTGAAGAAAATGATCTTCACCGTCATGAATTACTACCTTCCTCTCGAAGGCATCCTGCCATTGCACTGCTCGGCCAATGAAGGTAGCGACGGTTCTGCTGCATTGCTGCTGGGACTGTCGGGAACAGGCAAAACCTCCCTCTCCGCCGATCCTGACAGGGCTCTCATCGGTGATGATGAACATGGATGGAGTGACACCGGCATCGCCAACTTCGAATATGGTTGCTATGCCAAAATGATTGACATCAACCCCCGGAAGGAGAAAGACATCTATGATGCCGTCATGCACCGTGATCATTACCTCCGTCACGGCGCCATCGTCGAAAATGCGATGATTTATCCCGACGGCAGGCTGGATTATTGCGACGGACGTTTCACCGAGAACTCCAGAGCCTCTTACCCCCTCACCTATCTTAAAAACATAAAGAAATCCTCCATCACCGGGCATCCCAGGACCATCCTTTTTCTCACCGCCGATGCTTACGGTGTGCTGCCTCCCGTCTCCAGACTCGATCCTGACCAGGCCATGCTATGGTTCCTGATGGGCTATACCAGTAAGCTGGCGGGGACGGAAACAGGTATCACCAAACCCCAGGCTACCTTCTCGCGGTTCTTTGGCCAGCCTTTCATGCCTTGTAATCCTCATATGTATTCCGACAAACTCGGAGAGAAAATGAAAAAGCACCATACCCGCGTGTTCCTCATCAACACCGGGTGGAGTGGCGGCGCCTACGGCACAGGAAAGAGAATTGATATCGTCCTGACACGTAAAATGGTCAATGCAGCCCTGTCAGGCGACCTCGACAACGTTGAGTACGTTGAAGATCCACTGTTCCACCTCAATATACCCCTGACTTGCCCGGGTGTGCCTTCCGACATACTGTTCCCCAGAAACACCTGGAGCGATAAAGAAGCCTACGACGAGGCAGCCCGAAACCTTGCCGCTCAGTTTGCCAAAGCTTTCGAAAAATCATATGGCGACAAGAACATCAGGGAAAGCGTGACCAAGCAATGCCCGGGGAGGTAGGTCGGCAGGTCTACAGGCCGTTGTTTGCGCGCGTTTGCAACGCGTGCCGGAAGGTATTGGAAATAAATTCTTTATCCCTCCGTGAACCTCCGTTTCCCTCAGTGTTCCTCCGTGGTTAAATAAAGCGCTTCTCTTCAAGTCATCAACACTCATTGACGAACATTCATCGATCAACTGAAGGTTAAATGTTCAATCTGCAAAGCTCTTGCGACGCATCTCCACCTGCACTCACATTTTTCATCTTTCATTTTTCATCTTTCATTATCTTTGTTTCCAGCAGAAAATCTAAATATCCCATGAAATACATTACCCCGTTTTTGTTTTTATTTACCGCAGTTTTAATCGTTTCGCACCCTTCTTCCGGCCAGGTGGTGCTGGAGGAGAGTTTTGAACATTTCGACAGTTTCACCCTTGACTTCTCTCCGTGGAAAGTCGTGGATGTGGACGGGTCAGGCACTTACAGCGTGGTGGGTTATGATTACCCGCACGCGGAAGATTCGATGGCGTTCATCGTCTTCGTCCCCTCCTCAACTTCTCCTCCATGGGGCGACCAGGCCATTCAGCCTCACTCGGGTTTAAAATTCGCAGCCTGTTTTGCAGCTCATACGCCCCCTAATGACGACTGGCTCATCTCACCTCCCGTCACGCTCGGGACGGCATCGTACGTCACCTTCTGGGTGAAGTCATACACCGACGATTATGGACTGGAAAAATACCGTGTAGCCATTTCGACCACCGGCAACAACCCTGGTGATTTTAACATCATCTCGGGAGATGCTCCTCTGGAAGCACCATCTGACATGTGGCAGCAAAAGAACTTCGATCTCTCGGCATACAACGGCCACACCATCTATTTTGCCATCCAGTGTGTGTCAAATGAAGCCTTTATATTCATGGTGGATGATATCGTTATCATATCCGATGTTGGCATTGAAGAACATGAATCCCTGAACCTGACAGTCATACAGGATCCCACCGGTGAAAGGATACGATTTCAATATGATGGTATAATGAAAGAGATTTGTCTCTGCGATCTTTATGGACATGTGCTAAAAGATATCTGGTTGAACAACAGGGACTACACGATGGCTGTCGACGGACTGGCAACAGGTGTATATCTTTACAAGGTCGTTTCCAGGGAAGGTGTGTCTTCAGGGAAAATTTTTATCAAATAGTACTCAGTAGCCTCTCTTCCAGCACATGCCACAAACGCGCAAGCAGGTGTCTTCCGGCACGCGTTATAAACGCGCGCAAGCAAAGGCTTAATTCTTCCAACTGACAACTGACGACTGACGACTGACGGCTACTCATGATGATACGGCTCATTCCGCATGATCGTCAAAGCCCGGTAAAGCTGTTCCAGGAAGATGAGACGCACCAGCTGATGAGGAAAGGTCATCACCGAGAGGGATAGCAATTCATCGGCACGTTCGTAGAGCTTGTCGTCAAAGCCAAACGGTCCGCCGATGACGAACACGAGATTCTTTACCGAGATATTCATTTTCTTACTGAGGAGATCCGAAAAATTGATCGATGTATACTGTTTTCCGCGTTCATCAAGCAGAATGACATGGTCGTCGGGATGCAATTTTCTTATGATCAGATCCGATTCCATGGTCTTCAGACGTTCAGGCGACAGGTTTTTTAAACCCTTCGACGTGGAAATGACTTCGGAATGAAAAGGTATATACCGTCTGATACGTTTTTCATATTCTGCCACACCTGCCTGAAGGTAATCCTCCCCTGTGTGACCGGCCATTAATAAAGTTATGTTCATTTGTAATGATTATTGTCGGTATGGATTTTATCAGAACTTTATTCTAACTTTGTAAATGCTAAAACAACTGTCCTTTTGGATTGAATTTTGTTAATTCCGGATAAACCCAGCCAAAAATGAAGACTATTCCAATACTACTAATTATTCTGTTAACGTACAACTTTTTCCCGTTTTATTCCGGCCAATCGCCCCAGGTCAACCAGGAGATCACGGCGGCTATCCGTTCGGGTGATGCAGTCAAATTGTCGGTATACTTTTTCGATGATGCGATCGATCTCTCGCTGCCTTCCCTGGAAGGCACTTACAGCAAGGCGCAAGCCATTTTACTTCTCAAAGATTTTTATACCAAGAATCCACCCTCTTCTTTTGTTGTTGACCACGAAGGTTCCTCAGATAACGGGTCCCTATACATCATCGGCAGCTACAAATCGACCTCTGCCTCTTTCAGGGTATACATCCTGATCAAAAAACTGTCAGGTAACTATTTAATCCAGCAATTGCAGTTTGATACCGATTAGCCTCATGATGACCATCGACGACATCATTGAACAGGCCTTGCAGGAAGATATAGGACCGGGTGATCACACCACCCTGGCAACCGTCACGCCGGGAGCCATAAAGAAAGCCCGCCTGATAATCAAAGAAAAAGGTATCCTGGCCGGCATGGACATAGCAAAAAAAGTGTTTTACAAGACAGATCCCGCCACACAGTTCAAAATGTTTCTCCATGATGGCATGGCCGTGGCGGATGGTGACGTGGGCTTTGAGGTTGCCGGCAGCGCGGCCTGCATTCTGCCGGCCGAACGCGTCGCATTGAATTTCCTGCAGCGGTTAAGCGGCATAGCCACTTACACCCATCAAATGGTTTCCCTGTTAAAGGGACTGAAGACCAAAGTGACAGATACGCGCAAAACAACACCCCTGTGGCGTGAGCTTGAAAAATACGCCGTCCGTGTCGGCGGTGGATATAATCACCGATTCGGCCTGTATGATATGATCCTGATCAAAAACAACCACATCGATTATGCCGGTGGGATAGCCCCTGCCCTTCACTCGGTCGGGCAATACCTTGCAAAACATGATCTGAAGCTGCCTGTGGAGATCGAAGTGAGGGATTTCAAAGAACTTGATGAGGTCCTTGCCACCGGCGGCGTCGACCGCATCATGCTGGATAACTTCCCGCCGGCGGACCTGAAAGAAGCAGTAAGGTTGATAGCAGGCCGCTATGAGACGGAAGCCTCCGGCGGAATAACCATAGCCAATGTCAGGGCTTATGCCGAGGCAGGCGTTGACTTCATTTCGGTGGGAGCCCTCACCCATCACATCCGGAGTCTCGATATGTCATTACAGGCCGTGACCTGAATACCATTTGTCAAACACTTTTGTTAACCTGATGAGAAGCAATCAAAACAACGTGGTCATCCTGGGCGCCGGTTCCATCGGCACGGCCATGGGACAGGTGCTGGCACCCAAAGAAACATTGACTGTCACCCTGCTGACCATTGAGGCGGATGTCGCCGAATCGATCCATGATTTTCATGTGAACAGCAAGTACTTTCCAAACATCAGGTTGCACCCGAAGCTGATGGCGACAACGAATGATCACGTCATGGAGACCGCCGGCATCCTTTTCCTGGCTCTGCCGTCGCTGGTGGTGGTGGATTATCTGAAACAGCACCTGCAGGTGCTGAACGAAGATGCCATCATGGTGAACCTGGCCAAAGGCTTCTGCAAGGAAAACAAGATCATTTGCGACTGTCTCAGGGGTACCTTCACCAACCCGGTCTGTGCTCTGAAAGGACCTACTTTCGCTCGTGAGATCATTAATAGTTCACCGACGGGCTTCACACTGGCAGCCGAACACCAGGATATGTTCAAAGTCTTCAGCGATCTCTTTGCCGGCACCAATATTTTTCTTGATTTTTCAAATGATATACGGGGCGTGGAATTGTTGAGCATCCTCAAAAATATCTATGCCATCATCATCGGGATCGTTGATGCCCATTTCAATTCGGCCAACCTGCGCTTTCTCCTTCTGACCAGAGCCTTCAATGAAATGAAAGAATTGGTCTTGCTGTTGGGCGGTCAGGAAAAAACTATGTTCAATTATTGTGGTTATGGTGATTTCAGTCTCACCGCCCTCAACGACCTGAGCCGTAACCGCACCCTCGGACTCCTGATAGGCAAAGGATTCTTTACTGAAGACATATCCGATAAAGTCGTCCTGGAAGGTAAGATAGCCCTGAATGTCATCAGTGAAAAAATCGTCAGAAGAGAGAAATCGCCTGACGATTTCCCTATGATCGGTGAGTTGCATAAGGTCTTTAACAGGGATTACAACCTTCCCGATTTCGTCAACAACATCCTCGACAGGGAACGGCCACTCTATTTTGATTTCTGATGCCGTCCTAAAAATCCCCTGACGAATTGCAGGGTTTTTTGATAATTATGGTTCATTTCATCCGACAGTCTGAAGGCCAGGATAAGAACGATATAAATGCCGGCCACAATGGCACTCCGGATGAGTATGTCAAGGATAAAATGAGGCATGACCGGCAAGATGTAACCAAGAGCGTAAGCTACTCCCCCGATGGCCAGCACGATTAAAAACTTATAATTATAGGGGAACATTCTGAACTTTATGTAGACGAATATTACTGCCAAAGAGTCAACGATTAATTTGGATATCACCGAAGCCAGCGCAGCACCTATAATCCCAAAGCGCGGTATGAGTAATAAATTTGTCAGGATGATGAGTAACACCCAGAGGATCATGTAAAGTGTGCCTACCTTATAATACCTCGAATTACCAATCATAGATGTATTGACACCTATGGCCATATCAAATAGGAATGATATCCCGATAAGAAGGATGACATAACGTCCCGGCTCGAATGTCACGGGCAGGATGTGATCGAAGATGTTGTTCACGTTGACCCAGAGACCGGTTAAAATAAGCAGGCCTATAATCAGCTGGTTCAGGCAACTTTTATAATAGATGTTGTTCAGCGTGTTCTTGTCGTTATCACGCCATGCGTCAGCAATAACCGTGGAAGAGATCTTCAGGAGAGGCCGTGAGGGCAGTATGACCAGGGTGGCAAAGTAAAAGACCGTGGAGTACACCCCCACCGAACTCAGGTCCATAATCTTGTTGATCAGCAACCGGTCTATATTTAGGGAAATGACACCAGAAGAAGCCGAGACAATGCCGAACAGACTCATCATCGCCATCGTCCCGGAGAGATCCTTTGTCAGAAATTTCAACTCCGGCTTCAGGTTGAACTGACCTTCCTTGATAAGCCACAGGATGATAATGAGAGTGGGCAGACCAAAACAAATGATGTAGACGATAAAAAACTGGTTGAAGTTGATAAAGCTGAAATAAAAAAGGACGATACCTATCAGGATGAGAAGTCTTTGAAACAATTCTTTCAGGAATGTCCCGATGACAGCATTGAAGAGGACTTTATAATAATTATCGAGGATGTTGAAATAAAGGATGAAAGCCACCAGCGGGATAAGGTAATTGACATATTCGGATACCAGGGGTGACTTCTCCAGGTTTTTCTCAACAAGGACCGGCCTAATGAAAAAGAACACGATCATGGCAAGGATGAATCCCGCTGTGGTGACGAGCAGGGCGAGGAACAGGAAGCCATGGTGACGTTCTTTCTTGTCCCTGAAGTAAGTGAACATGCGTGTGGTAGCGTTGATGAAGCCAAGCGATGCCAGCTGGGCTATGATGAGGGCATAAGAAACCATGAAATTGAGCAGGCCGATCTGATCGGTTTTAAGGATCCGTGGGAACAGGATGGCGGTGGTGATGAATCCCAGGACTACACCTATATACGTGTAAATGGTGCCTGTGATGGTCTGTTTCTGAACGATGCCCAA
>Ga0172365_10000288_pt1 | contig 32847 bp, 31 predicted proteins | sample LakKivSesite48cm_FD_114535 | JGI IMG/M metagenome (GOLD analysis project Ga0172365, IMG submission 114535) | Sediment microbial communities from Lake Kivu, Rwanda - Sediment site 48cm | ecosystem: Environmental > Aquatic > Freshwater > Lake > Sediment | place: Rwanda: Western Province, Lake...
ACAGATTTTTGATCTCCCAGTCCATGACCTGAGCCCTATAGGCTTGCCACTCCTTGCCCTTGATGTGCAAGAAGTGCTCGAAGAGATGATCGCCGAGCGCTTTCCTCATCATGTCGCTCTCTCTCATGCAGTCGAGCGCTTGTCCCAGGTTCTCCGGCAATGATTCTATCCCCGAGGCCTTCTTCTCTTCAGCGCTCATGCGAAAGATGTCCTTTTCAATCGGCTCAGGTGGCATAATTTTGTTTTTGATGCCCTCCAGTCCGGCCGCGAGCATGACGCTGAATTGCAGGTATGGGTTTCCTGCTGGGTCTGGGTTGCGAAGTTCGATCCTGGTCTTTGGCCCTCTCCCAGCTGGCACTCTGATGTACGCGCTTCGGTTTCGGTTCGCCCAAGAGATGTACACGGGCGCTTCGTAACCAGGCACCAATCTCTTGTAGGAGTTGACGGAAGACGCCAAGACTGCGCAAATATCTTTCGCGTATTTTAGAAGGCCGCCGATATAGTACAAGGCGTTTTTGCCGAGTTGGTAGTCTCCTTTGGGGTCATAGAAGACGCTTTTTCCTTCGGGGGTCATGAGTGACTGATGAACGTGCATCCCAGAGCCGTTGATGCCAAATATCGGTTTGGGCATGAAGGTTGCATAGAGTCCATGTTTATAGGCGATGGTTTTCGTCACATATTTCATCATCGCCACCCTGTCTGCGGATGATACAGCATCAATATATTTGAGGTCGATTTCGTGTTGCCCTGGTGCAACTTCGTGATGAGAAGCTTCAACCTCAAACCCCATCGCATCTAGGTATGTCACTATCTCTTTTCTGATGTTATCGCCGCGATCTTGCATGAGGTCAAAATAACCACCGAAGTCTGACGGTTTCGTCGTCGGGTCTCCATTCTCATCGAGCATCATGAAAAAGAACTCGTACTCCGGGGCCGTGTTGAAAACATATCCCATCTTCTTCACGGTTTCCACGAGTTTTTGCAGGGCGTATCTTGGGTCGCCGTCGAACCTAGTGCCCTCGTGGTCGTAGACATCGCACACCAAGCGAGCGGTCTTGAGGACATCCTGCGTCCAAGGCAACACTGTGAAAGTTTTTGGATCGGGCATGAGGCGCATGTCGGACTCTTCGATGGTGGCGTAGCCCAATACAGACGAGCCGTCAAAGAACACTCCTTCATCAAGAGCTTTTTCCAACTGAGTTATGGGAATTGTTACATTTTTCACGGTGCCGAGGATATCCATGAACTGCATCTGGATGAAATTTACTCCTTCCTTCTCCACTGTTTTCATAACTTTTGTCTTAAGGCTCTCCATCTCATCCCCTTTGGCAATAAACCTGCACCGTATTTAAACTTTCAGAAATGGTGGCAGCGATATCTACTCAAGTATATAATTCATTTTAAAATAGGGGCACGATGGTTTCGCTAGCCAACGAAATTCGCCGGAAGGGCATCCACCTGATAGGCTTGATTGTGCCTCTGCTCTACTGGGCCGCAGGAAAGCTTGTGACGCTTTGCTTCATCGTTTTTTGGATGATACTCTTCATCGCCGGTGAGATCTACCGTTTCAAGCGCGGTATACCCAAGGAGATCGAAGAAGTGGCGGCCCCAATGATGAGGAAGCATGAGAGAAGAAGCATAGGGGGGCACGTCTTCTTCGCGATTGGTCTTTTTATAGCCGTATTGTTGTACGAAAGGAATATCGCGATCGCCATCTCTCTGATAATGGTCCTCGCGGATGGTGCAGCTGCTATCGTCGGGAAAAGTTTTGGGAGGACGCGTTTGATCGGCGAGAAGACGCTTGAGGGAACTCTGACGCTCATCTGCATAGCGTTCGTCGTGTCGGTCTGGTTCGTGGGCTGGAAGGTGGCTTTGGTAGGGGCAGTGATAGCTGGGTTTGTTGAACTGATGCCGGTAGACGATAATCTTTCAATTCCGATATTCTCAGGGCTAGCGATGGCGGCGATGCGCTATTTTCTCTGAATTGGCTTTAGCTCTCTAACCACGCGTTCGACCGTCGCAACAGCGCTGCCCAAGTATCGTTTCGGGTTCGTGAGGGCGTCGATGTCTTTTCCGGAAAGATATTTTTTGACCTTGGGCTCTCGGAGTAGCGCTTCCTTCAACGAGAGGTTTTTTTCAATCGCTCTCATGCTACAATTTCTCACGACAGAATGTGCAACTTGCCTGTTCATTCCACGCTTCGTCAGCTCGATCATCACGGCCTCGGCCATATTCAGGCCGCGGGTCAGTTGCAGGTTTCTCTCCATTCGCTCGGGGTGTACGACGAGCCCTTCGAGGACATCGCAGGCCGTCCTGAGTATCTCGTCCGTAAGAAGGAAACATTCGGGCAACAGCACTCGCTCGCATGAGGAGTTCGTCAGATCGCGTTCGTGCTCGATCGTGATGTTCTCGAGCGCAGCTTGCACGTTGGCACGGAGGACGCGAGCTAAACCACAGATTTTTTCACATCTTATTGGGTTGCGCTTCTGCGGCATGGTGCTGCTTCCAACTTGGCGGGCGCCAAATGGCTCCTCGACCTCGCCTATCTCTGTGCGCTGCAGGTTCCGTACCTCGTTGGCAATTTTGTCGATGGTGCTTGCCAAAAGCCCTAGAAATGAAACGAGTTCTGCGAACCTGTCGCGCTGGAGTATTTGGTTGGAGGCGAAAGCGCTCGAAAGTTTTAGATCCTTCATGACAAGCTCTTGGATCTGCGGTCCTTTACTGCCCCAAGCCGCGCCAGTGCCTACAGCCCCGCTCATTTTGCCTACTAGGATGCGGGGCTTGAGTTGCTCGAGGCGCTCGATGTGGCGCGCGAGTTCACACGCCCAGATCGCGAATTTTAGACCAAGCGTCGTTGGAACGGCGTGCTGGCCGTGCGTGCGTCCTACCATGATAGTATTTTTATATTTGGCAGCTTGCTTGAGCGTGATGTTCAAAAGCTTTCGTATGTCACGCTCGATGAATGCGATGGCATCTCGAATTTGGAGGGTGGTGGCTGTGTCGAGGATGTCGTTGCTCGTGGCACCGAAGTGGACATATCTTCCAGCATCACCGCTCGCTTCCGCAAGGGCGAGCACTACTGCCATGGTTTCGTGCTGCACCTCCTGTTCAAGCTTGGATATTCGTGCGACCTTGACGTACTTGATTGAGGCCTTCGCTGCAATTTTTGCAGCAGACTCATTTGGAATGATTCCAACATTACCCAAAGCTTTCGCGAGGGCTGCTTCGACATCGAGCATGCGCTGATACCTAGCTTCGAGCTCGAAGATTTCTCGCATCTCCCCGCGACCATAACGCATTTCTATTGGGTGAACTGGCATTTGACTCCCGAAGAATAATTTTGGCGCAACAATAAAGCTTTGCTGTTTTATGTTTTGATGCAAGTAAAAAATTTTGTTTTACAGAGCATTTTCTGGTTCACCAGAGGTCTGCTGCTTGATGCTTTTTGCGGTTTCAGTACCGATGTAAGGCACTCGCGCCAACTCCTGCGTGCTAGCTCGCTTGATGTCGGCGAGTTTGCGATAGCCGGCCTTGAACAAGCTCCGTCCGCGCACCCGCCCGATGCCTCGAAGCTGTACAAGCTCAAGCAACTCTTCCTTAATCCCATAGCGCATCCGCTCTTCTAGGCCGTGCAACATCGGCATCGCTCGTCCGACCTTGAAAAGTTTGGCTAGTTCGTAAGCTGAATACAGCAGCCATCTGGCAGTATCAGCAATTCTTCTGATATCGCCAGCGCCGACGCCAAATTGTTCGTGGATGTCATCTTCGAATTTTTCATCCAGCCAGGCCTGTAGCATGCGCACCGTCTTGAGCTCAGCTAAAAAGTACTCGTACTTCTCAGGCTCGTTCCACTGGTCGGGGATAGGCGCCAAAAACTCGGCCGCGTGATTTGAGGCGAAGAGATCTAGGTCTGCGTAGTCTCGGCTGCGCAGATAGAGCAGCTCCATGTTTGGAGTATGGCAGATGAGGTGGAGGAAACTCAACTCGGTCGGCTGTATCAGCGTCGCTTGTTTGAGGCCGTCGCGCAGAACAACAGCGGACATTGGGTCGATGTAGAGCATGGAGACGCGTTCTCCAAATGGGGTGGCCGAGAGCCTCTCGCCGCGCTGGATAACCATTTTTTCCTGCTTCAGGAAGTCAAGCACGCGCTCGATGATGCTCGCGACCCGGCTCGCTTCGTACTGATAGGCTAAGAAAGTTTGCCCTATAAAATCTAACATGCTCTTCAGGCTTGTGACATATCCGGACGCGATCGAAGCGAGGACATGGGAGCGAAGAGCAGGTTCTGAGGCGAGCTTCGATTTTATGCGTTCCGGCTCGGCGCGTATGAAATCTTCAAAAAGGGCGTCGCGTTCAGCTTCAGTCTTCGCTACGAGCACAGCCTCGCCGTACTTGTCGTACTTCGGTCGCCCGGCGCGTCCACACATCTGCTTGTACTCTAGTACCGATATATTCTGTGACCCGAAAGGCGGCTCATAGCGCCGATAGTCACGGATCACAGTTCTCCTCGAAGGAAGATTGACACCCGCGGCAAGCGTCGGTGTTGCAGAGATCACCTTTATCAAGTTTTTTCTGAATGCGTCCTCGATGTGTTTCCTCTGTGTATGGTGAAGCCCAGCATGATGGAAAGATGTGCCTTTGCGCACGCATTCGGCGAGGAGTTTGCATGTTCGCGTTGGCTCGCCTAGAGCTTCTTCTATTGATTCGGCGATCTCAGCGAGAGAGTCGCTCTCTTTTTGCGTCAACAACTTTTGAATATTTTTAGATGCAGCGATTGCAACAGCCTGAGCAGAGCGCCGCGTGCCGACGAAAATGAGCGCTTGTCCACCATCGCTGACCGTATCTGCAGCAAGCGCCGTGAGTTCATCCCTCACTTGGGCGCCTATCGTTTTGGTGGTCTTATCCCCAAATTCTATTTTTCCTTGGCAGTACACGCCCTCTCTCAGCGGCACAGGTCGCCATTCACTTGTAACTAACTCGGCTCCCAGCCAGTCAGCGATTTCGTTCGAGTTTTGAATGGTAGCGCTCAGGGCAAGTACCTGCATTTTTGGGTTGAGCTGGCGCAGCCTAGCCGTCAATATTTCTAGCGTTGGTCCTCGCCCGGGATCGTTGATAAGGTGAATTTCATCGAGCACAACTACAGATATCGCCGAGCCCAGCCATTTTGTACGATGGCGGAGGAGCGAATCTACTTTTTCAGACGTGGCGATTAAAATATCGAACTGCGCAAGTCTCGGGTCTGCGGCATCGTAGTCGCCAGTGCTTATTCCAATCTTCACACCCAGAGGCCCGTACTTTTGCTTGAACTCGTCGTACTTCTCGCTCGCCAACGCCCGAAGGGGTACGACGTAGAGGCACCTGCCATTATCGTTGAGTATGGATTTCAGCATGCAGAGCTCGGCGATGAGCGTCTTTCCAGCTGCCGTTGGTATTGCCAAGACAAGATTTTTTCCGTCAAGCGCTCCTTTCCTCACAGCATCAACCTGCGGCGGATAGAGTTCTGCTATCCCCGATTTTTTTAGCACATCTACAATTTGTTCAGGCACATTGTACTTCTTGTAGAGTTCATCGGCTTTCACAAGCACACCATCAATAAAACTATCTTTAGATACAAATAGTATAGGGGAAGTTATGGACGCCATATCGCTAGCTTGCAAAGAAATTTTACAACAGATTTCGGTTGGAAAAATAGCCAATGTGCAGGGGCTAGCCAGAGCTAAAATTCGAGCTTGTTGTGAATTTGGGATATCAAAGCCACCCAGCAACTCCGAGATCTTGGCAGCTGCGACGGGCGAACAGAAGGCCAAGGTAATCCATCTGTTGAAGCTGAAGCCCGTACGCTCTGTTTCAGGTGTTTCGGTCATCACGGTGATGCCAAAGCCCTACCCCTGTCCAAAGAAAGCCCCTTGCATTTATTGTCCGGGGGGTCCAAGCTCTGGTACACCACAAAGTTATAGTGGACATGAACCTGCCGCGATGAGGGCGATCCAGCATAATTTCGACCCATATAATCAAGTGAAGAGCCGCATCGAACAACTCCGCGCGATTGGGCACGATGTCGATAAAGTAGAGTTGATAATCTTTGGTGGTACTTTGACCGCTTATCCTCTGGATTATCTCGAATGGTTCGTGACGCAGTGTTTGAACGCCATGTCAGGGACGAACGCCGTGACGATTGAAGGGGCTCAAACTGCAGCTGAAAATGCAGCAATTAGAAACAGCGACATAGTTCTTGAAACCCGACCGGATTGGTGCAGAGAGCAGCACGTGGATATTATGCTCCGACTAGGCGCCACGCGGGTGGAGCTGGGGGTGCAGACGCCGAGCGATGAAATCTACAAGCTGGTAGACCGCGGGCACACCGTGGAGGATGTCGTCGAGGCAACGAGGATAGTGAGAGATGCGGGATTCGCCGTGGTTTATCATGCGATGCCGAACTTGTTTGGCTCCGACTACGAGGAGGATTTGAGCATGTTCAAAATGTTATTCGAAGACGAGCGATTCAAGCCAGATGCGTTGAAGATATACCCGACGTTAGTTATGGAAGGAACAAAACTCCACGAGTTGTGGCTGCATGGCAAATACAGACCATATCCATTCGAAAAAGTTGTGGACCTTATCGTTGAGGTAAAAAAGATTGTGCCCAAGTGGATTAGGATTCAACGCATTCAGAGGGATATCCCGTCTAATTTGATCATCGACGGGGTGAAGCGTGGAGATTTGCGCAGTCTTGTGCAGGAGAAACTCAGGGAACAGGGAGCCCATTGCAGATGCATAAGATGTAGGGAGGTCGGGCACGTGAAGCGCGAGCGAGGAGTAGACCCGAACCTAGATGATGTGGAGCTCGTGGTCGAGCGATATAGCGCTTCCGAGGGCGAGGAACTCTTTCTGTCGTTTGAGGACGTGAAGCAGGACATCTTGATCGGGCTGCTCAGGCTCAGGTATCCATCGGAGAAGGCCCATCGATCAGAGGCCAAAAGCGCGCGTGCAACGCTCGTGCGGGAGCTGCACGTTTATGGGCCGCTCGTCCCGGTCGGAGATCAAGGCCCTGCTTCCGCTTGGCAACATCGCGGTTACGGCACAAGGTTGCTCGAAGAGGCGGAGCAGATTTCACGCGAGGAGTTCGACGCGCGCAGGATCATCGTGCTCGCCGGCATAGGCACTAGAAACTACTATAGACGTTTCGGCTACGAACGAGATGGCCCCTACATGGTGAAGGAGCTGAGCTGATGCGCCCACTCAACCTGATCGTGCTCGGCACCGCCGGCGCAGGCAAAAGCGCGCTGACTGCAGCTTTCGGCAAATGGATCGAACAAAACACCGACCAGAAGGTGGCATACATCAACCTCGACCCCGGGTGCGACTTCGTTCCATTCGAGCCGGACTTCGACATCCGCGATTATTTCACGATCGCCCAGATAATGCGTGATGAAAGTCTCGGGCCGAATGGTGCCATGGTCCGCGCTTCTGAACTCCTCGAGCAGAAAGCGGAGGAATTTTCAAAACGGATAAACGAAATCGGGGCCGACATCAGGCTCATCGACACTCCAGGGCAAATGGAGGTTTTTCTCTTTCACGGAGGTCCTGAGATAAGTAAGCTAATGGAAGGCGTGACTATATCGCTCTTTCTGACCGATGCGGAGGTCGCTGCGAAGACGACTGGGCTCGTATTCACCCGTTTGCTTGGGCTGTCGATCGGACTCAGATTGGAAGTGCCAGCCATCGGCGTCCTGAACAAGATAGACCTAGCCCAAAGCAAGCTGGCTGATATCGATCGTATGCTAGCAGACGTGGAGCACATGAAAAAGCGGGTGGTGAAGGAGAGCTCGGGGGTAACGATAGATTTGATGTTGGGATTATCCAAGGTGCTGCCAGAACTACTCCCCGCTGCCAGGTTGGCGAAGGTGAGCGCAAAAACTGGCGAAGGCATGCGAGAGCTCTACGACATCGTGCACGAAACCTTCTGCGCGTGCGGCGACCTAACGTGAAAACTCAGCTCGTTACCTGCACACTTTTTTGCTTTCTTCTTCGCTTTCGCTTCGGCTTCCATCTTCTTTTCTTCAGCCTTCTGTTTCAGTTTCCTCTTAAAAATAAAGGGGTTGGCGCTGGTTTTAATGTAGTTCGCCCAAATCGTCGTAGTATTTTTGGCTGGCCGAGGTAGGGTAGGGCGGTCTTTGAAAATGGAAGTGTCATTTACTATCCACGAATGGAAAATAACCAGGTCCGCTGAACACGGTTTTTATTTCGCTTTGGAGGTCGGTAGCGACTTGCCGCACTTGATGCACTTGTCGCCGATTGGAAGCTGCTCGGTTTTGCAATGCGGGCACACAATGATCAGCCGAGCGCCACAGTGCTTGCAATAGTCTCCAAAGAAAGTCATCTCGCCGCATTTCGGACACTTTATTTCTAAGGACAACCCACAACTGCTGCAAACCTTCCAGTCTTCTTGAATCGGGGCACGGCACTTTGGACATCTCAGTGGCCCTATCGGGTTCAACTTCTCGCAAAAGGGGCAAACGGCGGAGTTTGGTGGAACTAGTTTACCGCAATATCTGCACGACTGTTTATAACCGGGCAATTTTTCACCCCCGCCCTTCATTTGTCAAAGAGGTTTATATATGCCGCGATGTAAAAAAGAGATTCGGTGGAAAATGCAAAAGTTAGTGTCGTTTACCAAGAACTTTGCCGACAACAGCACCGAAGCAGGGTTCCAGTTCACCTTCTTCTGCGACAGCTGCCGCGACGGCTACAAGACGAAATTCGTGCAGGCAAAATCGTACAAGAAACGAAAAATTTTTGGTGGTATAGGAAAGCTAGCATCCGCGGCCGGGTCGATAACGGGAAAATATGGGGCGGGGTACGGCGTGCAGACAGGTGCGGACGTCATTTCGGAGAGATGGTCAGGGATGTCCCCCGAATGGCACAAGGAGCACGAGAAAGCGTTTGAGGGGGCCCAGAACGAGGCGATGGGACACTTCCACAAATGCCCGAAATGTAAGCAATGGGCGTGCGACGAGTGCTGGAATGAGGAAGAAGGGCTCTGTATTGACGACGCTCCGAGAATCGCTGTGGAGGTAGCTGCCGCGAAGGCTGCGAAGGCCAAAGCGGACATAATGGCGAAAGCCGCGGAGACTCAGGTCTTCAAAGGAGAGATAACCAGCAAGCAAACGATCTGCCCCAGCTGCGGCAAGCCAGCTGGCGCGGGCAAGTTCTGCAACAACTGCGGCGCACCCCTCGGGCTCTTGAAGTGTAAGAAATGCGGTGCGACAAACCAAGCTGGCACAAAGTTCTGTGGTGAGTGCGGGGCGAAACTTTCCAAGTAGGCCCCGGTCGGCGTGCGAGAGGAAGTGGATGGTAATGGAGAGTGCCCTCAGCTACTCTATTTTAGCTGAGACTGGAAAGCAGGTCACAAAGGGGGAAGGCAAGGGAAAGCTAGAAGAGGATGGCCTAGTCATCTCGCCGAAGTTCGGGGAGACCTTATCTTTCTCGTTTAGGGAGATAATCGGCATTGAGTCGAAAAATTACAAACTCCACCTTACGCTTGGCACCGGAGAAAAGCTGGTTCTGTCAGATTTGGGCTATGACTATGAGGATTTCCTCAGGGTTTTGAACTACTTGCGCAATGAGGTGCTCCTCAAAGACATGCTCATGCACGAGACGCTCAAGAAGTCGGACGTGGAGGCGGAGTTCGTGCACACCGACGAAAGCGGAAAGGTGCAAAAGGGGGAAGGCAAGATCCGCCTTTATGAAACGGGCCTCGTCTTCATACCAGAGAATGGGGAAATGTTTAGAATACCCTACAGCGACTTGGCCGAGATTTCGGAAAAGGGGCTCGGGCTCGCGGTCACCACGGAGTACGGGGAGAAGCTCAGCCTTTCGAAGATGGGCAGAGAACTCGATCCTTTCAAAAAAACCTTCTCCGATATCAACAACGAGCTCCAGCTCAAAGTCATCTCCTACCTCAAGGAATTGGTCTCCGGCATCGATTCGGCTTCCCTTAGGGCGGCCGCGCGGCTCATGAAGGAAGGCAAGGCGGCCAAGCGCAAGGACATAGAGGCCATCAACCCGAAATTATGGGCTGGGCTAGAAAACAAGCTGAGTTCATCAGGCGCGAAAGAAGCGTACGATTTTTTAAGGGGGTTGTCGCATGAAGAGAGGATATGCATCGGTCTCAAGAGGGGCCTCATGGGTGACCTGACTGGGGAGTACATCTGGTTCTTGATCCCCATTTACGCTGTCGACCCGAAGAAGCCGGGGAACGCCGTGGTGATGGAGGCAATAGAGGTGAGCGGGGCGGCGACAGAAGCGAAGGAAGCGCCGAAGGGGACTGAGCCGGCCGTGATGGGGACGCAGGAGGTGTTGAAAGAGGTAGAGAAAGCAGAGGCTGCTCCAGAAGGAGGAGGCAAGGCCACGTATTTCTTCAGGATAGTGAGCAGGAAAGATTACCCAAAATTCAAAAAATTGGATGATCTAAACAAAGAGGTCGATAAATTCATCACCACGATAAACAGGTGCATGCTCGCCATAAATTTCAGGAGGGAGCCGATTTTTCTGCCGGACGAGAAGCTTGAGGATTCACGGTATCAGAGGTACAAATTCGCGGTCCAAAAAATACCTTCGCTGCAAACACTGCGCGGCCTCTTCATAGGCAGGGTGATCCACGCCTCGCCGGAGCAGTGGAAAGAGGATGTGATGGATTTGCTGAAATTCAATGTCGGCATACGGGATGATAACGCAAAATGGCAAAAAGGTGGGAGCCCAGATGCCGCGTAAAACCGCCGGTGGCCCCGAGAAACTTTTCCCGAAGGGATGGCTCCCGAAGACTTGGGAAGAAGGGTCTCGGTTTTCGGGCGAAAATCAGATCACTTTCAAGCTCTACCACATTAATCCGGAAATAAATATGGCTCCTGAGTTAACGAAGGGTGCAGGCCAAGGCAAGTCCATATCGGAATACGAATCGATAGTTTACCATGGTATTTCAACTCGGAGAGGATTGGGAATGAAAGATTTTTTTGAGGGGATGACCGCACTAGCAGAAACCGGCATGGTGCCCAGCATTACGCCGGCATCCGTTCAAGATTTAAAAAATCGATATCAGAAGGCAGATATTGATGTTAGTGGAAAATACGACCTTGATGTCATGGTTTCCGTAGTAAAATTCCCTGACGAAAAATTAGCCGAAGCCCAATTTCTTTCTTTTCAGGTTCTTCCAACTCAGGGTTTCACTGAAATGCCGATTCCAGTATTGGAAGGGGGAGGAACCAAAACCCTTGGCGAACTTTTAAAGAGCGATTCCTACAAATCTGCCATGAAATCTTATCTTTCCAAGGAACAATTCGAACAACTTGAGAAAGGCCTTCCCAAAATGCAAGAGGCAATAGAGAAAGCTTCAAAGCAAATAAAAGAAGAGCATAAAAAAGCAAAGGCCGAGCATGGGATCGAATACTATAAGGGAAAATATCAAGGCCATCCAGCGATTATTGTCAAAGCGGATAACCCGCAATTCAAGGGATACTCGGCGCCGAAGCCTGTTAGAAGCGGGGGCAGGGAAGTCGGGGGCGGTGGCGGTGTTGATCCTTATGTAAAACTTCCCCCCCGGCCCAATGTTGTGCCACCGAGATATACAGAAACGTTGATGGCGATTCAGGTTGGCAATTTTGTTATTAATGGTTCGTTGCTTTGGATAGCGTTATCTCTTCCTCCTGGAAACACCTTTTGCCATTCGTTGACAAAATTCCAAACCAAAGTCGAAGTAGAAAATATTGAGGGAAAAATTTTCCGCACCACCCACATCCTCCCGGTGAACAGCACCTTGGCCGCTGAAGGCTACCTCCACAAAGAAGAGGTAGAAAATATCTTCAGTTCGATATTTTCAAGAATTTTATCTTCGTAACAAACGGCGATTATTCGGTTAATGTCACTCGCGAATTCGGGAGCTTTTGCAAAGAATTCAGGTCTTCCGGGCCAGCGTCGAGCATAAAGCCGATGATGTTCCCCGCTCCAGCCGTTTTCAATTGCGTACGGCCCTGCTCAATGCTTGTCACACTCACGACTTTTTTACCCAAGTCTAATTTCATACCAATTTTCAAAATACCCTCTTCTACTTTGCCAGTAACCACGAATGAAGAGCCCACCTTGAACACATCGTGAAGAAAAATGGTCGCGCTCATAGGTAAACAAATTGATTCCAAGTTTAAAAGACTAGTGATGTTCGCTCTTTGATTTCAAAACTTGTACGAATGGATCTTCAGGCCTATCTTTTACTATACTATGAACGATAAACGTTTCAGTTTCCCTTACTCCCGCCAAGCCGTGGATTTTTTTGATTAGATTCGACAGCTCTTTATCGTCCTTCGCTCTGACTTCAAGGATCGCGCTGTATCTGCCAAAGAGACGGTAGAACCCGGAGACATCGTGGAACTTCTTGATCATATCTTCGTTCTTCTTCCTGAGTTCCGTTCGTGGGTCTTCACGTAGGAACACATAAGCCTTTGTCGCTAGGCCGAATTTTTCGGGGTTCAGCTTGGGCGTGAACGAGTTGATTATACCAGCTTCTTTGAATTGAGCGATTTTTTTTGCGACGGTTTGCCTAGTTGTCCCGACGTTCTTTGCAATTTGGTGAGCAGGCAGCTTGCTGTCCTCTATCAGCTGAAGCAATATTTCTTTGTCCAATTTTTTCATTTCTATCCTTAACATTTTGTTAACAGAAATGCTTAAAAACTTAACTATTCTATTGCTATGAGGCGAGAACATGCTGATACGTCAAGAGGAAGTCACAATTGAAGGATTCAAAAAAATTTTTAGAAAGATCATCGAAGTGAAGGAAAAATCAGGAATAACTGCAATTCAAAATAACCCGTCTGATTTATTTGACAGAGCAAAATCCTACGGCACGCGATTTAAAAATGGCGCCTGGGGCTGGACTTCGAATATCTGGCACAGGTCGGCCGCCGGAAGCGTAGTTGTTGAAAAAGAAGAGGATTTGAAATCAGAGCACAAGCTACTGATGATGCGAGTTTTGGAGCACATTTTGGCTCAAGGTCCATTGATACAAATGGATGCCACCCTCGCCCCCCCGAGCTCGAGGGCCGCGATGCACTGCCGGCTCTACTGCGATCCCCAATTCCCAGATATCGCTTACAGATGGAGCCAAATGAATTTTCCCGCGGATCCATCCAAAGCCCCAGACGTAGAGGTATTCAATATCCCCCATTATCTGAGTAATCCCATGATCCCTGGGACCAACGTGATGCTTCAAGTGTTGCGATTCCCGTTCCACAACTACACCATCGCTACGGCTAGCTCCTACCAAGGCGAAGTGAAAAAGGGATTTTTGACCCACTGGATTTACCACGTTTACAAGAAGGGAGGAACGGGAGAGCACGCGGCTTTGAGGGAATTCACCGTGAGGAGGACAGATGACACAAGGAAGAGGATAGTGATGTGCATCTGGGCCCTAACTGGCGGTGGAAAATCCACGCACAGCATGTACGTCTTAAACAAGCACAACGCCGGCGTATTCATTGAAAAATTCGGAGTTGACCCCACTAAATACGTATCCGATCAAGTGGCGAGGAACGACGATATCGTGGCCATATTCGAGGATCAGGTGATAGGTTCGGAGAAGGGCTCTTGGACGAAGACAGAGGATGTTGACGAAACTCAAGTGGCTCAATGGCGCGCTGGAATGTCCACGAGGGCCCTGCACGAAAACACCGAATTTGGCCCCGATGGGAACCCGAGCTTCAAGGGCGAGCTCTTCCAATATTTCGGAAGGCCAAACCGGAACGCAAGGACAGTGTTCTATCTGGAGGACACAGGCTACTTCGACGGCAAGGTTGTTTCCTCAGAGCCCCTCAACACAGCTGTTTTCATCAGCCCAGGCTACGTCACAGACTACGCGTGGGTCAAGATACAGGACTCAGCTTTTGCCGCGAAGGTGCTGGCGGACGGGCGCTCGGTCGGCCATCCTGCTATAGCTAAAACTGGCATCGGTGAGGAGCTGTATGAAACCAGATACTGCCTCCCATTCACAATGGGCGTAGGCAACGCTGCGCACGTTGAAAGGTTCTACGGTTTCTTGAAGAAGAGAAAAGATGCAGGCGACCCCATTGATGTATATCTGCTGAACACGACTGGCAGGGTGGGGGCGGAGTACGAGTGGGTTGAGCGACAGCTTGGCGAAGAAAAAATACTGGTGCCAAAGACAAAGTTCGAGGAAATTGCGGGTAGGACCGTGCCAGTAGGAGGTACGGGTCCATCCATCGAGGAGACCGAGTTATTCTTGCTCCAAGCAGCGAGGGGGGCGGTCAAGTATCAGCCGCACCCCCTCTGGGGCGAAGAAGTGCTTGTACCAATTGAGGTCGGGGGGCTCTCCAAGGAAAGACTAAGGGGACTAAATCCATTTAACTATCGTCCGATGGATGAGATGAGGCGCCTCCTAAAAACGCAGATTTTGGTCAGCAAGTACTACTTGGACCTGCAATGCAAAGGGTTACCAGATCGCATATACAACGCCATGGATTTCTGACGAGATTCAGTCGGTACATAAAGAAATTAATTATAAGCTTTTGATTTTTAGGGGAGCTGCGACGCGCTAGAAGAACTTGTAGAGCTGCTTAAATATCTCTTTTAGTTCATTTGTCTGATCGACATATTTTTCTAGTCCATCCTTGTACCTCAGGGCATAGATGATTCGTATCGGCAAAAATTTCGAGAGGATCACTGCGCTCGCCCCGAGGAGGAGTTTGACGCTGGCTGCGCCGCCAGTATAGTTTATCACGACGTCGTCATCTGGCTTGACGTGCTTTATTATTTCGCCTATAGCCTCGCCGACGGATTTCGGCTCGAGAGTATTGCATTTCTGGAACACTACTTTTGTGTTGGTTTTTTCAGCAGCTTTTTTCACGATGTCTTCATTTTTCTCGGTATAGCCGAATGGGGACGCGACGAATTCCATTTGATATTTTGAACACAGGATATACGTGATGTCTGGTTTCTCCTTTTCAAGAGCATATACTACGGTGGCTGGGATCTCCCCAAGACCCTGAATGAGGACTTTCATTTGATACCAAGTTCTATTAATCGTTGTATATTAAAGCCCTTTTTCGTTTGTGTTCGAAGATTATCGATTTAAGCATGGCGAACATTAATTTCATGGTGCTCGCTTGTCCGGCTACAAAGGCAAAGCTTTGAAGGCTCTGAAAGCTGTTCGCGCAAAAGTTGGAGATCGGCTGAGGGTGGAAAAGCTTGGCCAAGTTCACGAAGGGATTTTAATGCCGCGCACCGAGCTGGGCGATCAAAATCACTTGGTGATAAAGCTCGATAGCGGCTACAACCTCGGTATTAGACTCACGAGGGATGCGAAGGTCAGCAAGGTAGCCGTCGGGAGGGCGCCGAGGATGGGCTTGCCACCAATAGCATTCAAACCTGATCCTAGCAAACCAAACGTATCGATATTGGGTACTGGAGGTACTATAGCTAGTCGTGTGGACTACCGCACCGGCGCGGTCTATCCCGCATTCACCGCGGAGGAGCTGTACAGCGCCGCGCCGGAGCTCGCCGGTTTGGCCAACATCAAGACATCGGCTGTCTGCAGCGTCTTCAGCGAGAACATGAGCCCTCAACTCTGGGTGAAAATAGCTCGGGCGGTTGCGAGGGAAATAAATGGAGGCGCACGGGGCGTGGTCATCGCTCACGGGACCGATACGATGGGATACACTGCGGCGGCCCTGAGTTTCATGTTAAAAGGGATTTTCAGACCGGTGGTGCTCGTCGGGTCGCAGCGCTCCTCAGATAGGCCGAGCAGCGATGCGGCTCTAAATTTGTTGAGCGCGGTAGCCGTAGCGGGCAAGTCGGACATAGCGGAGGTTTGCGTCGTCATGCACGGCTCCACCGAAGATGATTTCTGTTTGATCCATCGCGGGACGAAGGTCAGGAAATGCCACACGAGTCGCCGGGATACTTTCCAGACGATAAATGATCTTCCGATTGGCGTTGTTAGGGATGGCGAGATGATCCCGCTCGGTGATTACAATAAAACAAAAGAATCTGGCGAAGTCACTGTTGACGCCAAGTTTGAGCCGAGGGTAGCTTTGGTAAAAATTTCGCCGGGGATCCAACCGAAAATTATCGATTCGATTTTGAGATCTGGATACAAAGGTATAATTCTTGAAGGAACAGGTCTTGGACATACACCGGAGGCATTGTTTCCGTGCATAAAACGTGCAATAAAAAGTGATGTGCCTGTTGTGATGACTTCGCAGTGCATTTGGGGCAGAGTTAATATGAACGTCTATTCTACGGGGCGAGATTTGTTGAAACTTGGCGTTATCCCTGGCGAGGACATGTTGCCAGAAGTTGCATATGTGAAACTGATGTGGTTATTACCAAAAACGTCTGACATGGATGAACTCAGAAAGCTTATGTTAACAAACATCGCTGGAGAAATCACGTCGAGGACACGGTCGGATGTTTTTCTAAAAACTTTTTTGGGGATATGAATGACGCTCGATTATAGTGCTCTTGGTTTGCGGGTCGGGTTCGAGATCCATCAGGAACTTGGCACTCGCAAGTTGTTTTGCGATTGTCCGTCGATTTTGCGCGAGGAGGAAGCGCCGTTGAAAATAAAAAGAAGGTTGAGACCGACGCAGAGCGAGTTGGGCGAAGTCGATCGTGCCGCTTTGGTAGAAGCCATTAGAGGAAAGGGGTTTAGATACCAAGTTTATCCAGAAAACGTTTGCCTCGTTGAGCTCGATTGTGAGCCACCACACCCTGTGAACCAAGAAGCGTTGGACACCGCGCTCGAGATATCATTGTTGCTTGGAGCTAGCCCAGTGGATGAGGTTCACGTAATGCGCAAGACGGTTATAGATGGGAGCAACACCTCTGGTTTTCAGCGAACGATGTTGGTGGCCACAGGTGGAAAATTGGATACCACGAAAGGCCCCGTTACAATTCAGACGATATGTTTGGAAGAAGATGCTGCAAGAAAGGTTGGTGAAGATGCTGATTTCATCGACTATCGGTTGGACAGGCTTGGCATACCTTTGGTCGAGATAGCCACTGGTCCAGATTTCACGGATCCAAAAACGCCGGCGGAGGCAGCGTTGAAAGTTGGACAATTGATACGCGCGACTGGTAGAGCCAAGCGGGGCATCGGGACGATTAGGCAAGATATCAATGTCTCGATCAGAGATGGAGCGCGACAGGAGATCAAGGGCGTCCAAGAGCTTTCTTTGATACCCGCAGTCATCGAGAGGGAGGTGAAGAGACAGCTTGCGCTTCTGCGAATAAAAGGGGAGTTGAGGGGGCGAGGTGCCGCGCACGTTGAGGGCAAAATTGTGAACGTTGGAAAAGTTTTCTCAAAAACAAAATGCAAAGTGATTTCGAATATTTTAGCGAAGAGGGGCACGGTGCTGGCAGTCAAGCTTCCAAAGTTTGCTGGTTTGGTCGGCAAGGAACTGCAACCGGGGAGAAGATTTGGAACTGAGCTCGCGGATTATGCCAAGGCCTATGGAAAAGTTGGTGGGATCTTCCACACGGATGAGTTGCCCGGCTATGGGATATCTGCGGAAGAGGTCTCGAAGATGAGGAACATGTTGAGTGCGACGGCGGATGATGCCATAGCGATAGTTGCGGCCGAGAAGGGGAACGCCGAGAAAGCTCTCGACGCGGTCATCGCGCGAGCCAATCAAGCGCTGTTGGGCGTCCCAGAGGAGACGCGGAGGGCATTGCCCGATGGAAACACGGAGTTCATGCGCCCGTTGCCTGGAGCTGCGAGGATGTACGTCGAGACGGACATCCCCCCGATAGTTGTAGATGAGAAAAAACTCGAGCGCATCAGAAAAATGTTGCCCGAGCTACCTGAGCATAAAGTCAAGAGGTACATCGACGAGTACAAGTTGAACAAGGAGTTGGCCGAGCGAATGAGTTTGTCGGAGAACTCCGAGTTGTTTGAAGAACTTGTGGAAAAACATATCGTCGATCCGACGTTGATCGCGACGACCCTAGAGGAAACATTGGTCAGTTTGAAACGCGAAGGCGCGATGGTAGAAAACATTCAGCGTTCAGCGTTGGATGAAATTTTTGATCTCATCAGGATGGGTGAGGTCGCCAAAGAAGCCATATCTGACATCTTGCGGGAGGTCGCGAAGGGGTTCAGCGTGCCCGATGTCGTGCAGCGCCTGAGCCTGAGGAAGATCACCGAGGCGGAGCTAGCGAAGATGGTCTCCGATGTGATCCAAGAGAATTGGATACTTGTCGAGAAGCGCGGCAGGGGCGCGATGCAGCCGTTGATGGGTATCCTGATGGAGAAAGTTCGTGGCAGGGTCGATGGAAAGCTCGTTCACCAATTGCTTGAGCGCGAGTTGCAGAAGTTTGAGTTCAGGACGGAAACTTCATAAAACTGTCACTGATTTTGCCAAGTTGCGCGGCATATCTGGATTGCATCCGCGCTCTATCGCCATGTAGTACGCGAACAGCTGCAGGGGCGCGATGTAGGGCAGAGGAGTGAGGACTTCTGGCACGCCTTTCGGTATCTCGATATAATCGTCCGCGAGGTTCTTGATTTCCTCATCACCTTCCTCCATTACCGCGATGATCGTCGCCCCCCTCGCTTTCATCTCCATGATGTTGCCTATGATCGCCCTGCGCGTGCTGTCGTTCGGGCAGACGAATACAACTGGGAATCCCCTCTCGACGAGGCTGATAGGGCCATGCTTGCTCTCGCCGGCCGGGTAGGCGATGGCTGGCACGTAAGCTATCTCCATGAGCTTCAACATGCCCTCGTAGGCTGTGGCTGTGCTTATCCCCCTGCCGAGGAAGAAGAAGCATCCTTTATCCTTGTACTTCTTCGCGAGCCTTTTGATTTTTTCTTCTTGGTTTTGAATGACTTTCTCGACGATGTCCGGGATTTGAAGGAGCTTTTTTCTGATGGCTTTTGCTTCCTCGTGGAAGAGTTTTCCTCTCTTCTCCCCAAGCTTTATCGCGACTTGCGCAAGCACGGCGACTTGTGAGGTGTAAGTTTTTGTAGCGGCCACGCCTATCTCCGGACCAGACTGTTGACAGACATATGTTCTTGAGACCCTCGTCAAAGTTGAGCCGATAACGTTCGTCAACCCAAGTATAGTGGCGGCTTTGTTTCTCGCGTGCATCACTGCGGAGAGTGTGTCGGCGGTTTCCCCAGACTGGCTCACTGCGAGTAATGCAGTATCTACGCTAATTGAATCGCCTACCCTCTGGGCGAATTCGGAAGATATCATAGGTTGAACGCTCTTGTATGCAAACTTGGAGAACATGTGGGAAGCGGCGATGCATGCGTGGTATGAGGTGCCGCACGCTGTGAGGAATACTTCTCCAGCCCTGTCCAAGAAGGTGGCCATCAGGTCCAGGTACTGATCTTGGAGCCTCAGCGTGTTTCTGAGGGATTCCGGCTGCTCGTGTATCTCCTTCAACATGAAGTATGGATACCCTTCTTTCTCAGCCCTCTCGATGTCCCACTCGATGATTTCTGGTTTCCTTTCGACCGAGCTCCAGTCCTCTATCTTTTTGATTTCGACTTTGTTTTCGGATACGATCGCCATCTCTCCATCGTGCATAGCGATCGATTTGTTTGTCAGGGGTAGAAATGCTGGGATGTCGGATGCGCAGTAGGTTGCGCTATCTCCGACTCCGAGGACGAGTGGGCTCTCCTTGCGCGCGCACACAATTTTGTCTGGCTCCTGCGTGCAGATCGCGGCTATCGCGTACGAGCCTTCGAGTCTCTTCACCGCCTCGCGCACGGCGTCCGCAAAATTTAGCCCAGCCTTCATCCCATCCTCGACCAAGTGAGGGATGACCTCCGTATCAGTCTTTGATTGAAAAGTATGGCCCCGCTCCTCCAATTCTTGCCTGAGGCTGGAAAAATTCTCGATCACACCGTTGTGGACAACTGCTATGCGGCTTTCGCAGTCGAGCTGCGGGTGAGCATTCCTCTGCAATGGGGCTCCGTGTGTGGCCCATCTAGTATGGCCTACTCCAATCTTTCCAGGGAGGTCGTCCAAGTGAAGCTTGGCATGAACCGCGTCCACATTTCCTTGGTCCTTTTTCACGTAGAGGCGGCCCTCGTAGATCGTAGCTTCACCGACGGAGTCGTAACCTCGATACTCCAGACGCTTGAGTGCCGCGTGGATCAAGGATGCAGCAGCCTCCTCTTTCAGCACACAACCGAAGATGCCGCACATATTGCCACCATTCTAAGTAAATTTGTCTCTGGTTATATTTTAACTTGGCTAGAGCTTCAGTTCGCCCTCGCGCATCACTATTTTTTCATCCAATTTTATCGTTGGATGTTTAATTATGCCGTCCACATGTATCCCCGCTTTTATCTTCCCGCCGAAAGTGGAGTTGTCCCCGAGAGCGGTATGACAAGTGCCGAGGACTTTCTCATCCTCGAGGACATTTCCTATAAGTCTCGCTTTTGGATTTGTGCCTATGCCGAACTCCGCCAAGTTCATAGCTTTGGGTCCAGCTTTTCTGAGCATTTTCAAAAGTCCAGCGGCTGGGGAGCCAGAAATTTTTTTGGCAACGCCTTTCTCAAAAATTATTTCAACAGTCCCCTGCACTCTGTCGACCATCGAACCATCCACGATCACGCGCCCTTCGGCCGTGCCTTCGGCTGGCGCGATGAACGCCTCGCCAGCCGGGAGGTTTCCAAAATCTCCAGGGTTGTGAAAGATGCCTGTATCTGGATGAGCTTTTCTGCCAGCGATACTCATGCGCAATTTTGTTCCGGCGCGAGTTTCTATATTGACCTCGGAAGCTCCATTCAGCAACTTGGCCACTTTCATCGTCAACATGCTAACCTTCCCGTAGTCTGCAAGCATCGCCCCACGCATCATCATACCTTCGGTTATCATCGGCATCGTCGCTATCCTCGCCCCTGCTTCTGTGGCGCGGAGGCGCGCTTGGGTGTGGGTCAGAGAATACGTGGTAGGCGCGAGGACGACATCCGCGGCGCGCATCGCTTTTTCCACGGCTTTCGGTGGCTCTTCCCCGTGTCTCGTTCGCTCGCGCATCACCATGAGCAAAGTTTCTTTGGCCACTTCGTCGGCGGCCTTCCTGATGGCCTCGGCGATTTTCACCCTCGGTTCATCGGTCACGATGAGGACGCTCTCGGACGGTTTTACGCCCATGCAGGTTCTTACAGCGATCCTTGCGGCTTTGAGCAGGCCCATATTCTCGCCCGCTATTTGATCAAGCTGTGTTCGAAAAGTTCTTCTCGAAAAGCCAGAAGGACGGAGCGCATGCCCTCCTCATCAGGGGCGTGCACCTCCACGTATCCCCCTGGGAAGAGCAAGAGGTAAGCGCCGCGCCTCAGCTCAAATTTTGCGATGTCCTTGTTTGCGGTCCTTATCGTCTTGATATTTGGGATTTTCATAGCTTCTTTCATATTAAGCTTGAATCGCAGGCTGGTCACAGCGCGCAGGGCCTTGATTTTCGGCATCTCGAACACGTCGTAGAGGTGCGGCATTTGGCTGATCTTTGCTTTATCTTCGCTCATGTAATACCTAGTAATAGCTGGTTAGGTTAAATTTAAAAATATAGATGCTGGCCTAGATCCTTTTGGCGGCCAATCGGATATCCACGTCGCGGACGGTCCTCCGTCCGGCGTGCTCAGCGAGCTTCGCGGCCTCCCCAGCGATGACGATTGCGCGCTCCTCAAGAACCTCTGCGAGGGCAGTTGAAGCATCTTCGCTGACACGCTTAGCTCCAGATTTCCGAATTATGCGGTCCACTGCCGCAACGGGTAATTCAACCATTTTTCCTCCTCCTCAACCACTTTATCCAGCACTGCGTGAGCAGATTTTTCTATTAGGAGGCACCTATTTAAACCTTTCTTTCAAAGAGGCTTTTATTATCCTTTAATCCGCTAAAAATACCTTTTTTGAGCTTTTATTTTTGAAGCTAGGTTTCCTGTGGAGCATGTGGAAATCCAAATTTATGAAATTTCTCGAGAATACTTTCGGTGACCTCTCTCCACAAAAATCGCTTAAAAGAACTTGCAAAAAGCTGAACTGGAGCGTGGTCACCGATGCAACTAACTTATCGTTACAGAATCTACCCTTCGCAGGCGCAGGAAGAAAAGTTGCTGATGACGCTTGACCAATGTAGGTGGCTCTACAACTACTTTCTGAAGCAACTAAATCAAAAAGAGAACGGCACGATCCCTCGACGCTACGAGCTTCAGGCGACATTACCAAAGCTAAAAGAGGAGCACCCTGAACTCGCACAAGTTCACTCGAAGGTTCTTCAAATGGTTCTCCACCAGCTCTACTCGAACATCAGTGCTCTCACCGAGCTGAAGCAAAACGGAAGGAAAGTTGGCAGGCTGCGCTTCAAGGGCGAGGGTTTGTTCAAATCGTTCACCTACAACCAATCGGGGTTTAAGATCATCGATGGTCACGGGAAACGCAGGGAGCTTTGGCTTTCGAAGATCGGGGCAATCCCAATCGTGCTTCACCGTGGACTTGACGGAGAGGTGAAGCAGGTGCACATCAAGCGGGAGCGTTCGGGCAAGTGGTTCGTGTGTTTCTCCGTTGAGGTTGAGGAAGCCCCAAAAATTGAACATGTAACGAAAGCTATTGGTATTGACCTCGGCATCGAACACTACATCGCTAGCACCGACGGCAACTTCGTCAAGCATCCGCACAACATCGTCAAGTCTGAGTGGAGGCTGAAACGGGAACAGCGTAGACTTTCCCACAAGCAGAAGGGCTCGAAGAACCGAACGAAGCAACGCATAAGACTTGCGCGGGCGCACGAGCGAATCCGAAACCAGCGCCATGACTTCCTCCACAAGCTCTCTCACGATTGCGTCAGCCGTCACGACTTCATCGCGGTCGAGGATTTGGATGTGAAAGAGCTGATCGAGATGGCGCACAACGGCAAGAATCGTGTGGACGCTGCTTGGGCCACTTTCCTCAACATGCTCACTTACAAGGCCGAGAGAGCTGGTAGGTGGATGGTGAGGGTCGAGCCGAGGGGAACGACTGATAGGTGTTCGAGGTGTGGCGAGGCGATCGATAAACCGCTTTGGGTTCGTGTGCACCGATGCCCGAAGTGCGGCTTGGAGCTTGACCGTGACCTGAATGCCGCACGAAACATCCTTCAAGATGGACTGAAAAAAGTAGGTCGGGAATCAGCCGAATTCACGCCTGTGGAGATCGGGCCTCTACCCGCAAGGGCAAGTCTGGTTGCAGAAGCAGGAAGCCCTGCCCTTTAAGGCGGGGTAGTTCACGAACTAATAGAACATATATAGATAACAGTACAAAAATGGTAAAGAACTTCGAGGTGATGAATTGCCGTGCATGATTATTGCAGGCGGACAATTCGGCGATGAGGGAAAAGGAAAAATAGTGGCTTACCTAGCACTCAACGACAAGCCGAAGATCGTGGCGCGCGCTGGCGTCGGGCCGAACGCCGGTCACACTGTGCATTTCCGTGGAAAGAAATTTGGGCTCAGGCAGGTGCCGTGCGGCTTCGTCTACGCGGGTGCCCGGATGCTGATAGGGCCCGGCGTCCTCGTGAACCCAGAAGTGTTGTTGAAGGAAGTCGCCGAAACTGGCGTCGGTGAAAGGCTCGGCGTAGACAGACATTGCGCGATAATCGAGCCCGGCCACATCGAGCAGGATCGAACTTCAGCTCACCTCAAAGAAAAAATAGGCACTACTGGCACGGGCTGCGGCCCGGCGAACGTCGCGAGGGTGAGCCGCATGGCGAGGCTCGCTGGAGAGGTGCAGGAGCTTCGGCAATTCGTCACGGATGTGCCCCGTGAAGTCGACGATGCCTTGCGTCAGGGAGAAAGAGTCATGCTTGAGGGCTCGCAGGGATTCGGGCTCTCGCTCTTTCATGGCACCTACCCCTACGTCACCAGCAAAGACACGAGCGCGAGCGCCATAGCGTCCGATGTCGGCGTGGGCCCGACGAAGGTCGACGATGTCATGCTTGTGTTCAAGGCCTACGTGAGCAGGGTCGGCGCAGGGCCCTTCGCCACGGAGATACCGCAGGAGAAGGCGGAGGAGCTCGGCATCGTTGAGTTCGGCACCGTCACCGGCAGGCGGAGGCGCATCGGCACGTTTGATTTCGAGCTGGCTAAGCGGGCGGCGATGATAAACGGTGCGACCCAGATCACGATAACGTGTCTGGACAGGCTCTTCAAGGAGTGCGCCGGGGCGAAGAAGTTTGAGGATCTTTCGGCAGAGGCGAAGAATTTCATAGGAAGTATAGAGAACGAGATAGGTGTGCCCGTGACGATCGTCTCTGTCGGCCAGGGCGTAGACGACGTAATAGACATGCGCTCCGAGAAACTTCGTTGATTTTATGAGGCTCGTCGTGGCGGTCAGCGGAACTCCGGGCACTGGAAAATCCGTCTTTGCTCGTGCACTGGCCAAGAAGCTCGGCGCTCAGCTCGTCGACCTAAACGCACTGATCAAAAAAAGAAAAATTTACAGGAAAGATGTTGATGGCACGCTTATAACTGACCCGATAAAGGTTCGAGCGGAATTTGCGCGTTCGATTAAAAGTTTACGTGGTCCGGTGGTGGTTGAGGGACTTCTTGCACATTTCCTTCAACCAAAATTTATCACCCATGTTGTAGTTCTTCGCACGAAGCCGAGCGTGCTCGAAAAGCGCCTTCGCAAGCGGGGATACTCCCCGAAAAAAATCAAAGACAACGTCGAGTCCGAGGCGCTGAGCATAGTTCTTTGGGAAGCTGTCAAAATTCATGGAATAAAAAAGGTTTACGAAATCGCCACGACCAAGTTGAAAACACAAACAGCGGTGAAATTGTTTTTGAACGCGCTCGCAGGAAAAATTTCGCTTCGCCCCGGAAAAGTCGATTGGCTTGAGGAAGTCTTTTAAAAGAAGTGAAATCAAGTGGTGTTTAATCGTGCCAAAGTCTAAAGAATCAAAAGAAAAAAGATTATTGCAGTTTTTTACTGACATCATAAAACAAGATAGATTAAAAGTAGATGTAAAATTTCTCGATAAAACAAGACTGGGTTTTGCTGCATATGAATATGAGGGACCTTTTCGGGATTATGTTGAACTCTCGCGCGGTCTTCTCAATGAATTAACAGAAATGGAAGTGAAAGCGATAGGCTTGCACGAGATAGCTCACGCGAAATACAATCATCTATTTAAAAAATTTCGTGAGAGTTTTCTTTGGTTTATACCATTTTGGGTAATTTTAATCGTGCCTGCCTTTTTAGCTTCAAAATTGAGTTTGACTGTTCCTACTGTATTAAGCAGTACTGCTCTTGTTCTGTATATGGTCTCTGCTTTCATTTGGAGTTTTCATTTCGGTTTCAAGAGAACTCAGTGGACAGAATGTCAAGCAGATAGTTACGCAAAAAGGAAACTCGATGATCCTGAAGTAGTAATTACAGCATTGAGAAAACTGATGAATTACCAAAGGAGACAGATAATACGCGCCCCATGGAAAACCTTGAACAAATTATTTCCGACCCACCCAACGTTAGAAACTCGCATAAAAAATTTAAGAGAGAATCTAGTCCCGGCTCCTTGATTTGCGGAAAAAGCAAACTCTTGGCAAGGGCGAAGTGGTTTGACTAGGAAAACTTGTTCAAACACCCAGAGCTTGAGCCAAGGGGTGCTTAAATAAGGGTGTAGTCGTTCCAAACAATTATCCATCAGCTACAATCATGATCCCAAACTGAGTAATTGTAATTTCAGGAGGAAGAGAAATTGGTAACCCAAACAACCTCGCAAAAGCCGAAACAAATGTTGTGGCTCGAAGTGTCCATATCGCTATTTTCAAATTCCTGCGAATACGCAAATTTTTTTTAATTTCATTTTTAACCTGTGATGAATGAGTTTGAATGGTAGTGCCTAGCCTTTCAACGAGGTTTATTGTTCTGTTACCAAAACTGATAATCCAAGCCTCCCTATCAGATGCAGCCAATATATCAAAGATCATCTGACCAATGGTACTATTTCTTAGTTTTTCCTTAACCTCATCCAAATATATTGACTCTCTGCCTATCTTTTCCGCCCCGCGAAAACGCCGAACATTAAATTCCTTGAAAAATCGCTCAAGCATCTTCACATATTCCTCATCCTTTGATAAACTCTTGAAAATTAGCTCTACGTGTTCTTTGGAATAAAATGGTAGCCAACCTCTAAACACCTCTACAACTTCTTTTCTTGCTTTTCTTTTAACAACTGAGTCAAGGCTATCGTAAAGAAGCGTGGGCAGAAGTATGCTTTTTCCCTTGAACTGCTCTGAGGAAAGAACTTTGAGCAAGTCTTCCAGTCTCGCCTTGCTTATAAATGGAGAAGGGTCTATTGTTATAAAAGATGTTCCACCATACTCCAACTTGGAGTGCACGGGTTCGAGCGTTTTTTCTATCATGTTTTTTATCCCAATTTACTTCTGGCTCCATTTTACTATTTCACATGGTAATTAAACTAGCGGCGGATGGATTGTTCAGGAACATTAAAAAACACGCTAAAAATGCTCAAGAAACTTCAGGATTTGGATGACGAAACTAGGTTAGAAATGTTGAAACGGTGGCATAAAAGAGCGCCCTACATGCGGGGATGAGTTTAACAAGAAACCCTCATCAAACCTTCACAAAATCCCAAAAACCTTCTGCGATCAAATCATCGATTTATGTGCACCACTCTTGCTGGCGGGAGCCCGTTGAAGTATGTCGTCGACGCGATGGAGTATGCTCCGATGTTCTCAGCGTAAACCAGGTCATCTATCTCCAGATCGGGCAGTTCGTCGGGCAGCGATATCGTATCGAAAGCGTCGCATGTCGGTCCGAATGTTGCGCTGATTTTTTTCTCCCCTTCTTTGAACGCTTTTATCGGGTATGTGCAGTAGTCGAACACTTTGCCGGAAAATTTTTTGCCATGCCCAAGTTCGTTGGGTCGTCTTGAGGAAGTCTTTTAAGCGTGATTGAATCTACATAATGATGATAAAAATGGGAGCAGTTTTTAGAACTACTATGCTTTTGGGCCTAATGACGGGGCTACTCTTAGCGATAAGCCTCGCGATAGGGTATGTCCTAAACGTGTCTATGGTATTGGTGCTCACTATCGCTTTTGCAATCGCCATGTCCCTCAACTTTTTCGTGTACTTTTACGCCGACAAGTGGGTGTTGAAGCTCTACAAGGCGAAGTTGGTCAGCGAGTCCCAGGAGCCGGAGATTCACGAGATAGTCGGGCGGTTGGCGAAGAGCGCCGGGCTGCCTAAGCCGAAGGTCGCCGTAGTCGAGATGGATGCGCCGAACGCATTCGCCACGGGAAGAAATCCATCCAACGCAGTAGTCGCCGTCACCACCGGAGCCAAAAAACTCTTGGACAAGGAGCAGCTCGAGGGAGTTCTGGGGCACGAGATGGCCCACATAAAGAACCGCGACATGCTCATCAACACGATCGCGGCCATGGTGGCTGGCGTCATCGCGTACGTGGCGCTCGCCGGCAGGTTCGCGGCCTTCTCCGACAGAAGAGACAGCGGAGCGGCAACGGTCGCATTGCTCGCGGCATTTTTCGTGCCATTCGCGGCAACGTTGATAAGGCTTGGAGTTTCGAGGACCAGGGAATACGAGGCGGACGCGGAGGGCTCCAAGATATCTCACAAACCTAGGGAGCTGGCGAACGCGCTGAGGACGCTAGAGGAGCACGCGAAGAATCGCCCGCTCAAGGGTGGCAACCCAGCTACCTCCAACCTATTCATAGTCAACCCGTTCCGTGGCGCAAGTGTTTTAGAAGCTTTCTCCACCCACCCGTTGACCGCGAAGAGGATTCAGAGACTAGAGGAAATTGCGGCTAGCGGAAATTTCTAAAATCCGAAGAGGGCTTGGCCGAGACCCATCCGCAGGATCGCTTCGAAGACTATCAGGCCTATCGCTATGCCGAGCACTAACTTTGGGGATATTTTATAGCCGTGGGCTTCTTCCTTGAAGTAGCGAATCAAGCCCGCCCCGGTCGCTGGCATCTCTCCTTCACGTCTTCTGCTCATGTTAACACCATCTTTTGTTGTGAATTGTATGGTTTAAGTATTTCTCCTTGTTTTTATCTCAAATGTATGCCAGCTCAGATCTGGTCCTTCGAAATATTCTAGCAACTCTTCAAGCTCATGTGAATATTTTCTTTCGATGATGTACACCGAACCGCCAAGTTTGCGCCAACTTTTCGATGGGAGCCCGAGAAAAATGCGCTCCAGCCGTGTGTAAAACCATCTCCTTTGCTTGCTTTTCTTGCTGAGCTCCCAAGTGAATAGTATCCAGTTCATTAAATTTCCTGTGCACACGTGTGCACTTCACCACGGTTTTGGGCGGGGGTTCTTTATAAAGAAAGAACAAGCGACTATGCACACGTGTGAAGCACACGTATGAGGCACACGTGTGAAGTCCACATCAAAAACTCACGGCATGAATTGGCGCTGCGTCGCGACGACTTCCGCGCTGTCATTTGCCGCTGCGTAGGCCTCGAGCGGCTCTCTGTTCAGCTCGAAGAAAGTTTGTCCCCATTTGAATCCAGTGAGGATTTCTTTTGCCCGCTCCCGATCGCCGAGGATGAAGAGGGCGGCGGCGAGCGCCTCGGCCGTGCTCAGCGTCGTAGGCTTCCCATAGTGCGTGGGGTTCGAGGCCACGAGATATGGCAAACTCCTCGGTTCCATCTTCTTTCTGACGCTTTCTATTTTCCTGATCTTGTTCCAAGACACGTCGAGCGCCACCAGTCCGCGTTTTTCCGCGATGGTTGCGTCAGCGCGGGAGATCGCTTTCTGCGCGAATGGGTCGAGCAGGATGGCTTTCGACGGCAGCTCCCCCAGCTTGTACGTCATCTGAATCTTCCCCGCTCGATGCAGGCGTACCGCGGTGCAGCGCTTCGGGTCGCATTCGCGGGCGTTGTAGACTACGAGTCTCATGCTCTCAGTTAATATTTGGGAATGTTTTAAGCTATAACAGGTGGGCAAATGGCGCGACATGTGTTCTGCAATGCGATATTATTGGAGGGCGAGGATCTAGATGTCACGCGTGGCTATCTTGTAATCAAAGATGGCAAAATAGAAAAGATTGGCGAGGGGACGCCGCGCGCTAGGGGCATCGACATCAAGCGTGGCTTCGTATTGCCTCCATTCGTCAACACCCACACTCATCTAGCGGATGCAGTCGCAAAGGAACTCTACCTTGGAAAATCACAACCTCAGGTCGTGGGGCCGCGTGGCGCCAAGTTTCGTGAACTTGGAAGAGCAGGTCAAGAACTTGTCGGTATGCTTCGTACGGTCATTCATGATATGCTAAGGAGCGGCACACTGGCCCACTGCGACTTCCGAGAAGGAGGACTTGCAGGGGTGAGAATCCTCCAGAGGGCTTCCACTATACCTGTTCAAAGCATAATCCTCGGACGCCCGTCCAAGTTGTCAGAGTTGAATGACTTACTTCGCGCATGCGATGGTGTTGGCTTGCCATCATTGGATGCTTTTGGATCCTCAGCGATCAAAGAAATCGCGTGCAACGTTCGCAAGGCGGGCAAAATCCTCAGCGTCCATGCTGCGGAGACCAAGGAGGCCCAAAAACTTTCATTTAAAAAAACTGGAAAGAGCGAGGTCGAGCGGGCTTTGGAGTTGCGGCCTTCTTTTGTCATACATTCCACGTGGGCGAGCGATCAAGATTTGCTCATGCTCAAGAAGGCGCGCATTCCAATTGTTTTCTGCGCTAGGGCAAACAGCTTGCTCGGCGTCGGCATACCACCAATTTTGAGAGCAATGAGATCGGGGCTCAAGTTTTGCATAGGCACGGATAATGCCGCAGTCTGCCAGCCGGACATGTTTGGCGAGCTCTCGTTCGGTTGGGCGTGCATGCGCCGAGAGGACAGTGGAGTTGGTGGTGAGGAGGCGCGAGAACTCCTGCGTGCCGCAATGATCGAGCCGCTCAGCATTTTCGATTTGCCGTGGAAGCCTTTGCAGGAAGGTGCCCCAGCGACTTTTCTTGTTCTATCGAGGGGGCATAATTTGGTCGGGTTAAAAAATGTGCATGCGGGGCTGGTGAATCGAGCTAGAGCAGATAACGTAAACGCGATTTTCATAAATGGTAAGAGATTTAAGCTTGGCAGTTGAAGATTTTTTGAGATTTTGTGTAGTTACTCAGAGGAGGATATCGGAGGGTAAAAAATGAAAGTCAAGGATGTCATGACGGCAGAGGTCAAATACGCCGAAGTACCGGGTACTAGGGCCGAAGCGCTGGAGCTGTTGAGAAAGCTCGGCGTGAGCGCGGTCCCGGTGGTGAGGGAGGGCACCGAAGAGCTTGTCGGGATGGTGACGCTCAGGGGCCTGTTCGATCACCCCGACGAAGAGCAACTGGGGATGTTGGTCGATCGCGATGTCCAGACTGTTTCTCCTGAGGACTCGATCGAAGATGCGGCACGTCTGATGGTCAAGAGCGGCGGGCGGAGGTTGCCCGTCGTCAAAGAAAAGAAACTCGTCGGCATAGTCACGGTCAGAGACATAGTTTATCGGGCGGTCACGGGGATGGGTTTGGACAAACCAGCCTCCGATTACATGCGGCCCAAGCTCGCTGTGATATGGGAGGGGACGCCGATCCGAGCGGCGATGGAGATAATGGCGCTGGCTGGACTCCGCGCGTTGCCGGTAATCGATAAGGAAGGTAAACTCATCGGCATAGTCGACGATGCTGACATAATTGGGTTGAGCGAGGTCGAGACGGAGTCGAAGATGGGTCATATGGCCGGGCGAAGCGAGGGGGATAGCTGGACTTGGGACAGCGAAGACAGAATTTACATCACCAAGAAAAAGATCAAGCTTCCAGATAAATCCGTCAAGGATGTCATGTCCAAGGATCTTGTCACGGTGACCAAGCGCACCTCCGTGAGCAAGTGTGCAGAAGTGATGAAGCAGCGCAAGATCGAGCAGACCCCGGTGATGTCACCGGATGGCGAGCTCGTTGGAATGATCAGAGATATAGATTTGCTGCGCGCGATGATCGAGTAATCTACAAGTAGCTTTTTAGGTTTGTAAACGTTCTTGAACTCGGTGAGCGGGTGCCATCGAAAAAGAGCGAGAAGGTGATGGACCTCGCCAAGAGGCGCGGATTCATCTGGCCGTCGTTCGAGATATATGGCGGAGTTGGCGGCTTCTACGATTTTGGACCGCTCGGCTCGCTTCTAAAAAATAAAATAATCCAGAAGTGGCGCGAGTTTTACGTGCTCAACGAAGGGTTCTTTGAGATAGATTCTCCGAGCGTGATGCCCGAAGAGGTGCTGAAGGCCAGTGGGCACGTCGATCATTTCGTGGATGCGATGGTCGAATGTCAGAAGTGCGGTGCGGCGTTCAGGGTGGCGGATGTCGTTCGCGAGGCCACAGGCAAGGACATCGAGGGCATGCCGAAGGAAGAGATGGAGCAGTTCATGAAGAAGCACAAGGTGCGTTGTCCGGACTGCGGTGGGGAATTCGGCAAAATTTTCGATTTCAATGCAATGTTTAAAACCACAGTCGGACCGGGTAGCCAAAGGGTCGGGTATTTGAGGCCGGAGACGGCTCAAGGGATTTTTGTGGACTTCAACAGGCTTCAGCGTCACGCGCGCGGGCGGTTGCCCTTCGGAGTGGTGCAGGTAGGTCGCGGCTATCGCAACGAGATCTCACCCCGGCAGGGGATAATCAGGCTGAGGGAGTTCACGATGGCGGAGGCGGAGGTCTTTTTCGATCCCGATGACCAGCGCCACCCGAGATTCAAAGATGTTGCAAACGAGGAGCTCGCACTCTGGTTGGCGGGCGATCAGGAAAAGGGAAAGGAGCATCTCACGGAGGTCACGGCCGAGCAGGCGGTGAAGAAAAAAATTGTGTGCAACGAATTGATGGCTTACTATCTAGCTATCACCAAGCGTTTCTTGTTGAGCATAGGTATCCCCGCGGGTGTGATCAGGTTCAGGGAGCAGACAAAGGGGCAGAGGGCGCACTATTCTGCTGAGACATGGGACGCCGAGGTGTCGACAGAGCGGTTCGGTTGGGTGGAGGTAGCTGGGCTTGCATACCGCACGGGTTACGATCTTTCCAGTCATGCCAAGTCGAGCGGCCAAGACCTCACAATTTTTTCTGCAGACAAAAAGAGGAAGGTGCTCTGTCATGTCGTCGAGCCATCGTATGGAATAGACCGTTCGCTGTACTGTGTGCTAGAGCACGCTTACGTCGAAGAAAAAAATCGCGTGTACCTCCGATTGAAAAAAGATCTTGCTCCCCTTGAGGTTGGGGTCTTCCCACTGCTGAACCGAGATGGTCTGCCGGAGAAAGCTCGCGAAGTGTACGAGAATCTGAAATGTGGAGGCATGATGGTCGAGTATGATGATTCTGGCACAATAGGGCGCAGGTACGCGCGCTTGGATGAGGTCGGAGTTCCGTATTGCGTCACAGTAGATCATCAGACGCTCAAAGATGGCACGGTGACAATTAGAGATCGGGATACCACGGCGCAAGTTCGAGTTGAGTTGGCGGAGCTCCCAAGCACTTTACGTTCGCTGCTCTGTGATGAGATAAAGTTCAAGGATGCTGGAGTCGCTCTGGCAACCGCTAAAATCCAAGGATATACATCATAAGCGGAAGCGCAACAAATAACGACACGATTGTGAGATATAACACGATCGTTCCGTAAAGTTTGAGATCTTGCTTGAATTCATGCGCTAGGACTATGTTGAAAACTGCCGGTGGCATGACGGCCATAATTAGCGCAGGTTTGGCGGTGAGTCCAGTTAACTCAAGCCCAAATGCAAGTATCCCCACATAAGTTATTAATGGGCAAACAGCAAAGCGAAAGATACCGACGA
>Ga0172365_10000291_pt1 | contig 32750 bp, 37 predicted proteins | sample LakKivSesite48cm_FD_114535 | JGI IMG/M metagenome (GOLD analysis project Ga0172365, IMG submission 114535) | Sediment microbial communities from Lake Kivu, Rwanda - Sediment site 48cm | ecosystem: Environmental > Aquatic > Freshwater > Lake > Sediment | place: Rwanda: Western Province, Lake...
GAAACAGTTTACCCAGCAAGGGGCAAGCCTTATTCTAGAATAAGGCCAACGACAGCGTCAGGTACAGATGCCTCTCTTACTCCAGAACAACTAGCTGAAAGGCAAAAACTAAGAGGCTTCTGATAAAATAGTAAAAACAAATAAAAAAAGACGGCCTAAAAACCGTCTTTTTTTATTTGTTTTAATACTATTAGTTAAAGAATTGATTATTTCTAGAGAAATTAGAATTTATTCTTTGTCTATTTCTTGCTGCAGCTTGTTCAATTCTTGACATTTTAGAATCTATTTCTCTATTTTGAGAGTCATTTAAAGTTGTTCTATCAGACGATAGCTCTGTTTGTCTTGCCATATTTGCTCTTCTTTTTGCATGAGCTTCATCAATTCTTGATTGAAGCTCTTGTTCTTTTCTGCTTTTTATATTTTCCTTTCTTGAATGATAGGCCATTATTGCATTCATAAAAAAAGAATATACTTTTTCATTCGAATCAAGTATTCCATACATGCTTCTTAAATATTCCGAGACGCCTTCTAAATAATGACCTGAATCATCAAATCCCCTTGGACTTGGAGATCTATTAATGATGTTGTCTATCGCCTCTTTCACCTGAACATATGTTGCTCCAGATGCCAATATTGCGTCTCCGTCTCCATTTGCTATAAATCTATAAAGATTTTTTACTGCAGATTTGTGTTTTTTATTTTCATTTTCTCTATTAGACATATACTCTTCGTATGTTTTAAATTCAGGTAAGCCATTTTCTCTTCTTTCTTTATTTGCTCTTTCTAAATAATACGCCTGAGACCGTGTTGCTGATTCTCTTTGCTGATTATCTCTTTGCTCTTGAAGATTTTTTTGCCTTTGATTATGTATTTCTGTCATTAATGATTGATCTGCTCTCAATATGGCTATCGATCTATTTGACATAAATACACCCTGGTTTATTTGTCCAGATATATATTGTCCAATTAATTTTACTGCTTCTATTTTTTCATTTTGTGGCAGTATAGATTTTTCTATTAATGTCTGTACTTTTGAAATTAAATCTTGGTCTGTTTGAGATTTTTTAATCATTTTAAAACTTCCTTAATATAACTTATACAGAATAATACAAATTATTAAATTTAAAACCTTTTATAAAGCGACATATAAGAGGATATTTTTATTTTAAATTTTATATATAGGTATGCTTAAACGCGCTTTTAGCTTGAAAGATTTTGTAAACAAAGTAACTGGTTCATACTCCTTAAAAGAGGTATGCACTGATGAATTTATAGAAAATTTACTCTGTATCCATGAAAGATTAATTACCCATGCAGATATGTTTATGAATATTAAAGACAAGCATTTTTCTATGCAACAAAATATGATAATATTTGATTTAAAAAAATCTGCACTTTCATACACGGAACAAGAACTTAGATTTTTGTGTGGTAAGTTTTCGCTTCTGATTAACGAATGCAATAAAAATAGATCCTCAAGAAATGTTCCCTCTCATTTACCAAAAATGAGAAAAATACAAAAAACAAAATGTCATCCATATGATATAGACGTTGAAATAAATCAATTAAACTCCAGATGGAATGAAGTAAATATATGTAAAGATATAATTAAAAACATAGAAAGTGATTTTTTTAATATTTTAAAATCACACGACTCATCTTTTGATTCAATATTTAAGAATCTGAAAAATTCGTGCTATCAAATAATAAAGGTAGATAGATAAAATGGATTGCTTTGATCTGGCTTGGTTTAATTCAAGTGTAAACTCATATAAAGACAAAATTTCCTCATTGGCAGGCGGGGCTGTTGAATATATAATAAAAGAAAATCCAACACTAGAGGCAACAACAAAACTTCTTGGCCTAGCTTCCTCTATTGCTCAAAAAGGAACAGCAGCAGTTACTCAGGGTGTTTCTGTAGGTAAAGATCAGATGACAAGGCTTGAAGATGACAACTCTCATGTCAATCAGCTCGTTAGTTCAATGAAATCTGTTAACAACAGAGTAATTCTTGACATCAAAGCAATAATTAATATTAGTAAAAATAAACCGATATATTTAGAGTCTCTTCCAGACCCATATAAAAAGTTTTTCATAGAATATTATAAAAAATTTACATCAGGAACAAGTGGATCAAATGTGGTTATATCAGATCGGGACGCAGCAGATATTTTTAATAGACATTTTGTTGCAGTAAGGGATCCAGGGACCTACTGGACTGTCGATAAAATTCTACAAGACGGCCCAAAAATTATAATGACACATTGCAGATCTTCAATAACACAATTACAAGCAGAAAATAAAATACATAAATATATGTCCATACCATCTTCACAAGTTATTTCTAAAAATTGGATTAAAAACATTCAAGCAAAATGCGCAAATATACACGGCCCACTAATGCCAGGAATACAGCAAATACAAAATCTATATGGACTGGTGCCATGATTGAAAATAATAAAGATATACAGAGTATGCTAATTCAATCTGTGAAAAATTCAGAATCAGCTATAGCTTTGAGTAGTTTTATACTTCAAAAAAATGAAGATATGCAAGAAAAACTACTTAGCTATATAATAAAGTCATCTAAGGTTTCCGAAAGACTGAAAGTAATAGATTCTTATATTTCAGAAGTATATAAAGATGATGTTTTCATGAAAAGCTTAATAAGAAGAGCTATATCAGATCTTGAAGACAAAGACACCATTAAAGATGCTGTTGCCGTAAAAGATTTAGTAAAAACTGTATCAAAAATATCATCTGGAATAAAAGAATTTAAAGGCGATCCAGACTTGTGGTATAATTTAAAAGATCAATTGGTTTCAATTAAGATCTGCTGACCACGGACTGTTAAATCCTCCCAAAAAACTCCAAGTCATCTTTTTATTAGAATATTTTGAATTTTTTAGTTCAGATATTGGAATGTCAATATCAATGAATCTACAACATTTATCACCATACCTTGTTGTTACAACACCTATAAACTCAGATACTTCCTTAAGGGTTAAAGGTATTTCGATGTAATTTTCTTCTAAAAATTTATCAATACTAATTCCGTATTGGTCTTGAGCTAGTCCATAAATCTCTCGTAAATAATTTAATTTAATAACATCTCCTGCATTTGCATCCCTTGTCAATTGTCTTACAGATGAAGATGCACTTTTTTTATACATAACAACTTTACTACTGTCAAAGTTTATAGCAGAATTGTTTATGTCAATTATTGTTTTATTAAATAATACCATAGATTTATAATCATACTTCAATATTTTTGAAAGAAGCAGCAAATGCAATCTAAATTCTCCTGAATATATCATGGTATTATAATAACCTCATAAAAATATTCTGACATGTAATTTGAATTTAGTATTTGTCTATATCTTATATACAATTCCTCTCCGGATAGACTATATCGATAAGTTGATGGTTTTGATACTGAAACTCTTCTTCCCACAAGACCAGAAAATATTCCTCTTTGCTCAAAATTTTCCATAGACCCAGATGTTTTTTCATATTTCCAAAAAGAAGTGTCTTCATATGATTTAAAATTGAATACTATTTGATCAAAATCTTCATCTAAAGATCCATCAATTTCAAAATGTATATATCCCGCGTCCCCATCCATTTCTTGAACAAATATATCAAGGTATATATTCTTGTCAGCTTTTAGATTTTGTATTTCATTTTCAATAATCATTGCCTCTCCGTTGGTCATCATTTTTACTATAGATCTTGAAACATAAAGGTTATTTGCTTTCAAAAAATCTCTAAATGTTATGTCATCTATAGCATTAATCTGCATATTTATTTGCTGGCCAAATCCCCGGAATGCGTCAAATGTTCCTGAAAAAGTATTTTTTCTATTTTCAATAAAATATTTATTACTTAAGTTATAAGAACTTTTACTTAAATCAATTTTCATATCAAGATCATTTGATCTCAAATTTCTTTCATGAAGAAGAGAAGAATATTTTCCTTCAGATATAAGATAAGCTGCAGATTTTGAAAGATGTGATTCAATATCTAACCATAATTCTTTTGCACTTGCCTTTTCTTGATCAATAGAATTTTCTATGTATGCTTTTAACAACGGATCCCCTATCATCACAAAAGAATCATGCAAGTATGGTTTGCTATATAGAAATGCCTCTCCTACAGTTCTACCTGAATATAAGGCATCCATAAAAGAATATGGATTCGGTACCATGTGATTTTCTAAAGCACCTGTAGAATAGGGATCGTAAGGATCATTTATTTGCAATTCATTTTCTAAAAATGCAGAATCTCCTATATTTCCTGCGACACATGCATATCCTCTGTTTATTGCAGCCAAACACGCATTGTCTGAAGATTCTGTTCTTAAGGATGTCATTGACCTGTTGTCATATGACATGAATACTACTCTATTTGTGGAAGTTGGAGAAAAATAACTTTCATTTGCAATCAAATCTCCCCATCCCCAAAATATTGAATCATTTACAAGCAAAGAAAAAGATGGTTCAATATTTGAGTTTCTGTTTTTTGCTGTTTTTCTTACATCAATATTAAATTTGTTTTTAGCTGTATTTGCAAATGCATCAGCTATATCAAAATAAATTTCATCATTTGGATATGAAGAAAGCGTGTGATATTTATCTAAATAAAAACTGCCATTTATGATAACTCCATCTTTGTTTGATTTGATTTTATTAATTAATATTTTCATCTGTATTGCATTCCTTACATCTAAAGAAAAACATACAGGTATTTTACTTAGATTTAAGTCAAACTTTGAAAAATTGCTTGTGGTATATGATATATTTCTTTTTGGAGTTCCATCAAATGGTATTTTTCTTCCAGAAATTATAGAAGAGCAAGAATATACTCTTTGGTTGTGTACAAATCCAGATGGGACCCTATACCCAAGAAGCACACATGTATAATTATTTATGTCTATAAGATTATTTATTACATCTAGAAGATTTTGTTTAAAATCTTCATATGTTTGGTATCTGTCTGACGTTGGAGTGTCAATGCCATAAAGATTGTTAGGAGGAACTCTCCTGATCTTTATGTACTGAGTCATGAAATCAAGACTCGCTGGTTCTCCGGAATTATATATTACTAGAGTTTGATCTGGCGTTATTGGCATCAGGTCGATCCAGTTGACCCAAAGCCTCCCTCGCCTCTGCTTGTCTCATTAAGCTCTCTGGTCTCTACGAAATAAAATTCGTTAGATTGTCTAAACGGGATTATTTGGGCTATCCTCTCTCCCTTACAATACAAAGAAAGTTCGTTTCTATCCTTTGCCTGTTTTGTTGGCCTAAAAACAATTTTTAACTCACCTCTATATTCATTATCAATTATTCCAACGCTATTAGCCAATAATATATCCTTATTTCTTATGCTACTTCTTGGATATATCATAGTAAAAGTATATGGCATGGGCTCTATGTGTATGCCTGTCCCATATTCAATATATTTTATAAAACCATCTTTGTCGTAAGATATATCCCCATCGTTTACAGACCATAAATCAAAACCTGCATCATTTTTATTTGCCTTGGATGGCAATCTTGCATCTTCGTGACTTCTTTTATATTTTATCATATGCATATTTTCTCCTTATCCACATTTTGACCATCCGCAAGACTTGCATGTTATGCATCCTTCCTGTCTTACAAGGGCACATTTATCTTTAGTTTCGCAATTAGAGCAAGTTTCTCCACTAACTTCAACTCCATTTGGAATATATTTCTTTAGAGCTCTTGCTATACTCTTTGAAAAACCATGCATTGAACCTTCAACCTTTTCAAGCTGATGAACAATAAACTGAACATCAGCACCATGCCTTAAGGCTGTTGATATTATTCTAGTCAAAGCTGCTTCCTCTTCAGTGAGTTTATCTCCTATTTTTTTAATCCTCATCGAATTATCGCTAGAATCATTCAAATCAGCTCTGTAACGACCTCTAGATTCCTTTGTAAGAGTCCCAGATACAAAACTTTTAGATATTAATAGATCATCGTTTTCATCAGAAATATGATTCATACTTGCAAATACTTCGTAAGGCTTTTCTTTCATTTTTCCAACTATTACAAAATATTGTTTACCCTTAACCACGCAATGATGAACATCGCATGATAATGTTTCAGGTCTTTTTGGTGCTTTTGTTATTAAAATTTCATCTTCTGGATTTTTCTTTGATTCAGAAACAAGAACTCCTGTTCTACATCCATCTCTGTATATAGTTATACCTTTACACCCGCTTTTCCATGCAGTCCTATATATTTCATCAACAGATGAAATAGAAACATCACTTGGAAGGTTTAAGGTACTAGAAATTGCATGATCAAGGTGCTTTTGAGCCACAGACTGCAAATGCACTCTCTTTCTCCAGTCTAGCTCTGGAGCAGTAGAGCCACTCCATGGACTCTTTCTAAGATCTTTTTCACCAGTTATTTCCATCCACATTTTTACTTTTGGTGGATATATCTTAAATTCCATCCAGTGATCTCCATTTTGATCAACAAAATCAGATCTAAATCCAACATCTCCTGGATTTCCTTTCTTTCTTCTGATATATGGATCAATCATAAATTGAGGCTCAATTCCACTAGATGTTTGAGTTAATATTGAAACAGAACCAGCTGGAGCAGTTGTTAGAAGTGCTATATTTCTTCTTCCATACTTTTTCATATCTCCATAAAGAGATGGATCTTCATCTTTTATTCTACCTAAAAATGGATTATCTTTTTCCTTTTTCCAATCCCACACAGGGAATGCACCTATCTCTTTTGCCATTTTTACGCTGCTTCTATATGCAGAAAGCTTAAGATTTTTGTATATCTCCTCAGTCATAGCTATACCATCTTCGCTGACATACTGAAGACCAAGTGCAGCGAGAGCATCTCCTATTGCCGTTGCTCCAGTACCAGTTCTGCGACCATTTAATGCAGCTTGTTTTATTTTTTTCCAAAGAGAAACTTCTCTCGCCTTAACCTCACTATTTTCTGGATCGCTTGAAATCTTTGACAGAATTCTGTCAATGCATTCCGCTTCAAGGTCAACAAGATCATCCATGAGTCTTTGACAAATCTCTGCATCAGCATTGAACTTTTCAAAATTGAATGATGCCTTTTTGGTGAATGGATTTTCAACATAGCCAAACGCATTCAGTAGCATCAATCGGCAGCTGTCAAAAGCCGAAAGTGGAATCTCTGAATTACCACTAATAATACCATTGGCAGTGAACTTGTGCCACGTATCAACTTCTATGCATCCAACATCTTTTGCTCCAACAGAATCAATTGACACAATCTCTGTATAGTTGCTGCACTTTGGAGTTCTGTCCATTGCATATTTCTCACAAATACTTATAAGCTTATCTTGCTTATGAGCACAATAGAAATTAAGGTTTTCCTTGAAGCGAATAATGTTGTGTACACCAGTTATTGTTAATCTATAACAATCCTTGGTGGCATATTTGCCTCCGTTTTTGAATTCACTTTCACCAGCCTCTCTTGCTATACCAATGCTAGATTTGATCCCGAAATGCAAAAGCAATTGCTTGACCTGATGAAGAGCTTTATTATTTATGCTAGATAGTTGTATTGCATAGCTCTTAGCCTCATGATTGCATGTGACAGTACCATCTGTAGTAAAGTATGCATTCAAAAATCCCTTAATAAAATCCATAGAACAATCGAAAAGGAATTCATTTTGCATGTCGTGAGACTTGAATTTCCATACATTAAACTTGTGCTTATTAGTAAAATCTTCAGTAAACTTTGTGGAACGTAGTGACTTTGTTCCATTGACGGAATTACTGACTAGGTTAAGATTATATCCCAACTTATTGATAGCCTGTAGCGCTACCTCTGCAGCATCATATTCTTTCTCCCAGAATGCAAGTATGGTTGCTGGATAATTCTGTCTATCATCGTGATATGAAAGACATCCATCACCAGTCAGGAACCCCATAATTATACCTTCTTCTAAGCTACCCTTTTCAGAAAGCTTTATCCCCATCGTAGGTTCTGTGTGAATGGAGATTTTGTCACCAACTTTTAAGTTTTTTAGCTCTACGAGTTCACCTTCAGAATAAGAAACTTTTGTGCCTTTTCTTTTTGATTTTACCGTGCAAAGCTTATGGTTTTCAGTAATAGTAATTTTTTCACCATTTTTGAACAATACATCAAAAGTTTCTGCCTTCCCAGCATTGAAATATCCAGAAGTAGACGCCCATTCTTGTGTCTGATTAATAAATATCTTATCTTTGCTGGTTACTGACTTTATCTCTTTTATTCCACACTGAGTCATAACATAAACATCGCTATCGGCAGCAAAGCAACACGGGTTTGTGCTTATGGTCTTAAAGCCTAATTCTGAGTAGCAGTCAGCGGGACTTTCATTTATGATATTATCCCAAAACAATAACCCTGGCTCAGCCATGTGGTGAGCATTTTCAACAATAATATTCCATATTGATCTTGCATTTACTTTTCTTGATATTATTGGAGAAGCAGACTCAATTGGCCATCTTTGCTCGTATTCTTCGTCTTTATCAACAGCGCTTAAAAATTCATCCGTCAATCTAATGGAAATATTTGCACCAGTAACTTTTGTTAAATCTCTTTTTACTTTAGCGAACTCTAATATGTCTGGATGATGAACATTTAGCGTTACCATAAGAGCTCCCCTTCTCCCAGCCTGACCAACTTCTCTTATTGAATTTGAATACCTTTCAGCGAATGATACAACACCAGTACTTGTTCTTGCAGCATTTTTTGTTGGTGCTCCTGATGGTCTCAAATGTGATATATCTATACCAACACCACCTCTTCTTTTACTTATCTGAACTAAATTTTCATCAGCTTCCATTATAGAGCCGTATGCATCTAGAGGAGATTCAACAACATAACAATTGCTTAATGATATGAATTGATACTTATTTCCAATTCCATACATTGGAGAACCCTGTGGAACTATTCTGTCAAAACCTTTTAGCAAATCATATATTTCATTTTCCGATAACGGAGACTTAAATTTTTTATTTTCTATTCTTGCAAATTCTCTTGCAATTCTTCTGTGCATATCATCTGGTGTTGATTCAACCAGATCCATATTCTCATTTCTTAGTGCATATTTATCAATGAATACCTTTGCTGCCAATTCATCTCCATTAAAATATTTGATACTTTCATCAAGAGCTTCTTGATATGTAAAAGTTTTTTTGTTATTCATTTTTTTTCTCTTTCTGTTTCTAGGCAAATAGACATATTTTCTCCTTTTAGTCTAACGGATTACTATTTTGAAAGGCGCAAACCTTTGTTTAAATTACCTTCTTTTGATAATGGAATTATCGACTTTGTTTTGAGTTTTTTAAGCTATCAAGTATAGTGGAATTCAAGATATCTTTTTTTGAAATATCGCAAAACTTGTCAGCATATTCGTTATATTTTTTTACAGAATCGCACATGATAACCATATCATCCGGAAATTCTTTTTTAATCCATTCTATTCCCTTTTTGCAGTTTTCTATTGTATTTGGTCCCCAAAATTTATTTATACCATAGAAATCGGTTTTACCATCTTTTATTTCACAATCCATTCCTATACAAATAATGGGGTGGCATCCCATCGCGACAGCAAACTGAACAGCTAGAGGACCCGAACTTCCACTTCCAAAAAGTTCACTACAGTCTTCTGTTTTTTTGAACTCTCCACCCTTAATAGAAAAATGATAAAAACAATTATTTGGATCAGAGTATGAAGTGCAAACCTTCCAGCATTTTGTTGTTTGTATTGTTGATTTTTCAGTTTTCCAAAAACTTATATCTTGCCACATTCCTATTATTGAATTGAACTTGAACATTGATCTGTTTATGGATATAGACAGATTATTTTCAATAGCATTTAGATTCAAATCATTTATAAAAGGAGAGCTTCCAACCACAAAGCATGGAACTCCTGGAAAAATTCTATTAAAAAAAGAACATTTTTTTGATCCAGCTTTTCTGGACCCTATTCCAGATTTCATATTTATTTTTTTATGAAATTCTTCCAGCTATCTGGTACTGAGAAATTTAATGGAAGAGTATTAAATATGTTCCATTTCGGCATTGATGGACTCATAGGTAAATTAATACCAAATTCTTCTGGAGTTCTATTTCTTTTTAGATTATTTATTTCAAAGCTGGCTGCAACACAATTTTCCCAGCTTAGTGGCCCACCTCTGCTTTTTGGAAAAACATGATCTATTGTAGCCTCTTTTGAGGAAAGCTTTTTGCCCGTGTACTGACACACATAATTATCTCTTTTGAGAATATTTTTCTTTGTTGCATATGGTATAAATGTTGGAATTTTTCCGTAATAACAAGAAACTATTATTTCTGGAACTGGGAAAGCACCTCTTGTTGTGCTTATAGTTTTTGAATACCTGTCATATTCAAACCATTCGTTTACCCCCATTAGTTGAAAATTGGCAGTATCAAGAAATTTTGCTCTTTCCGCACAAACTTTTGTTACAGCGTGAAATACATTGCAAAATCCCACAGGATGCCAATTACAATTGAGAATTAATACTATGTGTTTTTCTATCTGCATTTTAGTTTATATTTTGAATATTTCTAAATCAGATGGCTTCTCCTGAAAGTGCTTACGCAGCTTTTTTAAGATATTACTATGAATTGGACATATTCTACTTTCTGCAATTCCAAGTATATTTGCAGTATCTTTTAGAGTTCTATTTTCATAATATACAAGCCATATTATTTTAGACTCATCTTCATTAAAGTTTTTTCTAATAAAGTTATTGAAGAAATCTATTTTTACTGTATCTGCTTCCGGGTTTGCTTTTTTGTCAATATGATAGAAATTCACTTCATTATCATCATTATTAGACACATTTCCATTCATGGAATATATCCAAACTTCTCCATTTTCGTTTAAAAACTTCTCTATATCTGTTTTGTCTTTTGGCTCCGCTAAAGAAATTATTTCGTCTCTTGTTGGCTTTATTCCATTATTAGAAACAAACTTCTCTCTGAGTTTTTCAAGCTTCATCATCCTTTGCCTTGTTAAGCGAGGTAGCCAGTCTGCCTTCCTCATTTCATCATACATACTTCCAAAAAGTCTGTATGTTGCAAATGTCTCAAACTTGATATCTTTACCGGAATCAAACTTCATTATTGCATCAAGCAAACCAAGACTTCCAAAGCTTCTAAGATCTTCCTTGTCAACCTCTGGATGCTTTCTGTGCATTAAGTCAGAAAGCTTAATTACAAGATGAAAATTTTCGGTTGCTATTTCATTTCTTATTTTTATAAACTCAGGGTCCTTGAAATTATTACAATCTCTTAGTTTTTGAAACTTTTTCCATTTGTCTTTTGTTGTTGGTTCTGTTTTTGTTTTGTTCATAATATTCCTCGTGTATTATAGTATACAGGCGCTCATTCACAGAATAATTTATTCTGATGAGTCCAATGTATTTAAAAGATCTATAATAAACCAGGAAAGTCCAGAAGTTGCAAATCCGCTCAATGGCCACATGAAATACGACTTATCAATCAAAAAATATATAAAACAATCAGTGAGCAAAGCGGCCCAGAAAGAAAAGCATACTATGCAAAAAGCAACTTTTTCAAGTTTTTCATATCTAAATATTCTTAATACTTTCAAAAAAATATTATGAAAAAATGATACTGGAAACTCTTCTCTTTTTTCAATAAAAAGTAAAGCCAGTCCAAATGCGCTCACCAATGATATCCAAAACATTTTATCTCCTATTTAAATCTATTACATATCTAAATGAAGTTATCCAATCGAATATTGTTTCATATCCTTTGATTTCTTTAACGTCTTTGATAACTACTATATCGTCATCCGGGTATAATACAAACTCATGAAATATTTTATGATTTAATAGCATATAAGATATTTTGAATCCCTTTTCGTCCAGGTCTCCAAAATATGTTATATTATACTTTAAATAATTATTCACATATCTTAATTAAGATAAACAATAGCTAAAACCTTGTTAGTTCTGCCCATGAAACTGAAAAATGCGGAGCTATTATCTTACCTATCGCATCTGCATATTGTCTTACTTCCCACTGCGCGTGTGGATCTATTCTTTGTTTAAAAACCCTTGCATACGCAGCAAGAGAACCCGTCCAATACCATTCTGTATACGTTCCCTGTGGTAATACGAATCTGGCTTGCTCTGGTGCTATCCCATTAGCCAGCAACTGCTCATATGTCTTTATTGCTTCTTTTACGGATTCTCTATAAGAAAATTCTTGCTCCAGCCTTACATTTTCATCAATTATAAAATCTCCAGAACCTTGCTTTGCGCCATTTGATGGCCTTGATCTCCAATTCGGGATGTATACATCTGGAGTTTCACTTACATATCTTCTAGATATTTCGTTTTCAACAAAACCAACCTTATGTTTAAATAGCTGGGTTCTTATCGAGACAGGAGCTTTTATATGAAGCATAATCTGCGGATGCGCAAATGGAGTCCAATGCTTATGTTCAGCAAGATACTTTATTAATTTTTTGTCTTTATCAGAAAGTTCTTTAATAATAATTTCTAACTTCCAATTTCTTTCGACATCCCAATTGCTTTCTTTTGCAAAAGAAACTCTGGCTGCATTTACAACAGTTAAATCACTACCCATTATTTCAATTTTTCTAACAAAGCCATGATCAAGAACATCTATTTTTTCAAAATTGTCCATATTTTTCTCCAGGTAGGTTTTTTTCGGTTTAAAAAGAAAGTAATGTTATGAGTAAAAACAAAGATTTGTTTGGAAGATATTTTCCGAATATAACCGGTAACATAGTCTACGTGAGCGCGATTCACAAAAACGAAAAAAATCCTATTGACACCGGTTGCTTAGAGTTAAAAAAAGTAAGCGGTCAGTATGAATCTGTGATGATATCAAAAGAATCTAAAATTTTATATTCAAATAAAAAAGAAGATTTTTTAAAGTTAGTAAAAGAAAAAATAGATCTTTTTGGCCTAAAAAACAAAAACCATAAAGACATAAATAATTTCAGTCTTTCTAAATTTGACTGTATATGGGATGCTGACGAAAAAGTTGTATACTTCAAAAAAAACAAAAATCAAAATAAGATAACAATAACAATAAAATGAGCTCTAAAAGCCTATCAAATCAAACTCCATCTCAATCATACAAAGATTTGATACATGTTGGAAATTCCGGTCAAGGCGCAAAAAACACCTTGTCTCCCTTGTACGACGGTTCTGGGAAAGAACTACCAATAAGCTTATCTCAAGATCAATTATCAATTAATTGCAATGGCGGTTCTATACAAACTCCTGTAATAAATGGTTTTTATGAAAAATTTAACATTGCTTCGTATCCTAAATCAAACTTTACATTCAACATAAATTCACCTGAAAATCTAATAATATTGCCATCTATTACAGATCAATTTGAGATAGTTCCAGACGGAGATCCTTATGATGCATATTCAGAAAATAGATGGTCTTTTGGATTTGATGGTACTGCATATCTTGAGTTAAAAATCAATTTTGCATATGACTCGTCTTTTTTATCAAATTTTGGTGCAAATGAGTTTATGCACTATCAAACAAATTTAATAATTATGAATTCTACCACTGACAGAGTACAAACATCATTTATTTCAAGTAGTCAAGTAAAAATCACAAGTGACGTTCAAAACAATTTTATGAATCCTGGTTACAATTCTATTCACACATACAAAATAGATGCTTTTATTGACGGGAAAGATCTAAAACATTGCTATGTAAAGTATATAGGAATGCTTACAGAGTAAAAAAAATGAGTAAAGATCTATCTTCAAATAAATTAAATAGTATATATGGAGATATAATCCATTTTGGTAGAGACTTAAATGATCTTTTTCCAAAGGAAAGAATTTATGATGGTATTGGTAATGAAACCGGAATATCAACTAAATCAAGATCAAAAGTTGATGTAAAATTTTCAAGAGGAGACTTGGATTCTCCAGTTTTTTATAAAAAATTTTATAGAGGTTACAACTTTAAAGAGATACAAATACCAAATTTTAATAGTCCAAGTTTTGAAAATTTTGAAAATTATTTATATCTAGACATTGACAATTATTCATCTTTTTATTTAGAATTTTTAGAAACAGATGCTATAAATCAGACTACTATAAATCTTTATTTGATATCTAAATTTATGGATCTTACTGCATCTGGCTACTATTACAGATATGGTTTTTTTGACAACTCAAAAAATCCGCCAGTGCTAAAAACACCAAAAACAGGCTTTTTTTGGGGAAATACAGATGAAAACAATTATGATTCTGCCATAATAATACCAAACGATATTGTTAATACAAATGTAGTTTATTTTGACACGCCTAATCCCAACTGGACTGTTGCTGCAAGAGTCAAACCTTTTGAAAAAATTGACTCCAGGGTTTCAGTAAAAACTTTTTATATTTTTGTGAAAAACAGTTCGTCAGAAGATATAGACAGTAAAAGCATATTCCAATTTAAAAGATCTTATCCCATACAGAACATTCCAGAAGGGTTTGGAGGTTTTGATACTTTAGTAAGTGCAGGAGTTATAGAGTGTGACACGCGTTCCAACCCAGAATGCAATAGAGATGAGCATTTTGGAATAGACGCAAAATGGAAAATTTCTTCCGGTGAAACCTCTATGTTTGAAATAATTATACCAGAACCTACTTTTTACATACCAAATAGCCAAGTGCAATCGCCGCCATTTGGAACATATGTATCAAATGATGAAGAATACTTTGGATTCCCAAGTTTGCGTTATTTTGTAAAGGCCACCAACAGGGCTACTTTTAGAAAAGTATTTTAACTTCCAAGATAAGACCTTGCTATGCCCTTGACCTGATCTTTTATTGATGGATCAACGATATCATCTATTCTAGAAAAGTGTTTTTCTTTATTCTTTTTAGTATTCGATGCTGTTTTTATTATAGATCTTATTTTTGACGCAATTTTAATATTGATTTCAGTTTCCAATATGGAATCTATATCTTTTTTTATTCTTGCACTTGATGGTATGCTTATCGAAAAACATTCATCTGCAATTTTATTTAGTTGATTCTTATACCAGTTCATAATGCACTTTTTTCTGATTCAAAGTATCTATTTGTTATTTCGTCCCAATTTATATGTCCAAAAAATTTGTTTACATATTCTTTTTTTCTATTTAAATAATCTACATAAAATGCATGTTCCCATACATCTATTCCCAACAATGGATATCCCAGTCCTTCAGAAATTGGATTATTTTGATTTTGACACGAAGCTAAAGACATTTTTCCGTTTTTACACACCATCCAAACCCATCCAGAACCAAACAGATTTTTTGATAAATCTTTAAATTTTTCTTCAAACTCTTCAAATGAGTTAAAGTTTTTTTCTATTATAGATTTAATATCTGAATTTGGCTTTTTATGCTTATTTTTTGATGTAAGCATTTTCCACCATATTTGATGGTTATATAGTCCACAAGCATTATTTTTTATACTGACATTTTCTTCATCATTTTTATTCTGGTTAAAATATCTAACAATTTCTTCAAGTGAACTTTTTTTAAATATAACATTTTTTTCGACAAGTTTGTTTAGTTTTGTAAAATATCCATATTCGTGCTTTAAATGATGCAGTTTTACTGCATTTTCTGAAAAAAGACCTTCTAGTTCATTAAAACCATAGGGTATTTTTTGAAATTTGAATCTATATTCTTGCATTTTATTACTGTTGCACTTGCGGCTGCTCATCCTGAACTGGACCAAGATCGATTCCAAAAACTCCCCTGACAAAAGGGGCCTCCATATCTGGATACTCCTCATCTGGCACAATTGCAACATCTATTTGGCCAGGGGCTCTTCTTGATCCAGAACCCTGTATAGCCAATATCACTGAATCTTCTATTGAGTGACCTGATTTATATGCACTATTAAAATGTTCTCTTAATTTTTCTATTTCAATTGCATCATCATGTGTCTCTTCATTTATTTTCGACTCATCAGGACGTCTTAAGTCTCCTGCTTTTGATCCTCCTCCTGCTCCTGGCATACCTGGCATACCTGGCATACCTCCTAAAGGAGGCGCAGCTGGTGGTAGCGGGGCGGCTGCAGCATCTTGAGCAAATTTTATGGGATAAGAGTTTGAGGCAGTTATATTTTCAGAGTTTTCATTTAGTTGCCTAATATATTCTCCTACTTTTGTATTCAAAACCAAAAGATATTCTGCTATATTTAGGTTTGCAATGGGATCTGCCGAAGAGCCTATCTTTACTTTATCTAATTTTCCATCCCTATATATAGAATTTACATATCTTGTTATAAATCCATGAAGTTGAGCAAACATGGATTTTATCTTTTGTATATCTCTCTGTCCATTTGTCGTTCTAAAATATCTAGCATTAATGTTTTTGTCTTCATTCAATCTCGCCAGTATCATTCTTATGCCTGCAAGTCTATCTTTTGTTATCTCTACCTCTCTAAGATTAATTCTTATATATTCCATAGCCCTTGAGGGAGTAACCATTTTTGAGCCCTCTGATTTGTAAAGCTCTGGAGATATGCCAGAAGTCTCAATTGGCATGTCTGCAACACTCATTTCTTCTATTTTCCGTATTTCTCTTAATACTGGAAGTTCTAAAGCACCAGTATCAAATCTTTCTTTTCTTTCCTGTTTTGATTCATCTTCTTTTCTGTTCTTTTCTTCTTTTCTTTCTCTTAATTGTCTTCCAAACTCCATAAGAGCATCAAAAACAGCATTTAATCTTGGATCGTTCTCTGGATTGTACTTCCTTTGAAGTTCTCCGCTTTCAAGCATTTTCATTATTTGTTCTAGTTTGCCTTTGTAGTGCATTTCTCTTAATATTGATTTTAAATAGTCAGCTGGATGTGTATAAAAAGCAGATTCGCCAAAAGGTTTTGTCATCTCCTCTTCTGACTTTTGCTCTATTTCTAACAACAATGGATTTTGTTCAAAACTACTTGATTTTTTTGCCATTGAGGCTATCTGCATTTTTAATGTAGATGCTCTAGAATTAAGCAAAGAGTCAAGTTTATTCATCATGAAAATAATTGCAGGGAATCCACCCGCCGATGGCCTAGAAGAAGTTTGCATTTTTTCTATAAAAGCATTTCTATCTCTTATCAAAGCATTAATTCTGAGCTGATTCATTTCCTGACGCTCTATTATAATTCTTTCAACTCTGTCTTTTAATTCTTGGCTTTCATTTTTTTCAACTTGCATAGTTGAAAGATCTAAATATGTAATTTCAATTTCTTGAATACCTTTTTTTAATTTTTTTTCTATTTCTAATGGAATAATTGCCCTTCCATCCAAGTTCCATATATCATTTTTACCAAGAAACGCTATTAATGGCATATCAAGAGCTTCAATAGTTGTTATACCAGCTTCCATCATCTTCTGATTGAACCTTTCAAGTATCGGGTTTATTACCTTTTGAGGAAGATCTCTGATTGTCTTGCTAAAGAGCATAGCAATACCTGGAATAAAGGTACTTTTTTCTTTTCCTGTTCTTTTATTTATGTCTATTCTGTCATGTCCACCTGCAATTTCTTCTCCCCTTGATCTATAAAGATCTTCAGATATTGATATTTTTTTCATCCCTATGCTTTCCTTTCTATTAGCTTGTTGTATAAAAGGCAGACTGCTTGGCATGCCACTAAAATTAAATATGCTGCTTTTATTTGGTCTTTTAGGGGTAATCATTTCTACATTTTCGTGAACTTGCACAGTATATAGCAAGTGACTTTGCACATCTCCAGATGAAATTCTTCTAAAATTACCGCTGTAAGCCAAAGCGCCATATAAGCCCTGATCTAATTGGTCAAAAGAAAAATTATTGCCTCCTTCTATTACAAATGGAGCAAAAAAGTAAGGATTTTGATTTGCTAATTTATATTCACACCCTAAAGTGTTAAATGGGTTTTTAAGTCCTGCTATTTTTGATCTTACAAAATCACATTCATGGCCTTGCGAAGAGCTTTGTGGCATGTTTCCAACAAATATACCCATAGTCACTTTCCCAAACACATTTGGAATGTTTTTTTCATTGCTATTAAACCATGATTTTGCATTTTCTATAAAATGTTCATCTATTTCATATGCTGTATTCGATAAGGTTACAGTTATGTAGCTCATATTAGACCCTCGTCATGAATATATTTATATAATCCATTTTTTATTATTTCAACTAAGTTGCATTTTACCATTTTTAAAGACTCTTCAGAATTCATAAATTTGTCTATTGCTAATTTTATCAAATTTTCTATAGTTCCCTCTTCATAAGCCTGTTCTATCAGAGTAAATGGTCCAATACTTATTTTTCTTGAAAAAGAAACGTGATTTTTATGCAAAAAATCAATTTTAGATATTTTTATATCTATAAAAGATTCATCTAAATGATTGGGATCTCCCATAGTATTAATGGAGTAATGAAATGAGAAGTGACAATTTTTATTGTTGCTGAAGTTCATGAGTTTCTCTAAAGGATAGTTCTTGTTTTTTTTAAATAAACCTGTATACTAGCAAGAAATACTATTTTTAAAATGTCTATCAATAAATCAAAACACAGTAGTGCAGAAGTTTCTAAAATAATAGAAATTGTAAAAAATATGTTTGGAAAAGGAGCTCCAACAACATATGATAATTCAGGATTTAATAAATTTGATTATGATAATCCGCTTCTTAGATCTGTATATAGAATGCAAATAAGTGACCCATTGACTTGGGATGAAATATATGCCATACTATACATATTAAAAAGATATAAAAATACTCAACTAAAAAATGAAAATTTAGATCAAATAGAAAGTAGAATTAATGATCAGTTTTCTGAAACAAATCCAGAATTTAAAGATATAAACGAACTTTCTAAAACAAAATCTATTAAAAAAATTGGTACTGGAGGATATGGAAGAATCACATACATAATTCCGTCTCTAGACCCAGTCAAAATTAGAAAAATTATAAAAGAAATATCAGAAAAAATTATGTCTTTACCTCCTGAGCAAAGACAAGATTTTTCTTCCTACTTTTCAGGTGACAAAATTCAAGCTTGGAAGCTTTTTTATCCAAGAAGCCAACCAGACATAATAGAAATACACCCACTTGTTGAAGGCATAGTCTTCAATTATCTAAAATCGCTTGGCTACAATACAGAAAACGCAAATGTTGCAGTCTCAACACAAAAAACAACAAGTGATGCAGCTGATACAAGAGAAGGTGTATTTGAAAGTAAGAATACAGACAAGAAAAAAGTAAAAATAATAAGAGATGGCAATAATTATGAAATTTACTTTGAGTATAGTTCAGAAATGGTTAATGTTATACGAAATGTAAAATCCAGAAGAACTTTTGATGCTGCCAAAAGATGCTGGATTTTGTATTCTCCATCAAAAGAAACATTAAAACAGCTTGGAGACCAATCAGATAAAATTGGTTTTGATCGTAATCCTTTTGATCAAGCATCTTCTGCAAGTACCATATTTGAAGACGGAAACTCAAGAACGTCAATAACCTGCAAAGACATATCTGCAGATACAAATAACAACTGGCTTATAAGCATTTTCTATCTAAGTAGATCTCAACCAGAAGAATTAAGAAAATTTATCAATGAATCTCTTAGATTTTGTTTTGTGAATTCAACTAGTGACATAAACAACACTGATCCAGATATACATACGTATCTCAATATGAGTGAAAGCTCTGATACAAGATTTAAATACCAAAGACCAACCAGGGGTTCCCTGAATGATTATGCAAGATTCATACAATGTTGTGAGAGTAGAGGGTTTGATGCTTCTGAACTCAAGAGGATTGTATCCTCTCTGGTTTCAAAAGGCATAATAAAGCAAGAGAGACTTGAGGGAAGCGTAGATGGCTTTGACAATAAGGAACAATTTAGATCAGTACTTGAAAAATTTGAATCAAACATAAGCAAAATAAAAACTGGAGAACAGTTTACCCTTAAAGATCTGCAGGTTCACGGTATCCAGTTCCTTTACTCCAGGTCTTCCGCTCTTCTTGGCGACGAAACAGGAACAGGCAAGACTGTTCAATCTATTATGGCCGCACAATTAAGACTCATGAAAGAGAACAACATCCCATTTGACGCAAATTTAACCGATCCAAATGTGTGTTCTTCATTTAGAAAAAAGTGCCTTGTATTTACTCTTCCCTCTGTAGTTAGTCAATACACAAAAAATATAATAGACATTACAGGTCTACCTGAAAATCAAGTTTCCAACTCTTTTAATAATGAGTCAGCCATGTGGAAAGTTATTCCATATAACGATCTTTCTGTTTCCAGTAGGTCAAAAGAAGTTACCGAATTTCTAAAAAAACAAGCAATGGATGGCAAGATAGCTCTTTGTATCCTTGATGAATGTCACACCATAAAAAATGGCTCTCCGTCCTCAAGAGACCCAGCTGGAGACCACAAAAAGAACAAAACAACCTTTAATTGTCAAGATATTACGCAGTACATACCATACGTATGGGGTTTGTCTGCAACAATTATAGCGAATAAGCCAGTAGATCTCTATAATCAGCTTAGAGCTGTAAATCATCCTCTTGGAAAGCTCGATCACGGTCGCTTTAAAGGTAATTTTGATCCAAAAACAAAAAATCCATCTGAAAAATTTGCCAACGCAGACAAATTAAGGCAAATTTTGATACTTCAAAGAATATATATTCAAAGAACTAAAAAAATGATGGAAGAAAATCTTCCAAATATTGCAGTTGGAGAAAAAAATGTTGATCTAGATAAGGCTACGCTTATGGCTAAGATAAACGCCCGCATGAGTTCGTACCGAGGAAGGAGCACTCTTAATGAACAAAGTGCAATTAGAGTCGAACTTGCTTCCGCAAAAGCACCAAAAACACTAGAATTTGCAAAATTTTTCATAAATCAAGGCAAAAAGATTGCAATATTTACGTCGTTTAACGAATCTGCTGATATTATTACTGATGGTCTAACAAATTTGCTAGCACCCATGAACAAAAATGTCGCTCAGATTAGAGGCAACCAAGAAAAAGCAGATAGAGACATTATAATTCAAGATTTTAAGTCAGAAAATAGTAAATATTTTGCAATTGTCATAAATATAGCAGCTGGTGGAACTGGAATAGATCTTCCAAACATACTAACCGATGTAATATTTAATGATTATGATTGGAGTCCAGCAAAAGACGAGCAGGCCAGAGGAAGATTTTTTAGAATCAACAGTAAAGAAGACGTAAACGTTTATTATATGATAGCAAAAGGCACAGCTGATGAAGATATTTATGAAATAGTCAAACAAAAAATTATGATAATGGAGTTGATACAAAGGCTAGATGAAGAACAAATAGAAAGAATATCTGAAGGTCGATTTGAGGTTACTGAAAATGACAAAAGAAAAAATGAGCTTCAGGTTAAACTTGAAGAAATAGATGAAAAACTCGAACAGAAAGTAGAGCAAATAGGCAAAGAAATGAAAAAAGCAAGCTTAAATACAAACACAAACTGGTATAAAATATCAAGGTAATAAAAATGTCTAAATTTCCAAATTTACAACAAATTTTAATTGATAAAATATACGGAAACCCTGGTTGTTGGAGAAATTTCAACAATCAATACAGAGCATGGGAAAGAATTCAAGATTTTATAGACAATCAAAAACCAGGAATGGAGATATTATCAAAAGAAAATTTTGATGTCCCTCCTGATTATACTGAATATCCTCAACTTGGCTGCGAAAAATCAAATTAATTAGCCAGGACGGCTTGGCATCCACATTTGATCAAATTTTACATTTCCATAACCTGGCATTTCTTCATTGCCTAGCATGTTTGTATTTTTATCGGAAGTCTCGCTTCCAGAAACAGCGATACCTCCAAGCATTTCGGCCATATACCTTGCATATCCCTCCTTAATCTTGGCTATTTCTGCTTCGCTTTTGCCTTCAGTTCTTAGTCTTGCTGCTAGTTTTTCAGAGCTTTCTTCAACTATTAATTTAATTCTTTCTTTCATTTGCTGACCATTAACAATTGCATTGGGATTTTGCCCAACTTCGCTTTCCATTTCTGAAACACTTTTTTCTATGTCGGTAGCGCCTTCTGACATAAACCAATTCACAAGTGACTCTAAGGCTTTTCCTGTTATTCCAATAGACCTTAGTGTATTTAAATTAAAATAAGACATCCATCCACTTCCTTGTCTAAAGAAAGAACACCACTGAAGTATTTGTCTTGAACTCAACTGGCCACTGTTTACTATTGTCCGATAGGTAGTCCTTAGTGCACTCGATCCCCGACCTCTTGCTGCTGGAGAAACAAGAGGATTCAAAAGATCTTGCTCTGCCTGTATTGCTTTTTTCAATTTATCTATTATTTTTACTGTCATTTGCTTAAGTGATATAAACATATTTTCGAGCTTTGTAAATATTCTACCTAAAACTCCTGGAGTAGATTTTTTTGCAGCAAACCACGCAATAACTTTTGAAGATTTTATTCCTACTGCTTCTAAAATTGCAATAAATGCTTTTCCAAACTGCTTTAGCAACATCCTTATTGGTCTAGTTATTTTTTCACCAAACATAATAACTTTTAATACTGGTCTCATGGCCTTTATAACTGTTCCTGCTGCTATTGCTGCCATTGAACCAACACCTGATGTTCCGCCAGTCGGGACGGCTAATAAAATTCCAGCTATTGTCGCTGCATCAAGTAATATAACAAGTATATCAAAGAAAAATTCCATACAGCTCCAACTTAAAGCTCCTTCATTTTTGCATGCCTTATAACTATACTTATATATATTTACTAAACTTATTACTCCGCCAACTCCCGGTATAAAACCAAGAACACTTGCCCACCAGCTTCTAGTCCAGGAATCAGATCCATCAGAAGCTTCTTGTTCTTTTTCTTGAGCTGTTTTTATGAAATAAGAATCGTTTTTTAAATCAGCTAATTTGAAAATAAAATCAGGTAATTTAGAAAGACTTGATTTTATTCCAGCTGATGCATATTTTTTATTTTTCAAAATTTCATATATATATTCTGGAACTTCACTAAAAGATATCATGTTGTCTTGTGCAAATTTATATACAATCTCAAGCTTGGCGTTTATCTCATTGGATATTTTTTTGTCTAGCAAACAAGAAATTGGTACATATAACTCTGGCGTCATTTAAATCTCCTAATATGAGTATATTCTCTTAAAAAAAATATTATCCTATGACGAAATAATATATATGAAAGAAAAAAACGAAGAAAACAAAGAAGAGAATAAAGAAGAGAATAAACATAATTTAGAAAAAATAGAAGGCATAAATTGGGATCAAATTTGGCAAATACCAGATGGTCTCAACGGTCCCAATAGCTACATTTATCCATTTTATATAAATCCAAATAATAAACAAAATTCAGATCAAATGGAAAATTTTGTCAACGAAACATTTGATTTTAGTAAAAATTCATCATCTTTACTAGATGATCTTTTTTCTGCAATAGAAGATGCTATTGATGCAGATTTTCAAAATGAATATCTTAATTCTAAAATAAAAGACATTTATTTTAGAATAAACCCAGAAGAATAAATTAAAGGTTTTTTTAAATATTAAACACAATATAAGAATATTATGTATAATTGGTTTAAATCATCGCAGCAAAATCAAGGATTCGGTGCAGTAATTCCTGGCGCAGTACCACAGTACGAACAAAATACCCAAAATGCACAGGGTGCAAATCAATCAAATAATCAGCAAGTTTCGGACACACTAAATCGCTATTCCAGTGACCTTAAAAATATGATTGCATCTTCTGGAATTGCTGGGGCTAGCAAAATTGCTGAAATGATCACCCCATTAGGACAAGCTAATAAAGGTATATTTGACGCGCTTCCAATGAACAATTTGCCAAACAACATTGGAGGGCAACTTATTAGTTACAACAGTCAAATGATAGAAATTTTTAATAATGTAGTATCTAAAATCGCGTCTCCTCAACAAGTTAATAATTTAAATGTATTTATAAAACAGAGATACGATAAAAACTATACCGACACTATAAATATAATTAAGTCTAATTCTGCAACAAAAAAAGCTTCTTCTTCATGTGATGATTGCTTTAATCAGAACCAAGGTATGATGATGGAAAAAATACACCAAATAATACCAATGCTTGAAGAAATGAAAGAAAAAATATCAAATTCTGATAAAATAGAAGGCTGGGAGCTTGAACACATAACTACAGCCCATGACGATATATCAGAGGTTTATTCTTATATAAATCAAAAGACAAGAAAAAACACTTCAAGTTGATTATTATAACTTTATAAGATAAGAAGGCAGCAGATCTTCTGTTTTTGTCTCTATCTTTAGATTTCTTTTTGCACAAAATTCATCAACTGCTTTTACTACTCCTGGAAATCTTTGGGGATTGTAGTCGTGCCCACATATGTATCCACCTTTTTTTAAGGCTTGAAAGCTTCTTTTTAAATCAGAAGCAACAGCTCCATAAGAATGATCAGCGTCTATATACACTGCATCTATGTGCATAGAAGTCTCTATTGCTTTTTCTAAAAATTCCGTTGTTGTGCATTTGTGTATATGAACATTTTTGCCCCTAAAATAATCTTTAAGTTCACTTGGAATATTTCTTAAGTCTAGCGTTTTTCTGTTTTTCCCGTCTTTATCTCCAGACACCATAGATTTTGGAAATATGTCAACAAGATGAAGTTCTTTTGGCTGTGTTAGTTCGAATATTTTTTTAGAAAATTCCCCCTCAAAAACTCCAAGTTCAACCCAAACTAGATTTTTAGGTAACAGCCATATCATTTTATCTCGATCCATTTTTTCCATACCTTTCTATAAATTTTTTCATTCTTTCATGTTTGTCTTTCATATTGCCCGTAAATCCGCAAAAATGAAAAATACTTTTATTTTCTTGCTTTTCAGTAACATGTAATTGAACCATTCTTGTCAAGTTGTTAAAAAGTATTTTTTCCTTTAAACAATTAAAAATCCAATAGTTAAAACATGTTTGCTCAGTACAGGCCTGCTGTATAGTATTAAAATTTTTATTTTTTATTCTATCGCATATATTACCTATCTCTATCAAAACATCTTTTTTTTTGAAAGCAAAAGTTCCAGCATTAAATCCATTTATTTTTGACATTTCTTTTTTTTCTTCTTCGCTTGATAAACTAAACATAAACCATGGAGATGCCATCTGGTGACCTTCACATACAACTGAATTATCATATTGCCCAAACATGTTTTCAATTTTTTCATTAAATAATATATCACTATCTAAATACAGATAGCCATCATATCCGTTTGGTAATTTTTTTGTGTACTTTGACCACCCTATATAGCTACTATTATTATCATCAACTATCATATCAAAATTAGACTTTAAATTTTTATTATTTGAAACTACACAAAAATCAAAAATCGACTCATCATTATTGTTTATAAGGCTTTCATAAAGATATGCTATGCACTCTTCTGCGTAATCAGTAAAATCAGATACGGTGTATACCAGATATTTCATAAATCAATTATTTTATATCGTCCTTTTAGATAGGAGGTTAATTTCTATATTAATATAATTATTAAATATAGAACGGAGAAAACAATGGACTATAATAAAATTAAGATAATGCTGGAAAGAACTGGTAAAACTGTTTGCAACAATTTTATACCATGGTTGTGTTGTGCTGTTTTTATGCTGCCATCTCTTCCTATTTCTTCAATATTTGGCAATATACTGAAAGAGTATGTAATGGCTGACGAACAGCTTTCAAGCTTTGTAGCAATGTTAATATTTATGTCCATTGCCTCATTCCCAATTTTTCTTATTCCTCAATCTGAATGCAAAAAGAAAAGAAGAAGATGAGTGTACTACTTATTCTTATTTATTGATTTAGACTTTGACTTATTTTTTAAGTAACTTTGAATTATTTTTTTCTGAGAATCTGAAAGCCTTTCAGGTTCAAATCTGGTTTTTCTTGTATACTTTTTAGGTTGTTGTTTTTGCTTTACCTGGCTATTAATTATATTTAATTTAGAAGATATAAAAGAAAAAAACGCACATATATAAGACTTTAATTTTATTAATAATGTATTCATAATATAAAATATTACTTTTTACTGGCTAAAAAACCTTTAAGATTAGGACAATTACTTATACTATTTAAAATTTTTTTGTTTAATCTTAATGCTCTAATAGATTCTTTATTGACTTTTGAAAAATCAAAATTTATTTCACACATAATTTTTACAACTTCTAGTATGTTTGTGCCTTTTATCAGTAATAAATTAATCCAATCTAATGGTAAAATTTCTAATATATTTTTAAAGTCGGTTTTATTTTTTGTTCCAATATTATTCGTATAAGGTGCTGTAAACTGTTCTGGATGTATAAAGTTTTTGTATGAATATGCATTTCCTATTGCTTCTAATAGTGCCATTGGATTGTGTCTCAAATAATCAATAATTATTCCAACTGGAATATTTTGAATCGGCATCGATGATTTAAGTAAATGAACCATTATGCTTAAATTTTTATACCTAGAATGATTAAACATACTATTAAGTTCAGTTATTACATATAAATTTTTTTTATTTAAATCTATATATAGATTTTTATCTATTTTTTTATTTTTAATTATTTTAGTGACATACGTGTTTCTCAAATTGTCAACAAGAATACTGGCTTTTGTCGCTGGTATTTTATTTGACGCAAATCTCTGTATATTGAATGGTTTTTTCATAACATATTTATAACACTTACACTGGCTCGTATGTCAACTCAAACATTTTACGTGCAATTCTATAGTATTTGTTTTCATCTTCTTTTATTATGTAGTCTCCAGGTTTAAGTCTCATTTTTTCTCCCCATGGAGCAGTAAATATTATTTCTTCTTGTCCTGTATACTTTGCAGCCATCCTGGTAGACTGCTCAGGAGAAACGCTTTCACCAATCTCTCCAGAATAGTTCTTTTTAAATTTTTCTTGTTTTACTACATATTTTTCATGCGCAGGCCCGGATACAATTATATCTGCATCCTTTGCCATATTTTGTGTTTCTTCCTCACCTTCGTCTGGCAATTGAGTAACTATAATATTCTGATCTTTGTCGTTTACTCCATAGCTCAAAGCTGGCATTTTACTTACGTCTCCATTAATTATTTGATAAAAAACATAATTAAGTGGCTTCTTTTTTGTTGTCTTAAACTCGACGCTTTCAACAAAAGACTTTAATTTTTCATCTCCAGATTCTGCTGACTTTAAAAACCAATTTTTCATTTTAAATTTCCTTAATTTATAAATATACGCTATCTATTACCGTTCAATTGTTGCCAGACCTTTTCTTAATTTACCCCCAACTTGGTATAAATTTAATTTATACTATTTGCGGTTTTTCATTCATCTACCATATTATGTCCTCAACTAATGGCAATTTTTCATATATATTGAACCAATTTTTATATTTATTTTCTATTGTTTTAAACAAATCAGGATAGTTATTTTTGAAATTTATATAGTTTGAGTTTCTTTTTTTAGGTTCAAAATGAAAATCTCTTTTAAGCCATGAGCATATTTTTTCTTTTCCAGATTTTAATATTTCATCATATTTTATAAGCCTCACAGAAACATTTTTAATTGGTATTTTTCTCCAAGACATATAGTGCTCCTTAAAGTTCAAAAATACATTATTGTCTTCTATATATCTAGATAGATATTCAGCCGTAAGGTCTTCGTTATTTTTTTTTGTAGCGTTTTTTAATTCGTAGTCAACCCATTTTAAAAAACTAGAATTACTAAACGTTTTTATGTATTTTTCATTACATGTATTTTCATAGTCATATATTAAATCCGGTATCAAATTTCTTCTTGACAATGATATGATTTGATCATATGGGTTTCCATATATGTATAAAATTTTAGTATTTTTTGGGAACTTCATTTTTGCTAAGAATGAAGACTTTGCATGTTTTTTTACACATACACAGTCAGTTGCATGCTCACATCTTGGTCCATATCCATATCCAAGTTGATCAAAAAAAACTGAAGATCCACACCCTCCTTGAGAAACTATAAAAATAGATGGGCATCTCATAATTTTTTACACTAATTAAACAATTCAAGTAAATATTGTTTTGCTTGCTCTTCGTTAGTTACAGATCCATTATCCTGTGCTTCTAAAAGTGTTTTTTGCATATCTGCTATGTATCCACTTTTAGGATCTTTCATTGGAAACAATTTCATTATTTGATTGCCATTTAAAATAGGTTTTTTGCCCACTTTTTCTCTTTCTTTTAAGAACTCTTCTATTTTACTTATAGACTTTTTCTTTTGCTCTATTTCTTCAAGTTCTTTTTCATCTATTTTTCCCTTGCCCATAGTATCTGCAATTGAATGGACAAACACAAGTTTCCAAAGAGACTCTTTTATTTCACTATCAATAGGCAAACTTTCAAATCTTCTAATAAAATTTCCAATTGACTTGTTGCTCAAATCAATAAAAGAGTGCGGAATCATGTGGCTCTCTACTATTGACTTTACTATATTTCTGTCCGCGCCAAAACCAAGTCTTCTAAGTATTTCTTCGGCAAGCTCTGCTGAAACATTTTCATGCCCATAATAGCTTGATTGAGATGGGTCTTTTTTACTTGGTTTTTCTATTGAAGGATCCATTTTACCAAAATCATGAAAAAGAGCAGCAAGTACTGCAAGATATCTTTCTCTATCAGAGAATCCATTTTCTCTCATGATCCTATCAAGATTTTCAACAACTAAAATTGTGTGACTAAGTAAGTTTAATTTATGGTGCTTGGTGTTTTGATCCATGGTTATTGGCTTAAATGAGTCAAGTCTTTCACTTGAAAAAACGGGCAAATAAAGTCCGCTTTGCAAGAGCAATCTAAGAGAATCTGATGGCCTTTCTCCCTTTATTATTTTTTCTATCTCTACTTTTGCTCTTTCTGGTGAAACTTTTTTTCTGTATGCATCGTGTAATTCTTTCATTGATAGAGCAGAAAGCAAAGAATCATCAAGTTTAAAACCAGGCATTTTAGATACAAATCTTATCGCCCTAAGCGCTCTCAGCGGGTCTTCTATTAATGTCTCTAGTGGGCTTATTGGTGTTTTCAGTACCTTGCTTTTAAGATCATCAAATCCCCCAGTGTAATCTTCTACTTCTCTTGTATCTAGATTGTAGTATAAAGAATTTATTGTAAGATCTCTTCTTTTTGCGTCTTCAGATGGGCTGTCAGTTGATATTATTAAGGGAATTCTACTTTCTTCCGAATACATCTCTGTTCTCATTGGAACAAATTCAATTTTCACACCGAGTATATTGATGCCGCCAACCTGCAAGCCTGCACTTTTTGCCTTTAAGCCTGTATTTGATTTTTCTAGACTTACAGAATACGGATCATCTGTTCTTTTCCCTCCAGTCATATCAAGATCAAATTTTCTTACTGCTTCTGCTATTACTATGCCATTTCCTCCGCTAACTGCTATATCTATGTCATCAGACATATTGCCTAGCAACCTGTCCCTAACCCATCCTCCAGCAACCCTAAGAGATACATCACTCGCGTATTTGCTACGTGCAGATCTTATTATGTTAAAAATATTTTCTTCATTTGAAGTAAGAGTTATGTGTTTGTCTTCTTCAGTATTTGTTTCAGATATTTTAATGTGTTTATACCAATTTTTCATTTTTATCTACATCCTATTGGCATATTATATTTTTTAATAAAATAATCATTTGTTAATGATGTCGAAAATTATATATGAGTAAAAAAATATTTGAAGATCTGTATTTACTTTATAGCAAAATACCTGAAACTACAGGCTGCATGGATTGGATATTAAAGCCAGAAAATGAGGGTGGCTGTTCATCATGGTGCTGCTCCAAACAGCAGCCTAATTTACTTAATGTTGAATTTAAATTAATATGGAATTTTATAACAAATAATTGGAGCAAGGAGTCCTTTATAGCCCTTGTTGAAAAAGCACTGATATCATATGTTTTTAATTCACAAGACAACCCATGCATATTTCTATCTAAAGAAAACAAATGCACCATACACGATAAACGCCCATATAACTGCAGAATATATGGGATAATACCAGAAGAAGAGTTTAAGCCCAGATATGAAAGACTAAAAGTGATATATCCAAACACAAGAAATCAATGTAGCCTAATAAAAACAGTTGATGGTAGAACTTTGTCAAAAAAAGATATAGATGAATGGTGGTCTGATTTATGTGATCTTGAGAAAAAACTTGGCATAGATCATAGAAAAATACATGATGGATACTCGGGCTCCTATAGAAACTTTTACGAACATGTCATACTTGAACTAATGGGTGAGGACTCTATGATGTTTTTACAAAAAATACGAGTAGAATTTTCAGAAGAAGAAAAAAAAGACACAATACAAAGATGTATAATTGCTCTTAGTAAAAATATCAATTAGACTTTAAAAAATAATAGTCTACATCAGTTTTGTCAAACTGAATATAATTTAATTTATTTAGATATTCTATACACTCTTGTTTATTTGGAGTCATATGATTCATTTCTATTTGCATTACTAAATAATTAGTATTTTTTAAAATATTTTCCATTCCCTTAATTACTGGTAAAACATATCCCTCTGTATCTATTTTTACAAAGTCTATGTCTTCAAATCCAAACTTGTCTATTGGAACACAGCTAACCTTAAACTCATGTTTTGAGAATCTAGATGAGGAAAGTTCTTTTGAATTTTGTTTTGTTTTTATTACTGTTGCTCCAGAATTTTTATTGCTTCTTATCATTATCTTGTCTTCTTCTTTATCAGATACTGCAAAATCATATATATCAATGTTTTTAATACTTCCTATATTTTGTCTTAGTTCATTTCCATAAACTGGCTCAAATGCGTATACTTTTTTAAAATATCTTGAATACCTATATGAAGTTTCACCTATGTGAGCTCCAATATCTATTACATTTCTAAAATTTTTTATAAATTTTAATGCCACGCCAAATTCAAATTTTCCCATTCCTTCCAATATGCCATCTTCTTTGCACTTTGAGTAGAATAAATCACCACTTGGTATTTTCCAGTCAATCATATTCTCCACTCCGCTATAGATCTATTTGTTATTCTCCATAGAACATCTTCGCTAAAATTGTCTGCTCCTCTAAGTTGAATGTGCACAAACTTTGTATTTTTATTACGAGTGTCATTTATTTTTTTGTTTTGATTTTCATCTAAAATATAATGTATATAACTATTCCATCCATTTTCCATTTCTTGATAATTTAATTCGCAAACTTTTAGCATAGCATGCAAATATGGCTGGTCACATGTATAAAAAACTGGCAAGTCACATGACTTTATATAATTTACATATTTTTTAAAATCTACAAATCTTTTTCTCATTTGCTCTATCCCCTTTTGGGAATAAAGAACAACACCAGAATTGTAAACCTTCAACAATCCATCTTCTCCCCTTGGCATTTTTGCTTTCCATTTTTTTTCTATTGCTTTTGCCCACTTTTCGTCATTTTTTGAATTTATACTTCCTTTCATTTTTAATCTTGCTTTTGGCTGATATGGTTCAGTGCATATCCCAACATCTGATGTAAATTCATCAAAAATATTTTTATTTAAATTTTCCACTGGAAACACATCGGTATCTGCAAACAAAACCCTATCATACTTATTAAATAAGCTGTCATATACAATTTTAAATTGGCCATAGTGAGGAGAATATTTACCAAGATCAGTTCTGAATTTTGGATTAAGCTCAAAAATATAATCTGATTCTATTTGTTTTGCATATACTTTCATCAGTTTTGATGAAAATTTAGCACCTTCATTTATATCTCCATCCCAGTATTGATATATTAAATTTTTCATTATATTATCCCCCCATTTTTAATCTCAATATAATTTTCCATTTTTGTTCGTTTTAAAAATTTATTATTTGGATTTATTTTTGTTCTTATGTGTATGATGGCCTGTTCTTCAAGATTAGGATAATAACTCCCGTATCCCCACATCTCTTCTAATATTTTACATTCTTTTATTCCTGCTCTAGTTGCAAGTCTATGGAATATTGCCTCATCTTCAAATGAACAATTAAATTTTAATATTTCATCTTCAACTAAGTGTTTTCTTAATGTTTGTCTCAAATTTAAATCCATTCTCCATATGCATCCTCCAAAATATGGATATTCTTTATTTGCTAAATTTGGGTGTTTTTTTTTGAACATTTCAAAAACTCTTTTTTGATCTTTTGCGCATATCCCAACTCCGTCAGTATCTTCGAATATACTTAAATTAACATTTTTTGTTTTAAACATATCTGTATCCATCATTACTACCACATCATATGAATCAAAAATTTCGTTAAGCATGTGCATTTTTTGACACGGGGGACTCAGATTGGAATTAAAAACATTTCCAGTTATAAGCTTATATTCTGATCCCACCTTCTTTGCATATTCACTTATATTTTCTATTGATAATTTTGCTAAGTCTTTTATTTCACCAGTATAATGCTGCATTATGATTTTTTTTTTTGCATATTTGCTTTCTGGATTTTTTATACTATTACTTTTAAGTCTTGTTACAACTCTTGGCTTGTCCATAGCAAATAAATTTTTATTTTCTACAGGTTTTTTAAGTGGAAAATTAAATTTA
>Ga0172365_10000293_pt1 | contig 32658 bp, 30 predicted proteins | sample LakKivSesite48cm_FD_114535 | JGI IMG/M metagenome (GOLD analysis project Ga0172365, IMG submission 114535) | Sediment microbial communities from Lake Kivu, Rwanda - Sediment site 48cm | ecosystem: Environmental > Aquatic > Freshwater > Lake > Sediment | place: Rwanda: Western Province, Lake...
ACTGAGAATATCACCCATTCCCAGAATTCGCGAAGCCATCCGGTCGGGATGAAAAATCTCAAGCTTATCAGGCTTTTCCCCGACTCCGATGAACTTTATGGGCTTATGGGTCACCTGAACGATTGACAGCGCCGCTCCGCCCCTGGCGTCTCCGTCGAGCTTGGTCAGGATGATGGAGGTCAGGCCGATTTTTTCTTCAAAAGCCTGGGCGCTGTGCACGGCATCCTGCCCGGTCATGGCATCGCCTACATAAATTACCTCGGCCGGCTCCAGGATTTCTCTGACCAGCCTTAGCTCTCCCATCAACTCTTCGTCAATGTGCAGCCGCCCGGCCGTATCCACGATGAGCGGATCATAACCGCGGTTTCTGGCGTGAGTGACCAGCTCTTTCAAAGCTTCAGCCGGGTTCCTCATTTTCTCAGCTGTCATTTCGTAAAAAGGCAGGTTCAACGATTTCGATATTATCCTCAGCTGATCCTGAGCGGCCAGCCTCTTCAGGTCAAAGGAAACCAGGAGCGGATTCCGGCCAAGCCCCTTAACATACCTGGCCAGCTTGCCGGAGGTGGTGGTCTTGCCGCTTCCCTGCAGGCCGACCAGCATGAAAACCGACGGGGGGTGGCTGGAAAAGGTCAGGGGTTTCGCCTCCTGACCAAGGATTTCAGTCAGTTCGTCCCGGACTATCTTGATGAAGTGCTGGGCCGGGGTCAGGCTCATCATGACTTCCTGGTTCAGGGCTCTGGCCTTCACCCGGGCTTCAAATTCTTTAACTACCCTGTAATTGACATCAGCCTCCAGGAAGGCCAGCCGGAGCATCTTCAGGGCTTCGGCAATGTTCTTTTCAGTGATCTTGCCCTCGCCTCTGATGTACTTGAGGGTTTTCTGTATTTTTTCAGAAAGCTGTTCGAACATTCAGTCCACCCGACCGCCTTAAATCTTACGCCACCCTGTCCCGGAGGTCAATCAGCCGGCAAAAGCTGCCTTGCTGATTATGAATTATTACAGGAGAGAGATAGAAAAATTGATTCTGCCCGGACTGCCATAAGAATAATATGGACTACCGGTCAGACCGGCGAACTGGAGCGGGAGTCAGGGTCCGAGCACAGGGCCTGCTGCTGGCCCTGATAGAATCGTCCGCACCAAGCCTTAAGCCCTCTGCAGGGTAGGGGTAAAAACCCGGTCGAGACTCGAAGGCAATAACCCTGTAACCGGACTTCGCCCACGGGGATACGGTCATTTGAAACCCCTTTCCCCCCGAAGCTTTATTCTCCCTTATTTTTCCCCGGTCCTGGCTTATTGCTCACGCCTTTTTCCCGACCGGGGAATGCAATTACCTTCGCCAGAAAATCCCCGGCAATATAAAATGGACCTGGGGGCTCAATCCGGGCTCGAAACAGGCTCCTCATCCCATCTTTAAGGAAAGAAAAAACGGAGAATAAGCTAATTAATTGATTATAATAAAAATATCCCAGCCAGCCCATGCTGGCTTGACAAGCCTGGCTATTCTGGATAAAGTTTTACTAACTTTCAGGAAGGTGAATAATGGCACAAAAGAACGGTAAGCCTGTTGAATCAGGTCAGGAAAACCCTTTCAGCTCGAAAATAGACTACGAAGAACTCCGTCGGTTGATTGCGCTCCTGGAAGAGAAGAATCTGACGCAGTTCGAGCTGGAAGTGGAAGGTTTCAAGATAAAACTCAGTCGCAGCCTGGGCAATTCTTCAGGAGCGGCTCAGGTCTTATTCACACCGGCCGTGTCTGAAGCCCAGCCCAGGATGGCCGCGGTCAACGGTGAAATTCCCACCCCCGCTCCAGCCGAGGATAAGAGTATTCATTACGTAACTTCTCCCATGGTCGGCACCTTTTACCGGGCCCCCTCTCCCACCTCCCCACCTTTCGTGGACATAGGAGACACTGTTAAAAAAGGTCAGACTCTGTGCATTGTCGAAGCCATGAAGTTGATGAACGAGATCGAGAGCGATGTCAGCGGCCTGGTGGTAGACATACTGGTGGAAAACGGCAAGCCGGTTGAATACGGACAGAGGCTCTTTGCCATCAAAGTGAGCGGCTGAGAAAAATGTTTTCAAAAATTCTGGTCGCCAACCGGGGCGAAATAGCCCTCAGAATCATCAGATCCTGCAAGGAACTGGGAATCAAAACCGTGGCCGTTTATTCCGAGGCCGATCGCAACTCTCTCCACGCCATGCTGGCCGACGACAGCATCTGTATCGGCCCGGCCAAGGCTACCGATAGTTACCTCAATATACCCAACATCCTGAGCGCAGCCGAGATTTCCGGAGCCGAAGCCATCCATCCCGGTTATGGTTTTCTGGCTGAGAATGCCAAGTTCGCTGAGATCTGCCAGAATTCCGGCTTTGTCTTCATCGGCCCGCCGCCGGACATAATCAGGCTGATGGGTGATAAGAACCGGGCCCGCCAGGCAATGAAAAAAGCCGGTCTGCCGGTTATCCCCGGAAGCGACATCATCCTGGAGGATGTGGCCGAGGCCAAAAAGGTGGCCCAGAAGATCGGCTATCCGGTCATAATCAAGGCAGCCGCCGGCGGTGGCGGAAAGGGCATGAGAATCTGCCGCAGCGCCGCTCACCTGGAAGAACAGTTTCCGATGGCTCAGAATGAAGCCAGGGCTGCTTTCGGCGACCATTCCCTCTACCTCGAAAAATACATCACCGGAGCCCGCCACATTGAAATCCAGGTCATCGGCGACACCAAGGGAAAGGTCATAGCCTTTGGCGAAAGAGAATGCAGTATCCAGAGGAAATACCAGAAAATCATCGAAGAGACGCCCTCTCCCTTTATAGATGAGCGGACCAGACACAGGATGATGAAAGAAACCCAGGATGCCGCCGAAGAAATCGGTTACCGGAGTCTGGGTACTTTTGAGTTTCTGGTTGACGACAAGAAACGATTCTATTTTATGGAAGCCAACACCAGGGTTCAGGTGGAGCATCCGATAACCGAGATGGTCTACGGAATCAATCTGATCAAAGCTCAGATCAGGGTGGCAGCCGGTGAAAAGGTCAATTTCCCGATGGAACTGGAAATGCGCGGACATGCCATCGAGTGCCGCATCAATGCCGAAGACCCGGAGAGTTTCATCCCCTCGCCGGGGAAAATAGACTTTCTGGTTTTCCCGGGAGGCGAGGGCATCCGGGTGGATTCAGCCGCCTATGCCGGCTTGGAGATTCCACCCCATTATGATTCCCTTCTGGCCAAGATTATTGCCTATGCCCCCACCAGGCAACTGGCCATAGCCAAGATGAAAGCGGCCCTGGAAACCACCACCATCGTTGGCATCAAGACCAATATTCCCCTGTTGCTTAATATTCTTTCCAGCGACGATTTTGTTAAGGGAAATTACAATACCCAGTTTATGGAACATTTCCTCAACCACAAAGAGAGCCAGGACTGAGGTCAGGAATCGAGAAGAATCTGAAGACTATTCCGATTTTTTTCTGAAAATACTGACCGTAAACTGGCCATCGTTATCGGCATAGACGTTGTCATTGACACCGAGATACAACCGGCCTTCCAGAGTAATCTCCACCTCCCCACCCGGACCGATATAGAAAACAGCACTCACTTCCTCTCGGATTTCTTCGCCGGTTTCTTCATCCTTGGTGACGCTCAGCACCTTCACCACCCGGCCGACCGCAGCCCCCAGGTTCCGCTCGGGCAACGGTTGCTGAGGCGTCTGCAGGTCCAGCCCTTCCGGTCCGCAGCTGGCAATGGGATTACCCTTCTGGAGCGAAATTGAGCCTGAAGCCCGAAAGATGAATTTTTCGCCTTCCTTAACGTCAAGGCCGGTATCCACCCAGCCCAGGGCGGCATTCACCTCTACCTGTTTGACGAGCTCCAGGCCCTCATCCTGTTCCTGGCCGGCCACCGGCTGAATTTCCCGGGCGGCGGCTGAAAAAAGGGGCAGAGTAAATAAGAAAAAGCTCATCAATTTTAAGAGCATTCCGGGCTTCATCTTCCCTTCTCTCTTTTGCTTATTTTACTAAACCAAGGCTCAGAATTTCCAGCATGGACTGGTGAAGATAACCATTGCTGGCCACGATATGGGGGCTAAAAACATTAAACTCACCCCCCTCCAGGTCGCTGACCCGGCCGCCGGCTTCTTCCACCAGCAGAGAGCCAGCGGCCAGGTCCCAGGGTTTCAGCTTCTTTTCCCAGTAGCCGTCAAAGCGGCCGCAGGCTACATAGCACAGGTCCAGGGCCGCCGAACCAAGACGCCTTATGGCCTGAGCCCTGACCGCAAAGTTGGAAAAATGGTCGAGGTTGTTATCTTGGCTGCTCCGGACGTCATAGGGAAAACCTGTGGCCAGCAGGCTTCTCCCCAGGTCATCCGTCCCGGAAACGCTGATGCCTTCTCCGTTAAGAAAGGCGCCCTGCCCTCTGACCGCGGTAAAAATTTCTTCCCGGTTGGGGTCATACACCACGCCCAGAATGACCCGGTTCCTGAAGCTCAGGGCTATGGATACGCAGAAGACGGGCAGCCCGTGAGCATAATTGGTGGTTCCGTCAAGCGGGTCGACCAGCCAGCAATAGTCCGCATCTGCTTGGCGGCGAATTTCTTCCTCAGCCAGGAAACCATGACCCGGGAAGGCCCGGCTGAGCCGGTCATAAATCATTTCTTCCGACCTGCGGTCAAAGACGGTAACCAGGTCAACCTGACCCTTGAACTCAACCTCTTTTTTCTGGCTCAGCCCGTGTAGCAAATAGCGGCCGGCTTCCCGGGCCGCTTCCAGGGCCGCGGGCAGAAATATTTCCGGGTTGTCCATGAGAGAATCTTATCAGCTTGGCCAGCTGCTGGCAATAAACTAAAGAAGGATCTCTGCTCCGTGGCCTTCTACAACGATTGTCAGGGTGTGGCCCGGAGTCAGTCTCTTCCCGCCCGCAGGGATAGGGCTTATCAAAGGGGATGGGCGGAATGAGGACAGGAAGAGATGCCTGGTAGAAGGACTTTCTACCCGATCTGAGCCATGACCTTAACCGGCGCCAGGAATTCCCGCCGGCGAACATCTCTGTTTTTTTGATTGGTGGAAAAACCGGAAGGATGGGGTGCGGCCTGTCTCCTGTCGTCGGCAAAGTATGGGATTTCCCCGGAGATAGCGAAGCGAGGACGGAAGGGGAAGCGCTGTGATAGGGCTCTCCTCCAGTATTGCCGGGAAGGACATCAAAAATTAAACCTTCCGGGCAAAATTCCGTAAAATGAAGTATAATTAATGAAAATCGTCTGCCTTAAAGGATACTGTTATGGCTGAAAAGAAAGGTTCGAAGAAGAAAAAAAGATTGCTGTTGTTCGTCGCAATTATGCTTATAATTGCGGCTGTCATCTTCCTGAATCTCCAGGCCTCGCGTGAAAAGTCCATCAAGGTTACCGTGGACAAAGTAAAGAAACAGGATATAACCTCCATAATTTCGGCTTCGGGCGAGATAAAACCAAAGAAAAACATCAATATCAGCGCCCTGGTAGCCGGCCGGATTGTAAAAATCGGGGTTAAAGAGGGCCAGGAAGTTAAGGCCGGGGATTTCCTGTTGCAGATTGACCCCACCTATTTTGAGGCCCAGGTGGACCGGATCAGGGCCAACATCAACCAGTACAAGGCAGAGCTGATCAGAGCTGAAGCGCAGTACCGGCGCGACCGGAGTTATTACGAGCGCCAGAAGCAGCTCTACGACAGCGCCCTGATCTCCAAAGACCAGCTCGAAGGAGCCCGGGTTCAGTATGAAGTTTCTTCGGCCACCCTGCAATCGCTGAGATACCAGATAAAACAGGCTGAAGCCAGTCTGAAGAGCACCCTGGACGACCTCAAAAAAACCACCTATACCTCACCAATTGACGGCATGGTCACCAGCCTGAGGGTGGAAGAAGGAGAGGTGGCCATCGTGGGCACCATGAACAACCCCGGAACCGTCCTTTTAACCATCGCCGACCTGTCCATTATGGAAGTTGAAGTTGAGGTGGACGAAACTGACGTGGTCAACGTCCGAACAGGACAGACGGCCAGGGTCAAAGTTGATGCCTTCCCCGACCAGATTTTCAAGGGACAGGTCACAGAAATTGGCAGCTCGGCCCTCGACAAAATCACCGTTGGCTCCCAGGAATCAAGGAATTTTAAGGTGGTCATTACCCTTGAAGACTCGGGCCATCAGCTCAAGCCGGGACTGTCGGCTTCAGCTGATATCATAGTGGCTGAAAAAAAAGATGTTCTGGCTGTGCCCATTGCCGCTCTGGTTATAAGAGAGCCTGCGAAAGGCGCGGAAAAAGATAAAGCCGCCCCCGCGGCTGCCGAGAAAGCAAAAGAAGAAGAGGGCATTTTCCGGATAGAAAATAGCCGGGCCAGATTTCAGCCAGTTAAAAAAGGAATCATGGGCGGAATGATGGTGGAAATTGTCTCGGGTCTGGAAGAAGGTCAGGAGATTGTAACCGGACCCTATTCTGCCCTGCGCGACCTCAAAGATGGCAACCTGCTGAAAGTGGAGAGGAAATAGACGATGCCGGTCCTGCCTGCTGACGATGAACTGATCCTGGCCAGGGAGCTTAAAAAAATTTACCAGCTGGATAAGCAGCAGGTGGAAGCCCTGCGCGGGGTCAGCCTGACCATCAGAAGGAATGAATTTGTGGCCATCATGGGCCCCAGCGGCTCAGGCAAATCCACGCTGATGAACATCCTGGGCTGTCTGGACACCCCGACTTCGGGGGAATATTACCTGAACGGGCAGTCGGTCAGCACCCTGAACGAGGACCAGCTGGCCTACATCAGAAATAAAGAAATCGGCTTTGTCTTCCAGGTTTTTAACCTGCTGGCCAGAGCCAATGCCTTCAAGAACGTGGAGTTACCTTTGATTTATGCCGGAGCCAGCAAAGAAGAGCGGCGGGAGAAAGCCCGCCGGGCCCTGGAGATGGTGGAGATGAAGGACCGGATGCACCACCTGCCGGCCGAACTTTCCGGCGGCGAGAGACAGCGGGTGGCCATCGCCAGAGCCCTGGTCAACGAGCCGGCTCTGCTGCTGGCCGACGAACCGACCGGTAACCTCGACAGCCGGACCGGTCAGGAAATACTCAGGCTGTTCCATAAGATTCATGATAGCGGCAACACCATCATCATGGTCACCCATGACCGTGAGGTAGCCAACCACGCCCAGCGCATCATCCACATCAGAGACGGGATGATAGAAAAAGAAGAGAAGAAAGGAGTCTGGATATGAACTTAGGGCAAAGATTCATCGGTGTTTTTACCGGACCGAAGGAGATTTTCAGTGGGCTGGCCGAAAAGCCGGTCTGGCTTGACGCTGCAATCATTGTGCTTCTGGCTACCTTTATTTTTGGCTTCCTGATAGCTCCCTTTTCGGCCCGCGACGCGGCTGATCTTACGGACAACAGTCCCAAGATGAAAGAAATGCTGAGGCAGAGAATGGGAGATGAAGGTTTTATCAAATACATGGACAGGATCCACAAAGAAGCCGAAGCCCCCTCGCCGAAATATAAGGTCCAGAGTGGACTGAGTGTGGGAATAATGACCCTGATTGCCCTTTTCCTCCAGTCCATACTGCTTCTGGTCCTGGGACGCCTGGTCTCTGGCTCTGTCCAGGGTAACTACCGTCAGCTGCTGAGCGCCATGTTCCATGCCGGCTTCATCAACGCCGTCCTGGGCAACGCCCTTCGTTATTTCCTTATTACCGCCAAACAATCGGTTTACAAAATTTCCACCGGACTGGCCGTTTTCTTCCCAAGACTGGAATTCAATTCCACTCCCTTCATCATCCTCAATAACATTGACCTTTTCCAGCTCTGGATGTTCGGAGTCCTGGGCTACGGTCTGTCAGCCATATTCAAGATTGACCTGAAGAAATCCCTGTTTATTTCCTATCTTTTCTGGGCTCTAAAGGCCGCGGTCAATATCGCTCTAACTGTCTGGGGAATGGGACGGTACCAGTAAACCGCTGAAGGTTGACAACTCAGCTCAGCCTCTATAAATTAAGGCTATGGCTGAGCCGTCCGGAAAAGACAATCTTGATAATTATCTGCCTTTTTATCTGTTCCAGCTCTGGGAGAATCAGAAGACCGGATGTCTGATTTTCGACCGCGGAGCCTACGAAAGGCAATTCTGCCTGGTGAAGGGCGAACTCACCCCGGTAAAGAAATATTTTCCCGAAAAAGATTTCCTCGACTGGCTCCAGGAAATAAGAAAAATAGAACCCCCGCTGAGGCTGAACCGTCAGCTTCTCGGCTCGGACAACATCAGCTCAATTCTGGCCGTCCTCATCGAGCACGGTTTCCTGCCGGTGCAGGAAGCCCTGGACCTGACCCGGGAGTTCCTGGCCGTCAGGCTGATTGACTATTTTAACCTGCCACCCGTTCAGTTTACCTTTGAGGAAGAAGAAATTCCGGGCCAGGAAATAATCGTCAGGGGCCTGTTCATTCCGGATCTAATTCTGCGGGGCTTCAGGCAAATTTCTCGCCTGGAACACCTGAGCCGATGGTTGCCGGCCGAAAAGGAGGTCATCTTCCGGCAGGCTTCTCCTTACGCCCGAAAAATCGACCTGAGGAGTCCGGAGCTTTATCTCTGGAACCAGTTGCAGACTCCTCAGACCTACAGACAGCTGCTGCAGAATTCCTGGCTGGGGCCGACCGAGACCAGAAAAACCCTTCTGGCCCTGGCCTGCCTGAAGATGGTGGAGTTCAATGTCAACCAGGCTGCCCTGGAAAATAATGGCCGGCCCGGAGTCCCCGACCTCGAGAAGAGTCTGGTGGCCTTCAACGAGAAGAGTGCCTTCATCTACCGGTATATAGCCAAACAGCTGGGACCGGTCGCCTTCAACCTGATCGAAAAGTGTTACCGGGAAACCCAGGAATATCTGGACCCGATTTTTCGTAATCTGGAAATAAGACCGGACGGAAGCTTTGAGCCCAGGGCCATGCTGAAGATGAGCCTTAACGACCTGAGCCTTGAAGACAAGAAGAATCTGCTGCGCGGCTTTGACGAGATCCTGGCCGCCGAGTTGCTGCTGGTCAAGAAAAACCTGGGCAACCAGCACGAATCCACCGTGGCCAGAATCCTGTCCAGAACCGGAGAGTTGATTTGAAGCGAAAACAGCTTCTGGGCCTGCTTCTGATCCTCAGCCTGATATTTATTTATCTTATCATCAGGGCAAGCCTTGGACATTAAGTCCCGGATTATTTTAATAATCGTCGGCCCCACGGCCTCAGGAAAAAGCGAGACCGCTCTGTGGCTGGCCCGGGAATTCCCGGCCGAAATCATCAGCTGCGACTCGATGCAGGTTTATCGTGGATTTGACCTGGGAACAGATAAGCCCGACCCTGAAGCCAGAAGGGACGTGCCCCATCACCTCATCGATATCATCGAGCCCGAAGAACAGTTCTCGGCCGCCGACTTTGCCCGCCTGGCGGTGGAAGCTGCCGAAGGAATAATCAGCAGACACCGCTTGCCGATCGTGGTCGGCGGCACCGGACTCTACCATAAGGCACTGGTTGAAGGATTGTTTCCAGGGCCGGGCAGGGATCCGGAGCTCAGGAAAAGATTGAGGCAGGAAGCCGAGAGGGCCGGTCTTCTTTTCCTGTACGATAAATTGAAAGAGGTGGACCCGGACTATGCTGCCCGGATTTCTCCGGCTGACAGCATCCGTATCATCAGGGCCCTTGAAGTTTATTATCTAACCGGGGAGCCTCTGTCCAGGCAGTTTCTGCGGACCCGGTCGCCGGCCGGCGAAAAGGGTTTCCATCTGGTCCAGATTGGTTTAAAATTGGAAAGGAAGGAACTTTACAGGAGAATTGAAGCCCGCGTGGAGCGGATGTTCGCGCTGGGCCTGGTGGAAGAAGTAAAGAGATTGCTGGCCCGGGGAGTACCCCGATGGGTCACTCCTTTCAAAGGGCTGGGTTACCGGCAGGTTCTGCAATATCTGAACGGGGAAATAACGCTGCCCGAAGCGATTGAAGAAACCAAGCTGGAGACAAGGCATTTCGCCAAGAGGCAGCTGACGTGGTTTAAGAAGTCGCCCGGGATAACCTGGTTCGATCCCCAGGACCGTCCCGGCATGAAAAAATCCGTGGAAATGAAACTGAGCCGTTAAAATATGGAAAAAGCAATTCTGGTTAACCTGGCCGTTTCCAGAAAGGATAAGGAGGAAGCGGCCGAATCTCTGACCGAACTGGCCGGACTGGCCGTCTCAGCCGGAGCCACGGTGGTGGAGAAAGTCTACCAGACCCGGAATAGCGTCAGCCCCAGGTTTTTCATTGGCGAGGGCAAGGTGGAGGAGCTGGCCAGGCTGGTGGAGACCACCGGAGCCGACCTGGTGATATTTGATGCCAACCTGACCCCTGTTCAGCAGCGGAGCCTGGAGGAGGCCCTGAGAGTCAAAGTCCTGGACCGGACCCAGATTATCCTCGATATTTTTGCCCAGAGGGCCAGGACCAACGAAGGCAAATTGCAGGTCGAACTGGCGCAGCTTACCTACTTATTGCCCAGGCTAAAGGGACGCGGTCAGGCTATGTCCAGGCTGGGCGGCGGAATAGGTACCAGGGGCCCCGGGGAAAAGAAGCTGGAAGAGGACCGACGGCGAATCACCGATCGTATTACCAGAATTAAAAAAGAAATTGACAGCCTCCAGAAAAGAAGAGCCAGACAGAGAGAAGGCCGCCGGAGGTCCCCGGTCCCGACTGTCTCGCTGGTCGGGTATACCAGCGCCGGGAAATCGACGCTATTCAACCAGCTGACCAGGGAAAGCCGGTACACCTCGCCCCATCTTTTTGCCACCCTGGACCCAATGGTCAGACGGGTGACTTTTTCCGACGGCCTTTATTTTTTCCTTTCTGACACTGTGGGTTTCATCAAGAAGCTGCCGCTGGAACTTATTTCAGCCTTCCGGGCAACCCTGGAAGAAATCAGGGAAGCCGACTGCCTGCTGCACGTGGTTGACACTACTTCGGCCGAAGCTCTGGAACAGGCAGAAGCGGTCGACCGCATCCTCGAAGAGCTGGAGGTATCCGGACTGCCGGTCATAAAAATATTCAACAAGATAGACCTCCTGCCGGAAAATGAAAAGACAGAACTTCTGGAGGCTAACCGGGAAGCGGGGAATTCCCCGCTTTATATTTCCGCCCTGACTGGAGAAGGGCTGGAACAGATCAAAGGCCGCCTGCGACGCTTGCTGTTCGAGAATTATGAGACCTTCAGGCTGCGCATTCCCAGGACCAGAGCCGAGCTGGCCAGCTCTCTCGCCCGGCAGACCATTATCATCACCCGAACCGAAACTGATGAAGGCTGGGAATACCAGGTGGCGGCTGACCGCAACAGAGTATTTCCCTATCTTCCTTATCTCCAGAAAGGAGAAAATCCATGAAAAAACTCAGAATTCTGGCCCTCCCGGCTCTGTCCGGACTGATACTGCTGTTGACTGCCTGTCTGAGTCTGCCGCTTAAGACTGAATACACGCCTCCAGCCTTCTACCTGGAGAACCCGCAGCCGGTGATTCTGGCCCAGATGAGCTTGAATGAAAGACTGGCTTTTGAGGAAGGCTGGAAAAGCCTGAAACAGGGCAATATCGACCGGGCCAGAAAAGAATTCGGCCGGTTGTCCCGCGAGAATGCCTTTTTCAACCTGGGCGAAGGTTACCTCCGGCTCTATGAACAGCAGCTGGCGGAGGCCGAAGCTTTCTTCCAGGAAGCTCTGAGACTCAACCAGGAACTGATTTCCGCCCGCGTCGGGCTGGCCATCATCTACGAACAGCAAACCAACCAGGAAAAAGAATTCCTGCAGCTGCGCGAAATCCTGAAAAAAATCCCGGACCATAACTGGGCCAAACCCAGATATGAAGACCTGCGTTCCAGAATGACCGGGGACCTGATGCAGGAAGCTCGCAGCTGGTTTAATCAGAACCGGACAGATCTGGCCCGGGAAGCTCTGCTCAAGGCTCTTTTTTACTCGCCCGACCTGGCCGAGGCTCACCTCCAGCTGGCCCGTCTTTACCGCAGCGAAAAGAAATACTCTCAGGCCCTGACCCATTATCAGACCCTGTTCAGCCTGTTGCCCCGGGACAAGCAGGTCCTTAAAGAATATGCCGAAACCCTGGAAGCCAACGACGACCTGGGAAAGAGTCTGGACATCTATGAAAAATTAAGAGAGCTGTCTCCCGGAGACAAACAGGTTCAGGAAAAAATTGAATACCTGAAAAATTCCCTGGGGATAATCGAACTGCCGAGCATGTATAACGACATCGCCGGTTCTCAGGCCATAACCAGGCAGGATCTGGCAGCTATCCTGGCCGTTAAGTTCAACCAGTTTCTGCCCCAGACTCTTTCTGCTCCGATCATCGTTGATATTTCCACCAGCTGGGCCTCCCGGTTTATCATCAGGGTCGTGGCGGCTAAATTAATGGATAAATACGACAACCACACTTTTGAACCGACCCGGCAGATAACCAGAGCCGAACTGGCCGATGCTCTCTCCCGGCTGATCAGTTATCTGAAAGGAAAAGGGAAAAAACTGGTTCCCATAGTCCCCCCGGAAAAAGTCCAGATCAACGACCTGCCGGCCGATAACTATTACTACCAGCCGGCGGTCAATATGATCGCCTACCAGCTGATGGAACTGGGCGCCCAGAAACGTTTCAACCCTGACCTTCCGGTTTCAGGAATTGAAGCTTTAAGAATTGCCGATATTCTGTTAAACTTGGTGAAATGAACAAGACAGCCGACCCGATGGACGAAACCGCCAGACAGACAGTCGAGCTAAAACCAAACTTCGGCACCATCCCCAACTATCTTACTCTGTTGAGAATTATCCTGGTCCCGATTTTTGTGATGTTTCTCCTGAAGCACAAGCAGACCGAAGCCTTTCTGGTTTTCCTGGGCGCTGAATTGACTGACGTGCTCGACGGGCTGGCCGCACGTCTCTGGCACCAGCATTCAGTGGCCGGGCTGTGGCTCGACCCGCTGGCCGATAAGCTCCTGATCTTCAGCAGTTTTTTTCTGTTGAGCCTCTCCGACTTCGCCCATCCCAACACCATGCCCTGGCGGGTGTTCTGGGTGGTCCTGGGCCGGGACCTGCTGATTGTAATCGGGGCTGCCATACTATACTTCCTGAAAATAAAAAAGAGTTTCCCGCCCACGCTTCTGGGCAAAACCAGCACCGTCTGCCAGGTCCTGACCGTCCTGGGTGTGCTGTTCTTCAATTTCCTGCAAAAGGAAATAGGTCTGCTGGGCTGGCTTTACGACCTTACCGTCCTGGCCACCGTGCTTTCGGGAGTGCAGTATATCTGGGTGGGTATCTCAGCGCTCAGGGGAAAATAGAACTTCGGTTATTATCCCTTCAAACCGTGCCTTCCAGGTGTTCAGATTATAATGTTTCAGCACATGTTCCCTGGCTGACAGGCCCATCTGCCGCCCTCTCTCCGGGTTCCTGGTTATTACCCGAAGAAAAGCTCCCAGCGAGGCATAATCGCGGTAATCAAAAACAAAACCGGTTCGCCCGTGAATGACGAGCTCGGAAGCGGCTCCTTTTTCCACCATGACCGGAACCCGGGCCAGTCCCGCCTCCAGGACCACCCGGCTCAGTGGGTCAAATCCCGGGAATACTATGGCCACCCGGAAATTTCTCCACCCGTCCTGGAGCCCGGGAAAATCGGGAAATTCCAGTTCGAGTCCGCTGCCCCCAGACTCATTCCGGATACTGTCTTCAAGATGCCGACGGCTTTTCTCGCTTAGACCCGGGAAGAATATCGAAACCGACTCAATTGAACCGGCTTCGTCCCGCCTGCCGGCCACTACTTCGCTCAGGGCCCGAACCGCTTCTCTGACTCTTTTAAGATCAGGACCGCTGAAAAACAGGGCCGCAACTCCCGGCCTGTCGCCAGAGACATTCTGCTCAAGCTGGTCATCAAACCTGGAGATATCAATGGCCGGAGGCAAAACCAGGGATTTTTCCCTGGTCCTTTTCCGCCTGAACATCTCGGCCGCCAGAGATGATTCCAGAAGAACCCTCACCGACAGGTCATTGGCCAGGCGGCTGGCCAGCCACTGGCCCCAGAAGAAGTTCAACCAGTTAGTTCTCCCGGAAAGCACTTCTCTGATCATCCAGATATGGCTTACCCCTTCCTGGCGGGCGGCCAGGGCACCCGTCCAGTTGATGAAGGACAGGCTGACCACCAGCCGGGCTTTCTTTTTTCTGATAACCGCTGAAGTCCTGACAAAGATGCTGAGGTTATAAACCCAGGCTAACGGCTGCCGCCAGAGTTCTTTAAAATCGGTCAGATAATCATAACCCTTAATCACCCTGGTCTGCAGTCCGGCTCCGGCGGCCATGGAAACCAGTCGGCCGGTGGCGGGAAAAATCAGTTCGGAAGAGAAAGGTTTGGCCTCCGGGGTCAGGAGGTAATCTATAATCTGGCACTCGCCGCTGCCAAACTCCCCCGAGCCGGCAACAAATAAAACTTCAGGCTTGCCTTCCAGGCTCAAAAACACCTCCGGGCCTGTGGTCAGAATGGACGGTGAATTTATAACAAGATTTTATTCTCCTGCAGTATTAAGTCAAGCCGGTCGGTAACTATGTATATTCCTTCTGGACAGGAAGGCCCTCACCGCTGAATCAGGCTCACAGGCCCGGGCCCGGGTTTGGCAGAAGATCGGATTTCCGAGGGGTCAAATTGTTATTGAATTAGGGTTGCCTCCGGTGTTATCATCGTCCTGTTACCAAACAAAACAAGAAGGAGTTTTTCGATGCCTGAGAAGAGAGTTTTTAACCGCCTGGCCAGGAGGCTGGAAAGTTTCCGCGACCAGATGGTCGATCTCCAGATGAAGCTCTGTGCCATTCCGGCCATAGCCCCGGCCAGCGGCGGCGAGGGAGAAGCCAGGAAGGCTGAATTTCTTGAATCCTACCTGCGTCAAAACGGCCTTACCGACCTCATGGTTGTAAAAGCGCCGGACCCGGAAGCTCGGGCCGGCTACCGCCCCAACCTTCTGGCTTTTTGCCGGGGGCGCAATTCCAGCCGGACCATCTGGGTGATGTCTCACCTGGACGTGGTCCCGCCCGGAGAACTCTCCCAGTGGCGGGGCGACCCCTTCAAGGCCTGGGTGGAAAAAGGCCGTATTTATGGCCGGGGAGTGGAGGATAACCAGCAGGACATGGTGGCCTCCATTTTTGCGGTTAAGGCCATGCTGGCCGAAAATCTGAAACCTTCATCTGACGTCGGGCTGGTGCTGGTAGCCGACGAGGAAACCGGGAGCAAAAAAGGTATTGAATACGTTCTGAATAATACCGAAGTCTTCAGACCCGACGACCTGATAATCGTCCCCGATGCCGGCAACAGCCACGGCACAATGATTGAGGTGGCTGAAAAATCGATCCTCTGGCTGAAGGTCAGGACCCTCGGCCGGCAGGCACACGGTTCAACCCCGGAAAAAGGAATCAACAGCTTCAAGGCCGCCAGCTTTCTGATAACCGAACTCCAGAAACTCTACAGGATATTCTATAAACGGGAGCGGTTATTCAGCCCACCCATTTCTACCTTCGAACCTACTAAAAAAGAAGCCAACGTGCCCAACATAAACACCATACCGGGAGAAGATGTGTTTTATATGGACTGCCGGATTCTGCCCCGGTATGAGGTTGACGATGTTATAAAAAAAGTCAGGCAAATTGCTGCCAGCATTGAAAAAAAATTCAGGGTCAAAATAGAATTTGAGGTCGTTCAGAAAGCTCCGGCCGCTCCTCCCACCTCTCCCCGGGCTCCGGTGGTCCAGGCTCTGAAAAAAGCCGTCCGGGAAGTTTACCACAAGGAAGCCCGGGCCATGGGAATCGGTGGAGGCACGGTTGCTGCCATATTCCGTCGGTCAGGATTCCAGGCTGCCTGCTGGTCCAGACTGGACGAGACCGCTCATATGCCCAACGAGTACTGCATAATTGACAATATGGTGGGTGACGCTAAGGTTTTTGCCCACATCTTTGTCCAGGAGTGAACCCGGAAGATGGCCGAGGGCACCGAACTTGTCCTGGTTATGACTACCTTTCCAGACACCGGAAAAGCCGGTGAAGCCGCCCGGATACTGCTGGCGCACAAACTGGCCGCCTGCTGCACCATCATTCCCGGAAACTCAATTTATACCTGGCAGGGAAAAACCTGCGAAGAAGCCGAAGCGGTGATGCTGATAAAAACCCGGGCCTCGCTGTATGCGGAGCTCGAAAATAAAATTAAAGAGATTCACCCCTACCAGGTGCCTGAAATCATATCTCTGCCAGCAGTGGCCGTCTACCAGGCTTATTCAGAGTGGGTAAGAGAAGTTACCGGAGAGTAAAGTTTGCGCCTGGCCGCTCTGATGGCCACCCTGATGGTGTTAAGATTAACCCCGACTGTTTCTTCAATTTCGGCCGTGTAACCCCCGCCCAGGACGATGGCCACGGGAATCTTCAATTTCCGCGCGCTTTCAATCACCAGACGGTCTCTCTTTTTCAAAGCTTCGGCGGAAACATCCAGGCCGCTAAGCATATCCTTCTGGTAAGGGTCAGCCCCGGCCTGATAGATTATCAGATCCGGCCTGAATTCCTGGTAGATCCGGGGAAAATGAGGGCGAAGAGCCTGAAGATAGGCCAGGTCGTCATCGCCGGACCAGAGACCAACATCCAGGCTGCTGGGTGGTTTTTCCGAGGGATAGATATCCATCTGGTGGATGGAGAAAGTGAAGACATAATCCTTCCTGGCAAAAATGAAAGCCGTGCCGTTGCCCTGATGCAGGTCACAATCGACAATCAGAGCCCGGTTTATCTTTCCGGTCCTCTTCATTTTTTCTATGGCCACGGCTACGTCGTTAAACAGGCAAAATCCCTCTCCGTGGTCGGGGAAAGCATGGTGGAAGCCACCACCCAGATGGATGGCCAGGCCGGTCTTCAAGGCCTCTTCCACCGTCTGAATGGTGCCGCCGGTCATCAGCAGGAAAAACCTGACCACTTCCATAGAAAAAGGCAATTCCAGGGCCTGGAGCTCGACCGAGGACAGACTTCCGCTCATTACTTTCTTGAGATATTTCGGGGTATGAACCAGAAGCAGGTCTTCTTCGCTGGCCGGCCTCGCCTGAATGAAATCATCGGGTCCGGCCCCGAGTGCAATCACCCGTTCGTAAAGAAAGCGGTACTTTTTTACCGGAAAGATATGGTGGCCAAGGTCAGCCATCCAGTATTCATTGCTGTAAATGAACTTGAAGGGCAGCTTCCAGCCCAGCAGGGTGAGCATCGAATCAACAAAATCGGCCATTTTTTTCAGGATATCAGAAAATAATCCTTCTTAAAAGGAATAAATTTGTCCTGTCCGGGGGCCGGAATAATTGACCCTCGTGGGCTCAGGCCAGAAAAAAAGAGCCCCGGGCTGCCTTAGTCCGGGGCTTCCCAGGCAGTCTGGTTGTTATTTACGCGTCTTGCGGCTTTTCCGAACGTTTTTTGAAACCTTTTTAGCCTTTCGGGCCGGGCTTTTTCTCGCCGGCTCTTTTCGGGCTGCAGTTTTGCCCCCGGCCATCTTTTCCTGAATGGCAATCTGGGCAGCTGCCAGGCGAGCGATCGGTATCTGGTAAGCCGAACAGCTTACATAGTTTAGTCCTACCTGGTGACAGAAAACTATTGACCTGGGGTCGCCGCCGTGAACGCCGCAGATGCCGACCTTGAGTTCGGGACGGGTGGACCTTCCTTTTTCCACCGCCCATTTCATCAGCAGCCCGACCCCTTTCTGGTCCAGAGTTTCAAAAGGATCATCTGGCCAGAGGCCGTGAGTGAGGTAATAATTCAGGAACTTGGCGCTGTCGTCGCGGGAGATGCCGTAGGTGGTCTGGGTCAGGTCATTGGTGCCGAAGGAGAAGAATTCGGCTTCCCTGGCCACCTCGTCGGCGGTCAGAGCGGCTCGCGGTATCTCGACCATGGTTCCCACAGTATATTTGACCTTTACGCCATATTTCTTCATTACCTCTTCGGCCACCCGGTTAACTATGGCTTTCTGGTTTGCCAGTTCCAGGACCTCTCCTACCAGGGGGATCATGATTTCCGGGAAGACTCGGTATCCTTCTCTGGTTAATTCGCAGGCAGCTTCAAAGATGGCCTGGGCCTGCATTTCGGTTATTTCAGGGTAGGTTATTCCCAGACGGCAGCCGCGGTGCCCGAGCATGGGGTTGAATTCAGACAGGGCTTTGACCCGGGCGAGCAGTTTTTCCAGCTCGGCAATTTTTTCCGGAGAACCGCCCATGGCTTTCAAAACAGCCAGTTCGACCATCAGGTCTTCTCTCCGCGGCAGAAACTCATGGAGCGGCGGGTCGATGGTCCTGATGGTCACCGGATGCCCCTTCATTTCCTTGAAGAATTCGTAGAAATCCTGTTTCTGGAACGGGAGCAGTCTGGCCAGAGCCTGGCGCCGGGCCTCTTCCGTCTCGGCCATGATCATTTCTTTGACTATCGGCAGACGCTCCGGTCCGAAGAACATGTGTTCGGTTCTGGCCAGGCCGATGCCCTCGGCGCCAAAAGCAAATGCCACCCGGGCATCAGCCGGGGTATCGGAGTTAGCCCTGACTCCCAGCCGCCTGGCTTTATCTGCCCAGGAGAGAAGCTTGGAGAAATATTGATAGAGCCTGGATTCTTCCGGCTTTAAGCTGCCCTTAACCACCTGCAAAATTTCGGAAGGTTTGGTGGGAATTTCGCCTTCCAGCACCTCCCCGGTCGAACCGTCTATGGAGATCCACTGACCTTCGCTGAATTTCCGGTCGCCAAGGTAAAAGGCTTTCTCTTCCTCGTGAACCTTTATGCTGCCGCACCCGACCACAGCCGGTTTGCCCATCTGCCGGCCAACCACCGCCGCGTGGGAGGTCATACCGCCGGTAGCAGTCAGAATGCCCTGGGCAGCGCTCATGCCGTGGATGTCGTCGGGAGACGTCTCTTCCCGGACCAGGATTACTTTCTTTCCTTCTTTAGCCCAGGCCACAGCTTCATTGGCAGAGAAGACAATCTGTCCGGTGGCTGCTCCGGGAGATGCGGCCAGGCCCCTGGCCAGAATTGTGTGTCTGGCTTCTTCCTGAAGGTCAAAAATCGGGTGGAGGAGCTGGTTCAGGGCTTCGGGTTCAACCTTGAGCAGGGCTTCCTCCCTGGTAATCAGCCCTTCCTCAACCAGGTCAACCGCGATCTTAACCGCAGCCATGCCGGTTCTCTTACCATTTCTGGTCTGGAGCATATACAGCTTGCCTTCCTGAATGGTGAATTCGAAATCCTGAACATCCCCGTAATGCTTTTCCAGCCTCTTGACCACTGTGACCAGCTGTTTGAAAACAGCCGGCATCTCCTTTTCCAGATTCTTGAGAGGAGCCGGCGTCCTGATTCCCGCCACCACGTCTTCGCCCTGAGCGTTGACCAGATATTCGCCATAGAGTTCTTTCTCTCCGGTTGCCGGGTTGCGGGTAAAGCCAACGCCGGTTGCCGAGGTTGGACCGTAATTGCCAAAGACCATCAGCTGGACGTTAACCGCTGTGCCAAGATAATCGGGAATGTGATACTTCCGGCGGTAGGTGATGGCCCGGGGATTGTGCCAGGACTTAAAAACTGCGGCTATGGCCAGCTTGAGCTGTTGCAGAACATCCTGTGGAAATTCCCGGCCGGTTTCCGATGCCACCAGCTTTTTATAGCCGGCTATCACCTCTTCCAGTATGTCCTCGGTAAGTTCGTGGTCATACTGGATGCGGCCGGCCTCTTTCCTGGCTCTCAGAATTTCTTCAAATTTCTTTTTGGGAATATCAAGAACCACATCACCAAACATATGGATCAGACGGCGGTAGCAATCGAGGGCAAAGCGCCTATTTCCGGTCTTGCGGGCCAGGCCTTCAACCGTCAGATCGTTTAGTCCCAGGTTCAGGATGGTGTCCATCATCCCGGGCATGCTGAACTTGGCTCCCGACCTGACCGACACCAGGAGCGGGTTAACCGGGTCCCCGAATTTCAGCCCGGCGGCTTTTTCCAGCCTCTTAAGGGCGGTCTTAACCTGTTGCTCCACGTCCTTCGGGAGCCTGTTTCCGGCTTTGAAAAACAGGTTGCAGACTTCTGTCGAAATGGTAAAACCCGGGGGAACGGGCAGGCCGATACCGGCCATCTCAGCCAGGTTAGCACCCTTGCCGCCGAGAATGTCCTTCATATCTTTGTTGCCTTCAGCCACACCGGGTCCGAAGAAATAAACGAATTTTTTTGGCATGATACTCACTCCTTATAAGGCCTAAGTAAATTCAAGAAAATATACACTTTCAGAGGCAAAATTTCAAGGACGGCAGCCACCAGATATACAAAATATCAGAGAAAACTAAGGATTCTTCCTGAGGAGGCAGAAATCATTCTCTGACGAGAAAAGCAGAACCAGGGACATGGCCAGCCAGAGGGAATCTTCCAGAATCAGCCAGAGGTCAGCTTTCCTGCTGAAAGTTCCGAAACAACCGCAATCGACGTCTATGCCCCGGAGAATGGTCACCGTCACCAGAATGATAAAAAAGACCAGCAGACCGCTGACAAGCAGGGCACTTGAGCGGGGAAAGACCCCGACAATCAGGCAGATTCCGGCTATTAACTCCAGCCAGGGCAGGATGATGGCCGTAGCGAAACTTAGAGTCTGTCCAACCAGGCGGTAATTCCTGATGTTCTGAGCAAAGGACAGCGGGTCGGCAATCTTGGTGACCGCCGCCCAGATAAAGATTCCTCCGACTATGAGCCGCAGGAGCATCAGGAAACGCCTGCTCTTAAGAATCTTCATTTTCCTTTTCCACCGGAAGCCCGGCTGATAGCCATTCATTCCAGCCACCGCTAAAAACCCTGAGGTCGCGAAATCCCCGTTGATGGAGGAGGCGGGCCAGATTAAGGCTGGTCAGGCAGTCTCCCCCCTCGCAGTAGATAACAAGCGGCCGGTCGGAAGGCACTCTGCCGCCAAGGTCATAAGCTCGGTTCTGTACTTCTTCCAGAGGAACTGAAACCGCTCCCGGAATATGCCCTCGCCTGAAATCTGAAACCGGACGGCTGTCCACCATCACTGCTGTCTGGTTATGCCAGAGCTCCTCCACCTCGGGCAGGGTTATGAACCTCAGTCCGGGATAATCTTCCTTTGATAAAAAAGCCTGGCGGAATTCTCCCTGTAAGAATCTTTTAACCAGGCCGGCGTTGCTGACTGTCCCCAGAACAACCGACAGGAGAAGAATTATCAACACACCTTTCCAGGTTTCCCGTTCACGGAGAATCTGTTTAAGGTTCATCCAGAATCAGCCGTATAGTTTCCGGTATTTCTCCAGGCCCCGGCGCAGAATTTCGATTGCCTCCACCAGGTCCGCTTCTTTAAGGACGTAGGCGATTCTCACTTCGTCCTGGCCCCGTCCGGGAGTGGCGTAGAAACCGGGTCCTGGAGCCACCATCACGGTCTTATTATTGAGGGAAAAATCGGTCAGCATCCACTGGGCAAAATGTTCAGAGTCTTTGACCGGAAGGCGGTAAATGAAATAGAAAGCGCCCTGCGGTTTCCGGAGGAAGCCGCCCGGTATTGAAGCCAGGCCCTCGTAGAGAACATCGCGGCGTCTCTGGTATTCTTCCCTTATCGGGCCAAAATAATCCATGCCCATGCGGTAGGCAGTCAGGGCAGCGTACTGTTCTACCGAGGGCGGACAGAGCCGGGCCTGAGCGAATTTCAGGATAGCCTGGTAGACCTCCTGATTCCTGGTGACTACAGCCCCGATCCTGGCTCCGCAGCAGCTGAAACGCTTGGAGATGCTGTCGACTACGATCACCCGGTCCTCGATTTCTTTGAATTCCAGGATGCTCTTGTGGCTGAGGCCGTCATAGACAAATTCTTTGTAGACTTCATCGCCGATTAAGAAGAGGTCGTGCTTTTTTACCAGCTCCACCACCCGGCGAAGCTCCTCTTCAGTATAAACGGTGCCGGTGGGATTGTTGGGGGAACAGAGGAGAATGGCTCTGGTGCGGGGTGTGATCAGGGCTTCGATCTGTTCCCTGGGAGGCAGCCTGAAGCCGTCTTCAACCTTCAGCGGCAGGGGCACAATCCTGACATCGGCAAAGGTGGCATAGCCATTATAATTAGTATAGAAGGGTTCGGGGATGATGATTTCATCACCCGGGTCGGCCACCACCGAAAAGGAAAAATGGATGGCTTCGGAACCGCCGATGGTAATTAGAACGTTATCGGCTGAAAGCTTGATTCCGTAGCCGGCAAAATAATCAGCTATCGCCTGCCGCAGCTCCTCGAAGCCCTGCGACGGCCCGTAGCCCAGAATCGGACCCCGGTACTGATGAAAGGCTGTTATTATGGGTTCTGGAGTCGGAATGTCGGGGTCGCCAATGTTCAGGTGAAAAATGTGTATTCCCCTTTTTCTGGCTTCATCAGCGAAGGGTTTGAGCTTGCGGATGGGCGAAGCCTGTATTTCCTTGGCCCGGCGGGATATAAACATGGATGAGTCCTCCTGGAAATTATGATTAGTGTTAATTATAAAAAATCGCCGGAAGGAAAACAACTTTTATCAGGGCGACCGGGCTCTCCAGGGTCTGATTCCGTCGGTCATGTTTTGATCCTCCCTGATAGATGTCCCGAACTTAAAAGGACATAAAATTTGCCATCGGCCCTGTTTTCTGGTATTTAATTCAGGAAGGCCCGCAGAAACACGCAGACCGGAACAGGAGCCAGATGTTAATAGACAGACAGGCCAGGCTGGTTGAGGTTGAAAGCTGGGGCGATTACTTCCTCTTCACTTTTGATGCTCCCGAAATTGCCCGTCAGGCTCAGCCCGGCCAGTTTCTGATGATTAAGGTCTCCGAAACCACCCAGCCATTGCTCCGCCGCCCTATCAGTTTACACAATGTTGAAGACACCCGTGTTCAGATTTTTTTTCAGGTGGCCGGACAGGGGACCCGGTTGTTATCCTCAAAGCAGCCCGGACAGAGACTGGACCTGCTCGGACCTCTGGGAAAAGGTTTCAGCACCAGACCTGAATTCAGAGGCCGGGAGATTTTCTGTGTGGGCGGAGGCCGTGGACTTGCCCCGCTCTATTACCTGGCCCGAGAATTGAGATCACTGGGCGCCCGGCCGGTAATTTTTTACGGGGGGCGCAGAGAGGCTGACCTTCCTCTTAAAGACAGGCTGAAAGCAGCCGGTTTTGAACTTCTGGTTTCCACCGACGACGGCAGCTGCGGCTTCCGGGGCCTGGTTACCTCGCTGGTTGAAGAGGAACTGAATAAGAGGAAACCTGTTTTCCTCTATGCCTGCGGGCCGGACCCGATGATGGAAAAGCTGGCCGGCATCTGCCGCCGGCAAAACCTGAGCGGAGAATTTTCCCTGGAATCAATCATGGGCTGCGGCTTCGGCGCCTGCTGGGGTTGCGTTAAAAAAATAAGGAGTGGCGGTCAGGCAAAATATCTGAAAATCTGCCAGGATGGACCGGTCTTCCCGATAGAAGAAATCGTCTGGCAGGAGAACGAGCATGGTTGACCTGTCAGTAAACCTCGGCTTCCAGAAGCTCAAAAACCCTGTCCTGGCCGCCAGCGGGACTTTTGGCTACGGCCTGGAATTCAAGCCCTTCTATGACCTGGAACTCCTGGGCGGCTTTGTGGTTAAAGGGTTGTATCTAAAACCGAGAGAGGGCAACAGACCGCCCCGCCTTGTGGAAACTCCCAGCGGTCTCATAAATTCCATCGGACTCCAGGGAATCGGGGTGGAAGCCTTCTGCCGGGAAGTCCTGCCTGAGCTGGCCGGTCTCAGGACCGCAGTTATTGTCAATGTTTGCGGTGAAGAGGAAGACGAATATGCCCGGGTGGCTGAATACCTTAGCCGGCATCAGGGCATAGCGGCCCTGGAACTGAACATTTCCTGTCCGAATGTCCGGGAAGGCGGTCGCTGCCCGGCCCAGAGTCCAGAAGCAACATACCGCACGGTAAAGAGAGTGAAACAGGTAACTTCCCTTCCCCTGATCACCAAACTGTCTCCGAACGTAACAGATATAACAGCCGTTGCCCTGGCCTCCGAAGAAGCGGGCACAGAAGCCATTTCTCTAATTAACACCCTGCTGGCCATGGCGGTGGACACCGAAACCAGAAAGCCAAAGCTGGGTAACATAATGGGAGGTCTTAGCGGGCCGGCCATCAAACCCATTGCCCTGAGGATGGTCTTTCAGGTGGCCAGAGCAGTTAAGGTCCCGGTAATCGGAATGGGGGGCATTTTCAGCGCCGAGGATGCCCTGGAATTCATGATGGCCGGAGCAACAGCCGTCCAGGTGGGCACGGCTAACTTTGTGCACCCGGACGCCTGTCTGAAAATAATAAAAGGGCTGGAAACCTGGGCCGAAAAACACGGGATCACAAAAATAAGCGAGGTGACCGGAAGCCTCAATATTTGAATGAAGCGGACAGGGGCAGCTAATTTCCTGTCCCTCCAGAAATACTAAACTTAAAAAGAAAGGCTTAAAGCAAGATGGCTGACACCAGAGCAGAAATCTCCAGAAAAATAATCATCGCCCTGGATGTTAAGAACAGAGAAGAAGCTCAGAAGGTGCTGCAATCGCTCCCCGAAGCCAAGATTTTCAAGGTCGGGCTTGAGCTTTACACCGCCGAAGGGCCGACCATGATTGACCTGGTCAAGAGCTTTGGAAAAGAAGTCTTCCTGGACCTAAAGCTCCATGATATTCCGAACACCGTGGCCGGGGCGGTAAAATCGGCGGTTCGCCACGGGGTATCCATGCTGACCCTGCATACATCAGGCGGCCGGGAGATGATGAAAAAAGCGGTTGAAGCAGCCCGGGAAACAGCGGAGAAAGAAAAAAAGCCATTTCCCCTTATTCTTGGCGTAACCATTCTTACCAGCCTCAAGGACAGCGACCTTCAGGACGTTGGTTTCTCCGCCGATTCCAGGAACCAGGTGTTGCGGCTGGCCCGGCTGGCGGTTGATTCAGGCCTGGAGGGCATTGTCTGTTCACCCCAGGAGCTGGAACCCCTGCGGACAGAACTGGGTTCCAGAGTCAGGATAATTACTCCCGGTATCAGACCCGCCTGGGCTGAAGCTCAAGACCAGAAGAGAATCATGACGCCCGGAGAAGCTATAAAGAAAGGCGCCGATTTCCTGGTTATCGGACGACCGATTACCCGGGCAACCGTGCCCGGCGAAGCTTTCAGCCGGGTGCTGGAAGAATTAAAGACTTCCGTAGAAGGCGCTTGAAGAAAAAATAGCCCCCACTATCAATCCCACAACCAGCATCAGGACGATGCCCACAACCAGAGTTACCACAAAATAGCCCATAATTTTTTCCGGCGGAGTCTCCATCAAACCCGCCTTGAAACCAAGGTAAAGCACATACAGGCTGTAAATCCCGGCCAGGAGTGTCAGAATGGACAGCACCGGAATTAGATAGAAGATTCCAGCCACATAATAAGGCGCCAGGCTATAGGCCGCCAGTTTGAGTGACTGAATCTGGTCGGGTTTAGAAGAGAAAGTCGGAGCCAGGGCGTTGATGATCAGAGCCAGGACAAAGACCGCAGCCAGGCTCAGTATGTAGGATGCGACCGCTCTGACCAGAGAATTACCCAGGCTATACCTGATTGTCCCCCGCAAAGGAACAGAGACCCCGATCAGCCAGTAGCCAATAAACTGAGCCACTGCCGGGACAGCAGCCATTATCATCAGATAGGACTTAAAGATATCGGTCACAGTAGTTGTCTCGTCCTTTATCCTGCCCCATTCTTCATTGGGTTTCAGAATAAGTCCCTGAACTCTTGGAACCAGGTTCATTTTTCCTCCTTCTTAAAACCGGATACCTGGAGTATATAAAAAATCAAAAAATTCAGTCAAATGAATTCTTCTTGCAGGTCAAAATTTAGTATCAAGGTAATGAGCAATAGCTTGAGGGGGCGCGGTGTTCATCGGGCATCGTTTCAGTCGCTCTAATTCAGACCGACTGAAACAGTACTCCCTGATAAGAAGGACCCGAGAACAGACTAAAACTCAAATTTACGGGCAGATTATACGGCGAAAAAGCCAGAGAAAATGGAGGCGCGGGTCGGACTCGAACCGACGAATCGAGGTTTTGCAGACCTCTCCCTTAGCCGCTTGGGTACCGCGCCATTTGCTTCATAACGAATTTTATCCCGAAGAAAGTACTGGAGCGGGCGATGGGACTTGAACCCACGGCCTTCTGCTTGGCAAGCAGACGTTCTACCACTGAACTACGCCCGCTCAGGCCTTCAACAGGTATAGAAAAACTAACAAAATTACGGGCTTCTGTCAACTCAACGGAAGGTCGGAAACTCAAAAAACAGGTTTATTACTTAACCTGGACCGTATCTCCCTTTTCCACTGCTTCCCGGGCTGAAAGAATTCTGACCGTCGCAGTGTTAACCTGGGCGTCCACCACAACCACGTTAGCGATGGCTTCCCGCGGCAGATTAGGTTTTTTATGGCGAAAAACAGTCAGCTGCTGGCCAGGTTTGATTCCCTGAGCCTCTCCCAGGTTGATCAAGGCCCAGTGTCCGGTAGAAACGATGTTAAAATCGGTGTCAAGATAAATCACCTGGCCTTCCAGACTCTCTCCCGGCTTCAGGTTGCTGTCATAACCCCGATCTTTACCAATGACCGTTGGTTTCTCTTCGAAAGGAATCAGATAATTCCCGATTCTGATATCGCCGCATCCTTTTTCCACTTTAGCCACGCTGACCCGGTCTTCCAGGCGAATAATCCTGACCTTACCTTTTTTCTGGGCAATAAATCCCAGCCGGGGAATTAGTTGACCGATGTCCACGGCCAGAAACATCTGGCCGATTTCCATCCCGTCTTCCTTGCCCTTATTTATATAAAAAGTATCGGAATCCACCATCATTGCCCGTTCGTCTTCCCGCTCTGAACCGATAATCTGGATTTCGGGCAGGCTCCGGTCCCAGACCAGGACAGAACAATAAAGGTCGGTGTCGGTCAGAAGCGGATATTCTTCGGCAAAAACTCTGGCTTTCTGAACCTGGCTTTCCTGGGCCTGCAGGCCGTCCTGGATAAACAGCAGGCCAAGAACCAGTCCGGACAGGACAAAAAGGCCGATGTTAATAAGAAGGCTTTTTTTCATCTTGGCACCTCTTGGCGTTATTTATTCCACCCTGCGGGTATTATAATTTTGCTTCTTCCCGCCTGTCAACATAAATTTAGTCGGGGCAAATTTTATTAATTGGAGTTATATCAACTTTTTTTTTAACCGGAAATGGGCTAAAATTCTGACTATTGAAAGAGATGCTTACCGTGGGCCTGATCTTTGGCGGCCGCTCGGCCGAGCACGAGATTTCCATAATTTCAGCCCGGGCCATCCATAAGAATCTTAATCCAAAAAAGTACCGGGTCATCTCCATATACGTGACCAGAAAGGGAAACTGGAAGGTGGTCGCCTCCCCGGGGGTTTCTGGCTCCGGGCTAAATGGCGGTCGTAGCTTTTCCTTTCTGCCCTGGGACAGGAGCCGGCCCGAAATCCCCGTAAAGGCGGACGTTTATTTCCCCGTTCTCCACGGGCCGTACGGCGAGGACGGCACCATCCAGGGGCTGCTGGAAATGGCTGATGTTCCCTACGTTGGAGCTCCGGTGCTGGCTTCGGCCATCGGAATGGACAAGGCAATCTTCAAGCATCTTCTGAGCCGGCTTGGCCTTCCGGTTGTCCCTTATCTGGTGCTTTATGAAAATGAGTGGAAAGCAAGCCGGCAACAGATCGAGGAAAAAATCTTACAGGAACTCGGCCTGCCTCTGTTCGTCAAGCCGGCCAATCTTGGCTCTTCAGTGGGCATTTCCAAGGTTAAAAACAGAATGGCTCTGGCCCGGGCAGCCAGGCTTGCCTTCCGTTATGACCAAAAGATTCTGGTAGAAAAAGCTATAAAAGGACGCGAAATCGAGTGCAGCGTCCTGGGAAACGAGCGTCCCAGGGCCTCTCTTCCTGGCGAAGTCATTCCTTACCGGGAATTTTATGACTATGCCGACAAGTATCTGGACGGCAAGACCGGTTTCCGCATCCCGGCAGCATTACCTCCCGACCTGGTCAGGCGTTTTCAGGAGCTGGCGGTGGCTTCTTTCCGGGCCATAGACGGCTGCGGGATGGCCCGGGTTGATTTCTTCCTGGAACAGGAAACGGGTAATATTTATATCAATGAAATAAACACCATTCCCGGTTTTACCGAAATTAGCATGTATCCCAGATTGTGGGAAGTAAGCGGGCTTAGCTTTTCCCGGCTTCTGGACCGGTTAATCCAGCTTGCCCTTCGTCGACACCGCCTGAAGAAACGCTGTCTGGAAAGAACCTGAAACATGGGCAGGATCCTGGCCATCGACTACGGCGACCGCCACCTCGGTCTGGCTCTGAGCGACCCGCTGCAGGTCACTGCCCAGCCCTTTGGCACATACATCCTGAAAGACAACGAGGAAGAAAACAGGGCCTTTTTCCAGAAACTGGTCGTGGAGAAAAATATTGAGGAAATAGTCCTGAGCTGGCCGCTGCGCATGGACGGCAGCGAGGGCCGCCGGGCTGAGGTCACCCGGGAATTTGCAACCTGGCTGGAGAAGGCCACCCGGCTGAAAGTGATTTTCTGGGATGAACGGCTGACCACCCAGCAGGCCCAGAGAAAGCTGAAAGGATTCAAGGGAAGTTTCAAAGAAAAGAAACAAAGGGAAGACCAGCTGGCTGCCGTGATCATTCTCGAAGCCTACCTGGAAAAGAAACGCCAGAATGCCAATGATAATCCGGAAAATAATTGAAGTCCTGATCATAATTCTGGTCATCGTCAACCTCGGGCTGGCTTACTTTCTGGCCCGGACTATGAATTCTCCGGCAGCGGGTCCGTTCGAAACTGGAAAAAGTGCGCTTATCGAAAAGGGCCAGAGCCTGACCGGAATTGCCATCAATCTGAAAAAAGAACAGGTCTTGAAGAGCGCCGGGGCTTTCCGTCTTGCTTATTCTCTCTATTACTCGCCCCGTTTTTTAAGAGCCGGAGAATACCGGTTCGAATCTCCGGTGACTCCCAAAAAAATAATGCTGGAAATGATTTCGGGAAAAGTTCTGCTTCATCCCATAACCATACCCGAGGGTCTGACCTTTATGGAGATAGAAAGCCTGCTTCGAGAAAAAGACTTTCCCTATCAGGGATCTTTTCTCGATGCTTGCCGGCAGGTTGATCTGATATCCGATCTCGACCCGAAGGCAGCCAACCTTGAGGGCTATCTTTTTCCTGAAACCTACCATTTCGCGCGCGGGGTGGAAGCTCCGGTAATGGTCAGGACTATGATTGAGCAATTCAGGAAGAATTTCGGACCGGAAGACCTGGCCCGGGCCGGACAGTTGAACCTGACGATCAGAGAAATCGTCACCCTGGCATCGCTTATAGAAAAGGAGACTTCAAAGGAAGAAGAAAAACCACTGGTCTCGGCCGTCTTTCATAATCGCCTGCGTCTGGGTATGAAACTCGATTGCGACCCGACCATCATTTACGCTCTGAAGCTTGAAGGGCGCTTCGATGGAAACCTGCGGCTTCAGGACAAGAGTCTGGCTTCCCCTTATAATACTTATCTCTACCGGGGATTACCTCCCGGGCCGATCTGCAACCCGGGCCGAACTTCCCTGCGGGCGGCCCTGCATCCTGCCCCGGTCGAATATCTTTATTTTGTTTCCCGCAATGACGGCAGCCATGTTTTCAATCGCTCTTACCAGGAGCATTTAAGAGCAGTTTCAAAATATCAGTTGAAAAACAACAGGAATTTAAGGTAAAATGTCAGGAAAGAAGAGGTTATTATTTTTTTATTCCTGTAAAATAAATTTACAACTGAAGAGATAAAGTCAGAGGAAAGATAAGAAAAAATCCCCCTTCTTAGCTGGCACGATTATTGCAGTTAAGAAGCTGGTGAAAAGAATACACAGGAGGAAAGATGAGTTTTAAGAAATTTTTCGCCCTTTCGCTGGTTTTGATTCTGGCCCTGACCTTGGCTTTTAACCTGGCCCAGGCCGAACCTCAGAAAAAAGACCAGAAGAAAGAACAAAAAGCCAAAAGCACACTGCCGACAGATGTCAAAGCGCTGCTGGAGCAGGGTCTAGCCAACAGGCAGGTTAAACCGGACCTGCCGTTCAATTTTTCCGGTCATTACGTTCTTCCGGCCAGAGGCACCTACATCGCCATTTTCGTAACCAGAATCAAGAATGCCGACCTGGAATATGTCCAGGGCCAGTCCATAAGCAGTGGCGACAGCTACCAGACCGAATCTGATATTTTCTTCCAGATTTATCAGAATGACGGGACCGCTCCCAAGCTTATGACCGAGAACAAAGCCTACAGTCAGTTTGCCATACCCGCCGGAGAATACAACCCTGAGGGAGAAAGCTGTTATTACCTTGGTTATCCGCTTCCGGCCGGCAAATACATTCTGGCTGCAGCCCTGGGCAACAGAAAAACCAAGAAGATCGGAACGGCCTATTATGATTTCGAAATCCCCCGCTATGAAGACAGCTATAAGAATGGTCAGATGGAAACCACAAGCCTGTTGTTGCTGAAAAACTATGAGCAGCTCGACACAGCCGAAAACTATCCCAACTTTCACAAAGACTACTTCGGCTGGATGATCCTGAAGGCTTACCCCTATACCGAAATGAGATTCAAGCCGAACGAGCAACCCACGTTGATGTTCATGGTTTACGGGACCAAGTTCGACGAGAGCCAGAAGACTTCCCTGGAAATTAATTTTGACATCCGCAAGGGCGAGACCAAGATTGTTGCCTTTACCCCTATGACCTACGAATCCCCGTTCATCGAACAGCCCATTCCCATCCCGGCCGCCAAGCAGGTTAAGATTACAGACGATAAGGGAGAGAGAGTCGAAAGCCGTCCGCTGGAAGCCGGTGGTTACGAGCTGGTCATCAGCATCAAGGATAAGATCGGCGGGACCAGCCTGGAAAAAAGAATCCCGTTTGAACTCGTTGTCGAGTAATTCATAGACGAGACGCCTGACCATCAGGGGACAGCCGGCCTGACCGGCTGTCCCCCTTTTATTTTTCCTGGAGCCAGGAGACTCCTTCCCCCGGGCGGAAAGAGAACTTGAGTTCGCTCGCTACCACGTGTGAAAAGGAAGTAGTTTCAGAGGAGAAGCCCCCATAACCGGGAAATTTTAAGAATTAAAGAATCAGCCAGGCCCAGCGGCTGGCCAGAAAAGAAAGACAGACAGCTCTTAATCGTCACCGGGGCTAAAAAGATTCCTGCAATCAACCCGTTGTTAGCAGCCCGGAATCTGGAACCCAAAAAATACCCGGGCAATTCAGGACGAGAAGGAAAACTTCTTACCGGATTATCCTGATCAAATTTTCCCTGCTGGAATAATCAATTATTTTTTCAAATATTCCAGCAATTGCCGGGCCAGGGCAGCCTTTTCATGCTGGGGCGCCAGCTCCAGAAATTTCTCCAGGCTGGCCACAGCCTCGGTCTTTTTATTCTGGCTGATGTAAAGCGAGCCCAGTTGAAAGTAGGCTTCAGCATAATCCGGTTTTAGCTCAATCGTTTTTTGAAAATTGCCCAGAGCTTGCTCTCCCTGGCCCAGATTGACCAGGCAGGCTCCAAGATTATAGTGAGCATCGGGGTCATTGGGGCTGATCTCTACCGCTCTTTTATAATACCCGGCTGCCGCCTCATACTGCTCCTCCCTGGCCAGAAGTTCACCCAGCTCCTTGTTAGCGCTGAAGCTCCCGGGATTGAGCTCAACTGCTTTACCGAAAGCTTCCCGGGCTTCGGAGAGTCTGTTCAGTTTCTTGTAGGCCAGGCCCAAATTAAAATGGTAGGCCCAGTTTCCAGAGCTGAGACTTATTGCCTCCTGGAAGCCAGCCACGGCCTTTTCATAATCCTGTTTGTTGTAATATTCATTGGCTTTCATAAAGGCCTTGTCAGCCACTGATAGATTCTTGACCGCCTGTTCGTCAGCCGTTTCCAGTTTTATGATTTCAAGATTGGTATCACCATCAATCTCCACGTGGACTTCAAAAGACTTCGGCAGGAAGCCGTCTTTCTTGATGGTGACCTGATAATAACCGGGGTAGATGCCGACCTGGGCGAACTTTCCCTCCCGGCCGGTTCTGGTCTCATATCTCTGAGAGCTCATCCGGGTCGAAACAATGGTAACCGTGGCCTTTTCCAGGGGATTATCCTTAGAATCCACCACCGTGCCCCGCAGTTTGCCCCGTACCTGAGCCAGTCCGCTGACCGACAAGAGCAGGAATAAAATTGAAACCATCAAAACCTGAAACCTTAGCCTCTTAATATTCATCGACTTCTCCTTAATTAGCATTTATGAATCGTCTGTCTGCTGAGTTTTTAAATCAACTGAGTTCAGATCCTCATTATAACCTTTTATTTTTTCTTTCTTAAATCATCCAGCCAGGATCTGATGGCCGGCTGCTCGGGCAGAAGGGAAAGGGATCTTTCCAGATACTTTATTGCCTGTTCCCTTTCACCCAGGTTCTCATAAACTTCGGCCGCCAGATTCAGAACGCTGACCTCGGTGGCCTCGGCCAGAAGGGCATCCACGTAGACTTTAGCCGATGCCCAATCCTTCAGTTTGGAATAATCCATGGCCGCAACCTTGGCTGCATC
>Ga0172365_10000294_pt1 | contig 32635 bp, 28 predicted proteins | sample LakKivSesite48cm_FD_114535 | JGI IMG/M metagenome (GOLD analysis project Ga0172365, IMG submission 114535) | Sediment microbial communities from Lake Kivu, Rwanda - Sediment site 48cm | ecosystem: Environmental > Aquatic > Freshwater > Lake > Sediment | place: Rwanda: Western Province, Lake...
GGGTTTTCTCCTGCCACTCTTGCTTACTTTTGCTGGTGTCCATTCATGCTCCTTTTAGTTTCCAAAATTCAGGCCTACAAAAGTGTATATCATCTAATCAGGGGTGTCAATTACATAAAAGGATCCATTAGCAGAGCTAATGGATGGAGATATTCTTCAACATTAACCTCGGCAAGAAAATTGTAATCTGATATAATAGCCAAAGATATGATAAAGAGGCATGATGGAGCGGATAATATCGGCTAAGCCCCGGGCAGAAGATATCGTTCTTGACAAAGGCCTTCGCCCCAAACACCTCGTTGACTTTGTGGGGCAAGACAAGGTCAAAGAAAACCTCAAGATAGCTATGGCCGCTGCTCAGGGCAGGGGAGAGACTTTAGACCATATCCTACTCTATGGCCCGCCGGGTCTGGGTAAAACGACTCTGGCTTATATCATCGCTGCTGAGATGGGAGTGAATATCAAGATCACCTCCGGCCCCGCTATAGAACGACCCGGCGATATCGCAGCTATCATCACCAACCTCAATAAAGGAGACATCCTATTTATTGACGAGATACACCGCCTGGGCCGTCTGGTTGAGGAGGTGCTGTACCCTGTGATGGAGGAATTTGCCCTCGATATTGTCATGGGCAAGGGTGCAGGAGCCAGAAGCCTCAGGCTGAATCTGCCTCGCTTCACCCTCGTCGGAGCGACGACACGGTTCGCACTGCTCAGCCCACCGCTTCGCGATAGATTCGGGGCAGTATATCGACTCGACTTTTACGACCAGAGTGCCATCGAAGTCATACTCGCAAGGTCAGCCCGTCTCCTCGGCATTGAGGCCGAGAAGAGAGGACTAGAGGAAATCGCCAAGCGCGCCCGCGGCACTCCTAGAGTGGCTAATAGATTGCTCAAGCGCGTCAGAGACTATGCTCAGGTAAAGGGTAAAGGGGCCATCACAGAAAAAATCGCTTTGGAAGCGCTGAGCAGGTTGGAGATCGATACTATCGGGCTCGATGAGATAGATCACAAGATACTCCGTATCATTATCGAAAAGTTCAACGGTGGCCCTGTCGGGCTGGACACCATCGCCGCTGCCATCAGCGAAGAGGCGGACACTATCATGGATGTCTACGAACCCTATCTTTTGCAATTGAGTTTTATGGAACGCACTCCGCGAGGCCGGGTAGCTACCCGTTTTGCCTACGAACACCTGGAATTGCCTTATCCCAAGGGGAAACCGGACCAACCCAGCCTTTTGTAATTTAGAAGCCCAGTTGTTGGTGTAGAAAAGATGCCTTCCATTCTTCTCCATGTCTGCTGCGGTCCCTGCTCTACTTATGTGGTGAAGTCCTTGCAGGACAGGGGATTTAAAGTCACGGCTTTCTGGTATAACCCCAATATTCACCCCTTTCGGGAGCACCGGCTCCGGCTGGAGGCTATGCAAACCTTCGCCCAAACGACTGGCTTGCCACTGATAATCTCCGAAGGCTACGACATGCTGAAGTACTTTCAGGCTGTTGTAGGACACGAGAGCAACCGCTGTCCCGATTGCTACAGGTTGCGGTTGGCAAAAACCGCCGAGGTTGCCCAAGAAAAAGGGTTTGAAGCTTTTACTACCACGCTGCTTATCAGCCCTTATCAGAAGCACGACCTGCTGCGGGAACTGGGAGAGCAGCTCGGGAACGGAAAAGGGGTGGGATTCTACTACGAGGATTTCCGACCGGGCTTCAGGGAGAGCCACAGCCTCTCCAAAGAACTGGGGCTCTACCACCAGGGATACTGCGGCTGCGTCTACAGCGAATGGGAACGCTACGGCAAGGTGAAAATCTAACCTGGTAACAATTATTAAGCCCCTAATCCGCTTCCAACACATGGTATATCCACATAATATCGCTCACTGTCTCTAGCCTTAAACCTACCCTAGTACTCGACAGTACCATTTTCTTAATAATAAACACCTGAATGGACTATTTATCCCTAAAATCGAGTGTGTTAATCTTCGAACATGCATATCTCGTACGAAACGAAAGCCGGTGAAACGAGGTAACTATGAACTTCCTGGCTTTAACCTTTTTGCTGACTTCGTGGATTTGTTTCTTCCTCGGAAGCTGGGTTTTCTTCCAGGATACTAAAAGCACGCTGCACCGTCTTTTCATATTGCTGAGCATAATAGCATCTTATCTGGCATTCATGGAGTTCGGAAATCTACAGGCAAAAAACACAAGTATAGCACTTCTGGCTTTAAAATTGACGGGGCTCTGGCCTATCGGAATAGCTCTTCTTTTTCATTTTATCCTAGTTGTCACAGAGAACTCGAAGCTGTTAAAGAACAAATTGGCTTACCTTCTACTGTATGGCCCCGCATTGGCTTTTTCTGTTTTGCAGCTAACTACGGGGCTTTTGACTGGGGAACCAGTAAAGCAGCATTGGGGCTGGATATACGGTATGCCTGACAATCTAGTGATGCCCGCTTTGGTCAATGCTTGGGCCATCGGATTGGCAATCGTATCTTTATTTATGTGCATTCTACACGATTTGAAGACGACAGAGCAGAGAAAGAAGCAACAGACCAGATATGTATTAATCGGTATATGTGCACCTACGACCGTAAGTGTCCTGGCATATGCGCTGTCTACACCGCTTCAGATCGAAATTCCCGGATTATCTACGGCTGCATTTGTTTTCGGCATTACTTTCGTCGGCTATGCAATTTGGAGATACAAGCTATTTATTCTGACTCCAGCGGCGGCTGCGCAAAGTATTATATCTACCATGTCAGATGCCTTACTATTGATAAGCCCGGGAGGCAAAATATTGACCGCCAACCAGGCTGCGCTTAGTTCCCTGGGATACAAGGAGAATGAATTAGTTGGCAAATCCGCGGAAATACTCTTCTCTAAAGAGGAGAAAAGGAACGCTTTGCCCCAAAACACATTGTTCGAGCAAATGATGAAGACAGAATCAATGAGAGAAATCGAGACAACCTTTGTGACCAAGGATACCAAAAAGCTGTCTATATCCCTCTCCACCTCTGCGCTGCAGAGCAGAGATAATATGCCGCACGGTATTGTCTGCATTGCCAGAGACATCACCGAACGCAAGAGGGCTGAGGAGGAAAAACAGAGAATCGAAGAGCAGCTTAACTTAGCCGGCAGGCTGGCCGCCATTGGTGAACTGGCAGCAGGCGTAGCCCACGAGTTGAACAATCCCATTGCCGCAATCCAGGGGTTCGCCCAGCTCCTGGCATCCCAGAACGGACTGCCTGAAAACACGAAAAAAGATTTGGACACTATCTATAAAGAGGCGCAACGTGCCGGCAGAATTACCCAGAACCTTCTTTCATTTGCCCGCAGACACAAACCGGAGAAAAGCCTTGTTCAAATAAACGAGGCCCTCATAAAAAGTCTGGATTTGCACTCTTATCGGATGAGGGTCGAGAACATAGAGCTGTCACTGAAGTTAGACCCTGACCTTCCCAAGACTATGGCTGACTTCTACCAGATGCAGCAGGTCTTTGTGAACATCATCAACAATGCAGAGCAGGCAATGACGGAGGCTCACGCGAAGGGCAAGCTCTGTATACAGACGAAAAAAGTAGGCGATATGATACAAATCAGCTTTGCCGATAATGGACCTGGAATACCGGAAGCTAACCTGATAAGGATATTTGACCCCTTCTTCACAACCAAAGCAGTGGGAAAGGGGACCGGGCTGGGGTTGAGCATATGCTATGGCATTATCAAGGAGCACAACGGCCACATTTATGCCAAGAACAATAATGGGGAAGGAGCAACTTTTGTGGTCGAGATACCGATTATCAATAACGGCCAGCCCGTTCTTGAGACATCCAGCTTAGTTGAGGCTCGGAGGTTGTAAATGAAAGAAGACAAGTTGACCATATTAATAGTCGATGATGAAGAGTCGATAAGAAACATCCTCTCTCGGAAATTGGAGCTCGACGGCTACGATTGCGAAGTTGCAGCCGATGGCAAAGAAGCCTTGCGTAAAGCCTCTACGAAGAGCTTCGCTCTGGTGCTCCTTGACATAAAATTACCGGGGCTATCGGGAATGGAAGTATTGCGCAGACTTACTGCTGACTATCCTGATACATGCGTCGTCATGATAACTGCGACTGCAGATACCACAACACACATAGAAGCCCTGAGACTGGGAGCTTACGACTACGTGACCAAACCCTTTGACCTTGATGACGTCAGCGCAAGAGTGAAGAGGGCTCTTGACATAAGAAGGTTGATATTGAAAAAAGGAGGCCGTCAATTATCACCACAGCAAAATGAAGCCATCTGGTCATTGATGTATGGACGGATTCCTCCCGAAGAATTGAAAACTATACATTGGCCACAGGATGGAGAATCTCCACCCGGCACAGAGCTCGCCATACTGACTTTCGGTTCTACAACCCATCCCAGAGAACTGGCGAGGTATATGCAAATGGCGCTGAAGCTGCTGTTGCTGGGTGAGGCGTTCCGCGACTCGATTGGCGGCGATGGAGAATGGGCAGGCCTGCCAGGTGAGGAAATTGCAGACCAGCCTGGTGGTTACGACGACCTGATTGAAATGCTAAATGGGCTGAATATTGCTACCATACCGGATGTAAGCGGCAAGATTCACATACTGGACTACGGCCTCATTGAATCAACATCATTGACACTGGCGGAGTACAGCGGGTTAAGAGTACGGCATATATCTACTGACACGTTGGCACCCCAACTGGAGCACCTGAGGGATACTGTGTTCATTGCCGGGGCTCCCGACAAACGGCAAAGAGAAAATGGGTATCACAGTAATTCCGCCTGCTATACTTCACAGTTCCAACATAGTAATAAGGAAATATTTGAGGCAGTTATGAAGTCATCCCGGGAACAACGTGATTCCTGTGCCGTAGACTATTTATCGCAGATACTCGAGCGGCAAGCGATGAAGTTTCAATTCCCGACCCTTGCCGGAACATAGTGCAGTTGTATATCAACGTGCTGCCCCAAATCAGAAGATGATTTTCTCCTCCACGAGATGCTCAAAGTCTCCCTGTGACAAGCCCAGCAACTCTTTGAAGACATATTCATTGTCCTGACCCAGCAAAGGCCCGCTGCTACGAACCTCGCCCGGCGTATCGCTTAGCTTCCACGGGATGCCGTAAAATACCTCACGTCCGCTCTTCGGATGATTGACCTCTACAAAGATTCCTCGCTCTTTGAAATGAGGGTCTTCGTATTGTTCTCTGGAAATCATAAAGGGGGCTGCCGCCACTCCGGCCTTCTGTAGAATCTCCGTCACCTCGGTCGGAGTGTAATTGACAGTCCACTGGCTTACCAGCTTGTCCAGCGCATCCTGGTTGAGCAGCCTGCTGTACCTATCGGCAAATCTTTCATCATCGGCCAGGGTCGGATTCCCTATGGCCTGGCAGAAGTCCTTCCACTCCTCCTCCGTCTTAACCGCAATCGAGACCCACTGACCATCTCCCTTGCATGGATAATAACCGTGAGGTGCCATAATGAGGTCACGATTGCCTTTAGGCTTTTGAATTCCACCGTTCATAATATATTCCATGAGCGGCTCGCCCAGCAGAGATGTTGTTGCCTCCCACTCGGAGATATCTATGTACTGGCCCTCTCCTGTCCTGTTACGGTGAATCAGGGCAATTAGTATCGCCAGAGCACCGTGCATAGCCGCCACATGGTCACCATAGGCGAATCTCGGCCCGCAGGGAACTGATTCATCCGGATAGCCCACGACGCTGTCCAGTCCGGCGAGGGCTGTGATAATAGGAGCATACCCCCTGGTTCCCTTAAGGGGGCCGGTATGACCAGCAAAGCAGAGAGAGACCACAATTATCTCGGGTTTTACCTCTGCGAGCGACTTATAACCCAACCCGTATCTATCCAACACGCCGGGAGTGAAGTTGTCGGTAACCACATCGCTTCTCTTGACCAACTCCTTAATCAGCTCAGCCCCCCTGGGTTTGGTGAAATCAACGGTGATGCCCATCTTGCCGCGGTTCAACAAATGGAACACCGGGTTCAACTCCAATCGCTCCGGCGCAGCAGCTACTAACGCCTCCGGTGTCTTGAGCAATAAATCCTTGGCGCTGGCAGCTCCACCCAGCCTGCCATAGTCTATCCTGCTGCGGGACTCTACTTTGATTACCTCGGCGCCCATGTCTGCCACAATATGTGTCATCTGGGGACCGGCCCAGGCAGAACCGAAATCAATCACTCTATAACCCTGTAAAGGATGCCATGCCATGTGCAAGCCTCCTGTCGCTTTCTGATACTAGATTACGCCTGCTCTCCGCAGAGCCACCAGGTCCTCCTTCGTATAACCCAGACGTCCGCAATAAATCTCCTCGTTGTGCTCTCCGAGCAAAGGAGCAGGCCGAACCAGCGCCCACGGCGTCTGCGAAAGCTTGTAAGGCGCTCCCGCATACTTCAAATCTCCGGTTTCGTCCCTGTCGATTGTGGCGAAGAACCTGCGCTCCTTGAGATGAGCATCATTGACCTCATCCGCCATGTTATACAGCGGCGCGAAGGGAATCGCATTCTTTTCAAAGAGCTCGAAAAGCTCTTTTTTGGTGCGCTCGAGAAACCACGGTGCCAGCAGGGCATCTATCTCTTCGGGATAATCGTCCTCCATCGCATGGCGGTCCCGGTATCTCGGGTTTTGAGTCCACTCCGGGTTGCCCATCAGCTCCAGAAATTTGAGCCACTGCTTGAGTTGGGGGGCGCAGAGCGCCATGTAACCATCCTTGCAGGGAATAACCCTTCGTGCAGGGTAGGTCCAACCGCCGCCGATGTATCCCTTCCTCAAATTATCTTTTACCCCGAAGGCGTAAATTGTTATCCCGAATCCTACATGGTAAGTTGCCCAAACGTCGGTCTCTGCTATATCTACATGCTGTCCCTGGCCAGTGATGTCCCTGGCCAGAATAGCCACCATCGTGGCCAGAGCACCAGTGACGCCGGCCTGATAATGACCGTGCGACAGCGGCATCGTCAGCGGTTCGCGCCAGTAATGACCTATACTCTGGCTTACGCCCCCGACAGCGCAGCAGTTAATGGGATAGGCTTTGTAGTCCCTGTACGGACTAGTCTGCCCGAAAGGAGTGAGCGAAGTTACGATCAGCCTGGGGTTCAGTTCCTTAAGCTTGACATAATCCAGGCCTATCTCATTCATGACCTTGGGAGGATTGTTCTCCACAAAAATATCGGCCTCCCACAGCAATTCTTTAAGTATTTCCAGCCCGGTTGTAGTCCTTGCATTAAGTGTGATGCCCAGCTTGTTCGTGTTCAGGTAGAGGTAAAGCCCGCTTCGCTCGGGGTGGGGGATATTGTCGGGAAACGGCCCGTAGTCTCGGGATTCATCCCCCTTTTTCGGCTCTTCGATCTTGATGACCTCAGCGCCAAGATCGGACATCAGCTTGGTACAGTAGGCCGCAGAGATAAAGCTTCCGTACTCCACTACCTTGAGTCCTGAAAGAGCCTGTTTAGCCATTCGTTCGTCCTCCGATTATTCAAAACGACAACGGCAATATTATGCCTGAATTCCATCGTGAGAGCAATCCCCTGAAGAGGCAGTTCGGGGGGGAAAAGACAAAAAAAGAGGGCGGGCCTTGAAACCCGCTCCCCTAAATGCTAAATTGACCTCTTATTTTTTCCTAAGCCGTCTCAGGAGTTGTTATTCGAATCGTCACCCGGTTCGACGTCCGACATCTCATTATCTTGCGGCAGATTAGGCATCTTCCCTTCCCACGACGGGTAAGGCATATAATTCCTGAACTCGCTAGTTGCCCCACAGTACTTACATACGCCCTTGCTTACAGGCCCTCGAGGGCTCTCGATAACCCAATAGTGAACGCATTCGGTTTTAGATGTAGGCTTCTTTTTTTGTTGTACAGCTTTAGGTTTGCGACTCATTTCCTACCCCCGTACCCACAATCTATTATATATTAAGTAATGAATTGGCCGATGTATGTGACTTCTGTCTCATAACGAACCAAATATCAGTGAATATATGTGTTAGGGGGTTTTGGCAGGCATGTGAGAATCAAGAAGGTGAAATGTTTCTTGTCTAACGGCTTTCGATGGCTATTTCGAAGGGACAATTTATGGCACCCGTGGGGCATACAGCTTCACACCATGTACACCAACCGCAGTCTCCCGTCTCGACGAATGTAACAACATTCCCTGATAGCACCAATGATTTGCACAGACACACATTGATGCACAGGCCGCATCCATTGCATTTTTCGGGGTCAATTACAGGAGTATTTGACATACACTAAACTCCCTCCATAATTATGTTAAAAGCGAGACGCTTACCTGTATGTGACCTTTGTCTCATTCAACCACCCCTGCCCATTTCTTCAAGGCCTCCTTATCAGTAACTACTATGCGATGATGCTCCAACCTGATTACCCCTTCATCCTCCAGCTCTTTAAGAGACCTGCCGATCATCTCGCGGGCAGTCCCGGCCATAGCTGCCATCTCCTGTTGTGTCAGGCGCGGCTTGGTGGGACCCACCCCATCGCCGGCGTACTCTAGAAGTATCTTAGCCAGCCGGGCGGTAACGTGCTTGAAAGACAGGTCTTCCACCAGAGATACTAAATGTCGTATCCTTTGTGCTAAAACACGGATTACATTCAGAACCACCTGCGGGTGAGTACGAAGAATAGTTCCTATGTCGCTATTTTTTATCCCGTAAAGGACAACCGGCCCCATGGCCTGTGCGCTGGCTGCATTCGGGCCGCCATCGAAGATAGGGGTATCGTTAAAAGATTCACCTGGACGCACTATCTGGAGAATCTGCTCTCTTCCGTCAGCAGACGTCTTGAACACCTTCACCACGCCCGAAACAACAAAATACAGCGCATCAGCAGATTCACTTTCAAGCAATATGAATTTCCCTCTCTCAGCCGTAGTCTCAAAGATAAGCCCCTTGAGAGAATCGAGCTCAGCAGGGCTCAGGCCTGAGAAATAGGGAATAGATTTTATGAACTCCGCCTCTATAGCCATATCTTCAGCATCGCTCCACAGCTAGTCATCTTCATGATATTTTTTCAAACTCGCTCTTAGCCGCCCCACAGACAGGGCATGTCCAATCATCCGGCAGTTTCTCGAACGGAGTGCCGGGCGGCGTGTTGCTTTCGGGATCGCCTTTTTCCGGGTCATAGATATATCCGCAAACAGAACATTTATATTTCGCCATTTTTACACCTCCCTCTTTCTTCTCCTCAACATAATGGGGGGCTGTCTTGGGAGTAGTGCCGCGCTTGACCTCATGATAATAGGCGTAGGTCATCGGCTCGCCTTCCTTAATAACACCCGCATCCACAAGCTCCCCCACAAATATAGTATGTGTTGGCGTGTCCAGCGAACTCACCATATTAGCTTCCAAATAGGATAAGGCGTTATCCGTTACTATAGGCGCTTTTGTCTTTCCTATTTTGTAGTTGACGCCCTCAAACTTGTTTGCATCACGTCCCGATTTGAAGCCAAAACGGCCAATGAAGCTCAAAGGAGTCTCTTTGGACAGCACCGAAACAGTAAAGACTTTGCTCTCCCGAATGTACTCATGCGTAAGATTGCCTTTATTGATGCACACGGAGATGGTCGGTGGCTCCGAGCAGACCTGAATGACTGTGTTGGCAATCTGGCCGTTGATCTTGTCTCCCTTTCGGGAACACACTATATACATGCCATAGCTTATGGGATATAAAGCTTTTAGGTCCATCTCATGTCCTTCCTTTTTGAGATTCTTCTAGAGAAGCTCCTTTTCGCTGGTCTCGACCGCCTGTTGCAGTTGAGCGGCAAGTTCCGGCGGCAGGCCTTCGATATCAACATGCAGGAAGCCTCTCACTATAGTCGCCGTAGCCTCATCGCGCGTCAGGCCGCGTGCCATGAGGTACTCAACCTCCTCCTCGGCTATCTTACCTACCGCTGCTTCGTGAGAAAGGTCCACACCAGCAATCTCCCCCTTGAGTTCCGGGATGGCATGAATGATGCCTTTCTCCGACAAAATCAAACCCCGACACTCCAGATGCCCCTTAACATCGAGAGCGCTCCCTGCTATATGGCCTCTGGCTATGATGGTGCCCCCCGTACTGATAGTTCGTGCTATGACCTCAGCCCGAGAACCTTTTGCCTCAAGCAGCACCCTAGAGCCAGTGTCCAGTGTCGAGCCCGGGGGAGCAACCAGAATAGTGTTGAACCTGACGATAGCATTTTCGCCCACGCACCGGGCTACAGGGTACATCTGTAGCGTATGCACCTGCTTCATGCTGACATAATTACTGAGAAAGACGCCACCTTCCTCAACTATGGCGCCGCTGCGGGGGCGAACGGCTATCTCCGGGGCCCAGTTATGAATCATGGTGAAAGCCAGCTTCGCCCCGCGTTTGATGTAGAACTCAGACACGCCGATGTGCAACCCTGAGGCTACCATAGGGCTGGTAGTGCAGCCGGTAATAATATGCAACTCCGAGTTTTCCTCGGCGATGATGATATTATGTACTCTTTGCGCCAGATTCTTGTGCGCAAGGTAAAGACATGCCTGAACAGGGTGGACGGCCTTCGCACCGGGGAGAGCCCTTATGAAATAGCCGTTATCCAGGTAGAGTTCTGCGTTAGCAGTGAATTTGTCGGCATCCACACTTACTGCGCGCCACCAGTAGTCATTGAGCCAGTCATAGGTCTCCAGCGCCTTCTTGATGTCCATAACCTCCAGCCCCTCCTGGCTCGATGAGCTATGGACCACAGACCGGTCCATCTGGACAAAGGTTCCTCCCCTCTGGCTCGATTCGTCCAGGGCAACCCCCACTTCCATCATGCGCTTCTTGTCCTCGGCTGAAAGCCGTGAAGGCTTCTCCTCATAAGGATGTTCTTTGGCGCTAGAGGAATAAGAAGCTATGTCGATGTCCTCGCCTATAGCCGCCTTTTTATCCAGCGCCTTTTCGGCCAACTCTTTAGTTTTCTTGGATCTTACAGCTCTTTCTGACACAGACACTTGACACATCCCTCGTATCCATTTTGTTTTATTGAATCCAGAACCTCGAGTGCATCTCGCACACATGGAATCATTCCGTTTAAAAGGACATATCCTTTGCTGGCATGAACATAGTCCAGGATATGACCGGTGTGTGTGATAATAAGGCCGGAACGTGTTCGCTGGCGCTGCGGGTGCTGCCTCGGGTCTTTCTGTAAAAGCTCGTTTATCATCTGCCCTATCAGGGCCATATTCACCAGGTCGACTCCGGACTCCGGCTCGTCCAGAAGCACCAGGTCAGGGCCCTGAGCGATGAGTTGCAGGAGTTCCGACCGCTTTATCTCACCACCGGAAAACCCGTAATTTATATCGCGATCCATTAACTCAACCATATTCAATCTCTCTGCCATCTTACCGACAATCTCTCCATCTCCCCGTGAACCCAGGCAGGCGGTGACCATATCACGCGTCTTGACCCCACGCACTACAGGTGGCCGCTGAAATGACATGCCAATGCCCATGCGCGCCCGTTCATCCAGAGATAGCCTGGTTATATCCTGGTCTTTGAATATAATCTGCCCCTTCGTCACCCGATAGCGGGGGAAACCCATTATCGCCATCAACAGAGTAGTCTTGCCTCCGCCGTTGGGGCCGAAAAGTGCATGAGTTTCACCGGCTCCCATTGACAGATTAACGTCGTGCAGAATCTGTTTTCCTTCTACTTCAACGCTTAAATCTTTAATTTGCAGCATATCTTCCCCCTGTGCAATGTCAGCTCTGCACTATGAATGTTCTATTTCTAACTTGTACCTTCCAGGTCTCGCAATTGCTCACGATTACCGATGACAATCAACTGGTCTCCAAGCTCCAGCAGCATCTCATCGGATAAACTGGTAAACAGCCGGCCATCCTTTTTCCTCACCGCCAGGATAACAGCTCCGTTACCACAGCGTTGCCCTTCCTTGCAGGTCTTTCCTATCACGGGCGACCCGGGACCGACTCCTATATTCTCAAGGACCAATTCTTTGCCTCGGCTCTCCAACGCCGTGTCAACGAAATCCACAACTAGAGGACGCAGAGCAAGCATGGCCAGCCTCCGCCCTCCCAGGACATGCGGATATATTGTCCTGTCAGCTCCGGCCCGCCTCAGCTTGAACTCCGACTCCTGGGCATTGGCACGGGCAGTTATGAAAATGTCGGGACGCAATCCCCTCGCCGAAAGGGTTACGAAGACGTTGTCAGCATCGCTGCCTGCGGCGGCCACCAGTCCGCGTGCATTAAGGATCCCGGCCTCTTTTAGCACTTCGTCGCTGCTGGCATTCCCTTCTACATATAAATAGCCGCTGGCAGCAGCCTCAGCGATGGAATCTTTGGAATTGTCGACCACTACAAAATCAATACCCTCATCGTGAAAAACACGCGACACCTCTTTTCCTACACGGCCAAAGCCGCAAACGATAATGTGGCCTTTGAGCTTGGAAATCTTATCTTTCATTCGACGTCTTCCCAGTATAATTTCGAGGTTACCCTCAATAACGTACTGCACGACCGAAGTCACGCCATAAAACAAGACACCAACGCCGGTAATAATGAGAACAATGGTAAAGATTTGGCCAGCCCGTGATAGCTCATGTACCTCCCTGTACCCCACGGTGCTTATGGTGGTAATAGTCATAAATAAGGAATCGAGCAGTGACCACCCTTCTATCAGTCTATAGCCGACTACACCTATGGCGATAACTATAATCAGGGCTAATACTATCTGCAGGAACCGTCGTGAAGGATTTGGCATATACGCTTCTATTTTTATAGAATAATAGCCTTATTACAATCTAATAGCAACCTCCTGCGTTGGCAATGATTATGAATCTCCGGCGGTGACTTTACCTGAGCCGTGCCTCCGCTGCACCCCAGTTTATGTTATTGAAAAAGGACTCGATATAGTCCGCCTTTTTCAGCCCGTAGTCTATCATAAAGGCATGCTCGAAAACATCCAGCACCAGGATGGGTGTGCACCCTGCGGGATGACCGGTATCATGCTCATTTATCCACTGGTTGAGCAGTTTACCAGTTAAGTTATCCTGGTAAAGGATAGTCCAGCCGATGCCCCGCATAGCACCGGTGCCCTTGAAATCTTTCTCCCAGTTCTCGTAGCTGCCGAACTCCTCAACCAGCTTCTTGCCCAGCTTGCCTGTCTTGTTAAGGGGTGCCTTGCCGCCGAGATTCTCAAAATACAGCTCATGAAGCCGCATGCCGTTGAATTCCCAGCCTAACCTGCGCTTCAATTCGCCGTATTCAGGCGTGGCGACCTTCCCATCCTTCAGCATGGCAGCCAGTGCATCCATCACCTTATTGGTGTTGGCCACATAGCCCTGATAGAGTGTGAAGTGATTGTTGAGCAAGGTATCGCTGAAGCCCTTTATCCCGAGTAAACCTTTGTAGTCCTTAGCAGTGTACGCCATATCTACCTCCTCATAATTTTTTGTTGCTTTTATTATTTCACGTTACTTCAAACAGCGACTCGCGGCTTCATTTCTTGAGCAGTTCCATGTCCTGCCCGCAACAGACCAGAGTCCCGCCGCCAGCTTTCGTCACCGTCACTTCGTTGCCGCAGATGTTGCACCTGTACTTCTCGCCTACCTTCTTGACTGCCATCTCTCTCACCTCCTTCTATTCCAGTAATTGCCGTATATTGGATTTCAATTAGCCTATCCCAGACCTTTTTTGATGCCCGTAAGCTGTCTCAGATGGGATTTCTCTTCCTCAATTATTTTCTTCACTACCTTACGCTCGGCAGGGCGAACAAGCTCCTTCACCTCCATATAAAACAGTATCGAGTCCTTCTCTGCTCCCACGCCGACCTGAATTGCCTCGGCATCGCTTTTTACCTTTTTTGCCGTCTCCAGAGTAACCTTATCATCTGTGAACACGAGTGAGTCTATCAGCGCCTTTAGATACCGCTGATAATCTTCGGTATATGTCTCCGGAGGCTTGTATTCACTCACCAGACTAAGCATCTTCTGGAAGACAGCAGCATGTTCCTTTTCCTGGTCAGCCAGGTATTTATAGGTACTTTTGGCCTCCTGATTTTTAGTGGAACCGGCCAGTGAATCATAGAATGTGGCCCCGTTTTTCTCGATCCCAATAGCGATTTCGATAAGCTCCCTGCCTGAAAAGAATACGCCCATCGTGATAACCTCCTTATGATAGCCTCTGCAAGTAGCGGTGAGCCTGCAGCGCAGCCTTGGCACCGTCACCGGCAGCTATAATAATCTGCTTCTCGGGTGCGTCCGTCACATCACCGGCAGCGAAGAGGCCGGGTATTCCGGTCTCACAGGAACAATTCACCTCAATTTCACCGAACTTGTTGATCTTGGCGATACCTCTGACCAGTTCCGAGTTCGGCGTACGCCCGATCTCCACAAATATGCCTCCCAGTTCGAGCCTGGTCTCCTTTTTCGTTTTCGTGTCCCTGATAACGACTCCCTGCACACGGCTTGACCCATCTATTTGAACAACCTCATGCTCCAAGAAAAATGTCACGTTGGAGGCGTCCCTCAGCTTCTGAATAAGGACCTCATCCCCGCTGAGCGGCATAAGGGATACCAGATATACGTGTTCCGCAATCCCAACCATGTCATTCGCAGCCTCAAGAGCAGCATTGCCGCCGCCCACTATCGCCACCTTCTGCCCGGCAAAGATGGGGCCATCGCAGATAGCACAATACGTCACTCCTCTGCCTCTCAACAATTCCTCACCTGGCACATAGAGAGAACGCGGACGTTTCCCTGTAGCAATTATTACTGACTTCGTTTGAAAGCTCTCACCGCCGTCTGCATCGACCCGAAATCCTGTATCCAGGCGGGACAGACCCTTTGCTCCCTGTCCGATTTTTTGCTCCACGGGGAATTTCTTCACCTGCTCCTCGAATTTCTGCATTAGCTCGGGGCCTTCAATATATTGATAGCCCATATAGTTTTCCACCCCGCTTGTCCACAATGGTTGGCCTCCCAGGTCTTTGCTCAAAAGCAGGGTGTTTATCCTCTTCCTGGCAGCGTAAACAGTCGCTGTCATTCCCGCCGGTCCGGCACCGATGATAATCAAGTCGTACATAGAGTCTTCTCGATAGTTTTCAGTTAAGCCCCGGCTTCTCTTTTAATTTCACCTGGCCGAAACCGATAATCATATCGCCATCAATATCAATGATAGGCACTACCATTCGCCCCGATTTATCATATCAAGTCAGATATGGAGAAATCATAAAATGAATGGGGAAAAAGTTAAAAAGTTATCACATTTATCCACATGAGCGAACCTGTTTTAACAGACAGTCGGCACAGGAAGATACCAGGCCAAAATTTCAATTATGAGAATAACTTGACAAAATATGGTTAATCCTGTAAGAAGTACACAAATTCGTCTCTATTCGGGACCGGTTAATTCTACTGCGAGTTGCGCAAAATACGAAAGCTATCGGAAGCCACGCCATGAGAAAAAAGGACGCTATATTGACTAAAGGCGAACGAGACGCCCTTGTCCTGGTTGCACAGGGTATGACTAACGAGGAGATTGCGCAACGACTTTATATATCCACCACTAAAGTCAAGACACTCATGCATCAGTCGTGCATCAAGCTTGAAGCACATAACCGGGTCGAAGCTGTTTTTAAAGCTATCAGGCAGAAGACCATCACTGTTGATGAAATCTTCTCCCTGGACGAAATGGCTGATTTGCTCTCATCCCTGAGCCCGGAGACTATAGAGGCAATCGCCAAACTGCTAAGATATAATCCCTCCGGCAATACAATCAGCATAGCAAATGAAGGCGACCCGCAACCAAGCAGGAAGCAGAGCACGGTCCTGACCCAGAGGGAACGGGATGTCCTTGCCCTCGTTGCCCGCGGGTTGAGCAATCAGGAGATCGCCGCACAGCTTTATACATCCATCAGCACTGTGAGGTCATTCCTCTATCAGGTGTGTGCCAAATTGGAAGCGCCCAATAGAGAACAGGCTTTTATAATAGCGGTTAAGAAAAAAGCTATTACAGTCAATGAGGTTTTCTCCCTCGGCGAGATGGTAGAGTTGCTTGCCTCGGTGAAGCCGGAGATAATCGAGAAAGTAGCCCAGCTTCTGAGGCAAAGGTTTCAACACGAACAAGTTCCTTCGGTCAGCTAACTAGTGCTCTCGAGAAACCATATGGGCAAAAATCATATAAAAGTTGGGCGATTTCGCTTGACTGAAAACAGCCTGCGAGCTACTCTAATCTCCACAAAACCCCATCTCATTTCCGGTTAGATAGCCCTACGTTTGCTCTGCATAAGTAAAAGGTGGACCTTTAAAATGAACGCGCAGCTTACGGACTATTCATAGCTTGAGTAATTTACTGAGAACTGTAAATAGTCCTGCTTTATCCCGACATAATCGGAAGGAGGCACCGTGAAAAACAAGTTCGACGTCATCATCATAGGAGGAGGCCCCGGCGGCCTGTCCATAGGTAGCTTGCTCGCCCAGGAAGGCGTGTCTTCAGCAATCATAGAGAGGGAGCCCACTCTCGGAGGACGGTATCGCGCTGTCCGTTTCCATGGCTGCCGCTCCGATAATGGTGTTCGCATGCCCACGGCAATGGTACGTACCCCCAAAGAGACCTACATGTATAAGTTCCTGTCTTCTCTGGGATTTCCTCCGGAAACCAAGGTAGTAGACTGGACCATGGGCAAGGTCAGCAAGGACAACCCCGACAGGATTGAATACTTCGCCATGGACCCCAAGAAAGGGGTGGAAAACTTCTTCGATTTCTTTGCCTTTGGCAGCGGCTTGCCCATGGAGAAACCATCACGGCAGGCGCTTATGAAAGCCTTCCGTATGATGGAAGATACCTCTGAAGAGGAATGCCGCAAGCTGGTGAATGTTACATTCGCTAGCTGGATCGAGAGAAATGTGGAAGACCCGATAGCGAAGGCCGTTCTCGAGCTGGCTGCTCCGCTTATGGGTGCCCCGGCCACAGTGGTTAATTACGGAGCATTCGCTAATGTTATGGGCACCTTTCCTCGTGTTGGCGCCCTCTTATTCTGGTATCCCAAGAAGGGGAATATGGAGGACATGGTCATAACCCCTCTAGCCAGGTATTACAAAGAACACGGTGGAAAGGTGCTGACGGACAGGCGAGCCAGAAGTATTCTGATAGAAAATGGCAGAACCAAAGGCGTTGTTGTCCACAATAATAAAACACGCTTCATAGAGGAATACAGCGCTCCGGTTGTGATATGCGCTATCCCTATCTTCGAAGCAGTATCAAGAAATATCCTCAGACCTGAATTCCTGACTAAAGACTGGGCCAAGTCTATTGAGCTGTGTGCCAAGCTATCCTACGAAGACCTGACCGGATTCTATCTTCTCCGTGAGGAGGTTATTCCCCGGAAAGGCCCCGGCTGGGTGCATATCTTCGATTCTGACTATGGCCTGCCCACCTACGTGGGAGACTGGTGCGTAGGGTCGCTTTACAACGCTGTGGAGCCTCCGGGGAAACAGCTCGTTTACTCTTATATCCCCGGCGGGCTTCCCGATACTCCCTTCGGGCTTACCACTCCTATGGACATGGTTAAGGAAGCGAATAAAAGATGGGAATCGGCTGTGGAAAAGGCATTCCCAGGGTTTGCCAAAGCTATTGAGTTCAAGGGAATGACTCTCCAGCTCAACTGGGGCAGATATTCCTGGGCTGCGGTGCCCACAGAGCTTGACATGCAGTCTCCCAACATACGCGGTCTCTACTTCGGAGGCGATACTATACGGTCTGTAACCAGCATGGTCTCAGACAAAATTTATCAGATGGTCTTCCCGCTGTGCGAGATGATTATGAAATATATTCGCTCCTAAGCTCGAAACAGTAGAATGTGTCAATGAAGGAGTCGCAAATGGCTGACGCAAGCTTCGATGCGGTGATAATCGGAGGAGGCAAAGAAGGCCTGGTGATGGGCTGCTACCTGGCCCTCAACGGCATGACGGTAGGCCTTTTCGAGCAGGGAAACGAGCTCGGCGGTGCTGCCTGCACTGTCCCCACGCCGGCATCCGGCTTTCGCGGCAACCCTCATGCCGAGATCTGTGCATTCTGGATGAGCCCGGCGTACTACGATTTCAATCTGGGGGAGAAGGGATTGAAGTTCATCTTCCCCGAAATAATGATGTCCAAGATATTCCCCGATGGCAGATGCATAGTTGTCTATCGGGCCCTGGAGTGGAACGAGGAGCTGGGGACAGCCCTCCCGAATCAAGCCATAATTGACAAAAACCTCAAAGAATTGGAGCGCATATCTCCCAGGGACGCCGAGAGGGTGTCCAAGGCCCTGGAGAAAAAGCTGTATAACTGGATGTACTCACACGGGCAAGTCCTGTTCAACCCTCCCCCTCTCCCCGGGGAGCCCGACTACATCTCTGACTTGCTGAAAGACCCCGAGGGTGGTATCGACCCCAGGTATCCCTTTATGACAGAGTACGAGATAGTCCGCGACCTCTACGACAGCCCGGAAATGAGGTCTTTTGCTCTGCAGTGGCAGCTTATGAACGGGATAGCGCCCGGCGATGTAGCCCCTCCCCTGCAGGTCTTGTTGCCCATGCCATCGTTCGCCGGGCTCCAGGCGTTCGCTATAGCGGAAGGCGGCTTCCACAACGTTGCCCATGCCCTTCAGAGGGCTTTAAGCGAGCAGGGCGGCAAATTCTTCGTAGGAGCCGATGTCGACGAGGTGCTGGTGAAAAACGGCCGTGCCTGTGGCATCAGGCTGGCTGACGGCACTGAGATTGAGGCTAAAAAGCTCGTGATAGATACCGCCGAGATCAAGCAGACCGTGGGAAGACATCTCCGTAATGTGCAGCTAGAGCCGGAGATTCGCAGGAAGATCGACAATATATTGACTGACAGGTCACAGCTCTTCTGGGGGCATATAGCCTTCCATGAACTGGCTCAGTATAAAGCTGCCGAGTGGAATCCCGACTGTGGCAAAGCACGCCTGGTATTTCTCGGCGATGCCGATGTTGAATACATGTACACGCACTACGGTTACCAGATGCACACGCTTAAGCCGGGCCGCTGGCCGGAGAGAACGTACATGTATGAGCTCACCACAAGTCCCTGGGACCCCAGCTACGCGCCTCCCGGTAAGCATATCGCCCTGGTAGGAGAGGGGCACCCACCACCTGCCAGCTACCTAACTGAGAAAGAGTGGATACAGGTGAAAAGGGAGGTGGGCGACCGCCTTATAAAGGAGTGGCAGAAATATGCTCCTAACATGACCTGGAACAATGTGATAGCAGTCAATATCCCTACACCCTATGAATATTCACAGAAAAATCCCAACTGGGTAAACGGCTGCATGTATACATCGAATCAAAGCCCCAGCCAGTGGGCAAATTTCAGGCCGATTCCAGAGTTTTCCCAGTATCAGGTGCCAGGTATAGAAGACCTCTGGCTCGCCTCGGGCTCCCAGCATTGCGGCGGAGTCGGTACCCTGGGTTTTTCTGCCTACAACTGCTATAAGAGGATTTCCCAGCGCCTGGGGCTAAGAAAGCCCTGGGAAGAGAAAGGACGCATGTTCTAACAAGCTATATTACTTCTAACTGTGGTAAAATGTCGGCATTAAATAAATCCTTGCTGCAGGCAAACAGAGGAGGCGTTAGATGCTTAAAGATAAGAAGGAAGTAAGAGAGCTCTTTAATTACCCGCTTCTCAAAGCTATGGCGCACAGGAGAACCCGCAGGTTTCCCCTGGGCTGCAAAATGGAAGAGGGGACGCTTAAATATGCATCTAAGAATCGGCCTGTGCCGTTGAATGACATAGAGACCGCCATCCTGTGCTGGGCCGGTACAGGGATAACAGGCACTATCGCTGCCGATATGCCCACCAACGACGTGCAGGGAAGCATGTTCACAAGCTGGATAGGAAGGACTACCCCCTACGCCTGCAATGTCCATAACATGAAGCTCTTCTTCACAAACGACAAAGGGCTTTTCGTCTATGACCCTAAAAAAGCAACCAAGTCTGTAGAAATCGAGACGGAGGAAGACTGGGACAGAATCGCAGAGTATTTCAAGAAGGACACAGTCAAGATATCGGATGGCAGATTCGCGATGGTGCCCGAGACTTTAGTGAGAATAGTTCATTGGAATACAAATAAGCCCGGCACCACCCTGTTCATGCCCATACTGGAGATTTCCGAGGAGTATCTCGATTCCGTGATAGCAATTTTTATGGGAGAAGGCTACAAGGTATTCGACGACATTAAAGGTACAGGCCCGGCAGGAATAAAGAAATGGATTGAGAACGGTACATTGAACGGTCCCGATGTTCCTCTCTCATCTTACGAATATACTATATTCCTGGGCAACCTCGCTCCGCCATTCCATGCGCTACAAAACATCCAGTTGATGGCAGAGGCTATGGGTCTGGGCTCAATTATTATGACAGGATACATAGGGATACTGGCACTGCAATCCCTGGGTTTTCGCTACAACATGGCCAAAGAAGGCTCCGGCGCTATGCTGGGTATGAATCCAGTAGGCCTGGACGGAATCTTTGAGAGCTACCAGCCGCCGTATTACAAGACCATGAACGATGCCGTAGACGCCTTCATCGAGAAGAAGTTCGGTAATAACGGAATGTACACGCCCAACTACAAGGGCATGGTGCCTTTCAATAAGAGTTGGAAGAAGGTGCAGCCGGGGTATCCGGTACCCAGCAAGAAGGTCATTCAGATAACCAAGGATTACTGCAATTACGTATTCGACACCTATGGCCGGTTCCCGGCTACTTTCGACACCATCGTGATGCCTGAGTGGCTGCAGGTGCATCACCTGGAGCAAGATTTTTACGGTAAATACGGGCTGGACAATCTTTTGAATGAGACTCACAAAAAACACATGGGGATGTGGCATAAGAAGTCAAGCAAATAAGGTTCAAAGGCCTGTTTAGCGGAGAACACTCAACTCACGTCTGGCGATGAGGGCAGCTCCCAGGGCGCCGATGATCTGAGGCTCCTCGGGAACCAGGATAGGGAGGCCGATGCCGGCTTCCAGAGCATTCTTGACCCCTATGTTCTTGGCAACGCCTCCAGTGAATACTACCTGCTCCCTGTAGCCGACAGTTCTGCCCATGACCACCACCCTTGAAGCCACGGAGCGGTGAATTCCGGCGACCATATCCTCCCTGGTTCTGCCGTCGGCGCGCAACGAGACCATCTCCGTTTCGGCAAAGATAGTGCAGGTACTGCTAATGGAACAGGGCTCTTTGCTGGTCAGGGATATCGGCCCCATCTCCTCGATGGCGAGGCCCAGAACTCCCGCCATAACCTCCAGGAATCTACCTGTCCCCGCAGCGCACTTATCATTCATGACAAAGTCGATTACCGCGCCATCTTCACGGACTCCGATAACCTTGCTGTCCTGGCCGCCTATGTCGATAACCGTCCTGGCTGCGGGAATTAGAAAGTTCACCCCCCTGGCATGGCAGATAATCTCGGTTACCGCTTTGTGGGCAAAAGCAACGCCGCTCCTCCCATAACCCGTGGAGATGATAAAGCTGAGGTCAGGCATGGAGAGCCGGGCTTGCTCTAGAGCTGCTCTGGTCACTTTCTCCGCTGCTCGAGCGACACTGTCGCCTGTCGGTATAACGGCATAGGACAGTATCTTGCCATCTGCCATAATGACTGTTTTGGCAGTGGCAGCCCCAACATCGACTCCAGCGGTAACGGCCTCAGTCATTTCCCTTATCCCGCTTTGGCAGCCTTTGCCGCCCTCAGCAGTTCCGCAAATGTTTCGACTCTCGTCCTCAACTGGCCGGCGCTGTAGTTCCGGGTGTCATAGCAGTCCCCTTCCAGCACCAGCACCGGTATGCCCAGCTCTTTCTCTATGGTCTTCTTGGTTATCATGACGGTGGGCACCCACTCGCGGCAGGAGTAGGGGTAGAAGTTGATTGCCCCATCGACATTGAAAGCCTTACAGTTCGCCAGGTTGATAGCAACATGGGCTTCGCAGGAGTGAGGTATGTCCAGGCACGGGCCTACTCCTATCATGTCCGCCCACTCCCTGTACGGGTGTCTGGCCATCACCCAGGGACTGAGCCAGAACGGTATCTGAATACGAATAGCCAGGCCTGTCTCCTCTATCATGTGCGTTATGCCGGGGTCGACGCTTATCGTAGCAGTGACGAAGACACCGGGGGCTCCCTTCGGCACTACTCCCTTGCCCTGATTAATTCTCTCCTCTACCTCGCCACACAATATCTCCAGAGCTTCCTGCTTCCCTTCGATGTCCCTTGTCGGCATGGAGTTCAGAAAAAAGGCGTGCACCAGGCTTGTCTGATGTATGGGCTGGGGGTCTGCATGTCCCATAAGTTCGATCAACTGCTGGAACTTGAGACGGAATATAGCGTTAGCTCTGTTGGCGGTGCGTTTGGCCTCTTCCGTCATCTTACAACCGACCACCTCCTCGAACATCTGAAACATCTTGCGCGCCTGCGACCCGCAGTAGCGAACGCGGTAGTCATTGAATTTGGGCCAGTCGCCCCAGTTGGGGTCGGAGCAGCTATCTAGATATGCTACAGGGACGCCGTAGACCTCATGCAGCAACTGCTCCGCCTCAGCCGGCTGATCGCAATGATAGGACGCTATCACTGAGAGGTCAGGGAAAGGGATTACGCCCTTCACCATCGCACCCAGCCGGGTCTGATACAGGGCACAGTGGGCGGCTCCCGGCGGCAGGCCGTTCTCCTCCCCTGCTACCAGAAAGGGAGTGAGTTTGTCGAAGATCTGGCCTATGGTCATATTTATTATTTGACCCGGAGTTGCGAAATACGCTTTCTTCTCATCGGTCGACAGCATCATCGACATCAACGGCCTGAGTTCCATGGGGAAATCGCTGTATACTATTTTTTCGTGCTCCTCTCGTGCCAGCACGAGATTAACCAGTTCCCTCATCCATATCCCGAGGAATTTACGCACCCCCAGCAGCTCAATGTCCAGATACTGCTTCAGCCTCTTCTCACCGCGTTTGACGTCCTCATTATCGATCCCCAGAATCTTGAATGCTTTATCGATTCTGGGCTTTTCCCTTTTTATCTCATCAGATTCAAAACCGCACAGCTTGAAAAGCTCGGTATACATGACTATCTCCCTCCCCTCGCCTTAGCGATTTCAACAAAGGTCTCGATCCTCGTCCTGAGAGGGCCCCTCTCTGAAACATCGTAATCCGATTCGAGCTTCAGCATCGGTATATCCATTTCCTTCTTCAGCAGTTTTTCGAAATAAAATGCTTGAATATCGTAACTGCTCCGGTACATGAGCTGATACCAGATAATCCCGTCTACCTTGAAGTCCCGCGCGGTCTCTATCAGATAGTCCAGCCTCTCTCTCGAAGGCCTAAACCAGGCTGGCGGCACCCTTCTTCTGAAGTACCTGTCCGCCAGGGCCTGCATAAGGTCACCGTTAACCCGGACATTCTCCCAGTAGTGTCTGACCCCTTCGGCAAACTCCTCAATGACGATCGATGCCCCGGCCGCCTCCGCCATCTCTAAGACCTTGTAGTCACCCATAGCCAGGGTCGAGCCTGTCAGGAGTATCCTCGGCCTCTTCGGGTTAGGCGCGTGCTTCTCCTTCAACTCACGATAAATTGACTCCAGCGCATCGACGTAGATTCGCTTGTCGGCAATAAACGAAGCATGATTCAGTTTCGCAAACTCATAGCCGTTTATAGGCGGCCGCTCGGACTTGCGCAGGAGGCTTATCTCCTTCAGAAGCTCCCTCATCCTGTTGCACAAATCAATCGCTTCCCTCAGTCTCCCGTCATCAATCTTGTTGCCGGTGAACTCTTCCAGCTTATCCTTGAGCGCACGCAGTCCTGCCAGATAGTATTCAAAGGCGTTTTCGTCTTTCTGATGAGGGACGCCAAACCTGAACACATTGGTATTGGTGAAAAAGTTGAAGCAGTCGGCTATCGTTTTAATGTTATGATCCGTAACAGGGACAACGAGGAGGTCAATTATTTCATAGAGAGGATCACCGCCCATCATTCTATACCCGATCTGAGACCTGCAGAAAGTATCTATGAAGCGGGGAACATACGCAGCGCTCTCCGCTACCGGCTCCGGGTCTCCTCCCCGGATAAGCCCGACAGGCACAGCGCCGCAGGCATAAACCAGCTCCTCCGGCATATAACCCCCGGGGGCGTAGCCGATGAGTTTAATCCCTTTCCGCCTCAACCGTGTCAACTCGGTCAGCCTGGTTGCCAGGTGGTCAGAAAGTTGCTTCATCGCTTCCATTAATCAACACCTCTGGCTTTGTATGTTAACATTCAGCACTCTCTGAGTCAACGTGGCGCTCACGGCCTACACGCCTTCCCATGTATCGGAAAGTTGGTGATTGGCGGTGCTCAGGGCACAGTCCGCCTCAGGCGCGGAGGTGCCCCACTACAAGGGACTTAGGGAGTCGAAAAGAGACTGATTGGTAAGAAGTACCGAGTTCCCGGTTAGGCTGAGGTTTGAGGTAGTATGTACCTTATCCCATGTCTTCCAGGTAGTCCCTTAGCTTCTGGGACCTGCTGCGGTGGCGCAGCTTGCGAATGGCTTTGGCTTCAATCTGGCGGATTCGTTCCCTGGTGACCCCGAATTCCTGGCCCACCTCTTCCAGTGTGCGGCTGCGGCCGTCTTCGAGTCCGAATCTGGCAAGTAGCACCCGGCGTTCTCTCGGGGTGAGAGTGTAGAGTACCTCATCTATCTGGTTCTTCAGCAAATTCATAGATGCGGCTTCTACAGGAGACATCGTGGATTGGTCTTCAATGAAATCACCGAGTTGGGTATCCTCCTCTCCCCCTATTGGCATCTCCAAAGAAACTGGCTCCTGGGATATCCGGATAATCTCCCTCACCCTCTTGGGGGAAAGCCCCATGCCTTTAGCGATCTCCTTGAAGGTAGGCTCACGCCCGTATTCCTGACACAGGCGACGGCTCGTTCTAATAAGCTTATTTATAGTCTCTACCATGTGCACAGGGAGGCGAATAGTGCGGGCCCTGTCGGCTACATGTCTGGTTACTGCCTGACGTATCCACCACGTAGCATAGGTGCTGAACTTATAGCCCTTGCGATAGTCAAATTTCTCCACTGCCCTGATGAGCCCAACGTTACCTTCCTGGATAAGGTCAAGGAGCGACATGCCACGATTGACATATTTCTTGGCTATACTAACGACCAGGCGAAGGTTAGCTTCTATCAGATGAGCTCGCGCCTTTTCCCCTTCCTCTTTTATGCTTTGCCAATGCACCTGCAACTGAGGTTCCAGCGATGCAATGCTCTCGCGCAACTCTGCCCGCGATATAAAGCCCGGTAACTCGGCAACGGAGATTTTACCCCCGATAGCCCCGAGCACTTCCTCAGAAATAATGGAAATAAGAACTGAAAGCTCTCTCAGCGTCTCTTTTGCCGCATACAGGTCGACAGCAGTCCTCTTGGCCACGCCCTTTAATAAATTATTATCCACCTCGCCTTCGATCGCCGCCCGCAGCTTGGGATATGAGATTAGCTCGGAGAAACCCTTCACCTTGGTTAGCCCGAGCTCCTTCTGCAGAGCTATCATAAAAGCTGAAGCTCGTCCCAGTTCACTTAGTACAGTAATTGTCTCCTCTACACCGGAAGGAAGTCTTCCCTGCTCACTGCGCCATTTCTCTTCGAGTTCCTTGAGGTACTTTGCCTCTTCCATCTTCCGTCCCAGTTGCTTTTCTTCTTCCCTGCTGAGCAAGGAGACTCGCCCCATCTCCTGCAAGTACATTTTTATAGGGTCTTCGATGGTTTCATCCGCTTCCGATCGGGTTTCTTCGCGCTCTTCAGCCCCCTCTTCTTCCTCCTCAATCTCGCCATCTGCCAGCTCACTCAGAACAGCTTCACCATCGCTGTCAGTCACAGCCTCATCTAAAGATACAAACGAATCCTCCACCTTCGGTTCATCTTCCTCCAGCTTCGTCGCTGAGGCAGATACCCTATCTAAACTGAGGTCGCCCTCTTCGTAATCAAGTTCCTGAACTTTTCTTTTCTGTGCCCTCATATATTTACCCCTCGGGAAAGCTCTGGACAAGCGTCTTTTGCTTATTTATCCTCCCATTTTTGTACATACATATGTTAGCAATGAGGTTGGTCACTGAATATGACTTTTGTCTCAAAAAGACAGGCCAGTCACATACGAGCTTATCTGCCCTGCCTTCTCCCAAATGCCTCCGCTGCCGCATCAGAGTGAACCGGCGTCGAAAATGTGATGACTTTTTAAGATTTTTGTTCTTGATTTTATGACTTCTTCATTCTCGATGTTTATTATTTTTATGCACTTCTATAGATAGGAGATATTCCGGAGATGAATGTCACTATCAGGCATCCGGATAGTCGCAAACTACAATAAATAACAGCCATAAGGAGGCAGCAATGCAAGCAATGCAAACTAAGAGCTACGAAGTCCCGGTTGATAAACTGCGCTGGCGCTGTGACCCGAACCTGTTCAAATTCGAATGTACCAAGGACCTGTCTCCGCTGCGCGAGTTCATTGGCCAGGAGCGCGCTACCAAAGCGGTAGAATTCGGCCTGAACATGCCGAATGATGGCTACAATATCTATGTCTCCGGCCTCACCGGTACAGGCAAGACTTCCATGGTCAAGACATATATCAAGCGACTAATAGCGGAGAAAGAAGCCCGGGGAGAAACCTTCACGCTGGAAGATTGGTGCTACCTCCACAATTTTCAGGAGCCCGACCGTCCCCAGATACTGAGCTTGCCCCAGGGCAAGGGAAAGACATTCCGCGACCAGGTATCGGAACTGCTCACTAAGGTGAAACAAGAGATAAGTAAGGCCTTCTCCGGGGAGGAGTACAAGGCCCAGACGAAGAAAATGGTCGAGGAGGGCCAGGCTAAACAGCAGGAAGTCTTCGAAGAGATAGCCAATGAGGCGCGTAAGCAGGGCTTCTTCATTCAGATGTCGCCTATGGGACCCGTCCTCATCCCCCTGGTCGATGGCAGGCCGATGGAGGAGAAGGAATTTCTCGCTTTGAAAGAGTCAACAAGGAAGGACCTGCAGAGCAAGCAGGCCAAGCTCCACGATAGACTGATGGCAAGCTTTGAGAAGGCCACGAATGTGCAGCAGCAAACAGCGGAGCGGCTGCGTAAGGCCGACAAGGATATCGGCGAGTTCACTGTATCCCGTTTGTTCTCTCCCCTCTTCGACCAATATTCCGAGCGGCCCAAAATCAAAAAATATCTTGAAGATTTGAAGACTTACACCATAGATAACCTCGACTTCTTCAAAGCAACCGAGGAACCCGTGAATCCCCTCTTCGGCGTACCGATGAGCCAGGTGATGGGAGGCAGGAATCCGTTCCTCCCCTTCCAGGTCAATGTTTTTGTGGACAACAGCGAGAGCAAAGGCCCCGCAGTAATCATGGAGCCCAACCCTAACTTTGGCAATATCTTCGGCAAGACCGAGAGGCGATTCCTCTTCGGCGGTTACCTCAGCGACCACACCATGCTCAAGCCGGGCGCATTGAATCTGGCGAATGGCGGATACCTGCTGCTTAACGCCTATGATGTGCTCACCAACCCGGGCGTATGGACCGCACTGAAGAGGGCGATCCGAAACAAGGAGGTTCGGATAGAAGACCCCTTCGAACAATTTGGGCTCATCGCTCCCCAGGGAATGAGACCCGAGCCCATGCCCATAAAAGTCAAGATTGTCCTCATCGGCGATGCTACCATCTATCAGATACTGACCACGCAAGACGAGGACTTCTGGGAGCTTTTTAAAGTTAAGGCCGACTTCAACTTTGAGATTGACCGGACAGAGAAGAATATGCTGGACTATGCGGCATTCATCTCGGGCTGCTGCGAGGAGTGCCAGGCCAGGCCTTTCGACCCCAGCGGCGTGGCGAAAGCCCTCGAGTATTCCGCAAGGATGGTGGCCGACCAGGAGAAGCTGTCTTCAAGGTTTGCCCAGATTAAGGATGTGATCGAGCAGGCAGAGCATTGGGCATCCAAGGAAGGAGCCAAGTTCATCACCGGTGCTCATGTACAAAAAGCCCTCGACGAGAGGCTATTCAGGCATAACTTGCTCGATGAACGAATTCGAGACATGATAACCCAGGGTATGATTATGATAGACGTCGGAGGCGGCGTAGTGGGTCAGGTTAATGGCTTGAGTGTTTACACTATGGGGGATATTTCATTCGGCAAGCCATCGCGGATTACAGCTAAGACGTTCCTGGGCCGGGGCGGCGTAATCAATATCGAACGGGAGTCCGAGCTCAGCGGGCCCATACACAACAAGGGAGTCCTGATTCTCAGCGGCTACCTGGGCTGGAAATACGCCCAGGATAAACCGCTCTCACTGTCCGCCAGTTTGTGCTTCGAGCAGTCCTACGAAGGCGTCGAGGGCGATAGCGCATCGTCCACCGAGCTGTATGCCATACTGTCCAGCCTCGCCGGAGTGCCCATCAAGCAGAACATCGCAGTCACTGGCTCCGTGAACCAGAAGGGTGAGATTCAGCCCATCGGAGGAGTCAATCAGAAGATAGAGGGCTTCTTCCAAATTTGCCAGGCCAAAGGGCTGACCGGTGACCAGGGAGTGCTGATACCATACCAGAACCTGCGAAATTTGATGCTGCGTGAGGAAGTAGTCGAGGCTGTGCAGCGCGGCCAATTCCAAGTCTACGCTGCTAAGACCATTGACGAGGGAATCGAGATACTTACCGGAATCCCCGCCGGCGAGAGGCGGGAAGATGGCAGCTATCCCGAGAACACCATCAATTTCCTGGTCAACAAGAGTCTTAAGGAGATGGCGGAGAGGCTCAAGGGTTTCTATGCCGAGGAGAAGAAAGACGGCAAATAGCAGAATCTAAGGCAAGAGAGCCGCCTGAGATTGTTTGGTAATCAGAGCGTCAACGGTGTAGAAGTTTCAACGCCTCCTCTGCTGCGTGCTGTGCGGTGAGGCCGAACCGCTCGTATATCACTTTCCCCGGGGCTGAGGCACCGAAATGAGGCACGCCGATGGCAGTGCCCTGGAGACCCACATATCTCTCCCAGCCCAGCGTCGTGGCCGCCTCAATAGATACCCTGGCGCGTATGTTAGGGGGCAATACTTGCTCACGGTATGCCGCGGGCTGCTCGTCGAATAGCTCCCACGAAGGCAGGGAGACAACACGCGCTCCGACACCCCTCTCCTGCAGCAGTTTGGCAGCTTCCAGTGCTATGTGAACCTCGGAACCCGTCCCGATAAGTATGACGTCCGGCGGCGTTTTCGCCTCCCACAGGACATAGCCTCCCCTTTGCAGGCCGCTGGCCGCAGCCAGTACAGTGCGGTCCAGCACCGGCAGCTTCTGACGGCTGAGTACCAGTGCCGTGGGCCCGTGAGCGCGTTCCAAGGCAGCTTTCCAGGCCTCAACCGTCTCCGTCGCATCCGCAGGGCGTATCGTTACCAGGTTAGGCACAACGCGCAGACCCATAAGTTGCTCGATAGGCTGATGTGTCGGCCCATCCTCGCCCAACCCCACTGAGTCATGGGTGAATATAAATATCACACGGATACCCATGAGCGCAGCCAAACGGACAGGCGGGCGCATGTAGTCATAGAAAATGAGGAAGGTGCCGGTGTAAGGAATCATGCCGCCGTGAAGCGACATCCCGTTAGCTATGCCTCCCATCGCATGTTCACGAACTCCGAAATGTATGTTATTAGCGGAGTACTCCTCAAAACCGTAATGTCCATGGTCCTTGAGAAGCGTCTTGGTGGAAGGGGCCAGGTCGGCTGAACCCCCGACAAAGGAATGGACTCTTTGCACGATGGCATTCATCACCTGCCCCGAGGCCTCCCGTGTGGCGATAGGTTTATTTGCAGTATTGAATAAACTAGTAAGATTGCTGTCCCATCTCCTCGGCAGTTCGCCGCGCAGGTCTATCCCCAGTTGCTTCGCCTCTTTGGGATAGGCGCGCCGGTACTCGTTCATAGTAGCCTGCCATCGCTCATGCCACGACTTGCCTCGTTCCAGAGCCTGGCGGAAATGCGCCAGCGCCTCCTCCGGTATGGTGAAAGGCTCTTTATAGGGCCAGCCCAGCCGCTCCTTGGTCAGGCGTACCTCCTCCTCGCCCAGAGGCTCACCGTGGGCAGCAGCGGTGCCTGCTTTATTAGGGCTGCCGTAACCAATAATCGTCCGGCAGATTACCAGGCTGGGACGGATTGTCTCTTCCTGGGCCATGCGGATGGCCGACTCTACGCCGGACGTATCCATGCCATCGATAGGGCCGATAACATGCCAGCCGTAAGCCTGGAAACGCTGGGCCACGTTCTCGGCGAAGGCGATATTTGTTTTTCCTTCAATAGATATATCGTTGTCATCGTAGAGATAGATGATCTTGCCCAGGCGCAGCGTGCCCGCCAACGACGCAGCCTCAGAGGCAATACCTTCCTGGATATCGCCATCCGAGACTATGGCATAGGTATGGTGGTTGATTATTTCGTATCCCGGACGATTGTAGTTCTGTGCCAGCCATCTCTCAGCTATCGCCATGCCTACGCCGTTGGCGAATCCCTGTCCCAGCGGTCCCGTGGTTGTCTCCACGCCCGGCGTTAGCTCGAACTCGGGATGACCTGGTGTCCTGCTCCCCCACTGTCGAAATTGCCTGATCTCGTCCAGCGACAAGTCGTATCCTGTGAGATGCAGTAGAGCATAGAGCATAGCTGAGGCATGTCCCGGCGATAAGATAAATCTGTCGCGGTCAGGCCATTTAGGTTCACCGGGGTTGTGCCTGAGAAACCGGTCCCACAGCACATAAGCCATCGGTGCTGCGCCCATAGGCGTGCCTGGATGACCGGAATTAGCCTTTTGTACAGCGTCTACCGCCAGAAAGCGAATAGTGTTGATGCAGAGTTCGTCTATTGTCATCATAATCTCACTTTGCAGTTTAGCGTTTTTGGCGATTTCTTCTCACAGATTATGATTGGCTGGCGCCTCCAAGTCAATAATCAGGTCGATTAAAGTTTCCGCAATGGGTAATGCGGAGGTCTGTAGGAGCATCTGCTCTAACGGCACTTTTCGCGGTGAGACTTCGGACAGCCGGATAGGGATAATAGGGCAGACTGGTGAATCAATACAGGGCCATACTATGGTGGGACGAAAATTAGGAGGGGTGACTGCGAGAAGCTTTTCGCTCTATTTTATGTAGCAAGTCAGTGTCTTCATCTACATTGCGCATGACCTTCGCAGTCACCTCTCTTTTTTTAGGAAGGAGGGAGCTCTCAAAATAAGCTGGCTTGCGTTTATTTACTTTCATTCGCACTTGAAATCAGCTCCTCACAGACCTTCTTGAACTTCTCAGCTACCTCGCGTTCCGCCATTTTCCTGCTTCGCATTAGTAGCTGATTCGCCTGCTGGGCAATGATTAGTGCTTCCTTTTTGGCTTTCTCCGTCGCTTCAGCCACAAGCTTGGAAGCTTCTTCCTCTGCAGTACGCTTGACATTTTCAGCCTTGGCTTCAGCATCTCTGATTATCTGCTCGGCCTGGCGCTGAACCGACTCCATCTTTGATTGCGCGACCTGTTCCGCCCGTTGTTTTGATTCAGCGATGAATTTGTCGGCTTCTGACTTCGCCTGCTCTTCAGCAGCGGCGACTATACCAGAAGCCTCCGCTTTCGCTTCTTCTTCGGCTTGCGTCTTGACACTTTTAGCCTGATTTTCAGCTTCGACCACCATGCTTTCTGCGAGCTTGGTTAGAGCGCTTAAATGTTCCGCCTTATTGGCAAGCTCATTATTCTGCTGGATCAAGGAAGCGATAAAAGAGGACACTTCCACTTCGTCCAACCCGTTCTTGACTATCCTGAATCTCCGTCCCCCGATCTCCTTCAGTTTGTCAGACGTTAACTGCATGATAATCATCCCCTTCTAATTTTGAGAGTACCTTCGTTTAAGATTATGATTCCTCCGAGCTTAATGAGCAATAGGAATTTGGTACTGTCAAATACAAATTTCGCCATTTTTAAATAGGACTTCCGTAACATGACCATTTGATGTATCGAAAAGACCGTTTGAGCGATTGACCTCTTGCAAGAATAAAGGCACAATGCAATATAAAATCTTGTATTATGGCAAAAATTAGGAGGCCCGGTTTGTTGTTGGGTGCTTTCTTCCCCCTCATCTTAATCGTGGGCTTAGCCTCACTGATAGCGCTTGCCGTAGTTGTGCGTGAAATCAGAATGCTAATGGGGACACCCCGAGCAGCAGGCTCCCATAATCATGCCTCATCGAGAGGAAAATCTCCCGCAGCAAAAACCTTGGTCCCAGAAAATCCACACGGGCAAGGTACACAAGAAAAAGGGCAGCCGTCGCAGGACAACGAGATTAACAGAGTAGAAATCCTTGAACGCGAGAGCGATAATGAATGGCTGGCCGAGATCGCGAGTAAACTCGACCCCGCTTCTCCGGAAGATGTCGAACTGTTGAACACCGCTAAGACGATGTTGAGACATGCAAATTATTCTATGGGGCACCTTTCAGGGCAGTATGCTCGGCTTAAATATTCTGAGGGACAGCAACAAAAAGAACTATCCAAGCGATTCATCGAAAGAAAACTCGTGGAACTAAAGTCGACAAAATA
>Ga0172365_10000295_pt1 | contig 32559 bp, 34 predicted proteins | sample LakKivSesite48cm_FD_114535 | JGI IMG/M metagenome (GOLD analysis project Ga0172365, IMG submission 114535) | Sediment microbial communities from Lake Kivu, Rwanda - Sediment site 48cm | ecosystem: Environmental > Aquatic > Freshwater > Lake > Sediment | place: Rwanda: Western Province, Lake...
AAAAGATGAGATCCTCACGCCATACTCTTGAATTCTTTCTCCACGTGTATACATGTTGTTTCGAATTTTTTCATCTTACGCCGTAGGCTGCCATCCTAACAGTTTACAGGATTGGTGACGTCTTCATACGTCATTCCTGAATGTATTAATCAGGAATCTATGGTTTTTTACTTTAGACCCCTGATAGAAACATTCAGGGGTGACGATTAACATAGAATCCTGTGATAGTTTCCAGGATAGACCGCCATGCCACGTTGTGGCACCATATGAAAATGGAAATTTCCAATTGTTGAGGTGTTGAGTCGTTGAGTTGTTGAGTTGGAAAAAAGCTAAGGGGGAAGATTTTTTTTACGACTCACGACTCACGGTATTTCCAGGATAGAATTGTAAAAATTTCTATATTCATTATATTTTACATCTTCTGTGAATAAATGGTTCGCTATAATATTACAATCAGTGGGTGTTAAGGGTGGGAACGAAACCAAAAAATGATTAATACTGATATTTTTTAATTCCGAAAGGAGACTTTGAATTGACATTGATAGAAATTTTTGATTTAGCTGTTAAACAGAAATCGGAAAGCTATGAATTTTATCTTGGGAGATTGAATCTGGTGAAAAACGCCTTAAGTAAAGAAGTGTTGAAACGACTGGCTGATGATGAATCATTTCATCTTCAAAGAATTCGAGAAGGATATGAGCAATTAAAAAAAGGAGAAAATTTTACCAATGAATTCCGAGAAGGTTTACGCAAATCTTCCCGTGAGTATTTTGATTCGATTTTTTCGGAAGCAATAAAACACCAAATTGATGCTGCTATTGCTGAAACAAGTGAGTTTGAAATTGTTCAAAAAGCCATGGAATTGGAAACGAAAAACCACCGGTTTTTTATTGAAAAAGAAAAAGAGGTTGGAGATAAGAAAATCAAAGAATTTTTCGATTTTCTGGCCTGCGAAGAATACCGACATTATAACCTATTGTATAACACCTATGAATTTATCTCCCATCCGAATGCAGAGTGGTCCTATCCGGCTGGAAAAAACAATGAAAAAGATCACGGTATTTGAAGTTAACGAGGTTGATGAATATTATAAAAAACTGAATGGAAGGAAGGGGCTTTAAAAAGAAGCTGGAAAACATACCTGTATAGAACAATTTGAATGGGAATGCTGATAAGGCGCGGGATAATAAGTATTTTCCAGGGAATACCAAAGAGAACATGGAGAAAGAATGGGGTTAAAAAGAGCCCAATGGCGATCTGAGTCACCGCGATTGTGGTCCAGATCATGGAAACTGGAGAGAACCGGTATTCAATACGTGAGTAAAAAGTGCGCAAAACCATACATCCAGGAATACATCCATAAAGAGCAGAGGTTAAAGTAAAATGAGGCATATAGGGGCCCATGGGGTTGAGCATGTAGCCGATTATATCGACCAATGCCCCGGTGAGCGATCCAAAGAGTGGTCCAAAGAGTATTCCTGCTAACATGATGGGGAGAGTGCCTACACCGATACGAATGCCTTCGATTCCTCCAAATGATACACGTATACTGGCAAATCGGGTTAGAATCACTCCCATGGCGATCAATAAACCGGTCGAGACCAATTCTCTGGTTTTTGAAATCATAAATATTCGTTTTGCTCCTTCAGGGAAAACTGAATAAAAATCGCTGAAAAGGATATTCCTATTTATCTGGCATGAATTTCTATTTATTATATCCAGTGTGGATTCATTCCTTCAAGAGAATGATGGAATATTTTAATAAATTTTTTTGAAATGAATCGCTGTTTGATAAGGAGAGTGTGATGGCGAAGGTTGCTCTCATTGGTTGTCCCGATTACGATCTGTCTCATGTAAAACCAGCTTTACTGAGAGGTTTTTCTTATTTTGGGGGTGTCGAAACGGTATTTCCAAAAGAAAAAAGAATCCTCCTGAAACCCAATTTGTTGACTGGTGAAAAAAGCGAACGAGCAGTAACCACCCATCCCTCGATTGTGCGGGCGACGGCAGAAATTTTATTCGAAAAAGGTTTTACCGTTGGTTATGGTGACTCACCGGGTTTTGGCTCAACCGTATTGGTGGCAAAAAAAGCTGGAATTTACTCATCTTTAGAGAATCTGAAAGTGAAGATGGAAGATTTTAATCGAAAAACTGAGATTTCATCTCAGCTGGGTCTTCAAAATCGTCAATTTGTAATCGCCCAAGCTTTATTTGATTATGATGCGATTTTAAGTCTCCCGAAATTGAAAACGCATGGTTTAACCCGAATCACCGGAGCTGTGAAAAATCAGTTTGGCTGTATTCCTGGCCTTCTCAAAAGCGAATTTCACTTTAAACTGCCTGATGTGTATCATTTTTCTCGAATGTTGGTGGATTTAAATTTGGTTCTCCAACCTCGTTTCTATGTGATGGATGCCATTGTATCGATGGAAGGGAATGGTCCCCGTAACGGGAAGCCACGATTTATGGGAGTCTTGGCATTTTCTTCCGATCCGGTAGCGCTTGACGCCACTCTATCCCGATTGATTCATCTCGATCCTCAACTTGTTCCCACCTGCGTAGAAGGTGAAAAAGGAAATCTCGGAAGGTGGCAAGCTAACGCAATCGAATTAACGGGTGATGATATCAGCCATTTTTTTGTTCCTGATTTTGATGTTCAAAGAGGATCGGTCGAAGTATATAAAAAAGAGGGTGTGTTGCGTTTCTTTCGAAATCTGTTCCTTTCCCGACCGGTGATCGACCCGGATCGCTGTAAAAAATGTGGTGTGTGTGTTGAGGTTTGCCCAGCTCGACCACCAGCCCTGGAATGGGAAGAGAAATCATCGGTTCCTAAACACCTCTATCAATATTGCATCCGATGTTTTTGTTGTCAGGAAATGTGTTCTCATGGCGCTATAGAGGTGCGAAAGCCCTTGATTCGGAAGGTTATGGGAAAATACAGTGAAATGTAAAAGGTAAAAAGTGTAAAGAGACTCAATCATCACCCTATCAGGACCTCTCCCTTTGGACAAAGGGGTTCGATCATTGCAGCCTACGGCGTAAGATTAAAAGATAAAAGACAGTAAAGAAGACGTGGAGGGAAAACACTCCACGTGCCAGTATGGTATTTCATAAAGTAAGGTGATATTAAATTTTCAAAAGGAATCATTCGATACCTGAGGTAGCGGAGTTTATTCTGAAAAATAAACCCTGGTTGGTACTGACTGGGGCTGGTATATCAACCGAAAGCGGAATACCTGATTTTCGAAGTCCCCGAATCGGATTGTGGAATCAGTATGATCCGATGGAAATCCTCTCGACCACGGTTCTTTTTCACGAACCCAAAACCTTTTATCAGGTTGGATTTCCAATATTGGTGCGCTTCAGAGAGGCTCTTCCCAATGCTGCTCATCAGGTGCTGGCCGAATGGGAACGGAAGGGAGTGGTTGAGGCGATTGTCACTCAAAATATTGACAGCCTTCATGCTCGGGCGGGCTCAAAAAGGATACTGGAAATTCATGGACATCTTCGATCAGCGACCTGTATGAAGTGTAAAATGGTTTATCCAATCGAGGACATAGAAAAAAAGATCCAGGCAAATCAAATACCACCCCGGTGCCATTGTGGTGGAGTGATTAGGCCAGATGTGGTGCTTTTCGGGGATATGCTTCCACCTTGTTTTGAAAAGGCGATGGATCTTGCTCGAAGATTTCCGTTATTGGTGATCGGCTCCAGCCTTCAGGTATCACCGGCAAACTGTATTCCTTCCTCAGCCAAAAAAATGATGATCATCAATTTGGAAAGTACCCCTTTTGATAATAAAGCGTCCATGGTTTTGACTGGTAAGGCGGGCGTTATTCTGACCGCCATCAATGAGGCGATGAACAAGAAGGCAGATAATATCAAATGATTTCGTTATTGATTCGTTTTCGGTAATGAAGATACAATGCTTTCAGAATGCCAGCAACTGGAATAGCAACGATCACTCCCAATGCACCAAACAATTGGCCACCAACCATCAAGGCAAAGAGGACGGTCAACGGGTGCAAGCCGATTTCTCTTCCTATAAACTTTGGCGAGATATACACTCCTTCAAGCAGGTTGATGCCACCAAAAAGAAGTGCCACCCCCAGAACTAACCAGATGGATTTACTGGCGGCAAAGATCAAAGCCGGGATGGCTCCGATGATTGGTCCGAGATAGGGGATAATGTCAATGACACCAGCAATGACTCCAATAACCAGTGGAAACTCAATTTTCATAATCAGGAGGCCTAACGTCACACATATTCCTACAAAGAGCGAAACCAACAATCGACCCCGGATGAATCCGCCAACGATTTGATCGGTCAGACGGAGAAGGTAAATATATTCTTTTCTCTTCTGGTCGGGAAAAAATCGAATCAAGGTACGGCGGATTTTTATGGCATCGACCATGAAATAATAAAGGATGAATGGTGTGAGAACAAATCCCATAAAAATGATACTCATGATCAGCGAAAAAAGATTAACGATGTTACTTAATAGCCGAGAGAGATACGATTGCAGATTGGAACTGAGATTCATCATAAATTCTTCGATGGCTTGAGATACATTGAGGGCAGGATACCGTTCGTCGATGGTTTTGGCAATGTCAATAATTTTGGAGGTATATTGAGGAAGATTTGAGGTGAGGGTTCGGAATTGGGCGACGGTTTCGGGAATGATGAGAAAGAACAGCAAAATGAAAAAGAATAAGAGAGCTATAAAAATAATCAAAACCGATATTTTCCAGGATAACCCCCAATGGTTCAGATAACGGGCGGCGGGGGTTAAAGCATAGGCTAAAATTCCACCTAAAGCGAAAGGGATTAAAACGCTTTTGAGAAGATAAACCAGAATGAGAATAATGACAATAATGAGAATGTGATAAAGATTGACGAATATTTTTTCCGTGGTCAAATTTATCTTTTCCTTAAAAATTATTTGTGTATAATATTTTATGTGTTATTGAAGACAAATAAAAGGGGAGCGTTAGGATTTTTTGAAATGTTGGAAAATAAAATAATTACTGCAATAATACCTGCTTACAATGAAGCCCCTCGGCTCATGCAGGTTTTAAAAGTGATTGCCAGGGTTCAATTCATCGATGAGATATTGGTGGTTGACGATGGTTCTCGTGATGCTACGGCTCGGATTCCGTCCAGATTGGCAATTGATGTGTTGCGTCACACCCGTAACAAGGGGAAAGGTGCGGCGCTGGTCAATGGTATCCGGAAAAAGTGTGAGAGCGATATTTATCTTTTTCTCGATGCTGATTTGATTCAGTTACGAGAAGAACACCTGCTTGCTCTTGTAAAACCGATTGTTCAAAATCCATCAATTGATATGACCGTCGGTGTTTTTAAGGGAGGGCGAAGCTCGAGCGACTTAGCCCAAAAGCTCTGTCCCATTCTAAATGGTCAGAGAGCAGTACGTGGGAGTTGGATTAAAAATATAAAGGATTTTTCTTGGTCTCGATTTGGGGTGGAAGTTTTTCTCACTCATTACGCTCGCGATTTCGGCGCTCAGATCGAAATGGTTCCTCTCTGGGGTATTTCTCATTATCATAAAGAAGAGAAGTATGGTCCCATCCTTGGGCTGTATCATCGGATAAAAATGTATATTGAAATCATTTATGTTTATTTATTGTATGAAAGTAAGATAAAGATAAAGGAAAAAGTAGTACCCGACAAACCAACTGAAAAAAAGGATGAAATGTATGCGCGAGTGTAAAATTCAAAAAAATTCTTCGTCATGTTCTTGTACCTATGAACCTTGTCCTCGCAAGGGTGTTTGTTGTGATTGTATTCAATATCATTGGCCCCATCAGGAATTGCCGGCGTGCTTTTTCCCTCCCGAAGTTGAAAAAACTTATGATCGTTCACTTCAAAAATTTCTTTCAGTTTATCAAAATAAGAGGTATGAGTAAAAAAATTATCATCATAAAAATCTTTTAATGGAAATTGAGATAAGACCTCCGGTCCCTTTTACGTTGTATCATCTTCGAAGAATTTATTCTCCCTATGATGATCTCTCCTGTTGCTGGAGGGGAGATGTTTTATACCTTGTCTTCGAAAGTGAGTGTTCTCATTATTTATTGAAAATCAAGGAAAGTGGTACCCCAGATCAATCAGTTCTTCAGGTAACGATCTCTTCGAATTTTGATCCTTTCCCTCACCTCTCTGATATATTTTCTTTTAATGATGATTTGCTGGGATTTTACCGTTCAACTGAATCAGATCCAGTTATGGGTAAACTGATTCGACGCTATTACGGTACCAGGACACATCACACCCGAAATTTTTTTGAAAGCGCGGTTATTGCCATATTGGAACAGCAAATATCTATGAACGTGGCATCAACACTTCGTAAGCGATTTGTTGAGCGATTTGGACAAGGTCCGATCCACTGTGATGGCTACGCCTTTTATGCATTTCCAAAACCTCAAGATGTGGCAATGGTGTCGATCGATGATTTGCGAGAAATTGGAATGTCATTGAATAAAGCCAGGGCGATTCACTCCCTGGCAGATGTCCTGACGGATGGGAGTTTTCAGTCTTATTTTCTTTCGCCTCAATTTCCTAGGGAGAGTATTGAGAAGCTGATTGCACTCAAGGGAATAGGAACCTGGAGTGCACAGTATATTCTCACCCGCGGGTTATCCTGGCCTGATATAGTTGCTTACGCTGATTTAGGTCTCCGAAAAGCGATTTCTCATTATTATCGGGGAGGTAAAATGGTAACAATCGATGAATGCCAGGAGTTTTTTGAACGATTTTCTCCTTGGAAGCATCTCGCCGGTTTTTACTTTTTGATGGATCACATTGAAAATGGAAAATATTATAACGTAATTGAGAAATAAACGATTGGAGGAAAATAAGCGATGATATTGAATAAGGATACGATTTGGATAGACCTATCGCTTCCGGTATTTAGTGGTTCACCGGTTTTTCCGGGCCAACCATCCCCTACTTTTTTTCCGTGGACTACTCTTGATCTTCATCCAAATGCCACCACCGCATTTTTTATGATTGAGCATACCGGTACCCATCTTGATGCTCCGTCCCATTTTGATGCGAAAGGACAATCGGTCGATGAGTTACCGGTGGATCGCTTTTGCGGTAGGTGCCAAACCATAGATATCAGCCAACTCACTCCGGGAAAAAATCTTTCGGAAAAAGAATTGTTAACCGTTCTCACTGAACAAAAGATTCAAATTCTTCCAGATGATATCGTTCTTTTTTATACCAAAGATGACCGCAGATATGGGAATGAAGATTATTTTCAACAGTATGCCGGTTTGTCTGCGGAGGCTGCCCAATACCTGGTCAAACAAAAAATAAAGGGGGTGGGGATTGATGCACCAAGTATCGATCACGCACCCTATGATGCCCACCGGGTGTTTTTACCAGCCGGTGTAATTATTTATGAATTTCTGGCCCACCTCGAGTACCTCTTGGGGGATGAGGTTTTCTTTTGTGCCTTCCCACTCAAATTCAAAAAGTGTACCGGATCACCCATTCGAGCAGTAGCTCAGGTGAAAAAATCGTCGTAAATATATTGCTAAATGTGCCAGTTCTTCATGAGCTCTTTTCTCTGTATACATACATTCATACGTTTGCATTTTTCAAATTTTTGTATTATTCTTTAGGAAAGACCCTCATGCCACGTTGTGGCACCAGATGAGAATGAAAACTTTGAGGGGTCTATCCTTTCAGTTTTAGTCTTTTCTGTTTTTCAATCTTACGCCGTAGGCTGCTATCCTGTCGGAGTTTACAGGATAGACCCTCATGCCACGTTGTTGTGGCACCAGATGAGAATGAAAACTTTGAGGGTCTATACTATCAGTTTTAGTCTTTGTTGTTTTTCATCTTACACCGTAGGTTGTTATCCTGGTGTATTTCCAGGATAGAACAACAAAACAAGACAGGGGTTCATTTTAGAGTCTGTCTGAAAACGTTTTCAAAATATCCCAAAAATCAATGAATGAAGGAGGGTCATATGGCCAAATCAAAATTTTCCATAGGGAGTTGGGCCTACGCAATTGGTCCATATGCAAATCATCCGGTCCCCTTAAACGATGTCATTGTAAAATTAGCTGAATTGGGATTTGATGGAATTGAGTTGGGTGGCTTTAAACCGCACGGACATCCTGATTTATACCCTACCAAAGATGATCGCAAAAAACTCTTAGGTTTGTTGGAAAAGCATAATTTGGGGGTGAGTGCCTATGCCGCTGACCTCTGGAGTTACCCTTTCGCCAATGGCGATCCAAAAGTGGTGAAGGCGTATGAGGACATGTATGACAAATCACTTGAATTTTGTGTCGATTGCGGTTTTGAAAAAATCAGGATTGATACTGTCACTGGAACTCCCTTTCCCAAAAATTTAGACTATCGGGAAACATGGGCGAGGGTAGTGAACATGTTCCAAAAATGTTCTGATAAAGCCAAGGATGTCGGGAAAATAGTGGTCTGGGAATTTGAACCGGGATTTATATTCAATAAACCCAGCGAAGTTTTAAAATTGCATCAGGATGTCAACCGCAAAAACTTCCAGGTTTTGCTCGATACCAGCCATGCTCAGATGTGTGCAGTAGTGGGAGCAAAGCAAATGGAACCCAGGGAAACCCTTCCTGGCGGGATTTTGGAATTCGTCGATATGCTGAAAGGTCGAATTGGGCATGTTCACCTCATTGATTCTGATAACACTCTTCACGATGATGAAACTAGTACCCATGCTCCTTTTGGGACCGGCTATGTGGATTTTGACTCCGTCATTCCGGCATTAGTAAGGAATGGCTATCAATCCGAATGGTGGTGCGTCGATCTTTGTTTTTGGCCCAATGCCTGGGATATCACCGCTGATTCCATCAAATTCCTGCGGCAATTGTTCAGGAGCCTTAAGATGATGTAAAAGGAGGAAGGTTAAAATGTCTCTCCCCCAAAAAATGAAAGCCTGGGTTTTTTATGAACCGGAAAAGATGCAGTTTGAAGAGGTCGATGTTCCTGCCCTTCAAGATGATCAAATATTGATTCGGGTCAAAAATTGTGGAATATGCGGGTCAGATGTTGCCTATTATTGGGGAGCATCCTCTTTGGAAACCCCGACTGGTAAAGGCCCTCTCATTCTTGGACATGAATTATCGGGGGAAGTGGTGGCCGTCGGAAAGATTCCTGCTGAAAAAAAACTCTTTCAAGTGGGTGATCGGGTTACTGCCAACCCAGTCCAGTACTGTAATTCTTGTGAAGTTTGTTATCGGGGATATGTGAATCTTTGCGAAAACAAAAAGGTGCTCGGGGTTTCTATTAACGGTGGGTTCGCCGAATACCTGACCTCTCATTATAATCACGTTTATAAACTTCCTTCCCATGTGAGTTATGAAGCTGGAGCTTTTGTCGAACCATTAGCCGATGCTTTCTATGGAGTAAAGAATTTGCAGGTAGGATTAGGAAATACGGTGGTGGTTTTTGGTCCTGGTCCGATTGGACTGGCGGTAGTTGCTCTGGTTAAAGGAAGCGGTGCCGGTAGAGTAATTTTAGTGGGGACACGAGATTATCGACTTGAAATTGGAAGGAAGATGGGAGCCGATGAATTTATCAATACCCGGGATGCCACCTCTCCCTATTATACCAGTGATTTGGTGGGAAAAGTGAAAGAATTGACCGGAGGCAAAATGGCAGAACGAGCCATCGTTGTCACCGGTTCGAAAGGAGCTATGCAACAAGCCTTGGAAGTGACCGGTCGCCGTTCCGTTATTGTTTATTTTGGACTTCCGGGAGATAAGGATGTTATTGAAGTCCCGGCGGTACAGTCTATCTTAATGGATAAAACGATTCGTTTTTCCTGGTTGGCGCCCTTAACTTGGGTGGAAGCTATTGGAGCTATCAATACCGGGTTGGTTTCAGTCGAAGAACTCATCACCCATCGTTTCCCTCTAAAACAGCTTATGGAGGGTTTACTGCTTGCAAAAGAGAAAAGAGGAAATCCTCTGAAAGTCATGATCGCCATTTAGGAGGTGATAGAGAGTCCAATTCAATTTAAAAGGTTTGGAAACGATATCATATAATCGGAGGAGGGAATTATTATGAAAAAGGGAATAGGATTCACTCTGATTCTATTAGTCGTTTTTACTTTATCGATTTTGGCTTTTGGCCAAAAGACACTCAGTATTCTTTCTGGTGAATATACACCAGGACGGTTAATTTTTGATTTGGCTCAAAAAGATTTTACTCCTAAAACCGGTATCGAGGTAAAATTTGATTATGTTGCCTGGGCACAGTTTACCGATAAGATCCTGGTCACCCTTTCGGCTCACGATTCGAGCTACGACCTGATTTTAGGCGACAGCCAGCTTTTGGGAGTGGCTACGAATGGCGGACATTATGTTGATCTTACCGACTGGCTGAAGCAGAACATCGCTTTCGACAAATTAGCTCCAGCGCCGCAAAAGTATTATGGCGAATATCCTCCCGAAAGTGGGAAATACTATGGGGTCTCAGGTGTTTTGGATGTTCCGATTATTGGCTACCGCAGAGACCTCTTTGAAGATCCAGCCGAGAAAGAAGCCTTTAAAGCGAAATACGGATACGATTTAGCCGTACCCAAAACCTGGGATGAGTTACGGGATATTGCTGAATTCTTCACCCGTCCCGATAAGAACTTCTATGGTTTAGCTTACTGGCCGGCCAAGACCTTCGATGCTGTAACCATGGGATTCCAACCGGTAATGTGGAGCTTTGGAGCCGATTACCATGCCCCTGATAGTTTTGAAGTTGAAGGATACCTCAACAGCGAAGCTGGTGTAAAAGCTCTTGAATTTTATGTTAGTTTGATGAAGTTTGCTCCTCCAGGATCAGAGAACTATTACTGGAACGAATGCATTCAAGCCATAGCTCAGGGATTGGTCGCGATGTCGTTTGAATGGGGATCCTGGGCGGAAGGAATGGTTAATAAAGAAACCAATCCCCAGTATTATGATAAAATCGGATTCTTCCCCTTCCCAGGCAAAATTGGCGATGATGGTCAGATTCGTCAGGCGGCTACTCTGGGTGGGCAAGGCTGGAGCTTGGTGAATTATTCTCAGAACAAAGATGCGGCTTATGAGTTTCTGAAGTGGTGGTGTAGTGAAGAAACTCAGAAAAAATATATGGAAATGGGAGGTATTCCGATTCTGACCGATCTGCTCAATTCTGATGAATTCTTGAGCGCCAAACCATATAATCAAGCATTTGCCGATAGCTTCGGATTTGTTCGAGACTTCTGGACGATCCCCGAGTACGCATCGTTATTGGAACTCTGTCAGAATTACTGGTCGGCAGCCTGTGTTGGCATGATGACTCCCAAAGAAGCCATGGATAAACTTGCCCAGGAATCGACTCAAATTCTCAAAGATGCTGGATATTTGAAATAATAATTGAGGAAAAGGACCCAAGGGGGGCAATCCCCCCTTGGGCGGGAGAGAAAGATGGACGACAGCAAATCCTTTGCCTATCGGAAAAGTCTGAGCGAGTATCGCATTAAGTTGTTTCTAATTGGCCCCACGATTTTGGTGCTTATCTTGATGAATGTTTTCCCTCTTTTTTGGTCACTTATTTTAAGTTTTACCAATTATTCATCGATGATGACCAAAAAGATTTCACTGGTTGGAGTAGCAAACTATAGTAAAGTGCTGAATAACCCAGTATTATGGAAATATTTCCAAACCACTGCCTGGTTTGTGATTGTGGCAGTGGGATTGGAATTCCTGCTTGGTTTTAGTTTTGCACTCCTCTTAAAAGAGAAATTCAAGGGATGGGGGTTAGTAACTACCTTGATGCTGATACCAATGATGCTCTCCCCAGTGGTGGTTGGACTCTTCTGGACTTTTATTATGGATGCCAATTTTGGTCTTCTTAACTATATAATCGGTCTCTTTGGAATTAATAAGGTTTCTTGGCTCACCAACCCCAATATTGCTCTTTTTTCCGTTGCCTTGGTTGATGTGTGGATGTGGACTCCCTTTGTCATGCTGATTTCCATGACCGGTTTATTGGCTATTCCTCAATCTTTATATGAAGCTGCCGACATTGATATGGCATCCTGGTGGTTTAAATTCCGTAAGGTGACTCTACCGTTGGTATCCCCGCTTTTGGTTCTGGCGGTGCTCTTCCGGGTGATTGATGCTTTTAAAATGTTTGATTTGATTTTCATCATGACTGGTGGCGGTCCAGGGGATATTACCGAAACTATATCAATGAGCCTTTATCGTCTTGCTTTTAATAAATTTAAAACCGGTGAATCCTGCGCTCTGGCATATATCATATTAATTATGATAATTGCCCTAAGCAATCTCTTGATACGCTGGATTAACCGGGCAAAAAGTTAATGAGTGGAGGATGGTCATGGAGAAAAAGGTTTGGAAAGGAATATTGATTGCCGTTGGTCTTGCCTTTTTTCTACTTCCAATATATTGGATTATTGCAACTTCTTTCAAACAATGGCCTGACATTTTTGCCATACCACCCAAATTTGTTTTTAGAGGTACTTTGCTAAATTATATGGCGTTATTCAATATACGACTTGAGGAAGTGGCAAAATTCGGACAGGTGGGGAAATCTCTTTTCCTCCCTCGGTTTATGAACAGTGTCGTTATTGCTGGAGTCAGCACGCTTTTATCAATCACCCTTGGCACTTTGACTGCCTATGCTTTTTCTCGTTTTAAAGTAAAAGGGGAGGGAGACCTCCTTTTCTTTATTCTTTCCACCCGAATGCTTCCTCCAATTGTAGTCGGTATTCCGTTTTTTGTTCTCTATCGGGCATTGAGTTTGTTGGACACCAAAATTGGGCTCATTTTGCTTTATATGACTTTCAACCTGTCATTTTCAGTTTGGCTGATGAAAGGTTTCCTTGATGAAATACCCAAAGAATATGAGGAAGCGGCGTTGGTGGATGGGTATACTCGCTTAGAGGCATTTATTAAAGTCATTCTTCCTCAAGCTCTTTCCGGAATTGCGGCCACTGCCGTTTTTTGCCTGATTACTGCTTGGAATGAATTTTTCTTTGCCTTGATTCTGACTTCAGAAAAAGCTCGAACCGCTCCCCCTTCGATTGCGGCGATTCAGGGATCGTCGGGAACGAATTGGGGTCAAATTGCATCGGGAGTTACTTTTTTTCTCATTCCGGTCGTCGTTTTCACTTTTTTAGTGAAAAAATACCTGGCACGGGGCTTGACTTTTGGTGTGATTAAGCATTAACAGGGGAGTCTATCATGGAAAAAGTGAAAGTTGATAATTTATATAAAAGTTTTGGAGAAGTAGAAGCAGTAAAACACATTAACCTCTCCATTGAAGAAGGGCAGTTTGTGGTTATTTTAGGGCCATCGGGATGCGGAAAAACCACTACGCTGCGGATGATTGCCGGATTGGAACAACCAACGGCGGGAGATATTTTTGTTGAAGGGAAAAAAGTGACTCATTTGCACGCATCGAAACGGGATATCGCCTTTGTTTTTCAAAGCTTTGCTCTTTATCCGCATATGACCGTTTATCAGAATATCTCTTTCCCCCTGGAGGCTCAACGATTATCCCGTCCAGAAATCAAGGAAAGAGTCATGAATGTCGTTGAATTTTTAGGTATCGAGCCATTGCTCTCACTGAAACCCAAGCAACTCAGCAGCGGTGATATGCAAAAAGTGGCTTTGGGGCGGGCAATGGTGAGAAGGCCGAAAGTTTTTTTAATGGATGAACCATTAAGTGGTTTGGACGCCAAGCTCCGTGAAGAAATGAGGGCGGAATTGAAACGTTTACATATTGAAATCAATGCCACCACCATCTATGTAACCCATGATCAAATTGAAGCCATGAGCATGGCTGATACCATCGTTGTCATGAATGATGGAGTGATTCAACAGATTGGGTCTCCTCAGCAAGTCTATATGGAGCCAGAGAATATATTTGTCGCCAATTTTATCGGGAGTCCGGGGATGAACTTTCTACCCTTGGTTTATACCGGAAAAAATACTCTCTTTCGCTATGGTCCGGATCAGGAATTCAGTCATCCCCAATTATCATTCCTCACTCAAATCGACCAGAAGGAATTTATTTTAGGAATACGACCTGAATATGTTCAAATTTCTCCATCCGGATTAATGAATGGTGAGATTATTAGCGTTGAACCTTTGGGTTACAAAAATGTTTATGCGGTTGAGCTACCAGGAGGAATCCGTTTTATGGTAGAGGATATGAGAACCGAAAAATATAGCGGTCAGGTGAAATTGCAAATCAACTGGAAGAAAGCCTGTTTTTTCACTAAAAACGATGAATTAAGAATTAAATGGAGTCAAAAAAATGGCTGATGTCCGCCTGGAAAACATTGTAAAATATTTCGGACGATTATGCGCTTTACGGGAGATGTCACTCCAAGTTCGTGATGGAGAATTTCTCATCCTACTTGGACCAACCGGTGCTGGAAAGACCACGACGCTACGAATCGTTAGCGGTTTAGAAATCCCCGACCGAGGAGAAATTTACATCAATAAACAATCAATGAAAGGCGTTCAACCGCGTGATCGAAATTGCGCATTTGTTTTTCAGACCTATGTTCTTTATCCCCATATGAGTGTTTACGATAATATTGCTTTCCCACTGCGGTCAAAGGTGTGGAAGATGGATGAAAATGATATTGCCCAAAGGATCGATAGAATCACTTCCATCCTCAAAATAACCCATCTGTTAAAGAGAAAACCAGCGACGCTGAGTGGCGGAGAACAACAGCGCGTTGCTTTAGGACGGGCTATGGTTCGTGAACCGCAGCTTTTTCTGATGGATGAACCACTTTCCAATTTGGATGCGAAATTACGGGAGGGGATGAGGGTTGAGCTTAAAAGCATCCACAAAAAGCTTGGAGCCACCTTTTTCTTTGTAACCCATGATCATGTAGAAGCCATGACCTTAGGCGATAGGATTGCAGTTCTCAACCAGGGGTCGATTATCCAAGTGGGTGCTCCAGAAGAAATTTATTCATATCCTTCAAGTCTTTTTGTAGCAAAATTTGTGGGTAATCCGGAAATCAACCTGATCAAGTGTGAGGTTGACAATAACTCCCTCCAATTGAAAAATATCGGAGTCTCTTTTCCAATCACTCTCTTTCCTCAATTGAAAAATAAGAACCTACCCCAGCAAATCCTTTTAGGACTCAGACCTGAAGAGATTATCCTTACCCCTCGGGGATCGATGAAAGGTGAAATATATTTGGTAGAAGACCTCGGGGTTGATAAAATAATCAGAGTGAAAATGAACGGAATGGTTCTTCGTATTCGAATAGCTTGTGAGGAATATTTTCATGTCGGTGAAACCGTTATGCTTGATGTTGATACCACTAAAGCAAAATTTTTCGATCCGATAACGGAGAAAAGCTTGGAGCGCTAAATGTTCAAAAACGGAAAGATAAATAATCTCACCATGAGAGACGTTGCCCGGGAGGCAGGGGTGTCACAATCAACGGTATCTCATTATTTAAACAAATCAGCGCCAGTTTCTGCCTCAACCTGTCAGAAGATCATCGAAGCCATTCAAAAATTAAATTATCAGCCGAATTTAATCGCTCGAAATTTGAAGAGAAAAAAGAGTAATACCATTGGACTTTTTATTCCGGATATGATGAATTTGTATTACGCCGAATTAGCAAAAGGAGTGACAGATGCCGCCCAACAAGAGGGATATGCTGTGATTCTTTATGCTACTGGCTATCGGCGGGAAATGGAAGGAGAATTTGTCGATCTGGTCCTTCAACAACAAGTCGACGGGGTAATTATTGCCTATAATTTTATTGATGAGCGACTTTGGAAAAGATTGGAAGAGAATCAAGCTCAAGCGGTGATGTTAGACGTGTATCCTGCTCAAAAAATTGGACCGACAATTGTGATTGATGGGGAAAAGGGAATTCATGAAGCCGTCAATTATCTTTACCAATTGGGGCATCGCGATTACGCCTTTTTAAGTGAACCTCCTTATGTTCTTCCCCTTATTATTCGAAACCGCGCTTTTATGAGTGTTCTGAAAGAAAAAAATATTCCTGTGAACAAAGAATGGGTGTTGGTTGAAAAGCGTCAGATCAATCGGGTGGAGATCGGGTTTTCTTTGGGGAAAGATCTCCTTAGTCGAAAAGAACTCCCCACAGCGGTATTAACCAGTTCTGATTTAGTAGCGGTGGGAGCCATCAAGGCCTTTCTTTCCTCAGGAATTCGGGTACCGGATGACATATCGGTGGTCGGATTTGACGATATTACTCTGGCTTCTTATATTCATCCATCACTCACCACCATAGCCCAACCAAAATATCAAATGGGAAGGATGAGTGTGGAATTGTTATTAAAAATAATGACTGGTCAAATTTTGCCAGATTCATTCATGATAAATGTTTTCGAACCCAAATTGGTGGTTCGCCTGTCGACCGGAATTCCAAAAAAGAAATCTTATTAATCGGAAGGCGCTATCGGAACACTGAGTATGGATCAGTTGGATATGATTTGCTGAATTATTCGTAAAATACTTCCATTGTTAAACAAGGGAGGTGATGGCTTCGGGGGGAATCTTAAGTATTTTGCTCAAAATCTTTTTAACCAAAATACTTTTATATGAGAGGAAGGGAGTCAGATGAAAAAATTGGTCAGTATGTTCATGGTTTTAATGTTATGCCTGGGAGTGATCTCTGGTATGGCTTTTGCCGAGGATGTCACTCTCACCATTACCTGGGCGGGTTGGGCGCCAATGGATACCTTGGTTGCTTTAGCCGAAGAATTTACTGCTCAAACCGGCATAAAGATTAAAGGAGATCCTGTACCATGGCCACAGTATCACGATAAAGTATTCACCGAATTTGCTTCTGGAAAAACCAGCTTTGATATTGTCCTCCCCGATTCGCAATGGATCGGAGAAGCGGTGGTGGGCAATCATCTCCTCGACATTACCGATTGGTTCAACAAAACCGTTAAAAAAGAAGATTTCTACGATGTGTTCATCCAATCGTTCTGTGAATACCCCGATGGAAGCGCCAAGTATTACGGTGTTCCCGCTTTAGGCGATTTCTGTGGAATGGCCTACCGCAAAGACTTGTTTGATGATCCCAAGGAACAAGAAGCTTTTAAAGCGAAATATGGATACGATTTAAAAGTTCCAGAAACTTACAGTCAACTGAAAGATATCGCCGAATTCTTCACTCGTCCGGACAAAAACCTTTATGGAATTGCTCTCTGGCAAGCACCAATTCCATCTGGAGGATTGGTGGATGAGTTTTTGGCTGTTTTCTGGTCTTTCGGTGCCGATTTATGGGATCCGAAAACCGGACAGGTGAAGGGGATATTAAACAGTGAAAAAGGAGTAAAGGCTGCCCAGTGGTGGCTTGATATGTATAAATTCTGCCCACCCGGATCGACCAACTACAGCATGGATGAAGCCAATACTGCCATGCAGCAGGGCCTGGTAGCCATGATGGCAACTTACCTCGCATTTTATCCCGGTTTGGTTGATCCGAATATGTCCATGGTGGCGGATAAAATTGACTTCATGCCGACTCCGAAAGAAGAACAATGGTGGATTCAGTTAGGCGGGCAGGGAATGTCAGTATCCTCCTACTCACCCCATAAAGAAGAAGCCCTTAAATTCATGGAATGGTGGCTTACACCAGAAACCCAGTGGAAGTGGGCTCAAGCAGGTATGTTCAGTTGTATGAAATCTATCGTTGAAGATGATAAGTATCTCGGTTACGCTCCAGTGAACAAAGTGGCCCGGGAAAGCTATCCTCATCTCCGTGATTTCTGGGAAATTCCCCAATACAACGAGATGGGCACTTTTATGGCTGAAACACTGAATGCTGCTGTTCTTGGAAAATACACTGCTCAGGAAGCTATGGACATCACCGCAGAAAAACATGAGGAAATTCTTAAAAAGGCTGGGTATCCTTTGAAATAAGTTGGGTGACAATCTATTTCCCTCTCCCGGAATTTTCCGGGAGAGGGATTACGATATTTTCAATTTTGGTAAGGAATCGGAGTGATGCAATTGGCCACCATAAAAAAAAGTTGGATGAATCAGATTTCTGATCGTTCTATGCTCTATATGTTTTTACTGCCCACTTTTGCCTTCTTGTTGTTTTTGGTCGTATTTCCTTTAATTTGGTCGCTCTATCTCAGCTTCTGCGATTATTCCGCCAATACTGCTAACCCCCCGATTTATACTGGAGTTGCGAATTATACTTATATCTTCCGTCAAACCGATGTTTGGGAACGATTTATTCGAACCGGTCAGTTCGTTGTCGAAGCAGTTATTATTGAATTTTTTTTAGGTTTTCTTATTGCTATGCTTTTGAATCGTGAATTTCGAGGGAAAAGACTTTTAACCACTCTCTTTATCCTACCTATGATGTTTTCTCCAGCGGTCATCGGTAAATTTTTCCGTTTTATGCTCGATACCAATTGGGGAATCGTCAATTATATTTTGGGACAGTTATTTGGAATTCAAAAGATTGCCTGGACAACCAGCTATGAATACGCCCTGTCTTCAATTGTGCTCACTGATGTATGGATCTGGACACCGTTTATGGTTCTATTGAGTCTTGCTGGTCTTTCCAGTGTTCCGAAATACCTTTATGAAGCAGCTGATGTCGATCGTGCCTCGGCGTGGTTTAAGTTTCGATACATCACCCTCCCTTATGTCGCACCCATTTTAACCCTGGCGGCGCTCTTCCGGACTATGGATGCATTTCGCTTTTTTGACGTGGTCTATGTTCTCACTGAAGGCGGACCGTCTTATACAACCCAAATTGTCCCCTTTTATATTTATAAGCTTGCCTTTTCTTACTGGAATACTGGGATGTCGTGCGCGTTGGCTTATATTTTACTGATCATCATCATCGCCCTCAGTAATATTTATGTAAATTACCTCAACAGCGTGAGAAGGGCTTAGGAGGGCTTCCATGAACGAATTTGTTAGAAGAAGATATAAAGACCGGGTCATCGTTCTCATTTTGGTGATAATGCTCGTTATCTATCTCTTTCCTATCTATTGGATGTTTTCAACAGCGACCAAATCGAAAGCCGATGCTTTTTCACTCCCTCCCAAGTGGGTTTGGAAACCGAATCTGGATAATTTTAAGAATATCTTTATTACTGGTGCCGGTGGAGCACTGGGGAAAACCAAGGTGGAAACCAAACCGAAGCCATCAGCCTTTTTTCGTCAGCTCATGAATAGTATTGTCATTTCATTCGTAAGTACCCTGTTAGCCACCTTTTTGGGTGCTCTCTCCGGCTATGTTTTTTCCCGAATGACGGTGCGTGGGAAAGACGATCTTCTCTTCGTGGTGTTAAGCAGCCGAATGTTACCTCCGGTAGTCATTACTATACCGTTGGTGATGATGTATCGAGCCTTGGGTCTGTTTGACACCCGCCTGGGTCTCATCATCATGTATACCGTTTTTAATTTAGCTTTCTCGGTTTGGATGATGAGGAGTTTTGTCGATGACATTCCCCGCGAGTATGAAGAAGCAGCTTTGGTGGATGGCTATTCTCGTTTTCAAGCTTTTTTTAAATTTATTTTTCCCGAGATGAGAGTAGGCATGGTCGCAACGGCAATTTTTAGTTTGATTATGACCTGGAACGAGTTTACCTTTTCGCTGTTGCTCACCGGAGAGAATGCACGAACTGCAGTTCCTTCCATTGCGCTTTCGCTGGGAACGGCTGGAGTCAATTTGGGTCAAATTGCTGCAGGATCTTTTCTGATGGTTATCCCGGTGGTGATCTTCACCTTTTTACTCGGGGGAAACTTGATCCGCGGTTTTACTTTCGGAGCAATAAAGGAGTAGATGCGTATGAAATTTTTCGCTCGATTGAAAAAATATATGGAGCCCCTCTCCATTTTTTTAGTCATATTCGGGATTTTCAGTCTTTGCCAACCCTTCATTTTTTTTCTTTATCATTATGGGTTTGCTTTTTTAGGTGTTGGGACCGGACTCTATACCATCTTTTCCCATATACCCTCTTTGCAGAATCTTGAGGATCTCTCTTATACCAAAAATACTGAGGAGGCTTCCTGATGTCCTCAGTGACTGTTGATCGGCTCTATAAAAAATATGGGAAAGTGGAAGCGGTCAAGGAAGTATCATTTGTGGTTGAAGAAGGGGAATTTACCGTTTTGCTTGGTCCTTCTGGATGTGGGAAAACGACCACCCTCCGCTGTATTGCTGGACTGGAGATTCCCAACGGTGGAACCATCAAGTTCGATGATGAAGACGTGACCAATTTAAGCCCGGCAGCCCGGAATATTGCTTTTGTTTTTCAACTCTATGCCCTCTATCCCCATCTTTCCGTTTATGACAATATTGCTTTTCCACTCCGTGCTGAAAAACTCGCAAAAGAGGAAGTAAAAAAACAGACGGAGGAAGTATTAAAGCTTTTGCAGATAGAAGATGTTCAAAACATGAAACCCCGTAAGTTAACCAGTGGTCAAAAACAGAGAGTCGCTCTGGGTCGAGCTATCGTTCGGCGACCACGAGTATTTTTATTGGACGAGCCTCTTTCCAATATTGATGCCAAGTTGCGAGAGATGACTCGAGCTGAGCTGAAGAGACTCCAAAAAACAATCGGAGCCACGACTCTCTATGTGACCCATGATCAGGTGGAAGCGATGACTATGGCTGATAAAATTGTGGTGATGAACTTCGGAGATATTCAACAAATTGGAACTCCTTACGAAGTTTACCATTATCCCGCTAATCTCTTTGTCGCACGTTTTATTGGGAGTCCGGGAATGAATTTTATCTCGGGGAAGATTATCACTGAACTGGGGAAAGTACTAATTGAATTGCCGGGACAACTCAAAGCTGGCCTGAGTGTGAAACAGCAGGATGCTTTATCACAATCGAATCAAAGCCGTGATGTGGTTTTAGGAGTGCGGCCGGAGGATGTGAAGGTTTTTCCTCAAGAAGAGACCCTTTATCCGGCCGAGGTGTATGTTTTTGAACCTTTAGGTGTACAAAACATCGTCACTCTAAAAATTGCTGATACTCTTATCAAAGCGACCCTTCCCGGAGATGTTTTTCTTCAAATCGGCGAAAAAGTAAGCGTTTCTTTCCGAGAAATACGGATTTTCGACAAACAGTCGGAAAAACTTATCGCATAGGTGAAAATTCATGTCTAATCTTTCTTTGATTAACCTTACTAAAAAATATGGAAGAGTAACCGCCGTTTCACGGTTGAATTTAGAAGTTGAAAACAGGAAAGTTACGGTTTTATTAGGACCGACTGCTGCCGGAAAAACGACTACCCTTCGTTGTATTGCAGGTCTCGAAAAACCACAAGCCGGCGATATTTTCATCGATGGTGAAAGGATCAATGATTTGCCTCCGAAAGATAGGGATGTCGCCTTTGTTTTTCAAAACTTTTCTCTTTATCCCCGTTACACAGTTTTTGAAAATATTGCCTCGCCACTCCGGATCCGAAATATTTCAAAAGATGATATTGAGAAAAATGTGAAACGAGTGGCACACATGCTCCATATTGATCATCTTTTGGAGCGAAAACCAATTTTTATCAGTGGTGGTGAAATGCAGCGTGTGGCTATCGCCCGGGCCCTGGTCCGCAATCCCCGGGTTTTTCTTCTGGATGAACCTTTAACCAACTTGGATGCCAAAATCCGGGAAGAAACTCGAACCGAGTTGAAAAGGCTCCAAAACGAAACCGGTGCCACTTTTTTCTACGCTACTCCGGATCAAATCGATGCGCTCTCCATCGGTGACCGTATCGTCATCATCAATGAAGGGCATGTCATACAAGTCGGTTCGCCGTATGAGATCTATCACCAGCCAGCTAATCTTTTTGTGGCCGACTTCGTGGGAAGTCCAGCCATGAATTTTTTACCGGCAGTTTTTTCGGAGAATGGTATGATTGATGTTGGTCCGAATTTAATGAAAATTCAACTTCCAATTGAGAAAACCCAACTCTGCCGGCAGTATCTTTCTGCACGAGAAATTATTATCGGTATTCGCCCGGAAGATATCACTTTATCTCAAGAAAAAACTGCTACTTCCTTTTCGGCACAAGTGGAAGTGATCGAACCGCTTGGCATGTCGCAAATTATCCGATTAAAAATGAACTCCATATCCATCCGGGTCCGTTCTGAAGGAATTTCTGAATTGACCGTCGATTCCTCAATCCATTTTACGATGAAAGAAAAGAAGATACACATCTTTGATAAAAACTCGGAAAAGCGCATTGCTTGAAGGAGAATTCACATGAAAATCGGTTTATTTATCGTTCAATTTTACCATCTGACTTTTGACCAGGTTCTCGACATGGTGTTTAAAGCAGGCTTGGAAGCCGTAGAAATTGGTACCGGCAATTATTGCACCCAACTTCATCATTGCGATCTCCAAAAAGTTCTTTCCAACTCTGAGGAGCTTAAAGAATTTAAGAAAAAAATTGATGACCGAGGTCTTATCATCAGTGCTCTCTCCTGTCACGGAAATTCTCTTCATCCTCAAAAAGCGATTGCCGAACAGCATCAAAAAACGTTTCGTGATACCATATTGCTGGCAGAAAAGTTGGGTGTTGATCGAGTAATCAACTTCTCCGGTTGCCCTGGGGATTCGGAGACATCTCAATTCCCAAACTGGATAACCTGTCCCTGGCCGGATGATTTTACCAAGGTCGTTCATTGGCAATGGGAAGAAAAAATACTTCCCTATTGGGAAAAAGAGGTGGTATTTGCCCGTGACCACGGAGTGAAAGTTTGTATCGAAATGCACCCGGGTTTCTCGGTTTATAACACCGACACCTTACTCCGCTTACGCAACGCAGTAGGAGATACTATTGGAGCTAACTTTGATCCCAGCCATCTCTACTGGCAGGGTATTAACCCGGTGATATCGATCCGTACCCTGGGGAAAGCTATCTATCACGTTCACGCCAAAGATGTGAGCATTGATCCGGTCAATGTTCTCCGGAACGGCGTACTGGATGCGACACCTTATAATCAAGTTGAAAAGCGTTCCTGGATCTTTCGTACCGTCGGTTATGGTCATGATGCCAAATGCTGGAAAGATATCATTTCCGCCCTCCGTACTGTTGGGTATGATGATGTTCTTTCGATCGAACATGAGGACATTCTGGCATCACTGGAAGAAGGTTTCCAGAAAGCAGTTGGGTTTTTAAAAGAGGTCAGCTTGAAAGAGGAATATGGAAAAACCTGGTGGGACTGAAAGGAGGTCAAAAATGAGTTTTGGAGTAAATCTTTTTCTCTGGACGGCAGCCTATACCGACCATGAACAGCATTTGATCCCCATGGTTGCAAAAATGGGCTTTGACGTGGTTGAAATTCCGTTAGATTTACTGGATCAAATCAGTGTTGAAAGCACCAAAAAGGTTCTCCAAGATTCCGGATTAAAAGTGACCGGTTGTGCAGTAGTCGGAGAAAAGCGAGACCTGATCAGTGACAATGTTGATATCCGGAAAAATGCTTTTCAATATTTTTCAGATTGTATCAAAATGCTTTCTGCCTGGGGCGGTGAGATACTGTGCGGTCCCTGTTATTCAGCAGTGGGTAAATTGACGGGTGAAGCACGGACTCAGGAAGAATGGCGTCGAGCGGTGGCGGGATTAAAAGAGTTAAGCAAGGTAGCGGAAGATTATAAGGTAAAAATTGCCCTTGAACCTCTCAATCGGTTTGAAACCTATTTTCTCAACATTGCTGAAGATGCGGTGAAACTGGTGCAGGATGTGGGAAGTCCCTGGGTTGGAATCCACCTGGATACCTTCCATATGAATATTGAAGAGAAATCATTAGGGGGAGCCATTAAAACTGCAGGGAAATTGCTCTATCATGTCCACACCTGTGAAAATGACCGTGGGACTCCGGGGGAGGGTCATGTTCCCTGGCAGGATGTGTTTGACGCTCTTAAGGAAATTCAATATTCTGGTGATATGGTTATCGAATCATTTGTTCCGGGCGTGAAAGAAATTGCGCGGGCGGCTTCCATTTGGAGACCCATGGCAAAAGACAGTGAACATATTGCGCGCGAAGGTCTTCGCTTCCTTACCGAGAATTGGGAAATTAAACATTTTGACATAAATGAATAACTGCCGTTTTCTCAATTTAAAATTGATCTTTGGGGAAACGTCAGTTTTCTGCATATTGCATTATTTTATGGTATGATGATTGGTAATTAAAGTGTTTTAGAGCTCCTGCTTTAGCAGGAAATAAATGTTCACTCTATCTCCTTTCCCTTTTGGTAAAATAGAAGAGATAATTGTTGAATTATCAAAATTTGGCTAACTTGCGATATCACCCGTCAAGGATAGAAATTAATTTTCAAGTTTGTAACCGCATCGAAAGGATTAAACTTTTTAACTTTATAACCGATATATATAGTAACAATGAGAAAGGTGTGAGAAGCCCTGATATGAAAATCTCGGAAACGCAAGTAAAAAATGTAATACGGGCATACAATGAAAAAAAAATGAAAAGGAATCGTGATTTGATAACTGATAATATTTCATCTTCAACTGCTTCTTTGACTTCAATTTCGGTTGAAATAAAGAGGTTTCATAATCGGTATAAAGAAATTCCCAATACTCGAGAGCATCTCATAGACGACATTAAAAATAAAATCGAAAATGGTACCTATCAGATTAGTGGATACGACATCGTCGAGAAACTCATGGGAAGAGAAGCAGCCGATTTACTGATTGATGAAATGAATGAGTAATTTTTGACACTGCCGATTTGGTATCATTTAAATTTTATGGTATTGTATAGCTTTTCTCATTAAATGAATTATTGGGATTTATTCAATTCCATCTACTTTTTCCCACTCACCCTGCGGTTATAAGTTCCACATTCATCAATTTTTGTTTATTCGTTTTATCGTGATTGAGTCAATGAAAAAACCTTTCTGGAATATTTGTTTTGCATTGAACGTTTCGCTTCCAGGATAGATATACAGTATACATGTCAGGCTGCAGGTCTCAATAATAGATTAGTTACTGAGTTTTCAGGATAGACCCTCATGGTGATTCGTAGCACCATAGGATATGGAAATTTCCAATTGTTGAGGCGTTGAGTCGTTGAGTTGTTGAGTTGAAAAAGATCAAAAAGATGAGATTCTCACGCCATACTCTTGAATTCTTTCTCCAAGTGTATACATGTTGTTTCGAATTTTTTCATCTTACGCCGTAGGCTGCCATCCTAACAGTTTACAGGATAAGTGACGTCTTCCATACGTCATTCCCGAAGGTATTAATCGGGAATCTAAGTCTTTTTTACTTTACTTTAGACCCCTGATAGAAACATTCAGGGGTGACGAAAGTATATGAAATGTATGTTTCATAGATCGAATCCCTCTCAATCTCCTTTTATCCAAAGGGAGAGGTTCGGGGAAGGATAATTGTTGAATATCTTTAAACTTTTTACATTTTACCTTTCACTGTATTTCCAGGATAGATTGATTCAGGGAGGCAGAAAAAAATGAAGATGAACCGAGTTCTCGTATTAGCTTTTCTTATAATTACTACTGTTCTCACATCAAATTATGTCTATGCGGCTGGAAAACCTGCGCCTCAATTTCAACTCCCCGGTTTGGATGGTAAAATATATTCATTAAGTGATTTTTTCGGACATCCGGTCCTCGTCACCTTTTTTACCACTCAATGTGGATTTTGTGCCGAGGAACTTCCTTTGCTGAATAATATTTACCATACCTATCAATTGAGCGCCGGTTTACAGATTATTGCCATTAATCTCGGCGAAAATGAGAATGCCATTCGAAAAATGCTCATTGATATTCCTTATGATTATTTGACCCTGCTTGATAAAGATACTCAACTGGCAGGTTCTTACCAGATATTTGGTGTTCCTACTACTTATTTCATCGATCCCAAGGGCAATATCGTTGATTTTATTATCGGAGCCACCAATAAAGAGACGATTATGAAGAAATTGGGTCGTATAATGTGGTACAGAGGTTTACGGAATATTGAAATTGAAAATCTCTTGGTAATTTCTCCTCGAATCGAAGTGCTTGATTTTCGATCAGGAGGAGAAAATCCGTATTCTGATAAAATCAATGTGAACTATATACCGGTGTCCGATCTCAACCAAACCATGAGTTCACTCGATCCGAACCAGGTTTATCTGGTTCTCACCGATTCCAATGAAAGCAGTCTGAATATCTGTCAGCAATTAGCCCTGAATGATTTCCAGAAAGTCTATTATAAAATTGATGATGGGAATTAAGAACGAGTGGGAAACCATATTCTGGTTATTGCTCTCTATAGGTGTGCTTTTGGGATTGGTTGTTCTTTTTTGGGTAAATCAGCCAGCAAGGATATTCCTTGTCAAGCTCTCATTGACGACACCGGTTTTTATCGATCAAAGCAAGTTAGAAGTTCAATTTGAAAAAGCTGAAATCAGTAAAGTGTCTGAAACGGGTAAAGAATGGGATCTTCACGCCGATGATTTGCGAAAAGATGAAAACCATATTTACCTGAATGGGGTGAAGGGGTTATTATACCAGGAGAATAAACCAATCTATCGGCTGGAAGCCCAAAAGGGTCAGGTCATAATAGAGAATTCCGATGCCTGGTTGACCGGAGTACGACTGGTCGGATTGGCAGAGAATGGATATATTACCGGAGATTCCTTGAGCTGGCTGGGACAGGATAAATTTCTGAAAATGGACGGCGTGGTGGTAATGAGAAATAATGTGCACATTGAATCAAAATATCTTTGGTATGACCTATCCCAAAAAGTCCTTTCTCTGCGTGAGAACGTCGTCATTACATTAAAAATAGAGGGGAATAAATGAGAAGAAAATACTGGGTCAGATTTTTTCTCTTGGGGATTTTATTGATTCTCTCAACGGGAATGGCTTTTGCAATAGAGAAACCCGAATCGGAAGTGACTCTCAAAACCTCATCTGCCGAATTTGATGAAACCACAGGTTTCATATACGCAAAAGGACAATCCACCATTCAATGGCGGGGGGTCACCATGACCTGTCCGTATTTAGAGGTAGACACCGTCAAACAGGAAGCAAAAAGCGATGGTGAAATTAAAGTAACCTGGGAAGATAAGATGGTTCTCTCTCGTTCCCTTTTTTTTGTTGGAAAAGAAAAAAAAGTGAGCATGACTGATATACAGGGAAAAGGGAAAGATTTTACCTTTCAGACCAAAGCGATGGATTTCCTTTTTTCCACGGGGAAAATTATCTTAACTGGCGATCCGGTTTTACGGGTTAAGGATTTTCAAATCAAGCCCCAGCGGATCGAATATACGATTGACACTAAAAAATGGCAGGCTACGGCGGTTTCCATAGTGAAAGAGGGATGGTTGGGACAATCAAATAGCGCCTTCTACCAGGAAGGAACTGAGTTTATCTTGTTGGAGGGAAATGCCCGGGTAGAAAAGAATGGGAACCTGTTGCGCGGGGAAAAAATTTTAATCAATACCCTTACCGGAAAAGTAAAAGTTGAAGGCAACGTTGAAATCAATATCATACCGAGTGAAGGAGAGTCGAATTGATTACGGAACAGAAATGGCAATCGCTGCGAGGGACTGGATTAGTGAAAGAATACTCCAAGAGACGGGTGGTACAGGAGGTTGATATCCAGGTTTCCCGGGGAGAAATCGTCGGATTACTCGGTCCCAATGGTGCGGGGAAAACCACTACTTTCTATCTTTTAGTCGGTTTGATTCGACCGACAGCAGGCATGGTCTTTCTCGATTCTCAGGAATTAAACCATATGCCGATGTACCTCCGAGCTCGTTTAGGGATCAGCTATCTGGCGCAGGAGCCATCGGCATTTCGGAAATTGAATGTCCAGCAAAATATCGATCTGGTCTTAGAAATGCAGGGGATGAGGAAGGCCGATATTAAAAAGAGACGAGATCAGCTTTTAGAGGAATTTGGAATAGGACACTTGGCTAAAACGTCTGCGAACCTTCTTTCCGGAGGAGAGCGGAGACGGCTGGAAATAGCTCGAGCATTGGCAACCACCCCTTCCTTTATTCTATTGGACGAACCCTTTACTGGGATTGATCCAATCGCAGTTGAGGAAATCCAGGGAATCATCAAGTATCTGGCTCAAAAGGATATTGGAGTTTTAATAACCGATCATTCGGTTCGGGAAACGCTGGCGATCACCGATCGGGCGTATATCATGTTCGATGGAAAAATTTTAATTTCCGGTACGTCTGACGAAATCATTTCATCTGAACTGAGCAGAAAATACTATCTTGGTGAAAGATTTAACATGTAGTGAGAATGAAAGTATTTGACCAGTACCTCCTCAAACAGGCGCTTCGCAACTTATTTTTTGGAATTGCTCTTTTTGTGACGATTCTTACCGCTGGTGATCTTTTATTTCGCATTACCCGATTGTGGTTACAGTCGAAGGTCCCCTTTTTTACCATTATCCAGGTTTTTTTATATAGCCTGCCCTCTTTTTTAATTTATGTGTTTCCGATGTCGATCTTGTTATCGGTTTTGCTGACCGTCAACCGTATGGCATCTGACAGTGAAATCATTGCTCTGAAGGCTTCTGGGATCAGCATAAAACGTTTGGTCATACCCTTTGTTCTGTTGGGGATCTGGGTGTGTGTCTGTACCATCTTTATACAAGAGAAGATCCTGCCGACCTCGTCCCAAAATGTGCAAAGGATCGTTGGCGGGACATCGGTCACCAGCTGGTTGTTTCAAGAAAACACCTTTTTCCGTGATAAAACCGAAAAAAATAAAGAAAGAATTTTTTACGTTAAAACAATCGACCGGGAAAAGCTCATTCTTTATGGGGTGATCGTTCAGGAGTATGATAATCAGGGTTTAAAACGAATATTGAGTTCCGATCAAGCATTTTTGGATCAGGGGAAATGGGTATTTGTCAAGGGAGTAATGTATGAAGTTGGAGCTCGGGGTGAGGTGGAAGGAGTCGTCCGTTTTGACAAGGAAGAGGTGATTACCCAGCAAAGCATGGAAGAAGTCTTGAAGAGCCAAAAGAATCCTCAGGAAATGAGTTATGCCGAACTCAAGGAATATATCGCTCGAGAACATGAAAATCAGGAACAGAAGTATCACCTCCAGTTAATGCTCTGGCAGAAGACCGCTATTCCTTTTGCCGCGGTTTTTTTTGCTTTGGTGGGTGTCCCTTTGGGAATCGCTTCGCCGCGGTCGGGTAAAGTTATGGGAATCGGTATGAGTATTTTGGTGGTTTTTGGATATTATGTTTTGTTTTCAGTTAGTGGAACCATTGCTGAAGGGGGAGGGATGTCTCCCTTTTTAGGGGCATGGTTAAGTAATATTATCACTGGTCTGGTTGGCATCACTTTGATGATCCTAAAAGAAAAATATTAAAGGAGTTATTCATCTTGGATTTTTCTGGTTTTTTACTCATCATTTCGATTATTGTTATCAGCGGTGTTATTGCTTACATTGGGGACGTTTTGGGAAGGCGAATCGGAAAACAGCGGCTTTCGCTCTTAAAACTTCGTCCTCGTTATACTGCGATTTTGATTAGCATTGTAACTGGTGTCATCATTGCTGCCATCACTTTGACAATTTTGACCATTGCTTCTGAAGATGTGAGAACCGCATTATTTGGAATGAAGGAATTAAAAGACAAATTGGAATTCCTTGACCGGGAAGTGCAGCAGCGCAACTCCGAATTAGAGACTATGCGCAAGGAAGCAGATAATTATCAAAAACGGATTGCCGAACTCGAACAAAAAGAGAAGGATTTGCTGGCATCTCGAACTTCTTTGGAAAATCAGATTCAGACCCTTTCTAATAATATTGATGATTTGACAAAACAGCGAGACAGTCTCAATGAAGAGATCAAATCGCTTCAGCTTGAACTCGGCCGTTTGCGAGCGACTATCGTTGCCATCCGTCAAGGAGAAATTGTTTTTCAGGAGGATGAAGAAATTCTCCGAGGGCTTGCTCCCGCTGGATTAAGTCAGGCCGATGCTGAGAACTACCTGCTCACCTTGATCAAGCGGGCCGATGAGCTTGCCATCCGCAAAGGAGCTGGCCGGGACAGTACAACTCAGCGGGCAGTGTTTGTGATGGGGGATAATTTTGATCAAACCTTAGAAAAATTAGTCCAAGCAAAGAATGAAAATGTGATTCGGTTGGTGTCAACCCTTAACACTTTAAAAGACGAACCGGTTATTACCCGTTTCTTATTGGATGATAATAAAAAGATATTTTCCGCGGGAGAATTAGTTTTACAACGTGAAATCACTATCGAAACCGGGAAGACGAGTGTCGATTTGATATTAGCGGAAATATTACGTGATTTAAATACAGTGGGAGTCAAGCAGGGGATTATTCCCCAACGAGGAAAAATCGGCTCGGTGTCCGCTCTGAACCTGACTGATATCAGCCGCAAACTGGTTCAAATGAGTGGGTCAGTGGTGATTAAAGCTATCGCTGAAAATGATATTTTTACCATCGGTCCATTGCAAGTTCATTTAGAAGTGACTGAAAAGTAAGCTCCAGAGGGGGAGTGAGGCGAACGATATCACGGTAGTGACGAAGATGATACTCGAGCTGAGGTTGGTATCGAGGTCGTAAAGAGAGGCAAGTGCGATTGAACTCATCAGGGTGGGAGTTGCCGACTGAAGAATGATGACCTGCCGGGAAAGGGGCTCGAAAAGAATGATTTTGGTGAAAAGAAGAAAGAGCAGAGGTAACGCGGCCAGTTTGATGACCGAAGCATAAAGAATCGGTACCCAGTGATGGGAAACATGCTTTATCGATAGGGATAGACCGATCGCTACCATGATGACTGGAACCGTGGTTCCGGCTAAACGATTTATTGTTTCCATAAGAATGGAAGGGATTTCGACACCGTTCAGGAGCAAGGCGATGAGAAAAGCCAGAAATGGCGGCAGTTTAAGGATTTCCCACAAACTGGAAAAAGAAAACCGATGATTTTTGCTATATACGCAAAAAGCGACTCCTACCGAATAGACGGCTAAGAAGTTCCCCATTTGGTCAAAAAAAATGGCCGGCGGGAGCGCTTTCTCTCCTAATAACGCCATCACAAAAGGATACCCCAAAAAAGCGGTATTTCCAAAAGCAGCTCCCATAGCAAAACTTGCACTACTATTGGCAGAGAGCTTCAAGAACGACTTTCCCCAATAATACGAAGCTATAAAAATGAGACTGATCACGGTAAAGGCCAAAGGAGGGATCCTCCAGAACGATTTTTCGATGGGAGTTGGTTGGAGTGATCGAAATACCAGACAGGGGAAAGATATATATAAAACAAATCTATTGAGTATGGCAGCAGTTCCTTCCGGAAATAGACGAAAGAGACGCAACACCACTCCCAAAGCGATGAGGATGAGCATAACCGTTAAGACTTGATACACGTTTCTTATCCTTTAACCAGGTTTTTCAAGATGCCAATGTGCTCGATTTCAACTTCAACCACGTCGCCGGGGGAGAGCGGCCCCACACCGGAAGGGGTTCCGGTGGCAATAACATCTCCGGGTAAGAGCGTCATAATCTCAGAAACGAAGGACACTAAGTGATTCACCGAAAAGAGAAGTTGTGAGGTATCCGATTCCTGCCGCTTTTTGCCATTGACTCGGGTGGTGATATGCAGATGGGTAGGGTTAACATCGGTAACAATCCAGGGACCGATGGGAGCAAAAGTGTCAAACGATTTAGCTCGTGTCCATTGGCCATCTTTCCTTTGTAAATCTCTTGCAGTTACGTCATTAAAGCAGGTGTACCCCAATATATATTGTGGAGCATATTCCGGTGAAAGGTTGCGTGCTGTTTTTTTTATGACGACGGCTAATTCACCTTCAAAATCCACCTGCTGGGATTGGTGGGGAAGAATGATTTCTTTTTCCGGTCCAATCACGGCGGTGGGGGGTTTAATAAAGAGAATCGGATTATCCGGTATCTCATGACCAAATTCTTGAATATGATCACGGTAGTTTAATCCCACGGCAATGATCTTTGAGGGAAGGGTCGGGGCGCAGAGCTTCACCTGAGAAAGGGGAAAGGTCTTCCCCTTTTTTTCTTCAGACTCAAAGTAGGAATGGGTAAGCTGCTCAATAATTTGATTTTTTTCAATTATACCCCAAGCTAACTGCGATGAGTGGGGCAGTAGGAACCTCAAGTATTTCAAAGACGATCACTCCTTTTTTGATGATAGACCCTCATGCTGCTTCGTAGCACCATTTGAGTATGGAAATTTCGACGCAATAGATTTTTATGGCGGGTATCGACACCATCCGTCATTCCCGAATGTATTAATCGGGAATCTAAGTCTTTTTTACTTTAGACCCCTGATAGAAACATTCAGGGGTGACGATTAACATCGAATCCTGGGCAGTTTCCAGGATAGACCCTCATGCTGCTTTCGCAGCACCATTTGAGTATGGAAACACCAAAATGTTGAGTTGTTGAGAGGTTGAGTTGTTGAGTTGAAAAAGATCAAAAAGATGAGATCCTCACGCCATGCTCTTGGATTCTTTCTCCAAGTGTATGCATCTTGTTTTGAATTTTTTTCATCTTA
>Ga0172365_10000300_pt1 | contig 32178 bp, 35 predicted proteins | sample LakKivSesite48cm_FD_114535 | JGI IMG/M metagenome (GOLD analysis project Ga0172365, IMG submission 114535) | Sediment microbial communities from Lake Kivu, Rwanda - Sediment site 48cm | ecosystem: Environmental > Aquatic > Freshwater > Lake > Sediment | place: Rwanda: Western Province, Lake...
AGCCCCAATGGCGTAATGTAGGGACTATTGGTGCTTTTTCCACAGTAGTAGCGGACACTGCTATTGCTATGGCAGGTTTAACGGATTCTAAAGCACAGGAAATTGGCTTTGAGACGGTCATAGGAGAAGCTGAAGCTGCTTCTAGGCATCCGGGAACGATGCCGGATGCACATCCCATGAGGGTAAGGTTGACCTTCGACCGCAGATCCGGCAAAATAATAGGTGGTTGCGCTTGCTGTACTCACACGGTTGGTGAAGTAGTTAATATGATTGCGGCCGCTATTGTTAATGAAATGACCATGGAACAAATAGCTATGTTTCCAATGGGCACTCATCCCTGGCTAACCGCATCACCGCTGGCATATCAGTTTACCGACGCCGCCAGCAATGCTCTCCATAAGGTAAAAAAGACCGTGAAGTCGTGATTTGCACTCTGGCTATAAGGTATCAAAACTGAAGCGAAAATCATCACAAGGTAATAACCAAGAGAGGAGCAATTTTGCTCCTCTCTTGGTTGTACGACATAGTGCTAAAATAAATTTCAAGAAACGTTTTCATTAAACTCGGGGGTATCGAGGGGAAGGTCAACAGCAAGACAGAAGTGAGACAGCGCATCTTGTCAAAGTACCAGATGGCGGGAGATACAATGGTAGCGGTGGTGTAACTGTGGTGAGGGTTGTCAACGTACTTGTAGCTTTGATACAAAACAGGATGATGGCCCATGAAGCTGCTACTTTTCGATACAGTATGCATCTTTTCTTGACACCTTCACCTATACCTTACCCTGTTGTGAATGCTGTCGAAGTAGCGCTAACTAAACTCTGCAATTACTGTCTGTTCGGCCTTACAAGTTTGACCAGGGAGCTTGGCCCTTGCTAGAATTCAAGTTGCGGGGATATAGCTCAGTTGGGAGAGCGCTGCGCTCGCATCGCAGAGGTCGGGGGTTCGAATCCCCCTATCTCCACCACTCACAAATCCGCAAATACCTGGGGGGCTATTTCCTTCACTATCTTCCGCATTTCCTCGGCGACAGCCCTGAACTCAGGAAGCGCTCGTTTGGATGTGCGCAGCTTAATGATATGGCGAATTTCGCGGAAATTCCAGGTGCAGATTATCTGGGTCTCACAGGCATTGGGAAGAACATAGCGAGCAATCTCGGCTTTTATCCCTTTGCCCAATAAGTCGCCATAGGCTTGCCAGCATGCCGTCATTGCCTCCTCGAACTGTCTATGTGCAGCTTCGTTATCTTTAATTGGAGGCGGCTCGATATATCTTGGCTCGGTCTCCTTCACATACCGCTGGCTTCTCTGGCTGTAACTTGCCAATCTGTGTCTGACAAGCTCATGGGTCAGGACGCGGCTGGCACGAATGTAGAAAGTAGCGCAGGCATGTTCAATCATTGACTCATGCCCAACCTCTAGCCACTGCTGAATTCGGTCGGAGACCGTGCCTGTTTTATCCTGTGTGTTCCAACACAGCCTGCCTGCCTTCTCTATCAATTTTTCGGCATCAGGGGTGACAGCAAGTAACTTTACTTCTATGTCATACTTATCGGTCATCGCCTAGCTTATAATACCATCAGTGCCAACTTAGTGCCAACATTTCATTCCTACAATCGCCGTTCTAAGCGTGGCACTGGTAGAACGCCCCTTTTGCGCTTAATATCCTTGACTTTATGTTCACTGTTTCATACTATTATTAATATCTAATACTCCTTTATGCTAAACAAAGGCTATTATGATGGAATGGGAGCAGGCTTCAAAAAAAGATGATGCCATAGTCATTCCCGACGGCTGGATTCACATTCATTATTACGAAGCATTAAATACCTTATTTAGGATAGAAAATTCACTTCGAATATTTGTATACATAGTGTTAAAAAATCGTTTCTTTGATAAATGGTGTGACATCAACATAATGAGCGATGATGTGGAACAAGCTACTATCAAAACTATAGCCAAGAAACGCAAAGGCCAAGCTCAAGATTATGGCTATTTAGGTTACAATGTCAATTGTCCAGTAATGTACCTTACAAGCGGTGAATTAATCCGTATTATCACAGACGATAACTATTGGAAGTATTTCAAATCATATTTCCCGGCAAGTAAGCAGATTATCAAACATAAATTGGATGAAATTGGAGTAATACGCAACTCTCTAGCACACTTCCGCCCCCTGAAACCAGAGGATGTAGAAGTCATAAAAAATAATGCACAACATGCTCTATCACAAGTAGACCATTTTCTCCAACAGCTCGGCTCGTGCTTTAATATTGTGCCCACTAATACCCAAGATAATTGGTACTTATCCCTTAGCCCTTTGAGTAACGAATTGTGTGATCTCGCACTCACTCAATGTGAAGATGAAGTATGGGTAAACTTAACATTTAAGTATCACGCGAAGTCCATTTATAGTCCAAAGATTTCGCCTCAACGTAAATCTTATGGATACCTACTTCTCAACCCAATTACCCCTTCGATACTCGAATATTATGGAAATATTACCAAATACGCTACATGTCTTACTGAGACATCTGCTGACGCGCTCGGTTACAAGCCAGAAAAACCTTCTTTCTCTAAGTCTTTCTCTATTTTTTTCAATCGTGATGTTATAAAGGAATACTATCCGGATATAAAAAACGATATAGAGCTTTTGCTTAGTACAATGAAAGAGGAAACGGACCTAATTCTAAGTGATAATCTTGCCAGAGGTAAGTTAGTCTCGGTTGCTCGAGTATCCGCTACATTAAGGCAAGGCAAGGAAGGCAACCAATATTGGCATGTTGATACTGATGCAACTCTGTGCCCTGATACCAAAGGTTCATTTCCCGAATATTGGGGTGATACTTGGCTTTTTAGTAGTATGCTTACATCCACTTATAAATATCCTTGGATGCCAATCGAAGTATCAAAATTTGCTTTGTGACTCCAACTAAATTCAACTCATATGGGCAAACCGCGCTTTTTTCAGTAAACCAGATACCATGAATCGTGGTGGGATTTATTCTATCTTCGAAATCTGGCGTCCCTGGAGGGATTCGAACCCACGACCCGCTGCTTAGAAGGCAGCCGCTCTGTCCAGCTGAGCTACAGGGACAACCAAATTAAGTATAGCATGATAGGGCGTGGATGATAAGAATATTGGTGGGAGCTAGTCTTTGTGAGCCTGTGCTACATGCCTCTGCCAGCATTTCTAATGCACATAGACGGCACATCTGGAAAAATAATAAATATGGGTCCTGGCTTCTTTGCCACAAACAAGACACTTCATGATTCACTACCTCCACTACCTTTTTTCCCTACCCCTCCTGGACTAGCCCTTCTTTCTCTCTCCTCCCTGGAGTCGGTTACATAAAAGCCCGGCCCGTTAAATATGATGGGGACCGGACAGAAAATGCGACGGGCAACTCCGTGGCAGGTAGGACAATCAGCTATCGGCTTATCGTTAAAGCTCTGCTTAAGTTCAAATTGCAAGTTGCAGTTCAAGCAACGATATTGATAAGTAGGCATTTATTTGTATCCTCCTTTATTCCAGGAGAGGTGTTGTCTGTTCTTCCGGGCTTTGTTCCTCTTGGCTTTGTGCTTCCGAGCCCGGTTCTTCTGAGGCTTGCGCCATCGAGACCTGTTCCTCTATCTTGCTCTCTGTCGCTCTAAACTCGCCATCCAAATTGACGCTACCTATCTCAAAGGATGGTCGATGAGCTTGCAGTACATGCTCATCCCAACAGTAGGCGTGCACAAAGACACCACAAGAACAATGGAAAACAACCCTGTCGTAGAGTAATGGATTTCCACATACGATACAATTCATTTACTTACCTCCTGTAATTAGCACTCTTGCTATCAAAGTGCTAATTATAGCGCGCCGATACAGTTTCGGCAAGCTTGTTGTAGGTTTAGTTGACAATCTGTCTTCTGAGCCGTTAATATGGGATTACTCCTATGGGCACAAAATGCAGATTGCCTGAATCTTGCACATCTTATCAGGACGCAGTACGAATTGAGTTGCATAAGATCATCGAGAGTTGTCCTTCGGTTCTTCGTAAGATACTACAATACCACATGGGCTGGCAGGATGAGCATGGACATTCTTGCAGCAGAGAATCGGGTAAATTTATTCGCTCTACCCTTTGTCTTCTTAGTTGTCAAGCGGTGGGGGGCGACATGTCGCAGGTGATGCCTGCCGCAGCAGCCGTCGAACTCATCCACAATTTTTCTTTAATCCATGACGATATAGAAGATGCCAGCGATGAGCGTCATCACCGGCCAACTGTATGGAAATTATGGGGTCAGTCTCAAGCAATAAACGCCGGTGATGCCATGTTCACTCTAGCTTATTTAGCGCTGCTTAAACTAAAAGGGAGGGGAATAGCTGACGAAAAGGTTGCCAGTTCCGTTAAAATGTTGAGCCTGGCTTGTTTGGAGCTTTGTGAGGGACAATACTTAGACGTCGAATATGAGGACCGTCTCGATATCACCATTGAGCATTATCTTAATATGGCAGCCAAAAAAACAGCTGCCCTGCTTGCCGTATCAACTTCTTTAGGAGCGTATCTGAGCAGCGAAGATAGTAAGTTAGTGGACTTTTTTCACCTGTTCGGCGAAGAATTGGGCATAGCCTATCAGATTTGCGATGATATATTGGGAATTTGGGGAATGAAAGGACGCACTGGGAAATCTGTTAGCGATATCTCTCAGAGAAAGAAAACTTTGCCCGTAGTTTATGGATTGCAAAATAGTGAGGGTAAGGAAAAAGAAAAGCTTGTGAAGCTTTATTCTCAAAAATCTATCGAGGGCGAAGATATCACGAAGGTTAGGAAGATTCTGGACCACTTAGGCGCCAGGGATTATGCTGAAGATTTAGCTGAACAATATTATTACAAAGCTTTGGAACAGCTCGAGGCTACCCGGCTTGATACATCCAGGCAAGCTCCACTTAAAGAGACAGCTTGTTTTCTCTTGAAGCGCGACTTCTAGGAGGAGAAATGCCAAAGAAAACCATTGAAGATATAGATGTTAAAGGCAAGAAAGTTCTACTCAGAGTCGATTTTAATGTCCCGCTAGATGTAAATACTGGCGCTATTAGCGACGATAGCCGTATCCAAGCTTCGCTACCTACTATCAAATATCTCGTTGTCCATAAATCTAAGATAATCCTCTGCTCTCATTTAGGACGCCCTGGAGGCAAAGTAGTTGAAAATTTGCGAATGGCGCCAATAGCACAGAGGTTGTCACAGCTTATGGATATGCCTGTCAGCAAAGCATCCGACTGTATAGGCCAGGAAGTAGAAAACAAAGTTGAGACACTCAAAGAGGGCGACATTTTGGTTCTGGAAAATCTGCGCTTTCATCCCGAAGAGGAAACAAATGATGCCGGCTTTGCCCGGAAGCTAGCCAGGTTGGCTGATATTTATGTTAATGATGCCTTTGGCAGTGCTCACCGGACTCATGCTTCTACTGTGGGTGTGGCTAAATATTTGCCCGCGGTGGCTGGCTTTTTAATGAAAAGGGAGCTAGAGGTTATGGGGAAGCTCTTACATAATCCAGAACGACCCTCAGCTTGCCTTATAGGCGGTGCTAAGGTGAGCGATAAGATAGAGCTATTGCAAAATATGCTGAGAAAGGTTGACATGTTGCTGGTTGGTGGTGGCATGGCTGCTACTTTCTTAAAGACACAAGGATACGAGATAGGGCGTTCTTTAATAGAGAATGATAAGTTGGGCCTGGCCAGGAAATTGCTACAAGAAGCCCAGGAGTGGAAGGTGCCATTTTTGCTCCCCATTGATTTAATTGTGGCGGAAGAAATCAAAGCCGGAGTCCCCGCCAAGATAGTACCAACAACCAATATACCATCGGGCAGCCATATCGTAGATATTGGCCCTCAATCCATTGAGCTTTTCTATAGTGAACTCAAAAAATGTCGTACCATCATATGGAATGGTCCCATGGGGATTTATGAAATACCTCAATTTGCTCAAGGTACCAGGTCTATAGCCAGTTTTCTATCCACTCTCAATGCCACTACTATTATTGGCGGTGGCTCTTCTGCTGAAATAGTTCAAGAAATGGGATTAACTGATAAGATGACTCATGTTTCCACAGGAGGTGGTGCCAGCCTGAGGTTTTTGGAAGGCGTTACCTTACCTGGCGTGAAGGTTTTGTTAGATAAAAAATGAAAGGAGAGTGTGAAATGCGAATACCTTTTGTTGCTGGTAATTGGAAAATGAATACCACGGTTACTGAAGCTGAAAGGCTCGTTATCGAGATGCTTGAGAAGCTGGATAGGGTAGAAGGAGTAGAAAAAGTGCTTTGTCCGCCATTCGTATCCTTAGTTTCCATAAATATGATGCTCCACGATTCGTCTGTTAAGCTCGGTGCACAAAACATGTATTTTGAGACTAAAGGAGCTTACACCGGTGAGATATCCCCGCTGATGCTAAGAGAGCTATGTGAATTTGTCATACTGGGACATTCTGAACGAAGATGGTATTTTGGGGACACTGATGAAATAGTTAACAAAAAAGTAAAGGCAGCACTGGCAAATAAGCTTAATCCCATCCTGTGCGTTGGAGAGAGGCTTGAAGAGAATGAAGCTGGCAAGACAGAGGAAGTGATTAACCGGCAGGTGACAGCGGCTTTGAATGGTGTAGAACCTGCCGCTTTGAGCCGAAGCTCTGACGAGGTGGCGAAGAATATAGTAATTGCCTATGAGCCAGTTTGGGCTATCGGCACGGGCAAGGCAGCCAGCGGTGAGCAGGCGGCAGCTACTATCCAGTTCATTCGTAACGTTGTGGCTAAGATATGGAATGAAAACATAACCCAGGATTTACGCATCCTTTATGGCGGCAGTGTTACCAGTGCTAACATTGCTGAGTTTATTTCCCATCCGGAAATTGATGGTGCCCTGGTCGGCGGAGCCAGCCTCAAAGCTGAAGAATTCGTGGGTATTGTTGAGAAAACTGCCAAAATCAAGAAAAGAATAAAGTAGTCGGTAGTCAGTGATTGCCATTGTTGGTCCCACCGCTGTCGGGAAAAGTGAGCTTGCTCTGCACTTAGCCCAGTACTTTCCAGCAGAGATAATAAGCGCCGATAGCCGCCAGGTCTATCGGTATATGGATATCGGCACTAATAAGCCAACTCAGGCCGAGAGGGCATTCATCCCGCATCATATCATTGATGTAGTCGAGCCTGACGAGAATTTTAGCCTGGCTATGTTTCATCAACTAGCCATTGAGGCACTGAAAGCCATTCAGCAAAAAGGAAAATTGCCTTTACTGGTCGGTGGCAGCGGCCTTTATGTGTGGTCGTTTGTGGATGGATGGACGATACCCCAGGTGCCACCTGACCAGAAGCTAAGACGCCAGTTAGAAGCCAGAGCAGAGCAAGAAGGTGGCCATAGGCTTTATCAGGAGTTGCAGGATATTGACCCTGCGGCGGCAGCAAAAATCAATCCTAATAATACTCGCCGTATTATAAGGGCCCTGGAAATCTATCAGACGACAAGGCAGCCGCCTTCTCAATTACAGCGTAAAAAGGCGCCAGATTTCCCTGTCCTGCTCGTCGGTTTAACCCAGGAAAGAAACGAATTATACAGGAAAATTGATTTGCGTGTTGATAAAATGATACAACTCGGATTGATAGAAGAAGTAGAACAGCTACTGAAAAAAGGTTACAGCCATTTCTTGCCTTCTATGTCGGGCATAGGTTACAAGCAGATAGGGCAGTTTCTTCGAGGCGAGATGACTTTGACCGAGGCTATTGATAAAATAAAATATGAAACGCATAAACTGGTTCGTCACCAGTATGCCTGGTTTCGCCTCGGCGATAGCAGGATTCACTGGTTTGATGTGAGTATGACTGAAGAAAAAGCCAGTCCAGATTTTACGGGAGTCACCCCGGACAAAGTGAAGGGTATCATAGAAAGCTTCATATCATGAAATTCTCTAAGTTACAGGCTACGGGTAATGAGTTCATCCTAATGGATACCTTCACTCAAACCCTTTCCCTTGAGGGGAGAGAACCAGGAGAGAGTGAAGGAGAGTCACGATGCAAGCGCAACAACCTGTCTCTGGCCATAAAAATTTTGTCAGGCATAAGACAGGTTAGAGCCTATATGTTGGGGAATAAAGGCAGCCAGGTCGACGTAAATATGAGCCTGCCCCAATTCCAACCGGAGCGAATCCCAGTTGATGTTAAAGTTGACATAATGCTCATAAATAATACCTTGACGGTACCCTGGAATAGGGTGGGGGAGGTGTTACTTAGTGGTGCGGTGAAAGAAGCCTTCACTGGGGAATGGCTGGAAGGAAAGAACTGATGGAATTAGCCAAACGGCTTGATAGGTTACCTCCATATCTTTTTGTGGAAATAAATCAGAAAATCGCTGAGCTTAAGGCTAGGGGAGAAGACGTAATCAGCTTTGCTATGGGTGACCCTGATTTACCCACGCCGTCTCATATCATTGAGTGTATTTGTCAGGCGGCACGTAACCCTGCAAATCATCGTTACCCGGAAACCGCCGGCCTGCCAGAACTTCGCAAGTCCATCGCTGAGTGGTATGAAACACGTTTTGGTGTCAGCCTAGACCCAGATAGAGAAGTGCTACCGCTCATAGGCTCCAAGGAGGGGATCGGGCATATAGCTTTATGCTTTATTGAGCCTGGTGACATTGCTTTGGTGCCTGACCCCAGCTACCCGCCATATTCTCTGGGTACCACATTAGCCGGTGGCGAACCTTACTTTATGCCATTGCAAGATGAAAACGACTTTTTACCCGATTTCGGAGCTATTCCGACCGAGGTAGCCGATAAGGCAAAGCTCATGTGGCTTAACTATCCCAACAATCCCACCGGCGCTATAGCTGACCTGGATTTCTTTGAAGAAGCGGTTCGTTTTGCACAGCAACATGCCTTGGCAATCTGCCATGATGCTCCTTATACCGAAGTTGCCTTTGATGGCTACAAGCCACCGAGCTTTATGCAGATACCTGGGGCAAAGAAAATAGGAGTGGAATTTCACTCCCTGTCCAAGACCCACCATATGACGGGGTGGAGGATAGGCATGGTAGTAGGTAATGCTGACATGTTGAATGCGCTATTTAAAGTTAAATCTAACCTGGATACAGGTATTCCCCGGGCAATTCAATATGCTGCTGTGGAAGCTCTGCGTGGCTCTCAGGAACATATCACTGAGCGTAATTCTGTTTTGCAACGGCGCCGAGATAAGTTAGTAAAAGTCCTTAATGAGATAGGGCTAAAAGCCAGGATACCCAAGGCAACCTTTTATATCTGGGCCAAGATTCCCCGAGAATATTCATCTATTGATTTTACCAAGAAATTGCTGGACGAAGCCAGGGTAGCGGTAACCCCGGGCATTGGTTATGGTAAGGAGGGAGAAGGTTACATCAGATTTTCCCTGACCATTTCCGATGACCGTTTGGAGCAGAGTATAAGTCGCTTAGTATCCTGGCACGCTAGAAACTGTCATAGCGAGGAGCGTTAGCGACGAAGCAACCTCGATTTTGTGTAGGAGGAGGAGATAAAGCAGAAGTTTTTTACTACCGAAGCCAAAGCAGAACGAGTATTACTTGTCGGGGTAGGAGGCAAAGACTCCAACCACGATTGGTCAATTATAGATTCCTTAGAAGAGCTATCATATCTGACTAAAACAGCAGGCGCCAATGTAGTAGGTACGTTAACTCAAAAGCTGGATTCGCCTTTGCCCACCTTTTATATAGGTAAGGGTAAAATTGGAGAGCTAATCGCCCTCAAAGAGCAAACCCACTATGACACAGTGATCTTTGATGACGAATTGTCGCCCAGGCAGCAAAGAAATCTCGAGGAGGTATTGGGAGTAAAAGTTATTGACCGCAGCGCTCTGATTTTACACATATTTGCCCGAAAAGCTCGAACCCACGAAGGAAAACTCCAGGTCGAACTAGCCCAGCACCAATATCTTCTTCCCCGGCTTGTCGGGCAGTGGCGCCACTTAGAACGACTTGGCGGCGGCATCGGCACAAGAGGTCCTGGTGAAGCACAATTGGAAACCGACCGCCGCCTTATCTATAAGCGTATCAATCACCTTCAGCAGAAAATAGAAAGTGTCAGGAAGCATCGAGCTCTTTACAGGGGACGCCGTAAGAAAACCGGCATGCCTATCGTAGCTCTCGTGGGTTATACCAACGCTGGTAAGAGCACTTTGTTTAACACTTTAAGCAAAGCCACTGTGGACGTAGAAGACAGGCTCTTTTCTACTTTGGACCCTGTGACTCGGCGGCTGGCTCTACCCACCGGGCAACGATTTCTAATCACCGATACCGTTGGATTCATTCACAAACTTCCGCCTTCTATTATAGCTGCCTTCCGCGCTACTTTGGAAGAACTCGAGGTAGCTGATTTATTACTACATATAGTTGACATAACACACAGGAACGCTGCTAATCAGTGCCTCACAGTAGAAAAGATACTCAGCGAGCTAAATCTGGAAAGGAAACCAAAAATTACCGTGTTCAACAAGCTGGACTTAGCTTTAAACAGCGAGGCAGAGATGAAAGCATTAACTGCTATTCCTTGCTTCGAGGAAGAAATCCTGTTACCGAGTGATGACATTGCTCTAATTTCTGCTGCTAAAGGATGGGGAATTGACGGACTCCTAAATAAGATAGCTTGTCTTTTTGAGGGCGGATTAGACTCATAACTATTATACCTGATCCCTCTCGCCAAATATTCTTGTGCCTATCCTGATTATATTGGCGCCTTCTTCTAGGGCAACTTCGTAAGAATTAGTCATGCCCATGGAAAGATATCGCATCTCTACATTGGCTAATTCCAGCCCTTTAATCTTGTCAAATATCTTTCTGGTCTCCACAAAATAAGGTCGGGAGTCTTCAAGATTCCCAACACGAGGCCCCATGGTCATAAGGCCCGTCACCTTGATATTTCCAAGGCTGGATATTTCTCTTACTAATTGTTCCACATCATCCGGGAGCACTCCTGATTTCTGCGGCTCTCTGCCACTGTTTACCTCAATCAATATTGGCATTATTTTACCAATTTGAGCACATCTTTTATCAATTTCCCTAGCTATGTCTAAACAATCAACAGTTTCTATCATGTCGAATATTTCCAGCATATTTCTCCTGACATTATGCTTTTGAAGTGTTCCAATAAAATGCCATTTCGCTCTCTTGCCTACCAGTTTATATGCTTCCCTTGCTTCCTTGACATAATTCTCTCCAATAATTTTTATTCCCGCCTGAACAGCTTCCAGAATGTCTTCAGCTGTTCTCGTTTTTGCTGCTGCCACTAGTTCAACTCCAACAGGGAGTTCAGCCAGTAGCCTGGCAACATTTCGTTTGATTGAATTACTGGTCATATTACTAAGTATTTTTCGATAGAGTTTGCCAGCCTAACAAAACAAATTCTTATTTCTGCTTTGCCCACTCTTCCCAGACAGGAGTGTAAATGCGATGAACTTCCTGAGAGTATCTGTCCAAATCGTCCTTCAAATCTTCAATTAGGGTTTGAGCTTGGGGGTGGGTGGGATAAACCCCTGGAATTTTGAGGAAAGTTCTACTTTCCCAGGGATGATCAATCAATGGGCAGGGGAGGAAAAGATTTTTATTAAATGGTTGTCGGGATCTTATTTCTCGGAAAAACTCGCAGTTAAGAGCTTCTTTCAGGGAACAATTCTTGATGTTGGCCTGGGCGAAATGAGTAAAGATGCAAGGCTCAACGTCGCCAAAATTATTAATATGGCAATAATACCTTGCAGAAATGCAGCCACCGACATAGGGGGCATCATTCCAGAAATCAATAATTAAAATGGGGTAATGAGTTCTAATATAATCTCTTCTTTCTTTCATTAATTTTCTTTGCTCCGGGAGAGGCATTGGTCCAGTGGTTCTATCGCCGCAGACCGGCATGTAAAGAAAATACCAGCCAACAAGACTCTGCTTCTGCATCATCAATTCCAGAAATTCGTCGCCCATCACCTCTTCGACATTTTCTCTTGTAACACAAACCGAATAGCCAAAGAGAATGCCGTGCTTTCTTGCGATGCCCATGGCTGTCATTAGTTTTTCAAAGTGCCCTTTACCTCTCCTCTTATCATCTCGTTCTTTAAGGCCTTCAATGCTAAATTGTATAGCCACGTTACCTAGTTCAGCCAATTTTCTTACCACCTCGTCGTTTAATAAAGTAGAGTTGGTGAAAACCTGGAAATAAACATCCAGGTGTTTCTCAAAAATCAAACACAAGTCATCTCTTATAAAAGGTTCTCCCCCCAAAATGGTGAAAAATGCGACCCCCACTTCCTTTCCTTCTTTAATGACTTTATCAAATATTTCAAAGGGCAAATCATCTTTTTTCTGGTAGTTCTTTGAATAGCAACCACTACATTTCAAATTGCATCTCATTGTTGGAGAAATTAAAATTGTATGGAGAGGGGGCAAACCATGTCTCGCCCCTTCATCTCTGATTTTCTGATTTTCAATCAGACCCTTAAAAGCAAGGTTTTCAAAAAGTTTTTCTTGACAATTCTTACTGGTAGTATCTGAAAGTCTCTTCACGGAGGGCAGTATTTGGTGCACGTTCGTTATTTTCTGGCGCCAGATTTTCTCGAGAACCACTTTGATGAGTGGCTCGCTTACCGTTGGAGGAAATTTAATTAAAGCTTTGATGGCGTATCGTGCTACCTTACCTTTTAGTTTTATCTTTATTCCCATGTTCTTAAAAATTATTACCCTGAAAAAATATCCTGTCAATAGGTGCTAGCTTTCATTAGGATTTCTCCGCCATCATCAGTTTGCCTTCAGGAGGGAATTTGCCTTTCAGGGCTATGGTTTTGGAGTAAGAACCTGATATAACGTTAGAGAATTCTAAAACTCGCTCTGAGAGACGATTTTAGTGGAGTTAAATGGACAGTGGCACATCTTACTACCTCTAATTCATTTCAGGCGCTTTTTGTTTGTTGATGTTTTCAGAGGGCTACACCTGAGCAAGGTATTTTATTGAACAGCGATTGATAACTAGCACGCAATGATGGCGAATGGTTAAGGAGAAAGAAGCGTGGCCCTCATTTTTGTCAGTCAACGACTCACCATTGGAAGAGAGCAAGGGGAAGCCTTAGTCTGTTTGGCGCTTTTCCCTGATCATTCACTTCTTCATGACGAGGATGAACGCTTGTCGAGAATTGTTCTTGCATTGCAGACAGCAGGGCACTTGACAAGAAAAGGGAAAAGAAGTTAACATTGAATGTCGTCGGAAACTGTAACTTTTGCGACAAGCTATAATTGGGGGAGCACAATAATTGAATATGTGTCTGGACTTACTGATTACCGAGTTCTTAGAATATTTGGAAATCCAAAAAGGTTGTTCTCCCCTTTCCATTCGTCAGTATAGACATTATTTGAAACGATTCCACAACTGGCTCACAGAGAATCCTCCTGTCACAAGACCCGAAGACATAAACCTGGAACTTGTCAGAAGGTATAGATTATATCTAGCGCATTTGCGTGCCCGCGATGGCTTGCTACTGCAGCGCGGCACCCAGAGCTACCACATCGTTGCATTGAGGGCTTTTTTGCGATATCTGCTGGTCCAGCGTGATATACCAACTCTGTCCCCTGACAAGATAGAGCTTCCCAAGCAAGGCTCCCGTTCCGTTGCTTTCCTAAAAGCGGAACAGATGGAGAGACTGCTAAGCAGCCCCAAAATATCAAATAATGCAGGATTGAGGGATAAAACTATTCTAGAAACACTTTTCAGCACAGGCTTGAGAGTCTCAGAATTAGTTAACCTGAATCGCGACCAGGTAGATTTAGAGCGCAAGGAATTTAGCGTCAAAGGTAAGGGTAACAAATTACGGGTAGTTTTCCTATCAGACACCGCCGCCGAATGGATTGCGCGCTACTTGAGGTTGCGACAAGATAATTTCAAGCCATTGTTTATTCGCTATAGCGGAAAACGCAATGCTCAGAAAAACGGTGAAGAAATGAGGTTAACGGCTAGATCAGTTGAAAGGATTGTTTCCAAGTATGCAAAGAGGGCTGGTTTGCCAATCAACGTAACTCCTCACACGCTTAGGCATTCCTTTGCCACGGACTTGTTGATAAGCGGTGCCGATATACGCTCCGTCCAGGAAATGCTGGGCCATGAAAGCATCAGGACAACTCAGGTTTATACTCATGTCACTAACAGGCATCTAAAAGAGGTCCACAAGGCTTTTCACAGTAAAAATAGACAGTCATGATTCTTATGTCAAGTACAATTGGAGATTTTACTGATATGGGGTTGCCTTGGGATACAGTTGAGCAAGCTATCAATCGTGAAATTAAATGGCTGGAGGGAGCCATTCAGAAAACGGTTATAGGAAAAGTGCCACGCTGCGATGACTGTAGATATACTTACAGGAAAATCGCCCTCTTGATTGTCACAGGCAAAATTAAAGCAAAGGAACTTATTTCCAGAGATGGGCACGACTTGTGGGATGATCTGACACAGAAGCATGGAATTAAAAAATCGGCGCGTCACGGCGGCGTTTGGCATAGGAAGATGATGAATATCGTTACCGAATACTTAGCAAATCAAGGTTTCGAGGTGATTCCTGAGCCTTTCCTCAGCCAAGGACGCGCTGATTTGGGTATCCATAAAGATGGCCATATGGATTTGTTTATAGAGATGGGAGATACTTCTCCATATAAATTATGGTGGAATTTGCAGATGTTGACTAATTGCAGAATTTTGCTAGTGCCGGATGAAAAAAGAGCCATAGAGTTTACCTGCCGCAATGAGCAGCAAGACACAATTAGCAGCACGTTATAAAAGGATCAACTAAAATGCTACCACATATTGATGACTTTCTGATGAATCTGCAGGCCAATCATTATTCTGTATTGACAGTCCGCGACTACAAGCGATACCTGGAATTTTTCGACCACTTTCTGAATGAGAGCAACATTCCTTTTAATAGAATCAATAAGAAGACCATCACCTCCTACAAATCATATCTTGCCTCGCGCGGTCAAAACACAGCGAAGCCAGGCAATAATATTGACAAGCCACTTGCCTGATGCACCATAAACTACAAGTTGATAGGACTCCGCGTTTACCTGCGCTACTTAATCAGTATTGGCTATCCTTGTCCTTTAGCGCCCGAAGCAGTCGAAAACATGAAAATCGTCCAGAAGCAACCGCAACTGCCCGAGTTCAAAGAATTAATCAGTTTCATTGAAGCGCCATCCCCTGAGGCAAATATTATGGAGCTCCGCGATAAATCTATTCTGGAAACATTGTTCAATACGGGGTTAAGAGTATCAGAATTAGTCAGTCTAAATCGTGACCAGGTCAACTTAGAGCGGAAGCAAATTGGCCTCAAAGGCAAAGGAAATAAGATACGCATATTATTTCTACCAGATGCAGCGGCGCAATGGATTGGCCGCTACCTGCAATCGCGCCGAGACAAATTTAAGCCACTCTTTATTCGCCATAGCGGTGAGCTAGATACCCGGAAGAGCGGTGAAAGAATGCGACTGACAGTAAGGTCTATTCAAAATATTGCCACCAAGTATACAAAGAGATGCGGCTTGCTAATAAAGGCAACCCCTCAAACCTTGAGGCATTGCTTTGCTCTATATTTGGCTGGGGAAGGTGCTAACCCAATTCCCCTTCAAGTCCTGTTTAGTCATGAATCCTTAAATGGCATCACCCGTTATGTTCATGCCTCCGATAAGTATGCCGAAGAGCCTCACCGCAATTACTATCCCCCGGCTAAGCAAGAGTAGGATCAAGTATTCAAAATATTATGTCAACTTATACTGATAGGTGGCTGTCTGCCAGAAATTAAATGCCAAGTTTTTTAAACGTTGTGCAATAGAATTTTGAGAAATAACTTCAACTAAAAAGCTTATTCACCATTCTTCCCACGTATCTGGCAATGGCAGGAGCGGCGGTTAGACCTGGGGATTCTATCCCAATTAGATTTATTAAGCCCGGAAAGCCTGCCTTTTCTTCATGTGTAATGACGAAATCTCGGAAGCCTTCTCCTGGGCCTTGAAGCTTAGGCCTTATGCCAGCAAATTCAGGTTCTAAATCACCAATTTCAATCATGGGCAGAAACTTTTTTACTGATTTGTAAAAAGCTTCCTTCTGGGTCTCGTCAACACTATAATCTATGGTCTCAACGTAGCGGGCATTGGGACCCAATCGTACCCGACCATCAAGTCCCAGAGTTATATGAATTCCAAGTCCGGCTTGCTCTGGAGTGGGGTAAATAAGCCTGCTCATGAGATTTCTATATTTTGAACTTAGAGTGAAGTATTCGCCTTTACAGTAATGAAGCCTGTAATTTGCTTTATCTATATCTATACCGGCAAGTTGGGCTATCTTGTCGGAATTCAAGCCCGCGGAGTTTATCACAACCCGGGCAACAAAATCAGAAATCCCCTCCCGATCCCCTATTTGTACTTTATACCCTGTTCCTGCCTTTTCAATTCCCATTACCCGGGTATTAAACACAAACTTGGCTCCCTTTGCCCTAGCCTGTCTGTAAAATAATTTCTGTAAAAAATGGGAATCAAGAATTCCGCTGGAAGGAGATAACAACCCAGCTCTAGCCTCGATATTTGGTTCAAGCTTTTTCAGTTCTGTGCGGGAAAGAAGCATCAAATCTTCAATACCATTTCTCCTACCCTGCTCGTAAAGCTTTTCAACCTGTGTAATTCCATTTTCATTTGCCGCCACGATAATCTTTCCTAACTTCCTATAGGCAATATCATGTCTGTCACAAAGCTCGTAAAGCAAGCTTCTCCCTTTGATACAAAGCTTTGTCTTAAGAGAATGCTCAGGATCGTAAATACCAGCATGAATGACTTCGCTCTGCCTGCTGCTGGTCTCAAGCCCGAATGTACGGTTCTTTTCAAAAATGAACACTTCTTTGTTTCGATGGTCGATTTCACCAGCTATAGCTAGGCCGATTACCCCGGCACCAATAACCGCCACGTCGATTTTAATAAGCACTTATCCTCCTTGTGCGTAAAAATAAGCAGACGCTTTGTTAGGCAACGAGTATGACGTCTGAACCAAAATCCCATCCAGTTACGAACGTGCTACAAGAAGAATCTGGAAATGCTTTCAATCAAGCTATCCTTCTCGGTGCTCCGTAGCTATATGTTGATCAGAGGCATCTAACGGTGGTATAGAGATGCTTAGCACCAGAGCTTCACCCTCGGTTCGGATATCGTGGAGTGCATCTCGTGGAATCCGCAAGATTTGGTGAGGCCTCAGTACTGCTGATTTTCCAGCCACTGTTGCTCTGGCAGTTCCTTCCAGCACAAAGTAGATTTGAGTTGTCTTGTGATGGTGATGTAGGTGGACACCCTTATCCCTGGTCAGCTTCAGCAGCCTGAGGCTGCATTCCGGTGTTTCCTGGTGGGAAATCACTTCATAATCACCCACATGTATATACATCATCTCTATCTCCTAAACTTCAAAAATGAAGTCTTTTCTGTCCGCCTTTAACTTCGGGCAAGCCCAGGGTAGGTTTAGGGAAATATACCTCTTGTTGTCATAGCAGCTGCCAACCGTCGTAGTGCAACCATGTAAGCTGCTGTTCTCATGTCGACTTTCTCGTCCTCGCTAATGCATAAGACCTGGTTGAAGGCATTGGTCATCAAACCCCCAAGGTAGTTGTTGACCTGTGTCTCATCCCAGTAGAAGGACTGCAGACCCTGCACCCACTCCAAGTACGATACTATCACGCCACCCGTATTAGCCAATATATCGGGGACAAGGAATATGCCGTTATCAAGGATGATCTTGTTCGCTTCAGGTGTAGTCGGACCGTTGGCACCTTCTATGATTATCCTCGCCTTTACTGAAGGGGCGTTGGCCCTGACAAGCGCACGTTCAAGAGCTGCTACTACCAAGATATCACATTTCAGTTCTAGGAGTTCAGCGTTAGTGACTTTTTCCGTATTCCTGGAGCCTATTACCGAACCCGTCTCTTTCTTATGGTTGAACACGCCTTCCAGGTTTAAGCCCTCCGGATTGTAGACGCCACCCTTAGAATCGCTTATCGCTGTTACGCGGCAACCTTCCTTGGCCAGAACATCGGCTGTTACGGCCCCGACATTTCCACACCCCTGAACGACAACAGTTGCTTCTCGCGGATCTATGCACAGATGCTTGGCCGCTAGCAAGGCGCTGACCATGCATCCGCGACCGGTGGCCTCGAACCTACCAGTACTACCACCTATCTCCAGAGGCTTTCCTGTGACGACTGCCGGCACTGAATATCCTTTGCCCATGCTGTAGGTGTCCATAATCCAGGCCATGACCCGGGGGTTAGTACCAACGTCAGGGGCTGGAATATCCCTTTCAGGGCCCATCAGAATCGCGATATCGGAAGCGTACCGGCGAGTTAATCTCTCAAGCTCGCTTTGGGACATGGTCTTCGGGTCGCAAATCACAGCTCCCTTGGCACCACCATAGGGAATATTGGCAACCGCAGTCTTCAAAGTCATCAAGGCCGCTAAGGCTCTGACTTCGTCCAGGTTGACGTCCGGATGGTATCGGATCCCACCCTTGCTGGGCCCCCGACTATCGTTGTGCACAATCCTGAAGCCGGTGAAAACTTCTACCCTCCCATCATCCATCTTTACCGGGAAATGAACTGTCAGCTCCCGTTCACATTCCATCAGTCGTAGGCGGCACATTTCGGGGATGTTCATCTGCCTACAAATATCACTGATCAGACCCCTTACGTTTTTGAACCCTTGCTCTTCAGTATTTCTACTCATGAATTTACCTCCTTATATTTTATCCTTTATATTCACCTTTCGGGCTTCCTAGTTGCTCCGATTTCGTCAGAGCCTGATTACCCAATAATTGGGCAGCTAAATTCTTAAACAAGACTCTCTACGGATTTACGGGTATTCCCTGTTCCTTGAGATATTTTTTGGCTTCAGGTATAGATATTTCGCCGAAGTGAAAGATAGAAGCAGCTAAGACCGCTGCCGCCTTGCCAATTGTTACAGCTTCATAGAAATGCTCAAGTTTACCTGCACCTCCTGAAGCAATAACTGGGACGCTGACGGCTTCAGCCACAGCCCTGGTCATTTCCAGATCATACCCCTCCTTTGTGCCATCGGCATCTTTGCTGGTCAGCAGAATCTCTCCAGCCCCCAGCTTCTCTACTCTTCTTGCCCAGTCAACAATGTCTATCCCAGTGGATTCGCTACCACTTTTGACCATCACCTCTAATCTTGGAAGACTTGTTTCAGGGGAGTTTTTTCGTCCATCAATGGCAACAACAAGTCGCTCCTTGCCAAATTTTCTGGAAGTCTCTCTTATAAGTTTAGGGTTTCTCACGGCTGTGGTATTGACCGAGACTTTATTTACGCCAAGGTCGAGCAAGGCTTTCACATCCTCGATATTCCTAATTCCACCACCTACGGCAAAAGGAATGGTAACCTTTTCCGCTACCTTCTTGACCCACTCCAGCCTTGTTCCTCTCCTTTCCACGGTAGCGGTGATATCGAGTAAGACGAGTTCATCAGCTCCTTCTCGGCAATAAGCCTCCGCCGTCTCTGCAGGGTCTCCGACATCTCTCAGATTCACGAAGTCTATTCCCTTGACTACCCTGCCACCCTTCACATCCAAACAGGGTATGATTCTCACTACATTCATTTTATAAATCCCAAAATTTTATCATCTCTTGATAGTCCATAACAGTGCTCATAGCACGATTTTCTACTTCTATGCCGGATTCAACAACAGCAGCGACAGGATTAAGTCCACCTACAAGTATCATTCCCACCCTATTTAATTCCACAGGCACTCCACATAGAGACTTGCTCACCTCGCCCATCATGAGCAGCCCATCCAGATTAACTTCTCTTAATTTGGCAACGACTTTTTCTGCTGCAGGTTGGCACATAGCCGGTATTTCTCGAAAATTGGCTAAAATCTTACCTTCCCCTTTTCTGGCCGCTTGACCGACGCTGGTCATCTTACTAGCAATGTATAGCTCTGCAGGGTCTAAGGATGAGCCCGAATATAGGATAAGCTCAACAAATCGCAAAGGTTTGCGGTTCCTAATTTGAAGGATGCCGCCAAACTTGTATTCAACAGGGATACCAGCTTTAAGCAAAGCACCATTGATTATAACGCTACAAACAGTGGCTAGCCCTATCTTGCCTTGGGGTATGGTTATTCCACCCAGATTTTCACTCTGGTGGGCTACAGCCACAAGCTCACTAACGCAAATCCCGGCCTGAAAAACTTTCTTCATAGCTTCAATTGCCTTCTCAAATTGCTTCTCGGGGAAGAATGAGATGTTGACGGGAACTTTACCCTGGCGCTTATCTGTGTCCAACTCCGTTTGATAGGCCATAAGTTCAGTTTTAGAAGCCACAAAACCAACCTTGTCGCTAACTAAAGCACTTTCTAATTCCTCGAGTCCTAGCCGTGTAATTATCCTCCCATCCCTTCCCATGCTCTCCGTAAACCCACGTTCATCCATCAGTTTGAGGTGATACCGGACAGCTCGTTCGGTTAACTCGATACCATGATTCTTAAGATGGTGCGAAATAACTCTAGCCCCAAGAGGTTCATTGGATTGGCTAAGAATCCTGAGAATAGCAATTACCTTTCTCTCTACCTCTTGAGACTGCTGTAGTAGCAATTATGCGTACTCCTGTTAATTTGCCTACGGTAACCTTTTACCGCATAGTTTTACCAGACATATGGCTAGTTTGTCAATACCCTGTGCTCGTTCAGTACCTTGGTAACAACTTTTTTTATCATTGCGAACGCAGCATTGCAAAGGTATTTATTAATGTCTGCTATACTATAATTTGTTACAGCGATAAGGAGGCAAATTGTACCCAATTAGGGTTGGAATAGCTCAGATTAATTCCACTGTCGGTGACTTTAGTGGCAATACCAAGAAAATAATGCAATCCATTGATCAGGCGAAGTCGCTCAGAGTCGATCTGTTAACCTTCCCCGAATTGGCCATAACAGGCTATCCCCCCGAAGATTTACTGCTTAAACCACGGTTCATTAAGCAAAACAGGGAAAGCCTTAACAAAATAATGGAGCATAGCTCGGGCATAGTGGTAGTGGTAGGTTTTGTTGACAGTGATGGTGATATTTACAATGCTGCCGCTGTGCTCTATGATAAAAAATTGGTGGGCGTTTACCATAAATTCTATTTGCCGAACTATGGCGTATTCGACGAAAATAGATATTTCCAGGCTGGAAGAGAATGTCCAGTTTTCATTATTTATGGCATCGGCATGGGCATAACTATCTGTGAAGATATGTGGTATGGAGCTGGGCCGGCAATTATACAGGCTTATGCCGGAGCCAAGGTGTTGATTAATATAAGCGCTTCTCCATATTATGCAGGGAAGGGGCTTCTTAGAGAGAGAATGCTTGCTACCAGAGCATCGGACAGTGTAGCTGTTGTTGTCCACAATAATCTGGTGGGAGGGCAAGATGAGCTTGTATTTGACGGCAATAGTCTGATTGTCAATGAGAAAGGGGAGGTCATTGCTAGGGGGAGGCAATTTGAGGAAGACTTTGTAGTAGCCGATTTAGATGTGGAATCAATTTTTCGCTCTCAGTTGCATAACCCCCGACGAAGGAAAGAAACACCATGGGTCAGGGAGAAACTGGAAGAAGTTACCAAGATAGAGGTGGCAAGTGAGTACCCGTCAATTGTCAGGCCTCCTTTGCCGCCCAGACGAATTGACAGGATGGATGAACTTGCTGAGATTTACCAGGCTCTTGTCCTCGGAACCAGAGACTACGTACATAAAAACGGCTTTGAGAAAGTAGTAATCGGTTTATCCGGTGGGGTTGATTCAAGCTTGGCAGCTGCCATAGCAGTAGACGCCCTTGGTGCTGAAAATGTCAAAGGTGTTTCCATGCCTTCTCGCTACTCATCGCCAGACAGTATATCAGATGCTGAAGCCCTGACAAGAAATCTAGGTATAGAGTTAAAGGTAGTTCCTATTGAAAAAGCGTTTAGCTCTTACTTGGAAACACTGGCGGAGCCTTTCAAAGATGCCCGAACTGATATCACTGAAGAAAACATTCAAGCACGAATCAGGGGCAATATTCTCTTTGCCTTATCCAATAAGTTCGGCTGGTTGGTGCTTGCTTGCAGCAATAAAAGCGAGACAGCCACTGGCTACACCACTCTTTATGGGGATATGGCTGGGGGCTTTGTTCCCTTGAAAGATGTCCCCAAGACGATGGTCGTCGAATTAGCCACATATAAGAATCGCCAGGCAGGCGAAGAGGTAATACCATCTTCTGCCCTGACCAAAGCACCATCTGCTGAACTAAGACCAGGCCAAAAAGATACCGATACCCTGCCTCCATATGATATACTGGACCCCATCCTAAAGGCCTATGTTGAGGATGACCTGGCGATTGACCAGATTACAGACATGGGTTTTGGCCGTGACACAGTTACAAAGATAGCTCGCATGGTAGACAGGAGCGAGTATAAGCGCCGCCAAACTGCCCCTGGCATAAAGATAACTCCCAGAGACTTCGGCCGGGATAGGAGACTGCCCATCACCAATAAATTCAAGGAGGAATAACATGAGGAAACTCGGCGGTATCTTGCTAGCAGTGGGCCTGGGTATTCTAATAGGCTGGGGCCTTTATCTGCTCTTCGGTTTAGCTTTCCCATGGCTACCATTGCCAGTTAAGATTGCCTTCGCTGCCATAGCTATAGGGCTTATCTTACTCCTGGCATCGCTAGGGCGAGAAAGATATCGAGCATCCAAGGAGGAAAAGGATAAATTCAAGGAGGTGGAAAAATGATTGTGGTTACCACAGAGCAAATAGAGGGTAAAAAGATACAAGAAACTCTGGGTTTAGTTAGAGGCAGCACTATCAGAGCCAGGCATATGGGGCACGATATTATGGCTGGCTTACGCAACATCGTCGGTGGCGAAGTCAAGGATTACACCGTAATGCTGGCACAGGCTCGAGAAGAGGCAATACAGAGGATGATTGAGCAAGCTGAGAAGATGGATGCTAATGCCATAGTAGGCACCAGATTTGTAACTTCGATGGTGATGTCCGGAGCTGCTGAGATGGTAGCGTATGGGACAGCAGTGAAAGTGGTCTGAGTTCAAATTGGCTGATATCCAGATTTTGGTAGGTGCCCTGATTTCATCGGGGCTTGGCTCTTCGACAAGACTTCGGCGTGAGCTCAGCCGAATAGTCCGCTTGCCCGATAAATTGAGCTCGGGGTCGGACAACTTCGTGATCAGCAGGTCTTCCGGAGGCTCATTCCCTGCTTTTGCCGGGATGCTATATTGCTATTTACGAGATCGTGTATTGTGCTGTCTATTGGAGAATTGTGAACTGAAGCGATACCTGCCCGTTTTATGGCCGGACCTTATGGCAAACTAGGGCGGCTAACTTCTCTAGGTAATACCGAAACCCAAGAGGAGACGGAGTGGTATCTATTGGCGTTTATATCATAGAGATAGAACCTGTTGAAACGGCAATCAAACAATTGGGAAAGCGCTTTTTAAACCGTATTTACACCGAGGCGGAACTCAGGACTTGCCCGGATGGACTTTCGTCCTTAGCATCCAGATTTGCTGCTAAAGAGGCGGTGATGAAAGTCCTAGGAACAGGTGGATAAGTATTGGCTGGCGTGAAATTAAACTTAAAAGAGGTTTCTATTGGGCTTTCTGATAGTAAGAGCATGCCGTTGCTGTAGCTATAGGCATATAGTCCTTTATTTTAACTCTTTTTTCAATTTCTCCATCACTTGAGCAAATTCCTGGCTGTATCTTCTTTCGTGTCTGGAAAGAAAATCTTGCCACTGAGGAAGCTGTTTTATCGCCTCATCAACAGTCAATTGAATCATTACGGTGTTTGGTCCTTGCTGAATTTGTTTTACCCTTAGTTGAGGATTTATTTCTACTTCAGCTCTTATGCCATTGTGGGCTTGCTCTATTTCTGCTCTATACCTCTTTTGTAAGTCCTCCATCAGATTTAAATTTACCTCGACTACAGAAGTATTCTGTTCTTCCTTGAGGGTCTCTATGGCTAAAATTCCGTCCCTTCTCCTTTGCAGTTCGGCTGGGGTACTCCCAAAACTAAGAGAGTCCAGCAGTCTCATTTGAGCTTCCCTCAGAAGGGATGGCTTGCCTTCTTCCTTTAACCTCTTCCACAAGGCTTCGGGGTCAATCTGACCTTGGTAGAATTCCGACAGTAGACAATTCACCTTCTCAGAAACCGCCATCTTCTCTTTCTCCTCTTGGGTCAATTCACCAATTCTGGCTAATTTTTCTCTAGCGATTGGTGAAAGATCCTTCTCCCAGTCCCAGTTCGTCATTGCTTACCACCTTCCATTTTCGAAGCTATTTAACAGAATTCACATAAACATTTTGCCGATGACAAGAAAAGGAATAGTATATATAGTATATAATAAAGATGCATTTGGGGAGAGCGATGGGGGTCAGACTTTATCAGGGATTACATCTTGAAAACCCTATTCTGGTAGCCAGTTGGCCAGGAATAGGAAATATCGGGATGATCGCTGTTGATACTTTGAGAGGGATGTTAGGGGCAGAAGAGTTTGGAGAAATTGAGCCTTGGGATTTCTTTTACCCCAAACGAGCCGTGATTCGCAAGGGAGTGTTAGAATACCTGGAGTTCCCTGATAATAAATTCTATTTTAAAGTAATACAGGGAAAGGAGTTCATATTTTTCGTTGGAGAAGAGCAGCCTACTGATGGGGGTAGAGTCTATGCCGAGGGGAAGAAAGCCTATCACATGGCTAACCTTGTTCTGGATGTAGCCGAGAAATTTAAATGCCACAGAATTTATACCTCAGGGGCAGCTGTAGCTTTGACCCACCATACCATAAAGCCAAGAGTTTGGGCCGTGCCTAATAGTGAGAGACTAATCCAGGAAATAAGAAGATACGAAAACACCGTACTCATGTCCGACATCGAAGGAAGAGGTGGACAGGGAAATATCACCGGTTTAAACGGGCTTTTATTGGGAGTGGCCCAAAAGAGGGGTTTTGAGGCTATTTGCCTGATGGGCGAGATACCAGTATATCTTCAGGGATTGCCTCTGTCCTATCCCAAAGCTTCGAAGTCCGTACTGGAAGTCCTCACCCGTAGCTTAGAAATAGAGGTTAATCTGGACAAACTAGATGAATTAGACGAAAAAGTAGAACGAAGAATTGAAGAATTTTACCAACAAATCCCTTTAGCAATAAGAGGGCAACTGGATAGATTAAAGCATGTGACTTATGACAAACCAGCCGGGCCTGGACCAATTACCGAAGAGGAAAAGAAAAGAATTATGGAAGATGTTGAAAAGTTCTTCAAAAAGCGAGGTGGGGGAGGTTGAGCCAGGGATATCCTATTAAAATCTATAAGGAACCAGACCTCCGCCGGTCTTCTTTAGTGCTGGGTTGGAGCGAAGATATGGGAAATTTGGGAGGGAAAGCTACTGATTACTTGAATCGGAAGCTGAAAGGGCAAGAATTTGCCGAGATTGAACCAGAAGATTTCTTTTCCCTGGGTGGAGTTGCCATAAAAGATAATCTGGCCCAATTTCCCGAAAGCAAGTTCTATGCCTGCCCGGAACATGAACTGGTGGTTTTCCAGAGTTACTCTCCCGTTGCTGAATGGCATAAATTTCTAAACTCAGTATTGGATGTGGCTGAGCATCATTGTCGGGTAAAGGAGTTATATATTATTGGAGCTATAATTAGCTCTAGTGCTCATACTACTCCCCGTGAGTTGCTTGCTGTAGTTAACTCGGCAGATATGAGAGAGATCCTGAGCCAATATGACCTGACCAGGGATATGGATTATCAAACTACACCTGGTGAAAGGCCAACCTTGAATTCTTTTCTGTTATGGATAGCTAAAGGGAGGAATATTCCCGGGGTGAGCCTGTGGGTGCCCATACCTTTTTACCTGGCAGCGATGGAAGACCCTCAAGCTCAAAAGAAAGTCCTGAACTTTTTGAATGAAAGATTAGACCTGAAAATTGATTTTGGTGACGTGGATCAGGAGATTCGGGAACAGAATGAACAACTAACACGGGCAAGGTCTCTTTTTCCTGAGATCGATGATTACATTAACAGGTTGGAAAGCAACCTTACGCTATCTGAGGAAGAGAATGGAGAGCTAATTAAAAAAATTGAGGAATTTCTAAGAGAAAGCGATTGAGTCTCTCTTAGATGAAGGAAGTTCTATGAGATGCTAGCCAAGGTAAAAAGTGCTGCTGTAGTGGGTCTGGAGGGGGCTGTAGTAGAAGTAGAGGTGGATTTATTACCAGGCTTACCCTCTTTCACCATTGTTGGACTACCAGACAAGGCAGTCCAGGAAGCCAGAGAAAGAGTAAGGTCAGCCATAAGAAACTCCAATTATAAATTTCCCAGCAGGCGTATCACTGTCAACCTAGCTCCGGCAGACTTGAAAAAGGAAGGTCCTGCTTACGACTTGCCCATAGCCATAGGCATACTGATTAGCTCAGGGCAGCTAAATGCTGACTTTTCCCATAGTATCTTTCTAGGGGAACTCTCTTTAGATGGCAAGCTACGCCATACCTATGGGGTACTGCCCATGGTGGCTTTAGCCCGTGATAAAGGCTTATCAAGTATATTCGTGCCTTACGATGATGCTAAAGAAGCTTCCCTTATAGATAATATCCATATATTCCCCGCGGAATCGCTGGCGCAGCTAGTTGCTCACCTTCAAGGTGAAATAGGTATACCGGAGTACTATAGCGAGCTGAATTGGCAGCAGGAATTTCGACCCAGTTATGCCTTCGATCTTGTTTATATTAAGGGTCAAGAGCATGCCAAGAGAGCTTTGGAGATAGCGGCGGCCGGAAGACATAATATTCTCATGTGTGGCCCACCAGGAAGCGGCAAGACTATGTTGGCTCGCTCCTTGCCCTCAATACTTCCCTTGTTGACTATGGAAGAAGCTATAGAGGTAACCAAGATTTACAGCGTTAGTGGATTGTTGCCGTCAGGCACTCCCATTATTGTAGAGCGACCTTTTCGCTCTCCTCACTATACTATTTCCCACGCTGGTTTGGTGGGAGGGGGGCAATGGCCAAGGCCCGGGGAGATAAGTCTGGGGCACCATGGGGTGCTTTTTCTGGATGAATTCCTTGAGTTTGGGCATGTTACTCTGGAGTCGCTGCGCCAACCCATGGAAGACAGAACAGTCACTGTCAGCCGTGTCCGTGGCAGTGTCACCTTCCCCGCCAGTTTTATGCTCGTTGCAGCTATGAATCCCTGCCCCTGTGGGTATTATGGCGACCCGTTTAAGGAATGTAAATGTTCATCAGGAGAAATCTCTCGCTATCACAAAAGGATAAGCGGACCATTGCTGGACCGCATTGATATCTTCGTTGATGTTCCCCATATTGATTACGAAAAACTCACTGAAGATAAGCCCGGGGAATGCTCGGACAAGGTCAGGGCCAGGGTCAAAGCAGCACATGAAATACAGCTTGAGCGTTTTCGAGGAACTAGAATGAAGTGCAATGCCGATATGACGCCCAAAGAGGTGAAGGAATTCTGCACGGTGGAACCAGCAGCTCAGAGCCTGCTTCGTGCCGCCATGAAGCAGCTTCATCTCACCGGTCGTGCCTTCCATCGCATCCTCAAGCTTTCCCGCACCATCGCCGACTTAGAGCACAGCGACATCATCAAAACACACCATATGGCGGAAGCTCTCCAGTACCGCCATAAGGAAATAATCTAGATATTAGGACAAAGTAAGCTACAGAGAAGGCCGTGAGAAATACAATTACAAGCTTGGAGATGGCTCTGGTGGAGAGATAATGATGGGATCTCGTATATGTGAAAACCCTCTGCATAATCAATAGTTAGACAACGGATCACACCTATTTAAGAGAAAAATGGAGAATAGAAAGCGATCATCGCGAGATGAGATTTCAGGATTACAAAATCCCTACTTCGATTTGCAAGCTGAAATGGGCTTCACAAAACATTTTGGAGGTTTAAGAGCCACAAAAGAATTGGTTGAGCTATGCCACATAGATAAAGACACATACGTTTTGGATGTTGGTTGTGGTGTTGGAATGACTACCTGCTACATTGCAGAACATTACGGCTGCAGGGTGGTTGGTGTAGATCTTTCTGAGAGGATGATTAATAGGGCAAATGAGAAAGCAAAGGGGGGAGGGTATAGAAGACAGAGTTGAGTTTCGAGTAGCAGATGTATAAAGTCTTCCTTTCAGGGATGCTCTTTTCGACGTAGTAATCAGCGAATCAGTAACCGCATTCCTAGAAGATAAACAGTTAGCGATAAGCGAATATGTGCGAGTGACAAAGCTAGGAGGCTGCGTTGGACTTAATGAGACAACTTGGATAAAGGCAAACCCTCCAACCGAAATAGTCGAATATGTATTTCATAGTGCTGGTGGTGTTAAACCAGAAACTCCTAATGGTTGGAAAGAATTGTTGAAGGGCTCTGGTTTGAAAGACATTGTAGTGAAAACTTACAAAGTCGCCTCTCTAGGCCAATTTGTTGATGACATCAAGATGATAGGTTTCACACAAGCTGTCAAAGCATGTGGTAGGCTTTTCTCATTATACTTTAAAAGTCCAGTTTATAGAAAAACAATAAAGGAAATGACAATAGGAGCGCGGAGCACACCTAGAAATGTCCTCGAATACTATGGATACGAAATATACGTTGGCGGCAAAACAAAAGAGGTCGCGAGCGAGCATTTCGTCTAATCGTGGCTATCCACCGCCTAACAATGCACTGCAGCGCATTAGCGTGGTCAATAAATATGAGTTTTACAGCTAAATAATTGTCTTGGTATGATTTGGGTATAATTGCTGAATCCCGTGCGGTGGGTGAGCTTGAACGTTAGGTGGAATCTCGCCGCACTGGCGGGAATTAACCCTGAAATGCTTTGATAGGGATGCCACGAATGGCTTCACTGAAGGAAGAGTCTTAGAGAATACCTTCCGCAAGCTCTTGACCAGTTGTTACCTGGTATTAAAGTCATTATAATGCTCTTAAACAGATAGGTAACAGAATTATCCGAGTAGCATTCCAGAGGAGGCGGATCACACATTGGTTATCGCAGTGCCGGCGAGAAGGCACTTTCAAGGAGGCGTCAAGCGTGGTTGCCTGGAAGGAAAAAGATGTCTCCAAACTAACCCTGTGAAATAAGCCAATTTTGCTTCTTGCGGCTAATTTACAGTGTTAAAATGGGTATCAAGCGCTACTATGAACGGGCAGCACACTTAGTGCAACAAGGAGGCTAAAGGCAATGGAGCAGAGCAAGAGGAAATTTCCGAGTAGGGTAGGTAAGAAATTAAGAACACAGTTCGGCGCAGGAATCCTCGTTATTGTGCCGATTATTATTACTATAATGATACTGGTCTGGCTTTTTAGCTATATCGACAACATTGCGCAGCCTGTAGCCAAGTCGCTATTAGGGCGCACAATTCCCGGCCTGGGCTTCGCCTTAACAGTAGTATTAATCTACTTAACTGGGGTTGTAGCGACCAGTGTTATTGGAAAGAGACTGATTCGTTATATAGAGTCTTTATTGGCAAGAGTGCCATTGTTTCGCTATCTCTACACAAGCATCAAGCAAATCATGGTAAGCTTCACCACCTCTAGCGAGACCAAATTCCTACAGGTAGTACTAGTAGAGTTCCCCAAGAAGGGTATGCGAGTTCTAGGCTTTGTAACGAGTGAATCACGCATCGAGTCCGGTGAAAAGCTGCTTACCGTGTTTATACCGACGTCTCCCAATCCAACATCTGGTTATCTAGAAATAGTAAGGGAAAATGACATTATCCGGACCAATATATCAATTGATGACGCGTTGAAAATGGTCTTGTCTGCCGGCAAAGTATCACTGAAGGAGGTCACTGATAGGCTGGGTACAGAGAATTAAACACCCGTGGAATTTCATATGGGTTAAGTATAAACGTGGTTGTTTCGCCATCTAGGGATATACCCTCCTCCAGTGTTTGCGGGGTTTCCTAGAAAGTAGTTGCCCGCTTCTGTCTGTGTAAACAGCTTTTGATGACCCTATGGCGACCTGCTTATATGGCTTTTGCCTTAGTTCTCTAGGTCTTCGTTTGGGGTGTCTTACCTTTAAGACAGGCTTCGTCATCGTAGCCAATAAAGGCATTGCTTTGATAGGCGGGAGCGTCTTTGTCCCTCCAACAACTTCAGCCCAATCCTTTATGGGTATAGCCCCCATCTTCACAGCAGGCGGAATATCCCCAAGGGTAGTGTGTTCCTTAAAGAAGTTGTAATGCACCAGCCATGCCTGAGTAAGCAGTCGTGCAGTTTCCATACTCCTGAAGCTGCGGATGACCTTTGTTCTCTCTTTGAGTGTGCCGTGAAATCGCTCAATAACATTAGTGGAATTAACATCGGTGAAGGGTTTGCCCTGAAGGTGTTTAGTATCCGCACCGAATACTAGCTCTATTCCGTCTATGTAGGCTGCCAACTTATCGGTAATAATCCTTTTGGGTGATTTGCCAGCCTTCCGTTTAGCTTCGTTCATCACTAAGGCTGCCTCTTTAGTTGTCCTACTTTCAGACAATCTGGAAGCTAACAGGTATCGTGTCTTTTCGTCTATCACGTCAAAGAACCAGACATTCGTACCGCCTACCTTCAAAACGGTCTCGTCTGCTATCCACGTATCACCCACGACAGGCTGGAAGTCAGCCACCCTGTTGATTGCCTCTTGGGAAAACCGCCTGATCCAGTTGTAGATGCCCATCTCAGTATAGTAAGCACCGAATTGCTGCTGCAAGTGCCTCTGAATAGCGTCTAGAGGCATACCGCCGAAGTAACAACTTAAAGCAGTAGATATATGTTCAATGGGCGTTTTCATGGTTGGCAATGCTCTGTTATCAGCGAATTTCCGTTTACAATCCTTACACCAGTAGCGCTGGATACCCTGAAAAGTGCCAAACTTGGTTACGTTTATTGAGTTACAATACTTGCAGTTCATCTATCCTAAAATATAAGTCCGTTCTGCCCTGAATAAATCCCAAAAGTTGTGTATAAACACTCTGTCTACTTTATATGCACCTAGCTCTGAGAGCGTATCTCCGAACCTGTAAATGTTCTCTGGGTCATTGTCTACTTTGCATATACCCAAAGTGGTAACAAACAAGCCTGAAATGGTTATCGAGTAGGGGCTTTTGTATTGCATAATTAGGATGGGGATTCCATCCTGATTCACGATTTCTAGATTCATCTTGTTTTGATTCGTTTCCCAGCCGTTGGGTTGATTAATAATCATATTGTTTTGTATTACTACTGGTGGGGAAAATATATGTTGACTCGCATCTACGAATCCAGCAAACAATAATGTATCTATGTATAGTCTGTTGTCTTCAATATGGATAACAAAAACATCTTGCCCATTGATTCTAAGGGGCGCTTGCCCGCCTTCCTCTTTCAACTCTGCGATAGTTGTGTTTGTATAAAAATAATCGTTGGCTCTTGTCCCATAGTGAACGGAGACTGAAGTAGATGCATCTACAAATGTTGGCATATCAATACCATCGTGAGATATACCGAAGTAGGTGGAGAATAGTGGAACACTAAATAAGACCATGAATACCAAAAAGGCAACAGATGCACTTGCTAACCCCACCCGTTTGGCAAACTTGGCAACACGGTATTTGCTGGAAAGCCAACGGACTGACAGATATATGACCAAGCTCAATAGTAAACCATTGGACACCAGAAATAACACATATCCTCCTATGAAAGACGTCTTGATTAGCATGGGTATCCACCAAATGTCTGAGACAAAAGCAAATACTCCAGACACAGATAAGGTGATGTGCAACAGGCTTTTGAGCTTATTCCATTTACTTGGCATGGCGTTGATTGGTTGACCTGAGATTGTACTTTTTGGCACAGCAGTAATTTTACTGCTCTGCCTAGATGTCTGATTACGCCGTCCCTTGACCTTCTTTCGACCTTTCTTCCCCATAACCCTAGTTTACCACTAGCCCAACCACCAGTATACTTAACCTCCCATATGAGTCGCCTTGACAAAAAGCTCCTGCTCTGTTCTCCAATGCCACGACAAGCTTAAGGCGTAATGTACCACAGAATCCCGCCAATAATTAACAG